>Ga0315274_10014038_pt1 | contig 11379 bp, 11 predicted proteins | sample YL17G02_20_MG_FD_203700 | JGI IMG/M metagenome (GOLD analysis project Ga0315274, IMG submission 203700) | Sediment microbial communities from Yellowstone Lake, YNP, Wyoming, USA - YL17G02_20 | ecosystem: Environmental > Aquatic > Freshwater > Lake > Sediment | place: USA: Wyoming | collected...
CGGCGCGGGTCCAGATCCCCGGGCCCGGCGGTCGCCGCCGCCGACTCTTCATGGCCCTGGCCGATGAGACCACAGATGATATTATCTAGCGTCTCAGAATTACGCATTGCTACCGTTTGGTGCTAGGTCTTGCAGCAGCCGGGCTGTCCATGCGTCAGCGGGTGGGCACCGGTGAGCTCCCACCCGCTCCAGATATGCACGGGCCTTTGCGGTTCAAGTTGACGGCTGGCGGCGCCGGGGCATCCTCAGTCGCCCTGATTCTGTTGGTATCCTTTGTCCTCTCCTACGCTTGGACCGGGCTTTTCTATACCCTGTACCCCCTCTACGGAGGTGAGCGCCTGGGCCTTGGGACCGGGGTGGTGGGTGTGGCCATGTCCATGGGGTATGCGGCTGATCTCGCGCTCCTCTTCCCATGCGGCTGGCTGGCGGACCGGCAGGGCCGGGCACCGGTACTCCTGGTGGGAGTTCTCTTGATCGCGGTTGCCGCCTTTGTCCTGCCGCTCAGCGGATCCCGGCCGAGCTACATCGCCATTGGGGTGCTGACAGGAGTGGGGTTTGCCTGCTGGGGACTGCCGCCTGCGCTGCTGACCGATTGGGTCCCGTCCGGTTCCCGAGGCATGGTCCTGGGTCTCTACCGGTTCATGATAGATCTCGGATTCGTCCTGGGTCCGTGGAGCGTGAGTGTGGCGCTAGAGGGTGGAGGTTTCCAGGTGGGCGCCTGGGTGGTAGCGGGCGTGACCGGGGCGAGCCTGTTAACGTTCTTCGGGCTCAGGAGGCAACCGCCCTCGCCGAGCGAGAGTGGCCCTTGTTAGCCTCGCTGAGTGACTTCAGCCTGCCATTCCCTTCCGAAGCTCTCGGATGTTCTTCAGGATCCCTTCCATATCTCCGACCCGTTCCGCGATTTTCTCGACGAGAGGGTGGATGTCCTCGTGCGGTTCGACCGATCGCAAGAGATCCTGGACATGGAAGGAGATGGAGATGAGGGGCCTTTCGATTTCATAGGTCGCCAAGTTGATCGTTTCAGCGGTGGCGGCCTGCCTTTCTTTGGCTACGATCTCCTCTTGAAGCCTATTGAGTGCCCGCAGGGTCTCCTCCAAAGCCCGGTTCTTTTCCTCCAGCTCCCGAGCCTTGTCTTGGAGGGCCTGCTCGGAGAGCTGGAGACGTCTCCTTTCGCCGACGAGCACGGAGATCGCCGAAGAGATCAAACTGAAGCTGATCAGTCTTGCGAGGGCCGTCCAGTAGGGGTAGACCAGTGTCGCGGTACTCGGGTGTGTGAGGACGTCAGCGCCAAAGTAGATGACGGCCGCCAATACAGAGTACGCCAAACAGATCGGCACCGACTCAAGAAACGCTATGGGGATGAGGACAACAAGGTAGAAAGGCGCAGAGGCTAACTGGGGTGGCGTGACGTAATCGAACCAACCCACCAGGAGCAGGAAGAAGACGCCCCCCATCCGCCTGAGGCGGGGTGAGAGGCCGAGCTTCCTCTGGAGATTCTCGAAATGGGCCATCGCCGCGTTGAGCAGTGGCATCGCCGCATTCCCCATACCTGAGCAAGATTTTCATCCACGCTAGGCCACCATTTCACGATTGTCAAGGGGAAGCAGTCGGCGCGTTATTTGCACCCAAATGCTTGCAAACGGGTTCCGCAGATCTTATTCGCCCCCGGTCGGGAGAATGAACTGGGCTGCAGTCTTCACGGTGGACGTGGACGGGAGAATCACGAAGGGGGGCAAGTAACTCTGGGGACCGTTCGAGCAGGAAGCCCGGACGGGTCCCCCGGCCGGCGTAGGGATGTCGGAGAGGTCAGGCGTGCGTCATTTGGATGTGATGAGTTCGCAATAGTTCAGTGGAGCGCCTCCGGCCGACGACGACGGATCACTGACGAAATCCGCAGGGATGGCTCAGGAGGTTTCATCCCCCGTCTGTTCCGCGGCGCGGCGGGCCTGTTCTGCCTGGTGGGCCTCTTCTTGGATGGCATTGAAGCACGCGTAGCAGATGGGGCCTTTCTCGGTCACCATCTTCTGGTGCTCGAGCATCGGCCCGAGATCTCGATGGCATTTCCAGCAGCTTGGCATGGCAGCCCCGCTTGTTGACAGGCCAGGCGGCCTCTGCCGCTCCCGGCAGGAGGAAACGGGTCTAGGAATAGGCCCTCACACGATGAGCCGGGCATCCCCAAGGCCACCCCCCGGGGTGAGCCGCTCCAGTACGGCCGCGAGGGCTGCGTGCTGTTCCGCGGTGATTCTGACGAAGGTGAGGCCGCTCTGGTAACGGAGATGCCGCTCGCCCTCCGGGGTCGCCTCCGTGCCGATAACGGCACTGTGGACGACCTTGGCAGTGAGGATCAACGAGCCGAGCGCGAGCGGAAGCTCGAACATGTATGTCGCCCCCGGGCGTAGGAGGTCAAAATGCTCGATCCGGGCGCCGCTGGCGCTGAGGTCGAGGATGCGGACTTCCACGGTGGCACGCGCCCGGGCGCCGAGACGCCCGGCAACGAGGATCCGAGGGGCCTTCCGTCGGTCCGCAGGCTCGGCCATAGCTCAGCTCCCCCTAGGAGAATACCACACCTATTCGGGCCCTCTGCGACGCTCGGTCACAGAAGTCCGGACCCTGGTATCGAAATCCGCCGAGGAAACCCGGTCGACCGCATCCAGCGCGGCCCCCGGCGAGGGCGGCTCACCGTCCCTCGAGACTTCAGTTCTGCGGAAAGCCTTGCCCGCTCGGGGTCATCGTGTGCGGGGTCACAGCCCTTACCGCGCACCCCCTTCGTCCTTCGAGCCCTAGACATCTCTAACCCACTTGTGATCCGGATCGTCGTAGAGGGTGTAGTTGCGCGGCTCGCCGGCCAGCACCCAGAGGTAGTACAGAGAATAACCGGGCGCGGCGGCGGTCGGATGGTAGCCGAACGGAAGCTTGGTGAGGGTGTTGTCGCGGACGACGTAGGCCTGGTCGAATTTGCGGTCCGGGCTGTAGACTCGCTGGAAGCCAAAGCCCTGTGGTGGGTTGATCTTGAAGAAGTACACCTCCTCCATCCTGGTCTCGTCGGGTGGGGCCATCCGGTCGTGCTTGTGCGGAGGGTAGCTGGACCACTTGCCGGGCTGGTTGAAGGTCTCGCCCATCAGGAGGCGTTTCGAGGGGAAATTGAAATCAATGATGTCATGAACCTGCCTCTCGAAGGTGTCCTTGCCGCGAAGGTTGACTTTGACCTTCTCTGGGCCGATGAGGCGAGGTTCGCCCGTGAGGTCGCTAGGCGTTCGCACGATGGCTGCCTCCAGCGCGCCCACCGCCTCCACCTTGAACTTCGGCCCCGGCGGGATGTGGACGGCGGTCGCCCGCCCGGCAAAGACATTGGCCCGGCTGCCAATGGAGAGAAAGCTGGTCTCACCCACCGTCACATTGGCCAGGCCGCCCAGGAGGACGAGACACACCTCGTGCCCGTCGCTCGCGCTGCGGTAGGTCCTGCCCGCCGGCAGCCGCAGGATGCCCAACTCGAGGAATTCGATGCCGTCCTTCCCCGGCTTCACCAGGGCCGTGTACCCATCCTTGGGCGTGTACTGCTTGAACAGGTTCATCGGTCGGAATCCTTTCTGTGCAAAAGAATCGCTGTTGAAAAAAGGCCACGAGTGGTCGAAAACGTACCACCGATGCCGGGGGCTGTCAACGGACGTCCGAGAGATTCCCCTTGACACTCCTGGCAGGCCGTGTTAAGCGAAAAGGTGTGGTGTAGGGATAGTGCCCGTAAGCAATAATCATGATGAGAAGAGGAGGGTAGCACAATGACACACGAGAAGTTCTGTGCATCTCGGCGAAAGTTCTTGCAGACGATGGCCGCCTCGGGTGCCATTGCGGCCAGCGACCTCGCATGGTGGGAGGCGCCCTTCCTCTCCCCACGCAAGGCCTCGGCCGCGTCCGTCGTCCGGTTCCAGTTCAGCGTCCCCGAGCCGCTGCGCATCTCCCTGGTGGAATCGCTCATCGAGCGCTTCCACAAGGCGCAGTCGGAGGTCGAGGTCAAGGTCGAGTTCGTGCCCCAGGCCCAGGCGCGGCAGAAGGTGATCACTGCCATCGCAGCCGGGAACCCGCCGGACCTCTGCATGATGTGGGACAACTGGCTGGGCGAGCTCGACGGCATGGGGGCGCTGGAAGATCTCACCAGCCAGATTAAGAGTTGGAAGCACTACGCCGCCACCACGCCCACCGCCTGGCAGACGGTGACGGTGAAGGGGAAGATCGTCTCCTTCCCCTGGGCTATCACGAACGACGCCATCTTCGTCCGGACCGACCGGGCCAAGGAGTACGGGCTCCAGGCGCCGACGGCGGACTGGACCTGGGACGATTTCTTGACACTGGCCAAGGGCTTCACCAAGCCGGAGAAGAATCAGTATGGCTTCGGGCTCCGCGGCGGCGGGACGTGGGCCGTCCTGTACGCCAGCGAGTTTTTGTACGGCAACGGCGCCCAGGTCCTGAAGGATGGCAAGGTCGCCATCAACTCGCCCGAGGCGGTCTCGGCCTTCGAGTGGTACATTGACCTGATCCGGAAGCACAAGGTGACCCCGCCCAGCGCCCCGACAGACGCCTACCGGCAGATCGTCGAGGGCTTCGGGCGTGGCGTCACGAGCATGTACCTCCACAACTCCGGGTCCATCGAAGAGCAGAAGAAGTTCGTGGGCGAGCCCAATTTCGCCACGCTCCCCATCCCTATCGGCCCCGCCAAGAAACGCGCCTCGTTCTTCTTCTCCGAGACGCTCACCATGTTCAAGGCGGCCAAGAACAAGGAAGGGGCTTGGAAGTTCATGACCTTCCTGATGGACGACGAGCCCCACTTCGATTACTGCAAGACCCTCGGCCTGCTGCCTACGCGGGAGGCGCTCACCAAGCGACCGCCGTACACCGGGGCCGCGTACGCGGGCTTCGTCGGGTCCTTCCCCTTCTCGATCGTGAGCCCCTACCTGGCCTACCCGGGGTGGGGCGGCAAGCTCGACTCGGAGGGGGTGCCTCTGTTCCAGCAGGCGTTTGTTGGCCAGCTCACGCCGAAGCAGTGTCTGGACAAGTTTGCCGAGATGTTGACCAAGAACATGGCGTGAGGCGTCGCCTCGCCGGCTTTCCCGCGGCCCCGGGCCCTCCGCCATGTCGGACGGCCCGGGGCCGCTCGGGGCCAATCCGAACTCCCCGGGAGCAATCGCAGTGAATCGGCAAGCCACTATCGCTGTGCCCGCGCCGCGGGCGCTCCTCTCCCGGGCGATGCGGGAGACGCTCGCCAACTACGCCTACCTCCTGCCGGCGGCCGTCTGCCTGGGGGGCACGGTCCTCTTCCCGATCCTCAAAGCCATCCACATGAGCCTGTACCACAACGTCCTCTCCCGTCCGCAGGACTACCAGTTCATCGGCATCGGAAATTATCTGCGGATGATCCATGACCCGACGTTCTGGCTCACGCTGAAGAACTCCTTCACTTGGGTGTTCTGGTCGGTCAGCATCCAGTTCGTGCTGGGCTTCCTGGGGGCGCTGCTCCTGAACGCCGAGTTCAAGGGGCGGGCATTTTACCGGACCCTGAACCTGCTGCCCTGGATCATCCCGGGCGTGGTCGTCGGGTTGGTGTGGGAGTACCTGTACCAACCGAACTACGGGCCGATCAATGACATCCTCCGGCGGGTGGGACTGCTGCGTGTGCCGATCGCCTGGCTCAGCGATCTCAATCTGGCCATGCCCGCGGTCGTTTTCACCAATATCTGGCGCGGCATCCCTTTCTTCAGCATCATGATCCTGGCGGGCCTCCAGGCCATCCCGGACGAGGTCTACGAAGCGGCCACGGTGGACGGGGCCAGCGTCATCCAGCGATTCTGGCATGTGACACTCCCCATGCTGCGGCCCATCATCATCGTCGCCACGGCCACCCGCATCATATGGACCTTCAACTATGCCGATCTCATCTTCGTCATGACCAGCGGTGGCCCGGCGAATGCCACCCAGATCACCTCAAGCTACACCCTGCTCTCGGCGTACACGGACCTGGACTTTGGCTACGCCGCCACCCTTTCGGTCATCCTCTTGGTGATCATGCTGATCTTTACGGCTTTTTACCTGAAATTCACGAAGGGCGTGGAGTCGGTATCGGGATGAGTACACGTCGGTCTGGGGATCTCTTCGAGCGCATCCTGGGCGGCCCGGTCCTCTGGACCGGCCTCACGATCATGACACTCTTTGCCATGGGGCCGTTCCTCTGGGCCTTCTCGGCCTCCCTCAAGACGCGGGCGGAACTGTACGCCACCCCCATCACGTACATCCCCACCCACCCCATGTTGGGGAACTATGTGGATGCCTGGACCTCCCGGCTCACGCCGTTCAGCCGGTTCTTCGCCAACAGCCTGTGGGTTTCTTCGGTCACCATGGTGGCCACCATCGTGATCTCCACGTTGGCTGGCTACGCCTTGGCACGATTCCGGTTCGTGGGCAAGAACACGTTGATGCTGGTGTTCCTGGCAACGCAGATGTTCCCGGCCGTCCTGCTCATCGCGCCGCTCCTCTCCCAGTGGTATGCGCTGGGCCTGATAGACACCTACCAGGCGCTCATCTACTCCAATTTCTCCTTCACCGTGCCGTTCACGGTCTGGATGCTGGTCGGCTACTTCGAAAGCATCCCGCGGGAACTGGAGGAGAGCGCCATGATCGACGGCTCCAGCCGCTTCGGCGCCCTCATCCGGATCATCGTGCCCCTGGCGGCACCGGGGATCGCCGCCACCGCCATCTTTGCCTTCGTTTCCTCCTGGAGCGAGCTGCTGTTCGCGACCACGTTCACCAGCAGCACCGAGATGCGGACGCTCTCGGCCGGCCTCCTGTACATGGCCGGCCAGTACGAGGTCCAGTGGGGGCAGCTTTCCGCCGGCGTCATGATCAGCACCGTTCCCGTGGCCATCCTCTTCACCTTCCTTCAGAAACACCTCATCAAGGGCCTGACCGCCGGCGCCCTGAAGGGCTAACCGCGGGCGACCACGGATCACCGGCACGCCAGCGCCCTGCCCTCCGACCCGGCAGATCCCGGGACATTCCACTCCAGGAGTATTCCCTTGCAGGCCATGATATCCTGGCACCTGGAGCTGTGCGAATCGGGATGATGTGCTCTGTGGTTACAGCGGCGAGAGGGCGGACGAATGAAAGGTCCAGGGGTGGCGAGATCTTTCGGCGGAGCCGAGACATTCGTATGGTCAAGCGGCGGGATGCGCTTTTCGGTTGACAGGGGCGAGTCATCTTGAATAGCCTTCCCCCCCTGTCGGCTCACAAAGCGCGTTATTGACCGAGCTGGTTCTATCCACGCGAACGTCTACAGGGAGGATCGGACGAATGGTCTCAATTCCACGATACGAGGTGGTCGAAGGCTGGGAAAAACTGCCGGCGGGATACGCGCACAAGGATGTGGACGGTGTGGCAACCGACTCTCGGGATCGGGTCTATCTGCTCACCCGGGGGGACGCCCGCGTCATCGTCTACGAGCGGGACGGGACCTTCGTCACCTCGTGGGGTGAAAACGTCTTTACGCCTCGAACCCATGGCATCACCATCGGCCCGGACGATTCGGTCTGGACCGTCGACGATGGCGACCACACCGTTCGAAAGTTCACGCCCGATGGCAAGCAGCTCATGATCATAGGCACACCCGGACTCGCATCTGACACGGGCTACGACGGGAAGACTGTGAAGAGCATCACGCGCGGCGCACCGCCGTTCAACCGCCCTACGGACGCTGCGATCGCTCCGAATGGCGACCTGTACGTCGCGGACGGGTACGGAAACGCCCGGGTCCATCACTTCAGGGCCGATGGCAAGCTGATTCGATCCTGGGGCGAACCCGGTACCGGGCCCGGACAGTTCCACCTGCCCCACGCGGTCTTCGTGGCTCGCGACGGCCGAGTGTTGGTCGCGGACCGGGAGAATGATCGCATCCAGTTCTTCAGTCCGGAGGGGGAGTACCTCGACCAGTGGACTCACGTGCAGCGGCCCACGGACATCTACATCGATCGTGACGGATTGGTCTACGTCTCGGAGCTGTGGTGGAGGGTCGGCCAGAGTTCGTTCGTCCACGGTCCGATCAAGTACGACCTGCCAGGGCGACTCAGCGTGTTCGACCTGGAGGGCAACGTGCTGTTACGCTGGTGCAGCGCCGACCGCTGCGCCGCCGGTAACTTCATCGCGCCCCACTGCCTCTGTGTGGACTCCCGGGGCGATCTCTACGTGGGAGAGGTGACGTACACCTTCGCTGTCAAAAATAACCTCGTGCCCCCGGATGCGCATACGTTTCAGAAATTTGTGCGGAAGTGATGGCAGCTCTCGCGGCGTCTGGAAGAGAAGTCCGGTACCTATTCGCGGCCGGCACGCTCAAGGGCTAGCCCGGACAGACCAACCGCCAAAACACGAAGGGCACCAGGATTCCTCTGGTGCTCTTTTGCTTTTCAGCTTTCCTACCACCTCCAGGTCTAGTCCCCAGCCGAAAATGCTAACCGCCAAGGACACCCAGCGCTGACGCTGGGTATCCGGAACGCCAAGACCGGAATGGCTCATTCGGGGAAACGAAGGAAACTTCTGAGTGCCCCACGAACCGGGTATCGCGTTCTCCGATGGAGAAAGTGCAACATCGTATCCTTGGCGACCTTGGCGTCATGGCGGTTTGGGCTTTCTCTCGGATTGGGGCTAGTCAAACACGACGACACCGCGAGCCACCTCGCCGGCCCCGAGCGCCCGGAGGGCGTCGTTGATCTCGGCGAGCCCGAACCGGCGTGAGACGAGCTCCTTGAGCTTCAGCTTGCCGGCCTGGAACAGTTCGAGGATACGCGGGAAGTCGATCGCCGGCCGGATGTTCCCGTAGGCGGAGCCCATGATCACCCGCGAGGTCCGCATCATTGCCAGGGGATCAAGGGTGAGTGTCGCGCCGACGGGCGCCATCCCGACCACCACCGCCACGCCACCCTTCCTAAGTGACTCGTAGGCCTGCTCGATCGTCTTGGGGTGACTGATGACCTCGAAGGCGTAGTCGGCCCCGAAGCCGCCGGTGAGCGCACGGACCCGGCTCACCACGTCCTCGCGGCTGCCGTTGATGCAGTGGGTGGCGCCAAACTGCTCCGCGTACTTAAGCTTGTTGTCGAGGATGTCCACGGCAATGATGCGGGCCGCACCCACCAGGGCGGCTGCCTGGATCACGTTCAACCCCACGCCGCCGCAGCCCATGACCAGGACGGTCGAGCCCGGTTGGACCTTGGCCGCGTTCACCACGACGCCGAAGCCCGTGGCGACGGCGCAGCCGGCGAGCGCCCCCACCTCGAACGGGACGTCGTCCGGGAGCGGGATGACGTTGGTAGCCGGCACGACCGTGTACTGGGAGAAAGCGCCCACGGCGAGGAAGGAGTTGATGCCCTGACTGCCCTTCCAGATGCGCGGGAAGCGCTTCAGGAGCGGGGCGTCGGCGGGCGGGGTGCAGAGGTACGGCTCGCCCTTGAGGCAGTAGAAGCACTCGCCACAGCGGTGGCCGAAGGCGAGGACCACGCGGTCGCCGGGGCGCACCTTCGCCACGCCGTCTCCGACGGCGTCCACGACGCCCCCCACCTCGTGGCCGAGGACCAGTGGGAGCACGCTGCCATACTCGCTCTCCCAGTGGTGGTAGTCGGAGTGGCAGACGCCCGCGGCCTTGATCTGGACACGGACCTCGCCCGCGACGGGCGGCTTCAGCTCTACCTCCTCGACGATCATCGGGGCACGGCGTTCATACAGCACAGCGGCTTTCATGCTTCCTCCTCCTCGGTTCGCAGCTCAGGGTCGGCTGCGCGCTCTCAAATAACTCCGGAAAACATCAGTCGACAAATAAACGACGCGGGGCGTCGCCCGGCGAGGCCCGATCAATACCGACCGTATTCTCGGGCGGTGTCGTACATGGCGCAGATGTTCTCGGGCGAGACATCGGCTTGGATGTTGTGCACTGCGCACAGGACGTAGCCGCCGCCCGGGCCCAGGTCCTCGATCCGCCGCTTCACCTCGGCCGCGACGTCCACGGGTTTACCGAAGGGAAGCACTCGCTGCGTATCAATCGCACCCCAGAAGCAGATGTCCTTGCCGAACTCCCGCCTGAGCTTCTTGGTGTCCATGCCCTTGGCCGAAACCTGAACAGGGTTGAGCGCGTCCACGCCCATCTCGATGAGGTCGGGGATGAGGTGCACCACGGATCCGCAGGTGTGGTACGCAATCTTGGCCGACGTGCGGGACTTGATGTAGCCGAAGAGCCGCTTGTGGTGGGGCTTGATCATCTTCCGATAGAGGTCCATGGACATCATGGGGCCGTCCTGGAAGGCCATGTCGTCCCCGAAGAAGCAGATGTCCACATTGTCCCCTACCGCGTCCAACTCGTCCTTGGCCATCTCGATCCAGAGATCGGCGAGCTTCTCCATCAGGTCCTGCAAGAAGGCGGGATTGGCAATCAGATCGGCGAACCAGTCCTCGAAGCCCCGCATGAACTGCGCCTGGTGGACGATCCCGCCCGGCATGCTGAGGACAACCGCGTAATCCGTCCCCTGGTGGAGGCGTGCCGCCGCTTCGGCCAGGCCCCGGCAACGACCGGGGTCGTGGGGGTCGGGCCAGCGGAACTTTTCCAGGTCCGCCACGTTCACATCACCCGCAAGGGGGGACTTGGTCAGGTCGTAGTAGAGGCTCCCCGGCGGCCGGCTCCGAACTACCCCCCACTCGTCCTGGTAGGAGCCGTCTGGGAAGACGATGTCCTGCCAGTTGTCCGGGCTGCCCTGGCTGAGGCTCCGGGTGTCGATGTCGAAGCGCTGCAGCATCGCCTCGCTGGGATGAGCGACGTTCAGCCACTTGCTGAAGATGCGAGGAGGCTCCTGGCTCCCAAGGTGACGGCTCAGCCTCTCGTGGGCCTCCACTACCAGCGAGCTGGAGCGGCTGCCCCCGAGATCCAGGGGCACCCGGTCCGGCTCCTGGTGGTTCAGTGCCCTGAGAACCCGTTCGCGATGACTCATGGTCGCCATGGTTCCTCCTGTCCCGACCTCCATGACCCTGGCGACGGACCAGCGATCGGAGGTCCCTGCTACCCAGGCAGAAAAGCGCATCCCGATTAGACGCGCGCCAAGTATAGAAGAAGTGCCCCCTGCGGATCAACTTGGCAACGAGGAATGGTCGGAAGATAGGAGCACAGAGGTGATGGTCGCGCAAGCAACAGTTTGGTGCATTTGGCGGCGAGGGTCTCGGGTTACCGGCCCGGCACCCAGTAATTCAACTTCGACAACAACGTGTCTGATTTTCTGTGCTGGTCACGCCGCGAACCGGCGCCCTCGTTCAACGAAGAACGGGGCCTTCCGGATGAAGCTGTAGCCCGCTGCTTCCCGGTGAATC
>Ga0315274_10014040_pt1 | contig 11379 bp, 6 predicted proteins | sample YL17G02_20_MG_FD_203700 | JGI IMG/M metagenome (GOLD analysis project Ga0315274, IMG submission 203700) | Sediment microbial communities from Yellowstone Lake, YNP, Wyoming, USA - YL17G02_20 | ecosystem: Environmental > Aquatic > Freshwater > Lake > Sediment | place: USA: Wyoming | collected...
AGCCGCTTGTCTTCCTCCGCCGCCTCGCCGCGAGGTCGCGTGCCCGCCAGGGGGCGGCTCGTGATCCTCCCGTTCTCAACGCGCACCATGATCTCGGGGCTCGAGCCCAGAAGGGTCACGTCGCGCGTCCGCAGAAAGAACATGAACGGCGACGGGTTGATGACCCTGAGGGCCCGGTAGATGTCCATCGGGTCGGCGCCCGACCCGACGCGCAGCCGCTGCGACAGGACGACCTGGAAGATGTCGCCCGCCCGGATGTATTCCTTGCACGCCTCGACGGCCCGCTCGAAGTCCTCTCGCCCGAAGTTCGACACAAACGGCATCCGGACCGGCTCGTTCGGAACCATGTCCTCGACCCGCAGGGGCGCCGGGCGGCGCAGGCGGTCGCAGACGGCGTCGATACGCCCGCACGCCTCGTCGTACGCGGCGGCCGGGTCGGCCCCGTCGAGGATAACGTTCGAGACCACCTGCACCGTCTTCTGCACGTGATCGAAGATGAGCATCGTATCGTAGAAGCCGAAGACCATGTCGGGCAGGCCCCGGTCGTCCTTCGGGCAGTGCGGCAGCGGCTCGTAGTGCCGCACGACGTCGTAGCCGACGTAACCGACCGCGCCGCCGGTGAATCGCGGCAACTTGCCGTGATGGACAGCCTTGTGCCGGGCGAGGAGTTCGCCGAGTTTCGCCAGCGGGTCGGGCGTCTCGAACGTCTCGATGCGGCCGTCGGCGTAAACGAGTTCCACGCGGCGGCCCAGCGCCCGCAGCGTCATCCGCGGACGCACGCCCAGGAACGTATAGCGCGCGATGCGCTCCATGCCGACGATGCTCTCGAGCAGGAACCCCTGCTCCCCTTCCGAAAGGAGTTTGCGGAACGCCAGCACCGGCGTCAGATGGTCCGCCAGGAGAGTTCGGTACACGGGAATGGTGTTCCCACGCCCGGCCAGGTCCAGGAAAGCCTGCTTCGACGGCTCGTACATGAGAGGTTCCTCTGGCGTGCCCTCGGCGGAAAGTATAGCAGGCGGACAAGGGCGCGTCACGCCTCTACTGGAACCGCAATGGTGAATGAATGACGAAAACGCAATGACGAGCGGCGGCGGGTGGCACGCCACGCGTCTTTGCGTGACCGTGCATTTCCAATGCCACGCACGGTCACCCAACTTCGGGTGGCCGTGCCACCCAGCCCGTAACTTAGCGGTCACAACCGCAATGACGAATGGCGGGTGGCATGCCCGCGCGAAAAGCGGCGCGGGCATGCCAACCCGCCGTCATTCGGGCTTCGCCATTCGTCATTTCCTTGCCTCGCCACCGCCCTTGCCAGTATCATCCCGAGTGAACTGGGTCCGATAACTCGAAGATTACCTCAAGGAGGCGCGCCGCCCATGCCGATATCGCTCCTAATCCGGCGGAAAGCCGGTTGCGAGGACCTTCCCCTGCCCCGATACATGAGCGAGGCGGCGGCAGGGATGGATGTTTGTGCCGCCGTGGAAGGGCCGGTTGTCGTCGCGCCCGGCGAGGTCAAACTCATCCCGACGGGCCTGTACGTTGCCGTCCCGGCGGGTTACGAGGTCCAGGTCCGTCCGCGCAGCGGCCTGGCCCTCAAGCACGGCCTCACGATTGTGAACTCGCCCGGCACGATCGACGCCGACTACCGCGGCGAGGTCGGCGTCATCGTGGGCAACGTCGGCCGCGAGCCGCTGACGGTGACGCGGGGCCTGCGGATCGCCCAGTTGGTGGTGGCGGCGGTCGCCCGGGCCGATGTCCGGGTCGTTGACGAATTGCCCGAGTCGGCCCGCGGCGAGGGCGGGTTCGGACACAGCGGCACGCATTGATCGGAGCCGAAAGCGAGGAACGCGTGGAGTCCAGGAGCGCCAGCCACAGGGCCAGCGCCACCCAGAAGGTCGGCGCAATCGTTACGTTCTTCGTCGGCCTGTTCCTGGCGGCGAGCATCCTGTCGTTCCACCCCGCCGACCCGCCCAGCGACGCCCTCTATCCGCCCAGCGCCTCGCTTCACAACTGGTGCGGCAGCGTCGGGGCTTACATCGCGTACGGCGTCCTCTCGGGAATCGGCGACGGGGCGTACCCCCTGCTGCTCTTCATTGTCGCCGGGGCGTTCATGTGGCTCTCGGAACTCTCGCTCGAAGACAAGGTCTTCAGGACCATCGGCGCGGGGCTCCTGGTGCTCGACGTGTCGGTGGCGTCGGCGATGATGGCCGTCGAGGCCCGCCTGCCGGAGGGCAACGGCGGCGTTCTGGGCCTGAGCATCTGGATGTACATGGAGCCGCGCCTCGGCGCGTTCGGCACCATCTTGATGCTCGTTCCTGTGGCACTGGTGGGGCTGGTGCTTCTGACAGACACGTGGCTGATCATCATCCCCGTGGCAGTCTACAAGTACCTGCGCGACCGCGCGCGACAGCCCGCCCAGCGTCTGGCGACGGCGGCCCTGGCGACCGTTGGGGCAGCAGGCGGCCAACTCGCGGCCGCGGTCGCGGGAAGCCTGGCGGGCTCGGGCGGCACGGCCGTCGCCGATGCGGAGGACGAGGAGGCGCCGCAGCCCGCCGTTCGCAAGCAGCGCAAGCCCGCCGCCGAGGAGGCCGGCGAGCCCAAGCCCTCCCGCTCGAAGACCGTGGTCGCCAAGGCCCCCGCCGCCGAGGAAGACGGGCAAGTGCCGCCCGCGGGCGTTGAGCCGCCTCCGCCGCACAGCATCGTCATCCATCACAATCGCCCGGTCCCCGAGACGAAGGACGCGGAGGACGAGGATTTCGCCTTCACCCCCCTGGCGTCCACCCCGCGCAACCAGGACTACCAGTTGCCGCCGGTCGATCTCCTAAGCGACCCGGAGTACAGCGATGCGCCCGGCGACGATGCGCACATCCGCGAGCAGGCCGTGGTCCTGACGAATACGCTGAGCGAGTTCGGCATCGAGTCCGCGGCCGTCGCCATCGAGACCGGGCCGGTGGTCACGCAGTACGAACTGGCCCTGGCGCCGGGCATAAAGGTCGGCAAGGTCATCGGCCTGGCCGACGACATCGCCATCGCGCTGAAGGCGCCGAACGTGCGCATCGTGGCGCCGCTGCCCGGCAAAGACACCATAGGCGTCGAAGTGCCGAACTTGGCCCGCCAGATCGTGCGCCTCAAGGAAATCGTGCTGGCGGCCAAGGACGCCCCGGAGCGGATGGGCCTGCCCCTGTTCCTCGGCAAGGATTCGATGGGCGAGGCGCTGGTGCGGGACCTGGCCGTCATGCCGCACCTTTTGATCGCCGGCACCACGGGCAGCGGCAAGAGCGTGTGCCTCAATACGATCATCATGTCGCTGCTCTTGACGCGGACGCCGGAAGACCTGCGGCTGGTCCTGATCGACCCGAAGATGGTGGAACTCTCGGTCTTCAAGCGCCTGCCGCACCTCTTGTGCCCCGTCGTCAACGACATGCGCAAGGCCGAGGCGATCCTGGAGTGGCTCGTGGAGAAGATGGAGGAGCGGTATCGGGTCCTCTCGCAGGGCAACGTCCGGAACATCGCCGCCTACAACCGCCTGACGCGCGAAGAGGTCATCGCCAGGTTCAAGCCCGAGACGCCCGAGCAGGAAGCCAGACTCGTCTACCACTTGCCGCACATCTGCGTCATCGTTGACGAACTGGCCGACCTGATGATGGTGGCCGCCAAGGAAGTCGAGACGCACGTGACGCGCCTGTCGCAGAAGTCGCGGGCGGTGGGCATACACCTGGTGATGGCCACGCAGCGGCCGAGCGTGGACGTTCTGACCGGCCTCATCAAGTCGAACCTGCCGATCCGCGTGTCGTTCCAGGTCGCCACCCGCATCGACTCGCGCACCATCCTCGACTCGATGGGGGCCGAGAAACTGCTCGGCCAGGGCGACATGCTTTTGATGACCCCCGGCGCCTCGAAGTTCATCCGGGCCCAGGGCGCCTATGTCAGCGACGCCGACATCCAGAAGTTCCTCGACTTCATCACCGCCAAGGCCGAGCCCGACTTCCAGCGTGAACTCGTACAACTCAAGGTCGATGGCGACAAGGCCCCCGGCGCCGACGGCGAGAGCTTCCTGGCCTCCGGCGCCGACGACCCCATGTACGACCAGTCGGTCGAGATCGTCCTGGAGAACCAGCGCGGCAGCGTGAGCCTCTTGCAGCGGCGCCTGGGCATCGGCTACGGCCGTGCCGCGAGGCTCATCGACCAGATGGCCGAGGACGGCATCGTGGGCGAGTACAAGGGGAGCCAGGCCCGCGAAATCGTCGTGACGCTCGAACAGTGGCGCGCCGCCAAGGAGCGCCGCCGCCCCGACGAGGAACCCAAGGACAAGCACCTGACCGACGGCGAGGCGGACCTCGACACATAGCGTGTGCCGCGGCCGGCTCGTCGGGCCGTGCTTCAATATCACAGGTGCGGCAGGACTCCAACCTGCCGCGCCGACTCACCCGGAGCCGCGCTACCCCCTACCGCGGCTCCTTGTTTTGCGCGCCTGCGCACCGTGGGCGCTCTGCACCCACGCGGTTGCTTCGGGTCCGCTGCGGCAACACTACAGCGCCACATAGCGCGGCGGGTCTCCTGACCCGCCGCGCGCACGCGTTTTCTGGCCGCCGCAGGGCACCTCCTGCGCGGTGGGTCGGGAGACCCACCGCGCACGGCGTCAAGTGGCGCTGTAGTAGTAATCACGGTCTTGAGTTGGCTCGCGCAAGCACTTATAACATGGCGGCTTCGGCGCGGCAGCAGCGCCGTTATTGCTGACGACGCAGACTGAACCTGTGAGCAGCAGTGTGGCAACTCGCTCAACAGAGGAAACCATGAAGAAAGTCACGTTCATCGGCGGCGGCAGCGCCAAGTTCGTCGGCGAAGTGGTCAAAGACATCTTCTCGTTCGAGGAACTCCGCGACATTCGCATCACCCTCATGGACATCGACGCCGAGCGCCTGGCGCGGGCCGAGCGGCTCATCCGCAAGATGATTGCGGACCGGCACCTGGCGGCAACGGTCGAGACGACGCTCGACCAAAGGCAGGCCCTCGAAGGCGCCGACTACGTCATCGTGACCGTCATGGTGGGCGGGTTCAAGCACTACAGGTCCGACGGCGAGATCCCCGCCAAGTACGGCGTTTTGCCCACCGTCGGAGACACCATCGGCCCCGGCGGCGTGTTCCGCCTGGTCCGCACCGCGCCGGTCCTAAGGCAGATAGCGGCGAACCTGCGGCAGGTCTCGCCGCACGCACTCGTCCTGAACTACGCCAACCCCCTGGCCATGAACGTCTGGGGCCTGCTGGAGTACGGCCACGAGCGCACCGTGGGCCTCTGCCACAGCGTCCAGTGGGCCGTGCGCGGCATCGCCGGATGGCTGGGCCTGCCGCACGAGGCCGTCCGCTACACGGCCGGCGGCATAAACCACGTGGACTTCTACCTGACGCTCGAGCACCAAGGCCACAGCCTCTACCCGGAACTCCTGGCCCGCAAAGATGAGATCCTGGCGCGCGAGCCCAAGGAGCGAGTGCGGTTCGAACTCCTGGAGTACCTCGGCTACTGGCCCGCCGAAGGGCCGCATCACCAGTCGGAGTACTACCCGTGGTTCCGCAAGAACCAGGCGGTCGTCGACTCGTACGGCGTCGAGTCGTTCTGGGGGTACAACTTCGACCGGCAACTCAACCAGCACCTGGCGGCGGAGGTCGAAGACATGATCGCCGGGCGCAAGCCCATCCGCACTGAGCGGGGCATCGAGTACGGGGCCTTCATCATCCACGCGATTGAGTCGGGCGAGCCCTTCCTCTTTTACGGCAACGTGCGGAATAAAGGGCTTATCGAGAACCTGCCGCCCGACGCCGTGGTCGAGGCGCCCTGCCACGCCGGCTCCAGCGGCCTGCTTCCGTGCCGCGTGGGCTGCCTGCCGCCGCAACTCGCCGCCGTCATGACGCCGCACGTCCATGTGCACCGGATGGCCATCGAGGCGGTGAAGCAACGGGACCGGCGCCTGCTGTGCCACGCGATCGCGGCCGACCCGCTGACCGGCGCCATCCTGACGCTGCCCGAGGTCCGCCGCATGGTCGACGAACTCGCCGAGGCAAACAAGGACTACATGCAGGATTGGGCGTGAGGCCATGGAGATCCATACTTTCGTTCTCGGCTCGTTCCAGGTGTCGGCCTACGCCGTCGTGGCCGATGGCGAGGCGCTGCTGGTCGACGCGCCGGAAGGGTCGGAGGCCATCATCGAGTTCCTGCGGCAGCGGAACCTCTCGCCGAAGATCCTCGTCAACACGCACGGCCATGCGGACCACATCTTCGCCAACGCCGCCCTCAAGGCCGCGTGGCCCCGGATGCTCATCGCCGTCGGCACGGAAGATGCGCCAATGCTGACGCGGCCGCTCAAGAACCTCTCGCCCCTGATGGGGGCGTGGATCAGGAGCCCGAAGGCCGACCGCCTGCTCGCCCACGGCGACACGGTGCAGGTCGGCTCGGCCGCGATGGAAGTCCTGGCCACGCCCGGCCACACGCCCGGCGGCATCAGCCTGTATGCCGCGTCGGGGCCGGACGGCAAGCCCGTGGTGTTCACCGGCGATGCGCTGTTCGCGGAAGGCATCGGCCGGACGGACTTCCCCGGCGCCAGGCACGAGACACTGCTCAAGTCCATCCGCGAGCGGCTCCTGACGCTGCCGCCGGAGACCGTGGTTTATCCGGGGCACGGGCCTGCCACCACCATTGGCCACGAGGCGACAGCCAACCCGTGGCTGTGAACGCCTCAACGGCGCAAGCAGGGACCGGGCGCCAGAGGGCGGAATAGAGCATTTTAAGATTGCGCATAGACTCCATCGTCGTGCGCGGTGGGTCTCCCGACCCACCGCGCAACAAACGCGTGATGGACCGCGGCGGGTCGGGAGACCCGCCGCGCACAAACCCAATCTCAAAACGCTCTAGGGGCCACATTGAGAACGGCATGACACCGCAGCGCTTGCGCGGCGTGCTTCTCAAGGCACCTGCAAAAAACCGCCGGCCCGGTTCCCCACCCTCCGAGCCGGCGATCACCATTTCCCGCACGAGGTCAGCGGCTACGGCGCGGCCGCGACGGTGTCTCTGGCTGCCTCGTTGCGGGTGACGACGACATTGTCGATCAGGACCTTCGCGCCGCTGATCTGGACTCCGGTGGCCCCGCCGGCGAACGGCCCGCTGCCGGCCTGACCCGTATCGGTCCACACCACCTGCCAATCGGGCGGCTCCTTGACGTCGGTGCGCCAGACCTTGCCGGCCACGGCCACGCCGTCGCCGACGTGCTGGACGCGGATCTTGAGGGTGTACCACCAGCCCATCGCGAAGGCCTCGTTCAACCGCGCCTGGGCCTGGGCCGGCTGAAGGATCATCAGTTCCGACGGGGCGGTCCCGAACCTGACCGCCTTGTGCGTACGCTCGACGGACGCGGCAAACTGCTTGAGTATCCTGAGGCCCGCGGGCGAGAGTTCCAAGACATAGCCCGTATGCCCCGGCCGCCGGCAGGCCGAGGCGCTGATCGCGTAATCGCCCCTGGTTTCGAGCACCTTGACGTCGAACCGGAGCGTGTAATCGGACCACTCGGGGCCGCCGACCAGGAACTCGGCCCCACGTGTCCTGATCTCTTCCTGGGCGAGCGCCTTGCCGCCGGGCACCCCGACCACGCTGAACTCGCCGCCGTGCGTCCGCACGAGCGCCATCTCGGCCGGATGGCCGAGCGCAAAACTCTCCCAGTCCTCCGCAAAGAGGGGCGGCGGCTCGGGCACCTTGGCCATCGAGAGTTCCGCCTCGAACGCCTGCGCCACATACTCGGCCAGGGCCTTCTCGCGCACCTTCGCGAAGCGTTCGCCGGCGCTGCGCCCGTCGCGAAGTTCGTACCGGAACAGGTAACCCGACGTGAACCAGTACCGGTCTTTCTGGGCCGCGAGGGTTTCATACTGGAGCAGCGCCTCGGCCAGTTTGTTGCTGCCGAGCGCCAGGTCGGCCCGCATGATGCGCGCCATCGCCCCGTCGGTGCGGTCCTCGGCCATCGCCAGTCCGGCCTCGGCGGGACGGCCGAGCGATTCCAGGCACCAAGCCCTGAGAACGGCGGTGGCGCCGTCTTTCGGCAACGATGCCAGCGCCCCCTTGTAGTCGCCCTCGATGAGGCGGGCCCTGGCGTCCGTCACCGCATCGACGGCCGGGGCCGACTTGGCCAGCGCCACGGCCGCCGACGCCAGCATCGGCCAGGCCGGCAGCCGCCCGGCGGCCGCCTCGGTCCGATGCGCCTGCCGGTCCCAGATGATCCCCAGCAGGAAGTTGACGTCGGCCGCCTGTCGGCCCTCGTGCGGATTCTGGCAGATGTACGAGACCAGCAAGAGGTCGGCCACCTGGTCCGCGTCGGCCTCGCGCCGGGCCAGTTCGGCGCTGACGGCCGCCCGCGCCATGGGCGCCAGCGGCCTCAGGTTCTCGGCCGCCGTGATGCCGTGCGCCGACCGGACGAGTCGCTCGAGCGCCCCGCGCGGAAGGATTTCCGCGGGCGTGCACAGCCGGATGCCGACGGCGATCAACACCATGGCCGCCATTGAGACGGCCAGGGGCGCCACGACCCGGCGCCAACGGACCCGCTTCGGCCGGACCGCGGCAGCCTTCGGCGTCTTTCCGAGAAGCCCCTCCATCTTCGCCCGGCGAAGGAGCGAATCGGCGCCCGTGTCGGAAAGGTCCGCCCGCGTCGGCGCGGCGAGTCGTTCCAGGCGCGCGGCCACGTCGCGGATGCCGTCGGCCCTGGCCCGGCACTCGGCGCAGTCGGCCAGGTGCCGGCGCAGGGCGTCGGCGTCTTCGCGCGCGACGGCGCCTCGCTCCAACTCATACCACTCACTTGCAGAGCGACAAGTCATAGAATGCCATCCCCCGTTGTGTCCAGTGCCCGTCGTAATGCCCCCGCCCCGATGCGATCGGGCGTGGTGTGCGGCCCGGACGTGTCCATGAGCCCGCGGGGCGCATCTCGCGGGCTCGGTAAGTTATACGACTAAGTCGGCGTTTCGTCGGCAGATGTGGCGGAATTCCCGCCGCCTCGCCGCCGGCATTTCTTGCGGAGGAACTCCAGGCCGTAGTCCATCCGGCTGCGGGCCGTCGACTCCGGGCAATCGACAATCGCGGCAATCTCGCGGTACGAGAGTTCCTGGAGTGCCCGCAGGACCACGACTTCGCGGTACGGCACGGGGAGTTCCTGGAGGGCTTCGGCCAATTGGCCCAGTTCCTCGCGCCAGGAGGACTGCTCTTCGGCATCCGGGGGGCCCGGGCCGAGGACCGACTCCGAAAAAGCGTGGAAATCGTCGGGCACGACCGCACGCTTCTTCTTCAGGAAGTCCGTTGCGAGGTTCCGCGCGATGGTGTAGAACCACGTGCTGAAGCGTTTCGGGTACTCGTAGCGGTCGGCCTTCTCGAGGACCCGCAGAAAGGCCTCCTGGGCGAGCGACTCGGCCTCGTTGCGGTTGCCGACCAGGCGGTACAGGTAACTGGTGATCGGAACGCGGTAACGGGCAAAGAGTAGCGTGAAGGCTTCTTCGTCGTGGCGCTTCTGCAAGCGAAGCATCAGGTCTTCGTCGCTTGCGTTGAGATCATCCATCCGGGCCGCGCGCCTCCGCCGGCGCCAGCACGTGCAGCCGCACCAGGAGCCGGTGCCAGCGCTCTTCGAAACCGTGGCCAAAGGTAAACAGAATCGGCGTCAGAATCAACGTGAAAACGGTCGAGACCGCCAGCCCGCCCACGATGACCGACCCGAGGCCCTGGTACAGTTCCGAACCCGGCCCCGGCCGGAACACGAGCGGCAGCATGCCCAGGATGCTGGTCAACGTGCTCATGAAGATGGGACGGATGCGGCTGTCGACGCTGGCAATGACCGCCTCCTTGACGGCGAGCCGCTCGTTCTTCATGAAGTTGATCGCCTGGGCCACCACCAGGATGGCGTTGTTGACGATGATGCCGATGAGGATGACGAAACCAAGCATCGTCACCACGTCGAGCATGGGCGGCGGCTGGTGAATCACCATGGCGTTCCACAGGCCCACGCCCCAGAGCATGGCGTAACCGCCCGCGACGGCCATCGGCACGCTCAGGATGACGACCAGCGGATGCGTGAAACTCTCGAACAAGGCCGCCATCAAGAGGTAGGTGATGACCATCGCCAGCACGAAACTCCACTTCAGGGCATTCCAGATCTGCGCCAGGTCCTTCGCCGTGCCGCGCAGGTCCACCACGTAGGTCGGCGGGATCGTGCCGTCCTTCTCGAGCGGCGAGATGATGCGGGTGCGGATGTGGTCGACGACGGCTCCGACGGGGGCGTCGCCGCTGAAGTAGCACTCCAGTTTCACGCTGCGCTGCTGCTCGGTGTGCTCGATGGCCGAGAAGCCGGAGGCCGGCTCCAGCGGCGCAACCTGGCCAAGGGTAACGGTGCGGCCGGAGGGCGTCCAGAGGGGGATGTCGGCGAGTTGCTCGATGTGCTGGCGGTACTTCGGGTCGCCGCGGAGCGTCAGGTCGATCTCCCGGCCGTTCGCCTGGCGGAAGTCGGCCACCTTGACGCCGTTGACGAGCGACGCGGCCGCGTAGCCCACCTCGGACGCGGTCATGCCGACGTCGGCGGCGCGCTTGCGGTCCAGGACGGGCCTCAGTTCCCAGTTGCCGAGTTTGTAACTGGGCAGGATGAACATGACGCCGGGCGTCTCGGCCAGCATCGGCTTCATACGCCCCGCGATGCGGTACAGTTCGTCGATGCTATCGCCGCGGACCGTCACGGCGACGCTCTGCCCCCCCGCCATGCCGCGACGCTGGAAGAGGCTGACCTGCTCGGCGTGGACCTGGATGCCGGAGATGGGCTCCTTGTAGTACTGCTTGTTCTTGTCCCACCAGGCCTGCCTGTAAGGCTCCGGGATATAGGCGAGCGGCGGGTTGCCGAGGGTCGTCTGGATGGCGGCGACCATCTCGCGGGCCTTGTCGCCGTTGGCGGCCTTGGCGCCGAAGAACAGAACGTCGGGCAGGGCCACGATGAAGAACCGGGTGTTCTGCGGCAACGCGCGCACACGGGCCTCGATGTCCTTGCCGACCGCCAGGTTGTGGTCGACGCTCGCCCCGGCTTCCGTCAGACCGTAGCCGAGGACGAAGTTCTGGTTGCCCAGTGGCAGGTACGTCGCTTGCGTGATGTACGCCAGGCCCACCATGGCGCCGCCGAACACGATGAAGATGAGCGCCGCCACGGCCAGGCGCCGCGGCGTGGTCTCGAGCACCCACCCCAGCAGGCGCACCACCGCCCGGCGGAACCCCGACCCCAGCCAGCCGAACAGAAGGTACCGGCCGATCCATCCGCCCACGCCGGCGCCGAACCCCTCACTGGGCTTGGCCGTCCGGAGGATCCGCGACGCCAGCATCGGCAC
>Ga0315274_10014041_pt1 | contig 11379 bp, 13 predicted proteins | sample YL17G02_20_MG_FD_203700 | JGI IMG/M metagenome (GOLD analysis project Ga0315274, IMG submission 203700) | Sediment microbial communities from Yellowstone Lake, YNP, Wyoming, USA - YL17G02_20 | ecosystem: Environmental > Aquatic > Freshwater > Lake > Sediment | place: USA: Wyoming | collected...
TAGGTGACCAAGTAAGTTAGTTGGTTTCCCTGATATAGAAGGGTAGTTTGGTTGAACTAGTCCGGAGAATAATAATCCTTGAACTTTTTTGTCAAGCTTCAAACCACCAATTGTACCACCAGCTAATGTACTATAAACATTTTCTTGATATGCTTTTGCTTGTTCTGCTTGCATACTCTTCTTTTGTTCTTGTTCTGCTAACTGTCTTGCAATTATTTCTTCTTGCATCATATCTAACTTAGGTTTAAATTGATTAGCTTTTTGTTCTAATCTATTTAAATCTTTCCAGTCTTGAATCTCAGCTTCAATTTCTTCTGCTGTTCCAAATCCTGTAGTATGAAGATATGCTCTTGCAATTTCTGCTTGATCATATTCATCTGAAGGATCAAGTTGTCTCATTTCTTCTACATGAGCTAGTGTTCTAAATAAACCTTTAAGGTCTTGTCCACCATCTGCTACATATTTTGCTGCTACTTGAAGTTCTTCAGGAAGTGCATTAAAGAATTCTCTTGGAGTATTTTCTCTAATTGCATTTTCTCTTTCTTGGAAGTTTGCTTCAAAAAGTTCTCTAAAATCTTTTGTTGTATATTCTTCTAATGGTTTGTCATCATCAAAACCAATTAAAGAACCTTCCTCAATCATTTTACTAGCTAACTCAGCAAGACCTGATTTATCAACCTTTGGTCTTCCTTTATTACCTGCTTCTTCTTCTTGAGCAATAAGACTATCAAGTTCATTGATAGTTTCATCAACTTCAATCTTTTTTTCTGCAGCTTCCTTCTTATCTTCTAAAGTAGTGGAAGGATTGTCAAAGAACGTAGTATCTACATTTTCTTTATAAAACATTGATTTAGGTTTTTCATTATCAGAATCTGGTAGCATTATACTATCAGCTCCTGGTAATCCAAACAATTCATCAATGTTTACATCTACTTGATCTACCGTTGTAGAATCAACAACCTCATTGAGGTCTTTTGTTTCATCAGTCATTCTTGTTGGTTTTATGTTATACTTTAATATACAAAAATAAACTTGAAAAATTTACAAGTCTGTAAAAAAAAATTGTAGTATATAGCTAAATACTATTTTTGTTTTCCAGGTTTTACATCAAATTTATTTTTATTTTCTTGTGCAACTTGTAATTGTTTATCAGCAATCTCTTTTTGAGCTTGAATTTTCTCTCTCTCCATTTGATTTTTCTGATTCTCAATTGTCATTCTGTTTACTTCTTTCTCTCTTTGTAAACCTGCTTGCTCTTGATATTGTTCTGTATCTCTAATATCTTTCATAGCATCTTGATAATCTGACATTTGATTTTGATCAACATCTGCAGTAGCACCATAACCAGCAGCTCTAATTTCAGCAACAAGGATATCTCTTTGTCTATCTTTTTCTTTTTCAGCCATTTCAGAATCAATTTTCATTTTCTCAATTTCTTGTTGAGATTGAATTTGTTGTTCTTGCATTTGTTGTTGCTGTTGCATTTCTTGTTGTTTCTGTTGTTGTTGTTTTTGTTCAGATTCTTTTAATGCTGCATTTAATTGAGCAATTGAATCTGACTGAACAACTTTACCAAGATCATAGATAGAAGCACCAGTAGTATTATTCTGAAGAGCCATTTGTTTTAATTGCTCAAGAATAGATCTATGATTAGCAGTAGTACTTACTGCAATATTTAAATCTCTTAGTAATAAATCAGTACCATTAATCTCAAAGTTAACTTTCTCATCTGCTGTAGTAACATAAGTTAATCTAGCTGATGGTTTGGTAGAATGATAGTATTGTGCCAAGTCAGTTCTCATTTGATGTACTCTTGGCATTAAATAATCACAGTGTTGAATAAAGAATATTTCTGTCTGTGCATAAGAAGCTGCAACAGCTTGTTCTACTCCGGTTGCAGTTTGTTGTGATAACTGTTGACCCATTCTTTGTGGATTAACTCCAATCACCTCATATGCTTGTTGTTTAAAATAGTTAGCAAGTTGGATTCTTGACATCAATCTATTTGTTTGCTCTAAGTCTAATTTTTGGAAATGTTGAAAGTTAGTAGCATTCTCAGTGTTTGTAATTGATGTATCTAACGGAAGAATCTGAAAGTTCTTCATTGCAACAAAAGCTTTTGCATAATTACCTTTCCCCCAGTCTTCTCCTAATGAGTGACGAGGTAATGCATTTTGATCAAGCATGATTACAGTACCAAGTTCATCTACTAAGATATCTGCAATCTGATTATTAACAATGTTGTATCCAATCTGGTATGGTTTCATTAAGTCAAGCAATGCAGTAGACTTAGTATTTCTATCTGAAAATACAGATCCTTCTACCGGAAGTTTACATCCATACAAAGAATTATCTCCTTTAAATTGAAACTTAAGTGGCCCAATATGATTTCTATTAACACCAATATATATTGGAGAGAATCCACCTGGATTATTCATACCCCAAAATGAAGGAATATTTGGACCAATTTTTACACCACCCCATACTTCATTAATCCAGATCCAATCAATATGTTCTCCAAACAATAAATTATCTTTTGTTTTGTTTTTGAAAACTCTTGTGTCATAAATAGGTTTATCTGTAATTACATAATCTTCAGATATTATGTCATTCGACACTTCCCCTTCTTCAGTAATCTTAACTAAGTGTCCAATTTTCTTTTGAGACTTCCAGTATCCAGTAGTTACTCTAAGTAAATAAGCAGTACCTTGATCATAATAGTCTTCTCCTTCAGCTAAGATTTGACTAATAACATCTGCACCATCTAGTATATTACCAGCCATAAAAGATGTATATTGTCTCATTCCTAATGATGGCATGTTTGTATTCCAGTCATGTGATTTAGTACCATCATAAAATGAACCATCATTTTGAACACCTCCAATGTTATATCCTGCTGATCTAATTGGATATACATTCTCTAAGGCCTCATGTTGTTCTTCTGTAAGAACGTGACCATACTTATCAATAACATCTGATACAGTAAACATATCTGTTTTACCTACCCAATTTGATTGAGAAATATATCTAATATCTGGAGACTTGTGATAGAAGGTAAGAACAGGATTCCATAACTCTACTTCATAATCATCTTCCATCATTTGAAAATGCCAGAATTCTCTGTCTGTAATAAGCATATCACGGAAACCTCTTTCCTCTAGCTCATCCATTCTAAATCTTTCTACATCTACAGCATGTTGATGAGAAGCCCATTGTTCTACCATAGAACGGTAATCTTTCTTAAAGAACTGTTCAATTTGTGGTAGTTGTTTTATAGCATCAGGTGCTAGTTGTTGTTTTGCTTCTTCAGATTCAGGATCAAGTCCTTGTTCTAACATTGCTGCAACTATTTTTGTTTGAGCATCTGTCATTAATGTTTCTTCTACTTGTGCTCTTTTTTGTTCAAGCATTTCATTGTAAGAAAAATCATCAATAGCTCTATATGTTAATTTAGTAGATCTCTTAGCAAATTCAGCCACTAAGACATTGATAACATTTGGAATGATTGGATAAAATTTTAATTCTAATGCTGAGTAATCGTCTTGTACAAGAGTTTCTACTATATCTCTATACTCATTGTTTTCTTCAATAATATAATCTGTTCTATCAATAATACCTTTTGCTAATTTATAATTCTTCATTAGTCTTCTAGCATTTCTACGGATTTGTTTCAATCCTTGCCACTCCAACCAATCAAGATTCCAAGCTGCCCATTCCTCAGTTTTATCTTTTTTAGGAATAAACTGTAATGGTTGGGTAATACTACCCATCCTGTTTTGTTCAGTCTTAGCACCTTTCTTAGCCTGTAATGCGTTTATTATTTGCATAACTTATTATTTAATATTTTTAAATGCAGATTTTTTGAATCCACTATTGAGCATATTGGTTTTTCCACCACCCATGTGTCTAAACATACTCTTATTTAATTTAAACAAATTTTCTGACTTTTGCAAGTTTTTGGCAGTATCATCCATGATTACTTTTTTAGTATAACCTCTATTTGTTTGTTGTATCCTCATGAATGCAACCAATGCAGCAAAAGAAACTAACCTATCCACATTGACTCCTGGTGCATACTCTCTCATCTCTTGGAGTAACATTTGATCAGGAATTCTTTCAATGCCATATTTTGTACGTACAATTGTACCATCAGCTTTAGTTTCTACATCAAGTTCTTCTTTACAGTATTCAATAGCATAACTTAATAAGTGAGCTTTAAATAATGTTCCAGTATTTTTCCAACCATACTCCTGGAAGACGTTAGCATTTGCACCAAGATCTTTTAAGAACATGATTTGGCTTTTAGGTACCAAGTATCTTTGTTTTTTTCTTGACATCATATACTGAATAAATAATGAAATGTTATTCTCAATAACAGTCCAAGCATTGTACCATTCAATAATTAACTCAAGTTTTTGATGTGTTTTATTTATATCATCATATCTACCACACCAAGCTGCTACAATTTTATCTGGTTCTATATAAGTTTCTGTCTCTGTTCCAGTTATTTTAGTTACCTCTATAGGAGCTTTCATAACATATATAGAACATAATGATTCTGAGGTAGTTGTCTTACCTTCTGACACGGGGTCAATAGATGCATAGTACTGACCAAATGATGGTTCAGCTACTGGTCTTTCCCATACGACAAGACATCCTGTTTTATCTTCAGTCTTCTTGGTCATTGGAAACTCTTTAATTGGTTGTTTATTAGATGCTTTTACTACTGGTTTTCCATTCTCATCTGTACTAATATCTAAGAACTCATAACCATATTCTTTATCTTCAATTCTTCTTTGTTGTGCAGTAAGTAAATGTGTTGGGAATACAGATACAGTTCTGTGTGCAAATGCTTCTTCAATATTTCTAGGATGCTGAGATATTCTTAATTGGTAATCTTCTGGGGATAACTCATTTTTCCATTTAGCAAACTGTTCATCTAAAGCTTGTAATGCTTCTTCTACAAGTGAATTACCATACTCATCAATATGTGGTGGCATAGACCACTGCTCAGGAATAAATAATCCTGACATACCTATAGTACCTTTTGCATCTATTAGATTTGTTTCAACAGCATAAATGTCTTTTGATGTAGGGTTAAGGATCATATCCCTTAGAGGATTACATTGAGATAAGTCTCCCACAGATCCTGCGGCCATGAACATTCCTGTTGTAATCATACCTGATCTCATGGCTGGTCTCATGTACTCATAGGTCTGATCCATCTTAGGAGCAATCCCTGCTTCTTCATGAAAGAAGTATTTTACCGGACCTCCTACACCATTTGTAGGATCTTTTTCAAAAGACATACCTTGCATAGTACCTTTTAAACCTACTTCATTCTTTCTATCTCCTTTTCTAACTTCAATCTTTTGTTGCCACATTAATACTTTGTCTGGAGACATTGGTCTATACCATGCAGTATGTTCATTTAAAAATGCTGCATACTCAGACATAAACTTCCAGGATCCTTTCTCATTGATATAATCTTTAAGACTAGCTCCCATTTTAAGAGTAACACCAGACTCAAACCAGAGTTGATTAAGTAACTTAGAAATATGAAAGTATGATGATGCTATCTGACGTTTCTTCAAGATAGCTACATGCTGATAGTTTAGTTCAGCTAATAGTTCATATATTGCCATATGATACTGTGCATCTCTAACTTTAGCAAAACCAAAGTTTTGTTCTTCTTTATCAAAGATAGGTAAGAAGTTTAACCACATGTAGTAATCTCTTGTTAGATACCACGTCTTACCATTATTTTTATAGAATACACCTTTTCTACATTTATGTTTTTCATTATCCCAGTAGTTAATAAAATCTTTAGATTTAAAAGGTGCTGTACAATATACATTGTTTTGTTTAAATTTTACAGACTGTTCGTTAAATATGAAACTTGTTTCATCAAATTCATATTGACCAGGTTCTTTAAAGAGTTCTTGAATGATATCGGCAAATTCTTGTCTAGAGTTATAACTAACTGTAGTCCAATCACCATTATCCCAGCAGGGTATATCTTCGTATATTTGACTCATAATTAACTATCGTAAGCTAATCCCTGTCCACCTCTAACTTTACTTGCTTGTTCATCTTGGAGATCTTTATATACTCCTTTAAATGATGCTCTAATCTGATCAAATTTTGTGGCTGCAGCAACTAGTGAATTAATGTTACCATCTCTTCCTGAAGTAATCTGTGTAGTCTCCATATATCTAGCTAATCTATCTAACATAGATGCCATACCTTTGTAAGCTCTTGATGTAGGAGTTTCATACATTCTTTGGCAAAACTGTAATGCAATAAATATATCATCTTCTTCTGGAGAAAACTCTGCTTGTATCTCTTGTAAGATAATAGGTTCTTTATCTATTTCAGGAGTATGAAAGAAAGGATTCATATCTGGATTAGGACAACTCATATAGAACAAATAAAGATATATCTTAAGATGATCTTCAGGATAGTTATCCATTATATCTTTAAGAGCTTTGAGTGTATAGCAATGTTCTGTTGGAATTACTACTCCATTTTGTACATCAAATAGTCTAGTTATCATTTCTTTTTTATTTTGTGTTTGTTGTTCTGTAGAAAATGCATAATACTAATTACTTCATCTACGAGATAAGGTACTGACATAGGGGTAACTTCTTTGACAATTGGATTACCATCATGATCTAACTTAGCAATAGGATAACCCCATTTGTCTTCTTTTTCTTGTTCAAATGTAATATGATGTATAAAAATTCTTCCTGGTTTTAATTTAGGATTATGCTTAAGTATAATATACATATAAATACTCAACTGTAATGCATAGTGATTAAAATTACAATCATCTAAATGACTTATAGGATCAAGCATTTTTTCTGATACACCTTCCCAATTAGTAAATGCTTCAGTCTTAATTTCTTTATTAGTCTTATAGTCAATTATATTTACTTTACTATTGACTACTTCAACTAAATCTGATTGACCACATATACCTGCAGATCTTAAATAAACCATATGTTCTGGATATATACCAGAGTCAAGTTTTTGTAAAGGGGCATATCTAATACCATCAGTTTCACCAGATGGTGCAAATACAGGAATAGTAACTCCTTCTCTTTCTATAGAAGCAAAAGAACATAAGTCATCTTCTCTTTGATTATGGTAATATGTTCCTAAAGTAGTAGCTCTATCTGCTTCATTCTTCCAAATAGCTTCTATGTCTTTAGGTTCAACACCATACCATTTTGATCTTTTATTTTTAGAAACTTTTTCAGATATAACTTTTGCATCAAATCCTTTTTTTAAACTTGATATAATTGTAGTTACACTTATCCAATCAATTGCTTCTGCACCATCAATACTTTTATAGCTATGATCTGATGCGTTAAATACTATACTCATAACTATACATTTTCTATAATTGAATCAGCTAATGTTCTAGATGCTTCATCTTCTGACATAAGCATCTTTCTAATATTACTTACTTCTTCTTTTGTAAACTTACCTTCCATGCCTAGTACTTTTAATCTTAAACATTTATTATCAAGTTCTAATTTATTTAATCTATTTATAAGTTCTGATAGAGAAGGTGTTGGAATTGGATCATAAGGCATTGTACTGTTTATTTGACTCCATACACCAGAACCTGTACCTGAAACAGTTCCCTCTTTTAGAGGATCATAATTAATTAAATTTTCATACATAGCATTAATCTTTAAGGTTATCTAATACATCTTCTTCTTCTACAGTAGCAAGAGCTTCCCATTTACCAAGTGGACAATCAGCTGCTAAAGATCTTGTTTTAAATGTTAATGAACATCCACACTTATTACAACAAGGAGCTGTTCCTTTAACAGCACACTTTTTTCCTTTACTAGGACATTCATCACAAATTGAATATCTTAATCTAGCAATTTCTTCTACTGTTTCATCACGAATAACACTATTGGTTATCCCCTCCAGAATCTGTTTCCTGTTTTGCCAGATTAGTTTGAGAGTATTTTTCATCTTTGAAAGTTTGTTTTTTTGTTAGTTCTTTATCTATCTTCTCGTTAATTTTATTCAAAAGTTCTAATTTCTCTTCCACACTTTTTTTATTATGATATGCACCAAAAGTTGATGTGTCATGATTATTTAAAACCTTTTCATAATGAGGTATTGCTCTTTTTACTTTTTGTATTTTAACTACAAAATGTCCTAGACCATCTACATTTATTCTCAATTCACTGAGACTACTTAAGTTTTTTCTTAATGTTTTATAGTATAACTCTACCAAGTTTTCAACTAAATCCTCAGAAACATCAAATTCTTTTGTTATTTCTGTGTATAATTTATTTGCTTTCTTCGGTATCATTCCCTAAAAATTTAAAGTCTAATAAAATAATACCTTCAGTTTGAATTTTTAGATTTGGATTCAACATGATAATTTTTTTATTAGTTGAATCTTTTACTATTAATCCATTCTTCTCAGATTTATTTACACTATTTCTTACTGTTTGAGGAGATTTAAAAATCCAATCCTCTTCAGAAGATGCATCAAGACAAAAATTACTCAACTCAATAGGTTGATTAAAACTTAATAATGTAAGACAGTCTAAATCAGAATCACTCATTGTTACACGATTAATATAACAATGAGTGAGAATCTGAAATTTAACAATATCCCATTTGGGCATTCTTACCCTTTTCTGTACTTGATTAACAAGAGCCATTAACCTCTTCTTAATTTTTTACCTGCTGCTGGTGCTTTCTTTTCAGTAGGTTCATTTTCTAATTCTTCTTCTTCCATCTCTTGTTGAGCAGCCATCATGTTAGCATATTGGAACTGCATAGTTGCTCTTTTGTATCTTGACTCTTCTACATCAGTAAGTAATTTCTCATACTTAGCTTGTGATTCAAGATACGGAATAGATGACTCATAAAAATTCTTCATTTCTAATCTTCTAGCTTCTAACTGTTCTGCAGTTAATTGCTCGTCTTGTTGTTGGTTTTCCATAATATAATATTTTAATATTTAGACAAATATACTAAAAAAGTTTAAACCTAAATCATTTAAACAAAAAAAATCCAAGTACAGAAAGTACCTGGATCTTAGTAGTTTAATTTATATTACTTTTTTTTCTTAGTAACTTTCTTTATAGCACCACCATTTTTAAGTCCTAATTTTTCTTTAATCTTACCAATAAGACCATACTTTTTATTAGCAGCTGCACCACCAATAAAGGCTCCTATTCCACCTATTATTTTAGCTCCAAGTTTTACTTTTTCTCCAGTTGAAAAAACTCTTTTTGTTTTACCTGCACCGCACTTCTGTTTTCTTCTTTTCTTTCTTTTACCATCAGCAGCAATATACTCTTCCATACAAGAGTCATCTGAAGCACCACCTTCTTCGTAGCTCTTCATAGATCGGATTATTTGATTTTTAGAATGTATCATGACTATCTGTTTTTAATTGTAAAATTAAATAATGTAAACATATAGAATTCTCTAGATATGTCTACTTCAATTGTTAAGATATCTAATTTAGATATTCTTAATCTTATTGCAAATTTGTCCCATTGTTTGACAGGGGAATTCCAATTGTTTCTAAATTTCATAATTGTTTGTTTAATTATTTAATATCTTCACTCTCTAGTAAAGTATATGTAAAATGATTACCATGAAAATCTTTAGCTTTATTTATTATTTTCATGAACTCATCAAAATCTTTTGATCTTTTAAATACCTGACAACCTTCTGACCAATTTTCTACAAAGTTTGAGACTGAACCTGCTTTGTGTATATTTATACCAAACATTCCAGTATCTGTTTCTACCTCATCAAAGGTCATGTTTTTATTTTTATCTCTCCATACAGTTACATCACCTAGTCTTTGGCACAATGCTTCATACTTTCCTTGGTGTTTAGATATAGCATACACACCTCTATACTGTCCTGGTACTAATCTAGCTACACCATTTGCATTGTGAAATTGCATTACTCCCTTTTTACCCGGCTCAGTAGTATTATCCCATTCATGATACTTCCATACCCCATCTAACTTATAAGATAAAGTCATCTTGTCATCAAATAAATTAGTTACTGTTTGACCTGTATCAGAGTTTCTTACTCCTACTATATTAACATCATAGTTTTTAGGACCTGCAAAATATACATATCCTTTAGCTTTTATTGCTTTTTCTATTTGTTCTCTAGTGTAACTCATTAGTTTTTAATATTCTTATAAGTATCTGATGCTTTTTCTATACCACCTCTAATTTTCTTAACTGTATCTGATACCGACTTAAGCATATTATTACCTGTAATATCAAACCAGTTCTCATTGATAGATGATAATTCTATTATAGAAAATATACATAATAAGAAGTTAGTATAGACCGCTGTTGTAGGAAGTGTAAATCCATAATTTAATCCTTTTATTACATCATTACTAAAAGGAGTAAGTGCATAGTAATCTAGAGGAAATAAAGCTCCGGCAAAAATATAATATCCTGCAGCTTTAAATATATAACCTCTTCTAAGTATTTTTGATTTAAATACTTCTCTGTATTTTTTACCTTCTTGACAGGCAATCTTTTTAAGAGATATTAGTTTAACTATTGTATCTATAAAGATAATTATCATTAATAGAATTGCACATAGTTCTATTGGAGCAAAGAAAGAGAATATAGACAAAATAGCTAGTGTTATTTTTGTTTTCATGGTAAAGGAATCTGAGATTTAACAATCTTTATAATTACATATATTAAAATTATAATCATTACAATACCACCTACTACAGCTAAGAAATTTACCCACCAAGGAATATACTTAATTTTTTCCGGCTTTAATGTTTTAGTTACAACTTTAGTATGATAAACATCATTGCCCTTAATCGTCCTATATATTGTCTGGACTCTAGCCTTAGATGTGTATATGTTATTTTGTAGTTTTGTTTGTAGACTGATTAGTTTGCCATCCTTGTCTCTAAGGTCTCCATTTAATTTAGATATAACATTACCTAAAGAGTCACAATAAAGTGTGTCTAATAGGGTTATTGTTTCTCCAGGAATAGTTATGGTGGTATCTTTAAGTTGTATTACAGTTATTGTACTATCTTTTTGTACACACAACGGGCAATACTTAGCTAGTCTTTTTTCAAGAGAGCAAGAACTAACAAAAACTAAAAGTAATAGATATATAAAATACTTCATATCTATAATATACAAAAAAATTTACAACTTTCCAAACATATATTTTTCTGCATTTTTTGTAGTATCATCATCTGCCAACATTTTTTTAATTATATCTTTATCTATATGTTTTGGATGTACCCACCAGTCTTCATAACAGCTTGTCTCATTTGGTGCAATATTACTTGCTACTAACAAGTACCCTTTACTTAATAAGAAA
>Ga0315274_10014046_pt1 | contig 11376 bp, 7 predicted proteins | sample YL17G02_20_MG_FD_203700 | JGI IMG/M metagenome (GOLD analysis project Ga0315274, IMG submission 203700) | Sediment microbial communities from Yellowstone Lake, YNP, Wyoming, USA - YL17G02_20 | ecosystem: Environmental > Aquatic > Freshwater > Lake > Sediment | place: USA: Wyoming | collected...
ATCCCCAAGGGAGAGGCCATCATCGCCGACATTGACGGCGAGGTAGACGTCTACTGGGAGGGAGAGGTGCGCAAGATCGCCATCAAGTCCTCGACAGTGAGGCGTGAAGAGCACATCATCCCAGCGGGGCACGAACTGTTGCTGAGCGACGGCATGAGAGTGACGGCCGGCACGGCGATTTCACGCGACGCGGAGGGCAGCGCTGTCGTCAGCGACCACGGTGGCGAGGTGTACTTCGAGGGCGACAGGGCCTACGTTCGCTTTGAGGAATCACTCGAGCAGGAGTACGAAGTACCGGCCTCAGCGCGTCTGCGCGTCGAGAAGGGTCAGGTAGTAAAGGCCGGCGAGCAGTTGACCGAGGGCTCCAAGAACCCGAGAGAGCTGCTGCGAGTGCTCGGCCGGGAGGCCGTGCAGGGCTACTTGCTCGATGAAGTGCAGTCGGTGTATCGCGCGCAGGGCGTGACGATCCACGACAAGCACATTGAGCTGATCATCCGCAAGATGCTGAACAAGGTGCGCGTCCGCACGTCCGGTGATACAGACCTGTTGCCGGGCGAGCTTTCCGACCGCAGGCGCTTTGAGGATATCAACGCGGCGGTGATCGAACAGGGCGGCGAGTCATCCACGGCTCAGGACATACTGCTTGGCATCACCAAGGCGGCGTTGAGCACGGACAGCTTCCTGGCGGCGGCTTCCTTCCAGGAGACGACACGGGTGCTGGCCGAGGCGGCAGTGCGGGGCGCGACCGACGACCTGCACGGCCTGAAGGAGAACGTGATCATCGGGAAGCTGATCCCCGTCGGATCCGGCTACCATGGGCGCTTCGGGCCCCAAGCGCAACTCCCCGAAGGCTCGGCGACGGACGGCTTCCCGTTCATCGAACAGTCCTCAGACGACATGTCGCGCCTCGGCGGACGCTCGTCCTCGGACGCGATAGCAGACGGCTTCTTCACCTCGCCCGAGGACAGCGACGTCTCCGCGGCAGACGAAGAGTGAACTCGTTCCTGGACGGCAACGGGGCCCCGAGAGGGGCCCCGTTGCTGGTTAGACGGAGGGTGTCTATCCCCGCAAGGAGGGATAGAGCCTTTCCGCGTTAGCACAGTAGACTTTGGCCAGCACGGCGTCGGGAAGGCCGATGCCATAGATGTTCCAGCGCCCCTGGCGCGGTGGCTGTTCTGGCCCGTGCGGGAAGTACTCGTCCCAGGTCTCGAGGAAACGAAAGTAGTAGGGATACCAGGGCCCGGTCGGCGGCCGATCACTGCCGAAGAGGATGCGGTCCTGGAACTCGAGGAAGAAGCGACGGGCTGAGTAGGGCTGGCGACCGAGTTCGGCGATTCGCTCCGAGATGTCCACGTAGACATTGGGGTGTGGGCGCAGCAATCGCTCTCCCACGAAGCCCAGGTTCTCGGCGTAACCGCCGACGTGGGCCATCTGAAAGATCGTACGCGGGTGGCGTTCGACGAGGGCGATGAGTTGTTCCATGAGTCGCTCGAAGGGCGGGTACTGTGTACCCGAGAAGCTCCACTGCGGATAGGCGCTTAGCTCGTCCCGGCGCTCGTTGCGATTGTCTAAGGGTCGGAAGAAAGCCACCGGATCAGCTACGTGGATAAGGACTGGCAGGCCCGCCTCAGCGACAACCTCCCACAGGTCCGACAGCCGAAGGTCATCGATGGCTATCAGGCGCGAGTGCTCGTCGCGCAATTCCAGCCCGAGGCTCTTGCCGATCTTGAGCCCGTCTGCGCCGACGGCGATCGCAGCCTCGATCTGGCCGACCAACGCGTCCGGCCAGCCAGGCTCGCGGCAGGCAGCCCAATCGAGTTGCGCAAGGACGGCGAAGCGCCCGGGGTACGCTCCCTTGTAGTCATGCAGAGCCCGCTCCAGCCTCCCGGAGACGAAGCCGTCAAGGTCGACCACGGCCCGCAGGTTGTGCTCGTCCATCTTGGCGACGAGCCGCGCCGGGACGTCACTCGGCTCCGTAGCGTCTTCGCTCGGCGTCCGGAGGTGGTTGTGAGCGTCGATCGCGGCGTAGCGTGCCCGGGTGACTTCGGTCACCGGCACCACGAGTTGCGACTCGGGGACGTAGTCCCTCAGGAGTAAGCTGGCATCCACTTCGTCCTCGGTGTGGTTGGAGATCTCCTCTACGAGGGCTGTCAGAGCCACCGGCGGAGGAAGCCTATGACCTCCTGTCGGCCGTGGGCCGTCTCGAAGTGGCCGGTGCGGTAACGGACGAGCCGCCAAGCCTCAGGAGCTCCCAGCGCCGAGTAGACCTCTCGCAGGCGGTCGTCAACCCTGTCCAGACCGGCGGGCGGGGTGAGCTTGTCGAGCTCACCTGCGAGTGAGAGGTGCGGGCGGGGTGCGATCAGGGCGTTGATCGCGACCGTGTCGAAGTGCAGGAGCAGGCTGGGCACGTAGTAGTAGATGCCGTGGCAGTCTAGCCCGCGCGCCTCGACGAGCGTCTCGAAGTCCGTCAGGCAGCAAAGATCGACGCACACCCTGATGCGCGTGTCCAGCGCCGCCAGCCACCAGGCCATGGTGCTGCCCATGCTGATGCCCAAGGTCGCCAGACGTGAGGCATCGACGTCGGGCCGTGAGCAGAGGTAGTCCACGGCCTTGATGCTGTCGTAGACCATCATGCCCCAGAGCACCTGACCCTTCCAGAGCATCTCCTTGAACAGCTCCGACTCGGTGCGCCCGCGCCGCTCGCCGAAGTTCCAAGTGTCGAAGCAAAGCGCGGCGAAACCAGCGTCGGTCAGGGCCTTGGCGTAAGGGGGGCGCACCAGGGCGGGACGCCCGGCGGTGAATTCCTCTTTGCCGATCTCGTAGGCCCCGCCATGGGCGTGGTTGTAGAGCACGGTAGGCAGGGGGCCGGTGGCCCCAAGCGGACGGGCGAAGTAGGCGGGGGCCGGCTCGACGCCGTTCAGGTCCAGGCGCAGTGTTTCCAGGTGGTAGCCATCCTGGTCGCGGACGTCCACCACTTCGACGTCAACCGCACTGTCGCGCGGCGGCAGTTGTCCGAGCAATGAGTAGAGCTTGTCGCGGGCGGCATCTGTCGCGGTCACGTGGGCGGTGCCTCCGGGCCGTAGTCGGCGAGTGCGGCGAATGTAGGCTGCGCGTACTCAGGTGTCAAGATCCGTCGCGGCACCAGTTCAGCTCAGGCTCACCTCCGCGTCCAGCGTTCCCTCGCCGGTAGCCTCTCTTCCACCGACGCTTACCCGGAGAGGCGTACCGGGGCGTGCCGAGACCACCACGTGCGCGGCGCGGCCGTAGGCGTCTACGGTGAGCTCGGCGCTCACCAGACCGTACCAGGTCGGGAACCGCCGGAACTGCACGCTCGTATGGGGGGTGAGCCAGCACGCGGGCACCCCCGCGAAGAGGAGCAGCTCGCCTCGCCATTCCTCCACCAGCATCGCTCGCTGCAGCAGCCACATCTCGGCCTGTGACCAACCGTGGGGAGTGATGCTCTCGAACCGGTGACAGCCGCGCAGTTGGTTGATCAATGTCGCTCCGAGGGTGGCGTTCTCTGTTCCGACCCCTCCGCCTCCCTCGCGCCAGCCATAGAGCCCCGGCAGGTCTTGATGGCGCAAGCGGTAGTCGACGACCTGCCAAGCCCGGTCGGGCTGGCCAAGCAGCAGGGCGTTGTGGGCCTGAGCAAACTCGAAGTAGAGCCAGTACGGCTCCGGGCGGTAGTCCGACGGTGAGCCGCGATGCTTGTCCCACCAGGCGTTGAAGCCGGGCAGTACCGACTCCATAGAGAGCTCCCAGGCACGAGTCGGCCAGACTAGGCTGTTCACCGTGCGCTCGAGGTCGAAGAACTCCGGGTGGCCGGCGGCATAGGCGCCCAGAGCCGCCAGGAGTTCAGCGGCTTCAGCCCGGTATGTCTCTACGTCGGCGGCAAGACCCAACTGCTGAGCGGCAAAGGCCGCCTCGCGCAGGCCGCACAGGGCCCAGTGGTTCACCCATCCAAGAGAGTAGCCGACGCCCCCGTCCATCGCCCCCTGGATGAGGCCATCGCGGGCGGCGAGGCAGATCACGCCGCTGTTTCGCTCTGCGTGCGTCCAGGGAAAGACAGGAGTGTCCACGAGCACCTGGATTGGCTCGGTCGCCCGGCGCATCCTACGTAGCCATTCGCATTTGCGCCGGATGTCGGGATAGACGCGCTCGAGCCAGGCGTTGTCGCGGGTGATGCGATAGTGTTGGACGAGGGCCCAGATTCCCTGACTGGGCCCGTCGCCCTCGGCGCCGAAGCCGCCGAAGAAGTCATGGCCGGCGCAGAACTCGGTGGCGGCGCGGGCCATGTCATGATGCCCGGCCAGGTCGAAGCAGCGTATGATCATGACACTGTCGCGGAGCCAGGGCAGGGGGTAGGAGAGCGGGGCTATGCGCGCCTGGTCGCCTGCGACGGCGGTGAGCATGTGCTGGAGCCCGGCATAGAAGGCGTTGCGGAAACTGTCGTCGGGCACGTGCAGCTCGACGCCGCCGAGCCGGGCGCGCCAGCTCGCCAGGTGCGAGCGAGCGCGGGTCGCGTACTCATCGGGACGAGGGCTGGCCGCACCCGGCAGCTCATCGGCAAGTAGGCCGTAGGAATGAAGAGGGCAGTCCAGGTGCACCCTCCAGTCCTCGCCCGGAAGGAGGGTCACGTCGAAGCGGGCGAGGCCGTAGCACCAGCCCTCGGGGTCATGGACAGCGTTATCCTCGGGCACTACGCCCACGCGTGCCAGCGGAGACGGATCGCCGATGCCACAGCCAATGGCTGCCGGGATCCGATCGAAGCCTAACAGCACCAATTGGCGATCCGCCAGGACGAAGCTGCGCCCATCTGGCCCCACGCTCAGATCGAACAGAGGGCCGCCTGCCGGCCCGAGCGAGCGCAGGGCCACGAGCGCCTGCACTGTGATGGACTGCCGGCTGGTGTTTGCCAGCCGGAGCTCGCCGCATACCGCTTCCGAGCGCCCGGCGGCCGTGCCATCCTGGAAAAGGCTGTGGCGGACGGCCAGCCCTTGCCACTCAACGTCGCAGTGGATGACTGGCAGATGGCCGTCCTCGTAACGCCAGCGCAGGGCCTCCAGAGGAGCGGTCTCGGGTGCGAAGAAGGCGCCACTCTCGGGCAGGCGCAGCCACCAGGTCACTCCGAAGGTGCGCATGCCAGGAGAGAAGGCATTGCCCGGCTCGACCGTTGTCTTGGTCGCCTCAGGCGCTCCGGGCTCGCCGAGGAACACCCGCACGTCGGAGCGCGGGGCGATCCATTCGGGGTGAGCAGCCAACTTGGCCACGGTGTCCGGCGAAGCCATCGAGCCCTCCCTTGAGCAGTGGGAAGCGGGGCCTCGTGGCAGCAGTGACCACGGGGCCCCGCTGAAGAGTTAGACTTAGGTGACCCGGTTACGGTAGACTACGCGGACTGCTGGGCGATAAGCTCGCTCATCTCAAGCGTGGCGTCCTCGCCTCCCGCAGCCTTCCAGTCGCTCAGGAATCGATCGAAGAGCGTGGCCGCTTCGTCGTCGGACTGCGCCCGGACGATCGTCAGGAAGTTGCGGTCAATCAGCTCGCTGGACGTCGCCTCGAACTGGATCCAGAGCGGGCTCTTGGTGAGCAGCCCATAGGCCTCGATCTGATACTTGCCCTGGTTCTCCCACATCTGCGTGTACCAGTCCTTGAAGGCCTGGTCTCTGCCGTACAGGAGGGTCCAGTTCTGCCACTCCTGCGGCTGCCAGCTCACGATCTCGGTGGCCAGAGGGTGGGCGCCTTCATCCCCCATCTCAGTCGGGAAGCCGTCCTTGGTGCGCTGCGGGAGTAGCTTAATCTCGCCGTTCTCCTCAACGTAGTTGCGCCCCTCTATGCCGACGGCTGTAAGTTTGGCCCCTTCGGGGCTGATCAGGAAGTTCATCACACGCGCCGCCGCGACCGGCTTGTTGTTTTTCATTCCTCCCAGGAATGACGCGCCCCAGAACATCTCCTCCGACGTGTAGCCGCGGGTGCTGGCACCGGCGCCGGGTGCAGGGAGCAACCACTCCTTGAAGTCCTCATTGACCAGGAGCATGTCGGTCTGGATGCGACCATTGTGGCCGCCGCCGTTGTAGATGAGCGAGGCCGCCTCTCCAGAGACATAGGCGGTGCGCCCCCCATCGTCTGACGGCTCCCAGCTTTCTGGCGCTACAAGACCATCGGCGACCATCTTGCGGAAGAGCAGGAGCGCCTCCTTCACGCCGGGCTGAGCCGCCCAGAAGCCATAACGAGTCCCTTCTTTGACCCAGCCGCGGAAGGGCAGTCCGAAGGCACCCGCGAAGGAGTTGATAGCTGGGCCAACCCCGGCGTCCATGCCGGCGAGTACAGCTTTCAGCCCCATGGCTTTAGCCTCTTCGAGGAAAGCAAAGTACTGCTCGAACGTATCAGGAGGCTGCAGACCCATGGAGTCGAGCAGGTCCTTGCGCACGTGCAGCAAGCCCATGTTGGGGTACAGTCCTTCACTCCAGAATATTGGCTGAGCGTAGATCTTGCCGTCGACCTTGAGGGCGGCGTAGTGCGGATTCCTGACGTACTGATCCATCACAAGCGGGGCGGCATCAGCCACTTCTCCCTCGAAGGCAGCCACGACCCCATCGCGCACCCATCCGCCCCAGAGGTTCACGCTCTCGTGATTGATGCTGCCGATGATGTCGGGCACGGTGCCGCTGGCAGCCGCCGCGTTCACCTTGTCGTTGTAGACATCCCAGTCGAAGTACGCCATCTCGATGTCAGTGTTGGTGGCTTCCTCCACGACTTGCAGTATGGGGTCGTAGTTCCAGTCGGCCACAGTACCGCTGCCGCCCGGAGCCCATACGGCGATCTTGTCGGCGTTCGCCGGCGGCGCAGCCGTGACTTCGACTTCCTTCTCGACCAAGACTGTACTCTCGACGACGACCGTCTCCTTCACGACTTGAGGTGTGCCCTCGACGATCTTCGTCACTTCCCTCTCGATAACCTGGGTGACGACCTTCTCGACTACCTGCGGCGTAGAAGTCGCCCCGCAGGCGGCGAGTGCGGCGGCTCCGGCCAGGCCGAGACTCCCCCTCAACAGGTGACGACGTGAGAACGCATCCATTGCTCTGACCTCCATCCTCTCCGTGTGAATTCGCAGTCGGCGGATCCCTAGTGTAAGCACTACCTCACATGGGCCAGGCTGAGCGTAGTCGTCTCACCTCCCTCGGGGGCCTCGATGCTCGCCATCCAGCGATAGCGCCCTGGCTCCCCCCGACACCGCCGGGCGCCGCAAGGCAGATCATTTGATGGAGCCCAGCATGATCCCCCTAACCACGAAGCGTTGCAGGAAGGGGTACACCGCCAAGATGGGCAGGATGAGAGTGGTTGCCACGGCAGCGATAAATGACTCGGGTGTCAGCCGTACGCCCAACCCAAGGCCCTGTATTACACTGCGCGTGCTCATGATACTCTGCAGAACGACAGTGGCCGGCTGGAGCTCGGGTCCAACCAGGAGCGCGGGCCAGAAGAACTCCATCCAGTGGTCGGTGCCAATCAGCAGAGCCATGGTAGCTATGATCGGAGTTGAGGTCGGCCAGACAACTCGCCAGAAGACGCCGAACGCGCCCGCGCCATCGATGGTCGCCGCCTCGATGATCTCCTCGGGGAAAGCCGCGAAGTAGGCGCGCATCACGAACATGGTAAACGGCCCCACGAGCCCCGGGATGACCAGTGCCCAGAAGGTGTTCATCAGGCCGGTGGCGCGGATAGCGAGGTAGTAGGGGATCAGCCCCCCGCTGACGAACATTGGAATCAGGAATAGCACGCTCAGCGGCCGCCCCAGCCTCAGTTGACGGCGTGACAGCGCGTAGGCCGTCATCGCCGTGAACACCACGCTGAGACTCGTGCCGACCACTGTCTTGAGCAGAGACATCTTGAAGCCATTCAGCAGCAGGCGATCCCTGAAGATCTCCCGGAAGTAGGTCAGCGTGAACCCAGATGGCCAGGCATGTATGGCGTGGCGCAAGTAGTCCTCGTATGGCATCACCGCTAGCGACAGTACATAGAAGATAGGGTAGGCGGAAGCAAAGAAGACCAGAGCCAGAAAGCTGTAGATGGCGATGTCGCCCCCGGTCAGGCGGCGACTCCAGGATCTGCTTCTGCGCGCCATGGATCTCCCTCCGCCCAGCCTCTAGAACAGACCCCGCTGGCTCGTCCGGCGTACCAGCAGATTGGTGGCCAAGACCAGCGTCACGCTGATCACCGACTGGAAGAGCCCGATCGCGGTCGCCAGGCCGTAGAGAGCCTGGTTGAGCCCCAAGCGAAGGGCCAACGTCTCCAGGATGTCACCGGTGGAGTAGACCGACACACTGTACATCACATAGACCTGCTCGAAGCCGGCCCGGACCAGCCAGCCGGTCAGCAATACGAACAGCGTCACCATGGTCGCCGAGATGCCCGGGACGGTTACATGGCGCATCTGCTGCCAGCGGTTGGCGCCATCGACCATGGCCGCCTCGTAGAGCGCCGGATCAATGGCTGCCATCGCTGCCAGGTAGAGCACGGCGAAATAGCCGACATACTTCCACGTGTCCTGAAAGACGATGATCCAGCGAAACTTGGCCGGGTCCGTGAGGAACGATATCGGCTCGCGATGTAAGAGCTCCTGGATGATCTCGTTCACGATTCCATTCGAGGCCAGTACTGAACGCCAGACTGCCGCGGCGATCACCCAGGACATGAAGTAGGGCAGCATCGTGGCCGTCTGCACGGCGCTCTTGAAGAGCCGGCCCCGCACTTCATTCAGCAGCAGGGCCAGGACGATGGCCGATGGGAAGCCCACGGCCAGCTTCAGGACACTGATGATGACCGAGTTGCGCAAGGCGGCAGCGAAGAACGGGCTGCTGAAGGCGGTACGGAAGTTGGCCCATCCGACCCAAGGGCTGTGGAGGAAGCCGCGCACGGGTGTGTAGTCAAGGAATGCCACGAGCAGCCCGAAGAGCGGACCGTAACCGTAGATGATGATCGTCAGCACCCCCGGCAGCGCCATCAAGTACAGCGGCCAATTCTTGCGGAGGTCCTCACGTCTCGCGCCAGAACCGCGCGCGAGCCACGCCCGTTTGCCGACCGGAACGGGCCGTCTGAACGGCACCGGGCTGATCCTGGCCATACTCCGCGCCATGCTCCGCGACATGCTGCCGCTTGCGAGTCTAGGTTCGTCCCCTCTGAGGTCCACCCACCTGACCTGGGCGATTCGGCCGACAGCCGCTATCTGTCGATCAGGCCCTCGACTTCGCAGTTCCCATCAGAGCTGCCCCTCGAGCACCCGGCGCGACAGAACCGAGGTGCGGCGCGCCAGGTCGGATATATGGCCGTTGCCGAAGCCGGCGACCCAGCTCTCGAAGCGGTCGGCCAAGGGGGAGGTCCACTTGCAGGGGAGCGCCCTGGCGCCCACCATCGTGCCCACTATGGATCCGACCGTGGCGCCGTTGCAGTCGGTGTCAAGTCCGCTCATGACGGCAATCGTGATGCTGCGCTCGAAGTCGCCCCCGCCGTAGAGCAGGGCCAGGGCCACCACGGCCGCGTTGTTGATCACGTGGGCCTCGTTGTAGTGCCCGTAGGTAGCCCACACGCGATCAGCGGCCGCCTCCCAGTCGGTCCCCTGTCCGTGCCAGGCGATCACTTGGCGGACAGCCTCGGTCAGGCGCGAGTTCTCCGGGATCTGGGACAAGCCGGCTTCGATGACCTGGCGCACATCGCTCGTGCCAAAAGAGCCCGCGAGCATCGCGGCCACCCACATCGCACCGTAGATACCGTTCTTGACGTGCGAGAGGCGAGCATCGCGGTGCGCCAGCTCGGCCGCCAGCTCCGGCTTACCGGGCGAGACGTAGCCGTACACGTCAGCGCGAATCTGGGCACCGATGAGCTCGCGGTAGGGATTGCGATAGGTTGCCGTCTCCGGCGGGTGCACTCTCTCAGTGAGGTTGCGGTAGGCCGCGCGCTCGGCCGTCCAGGTCGCGAAGTAGGGCAGGTGGTTCAGCCACTCTGTGGCTACGTTCTCGGTGGTGAAGCTCAGGCCGTGCTCCTCCAGCGTATGCAGCCCGAGGATGGTGTAGGCGATGTCATCGTCGGCTGGCATGCCATCGATCTGGCCGAGGATGGACTTGGGCGCATCCGGGTGAAGGTCGTAGCCCTCCGGGCTCGGGATGACGTCGGGGACGTAGTTGGAAAGCGGGTAACTGCCGGCCATCTCCAGGTAGCGCACGATCTTGTCCCTGGGCCAGCCGGTTTCGAGGGGCTTGCCGAGGAGACAACCGGCGCACCGGCCTAGCCACGCACCGTACAGGCGGTCATACAGAGCGTCGCTGGACATGCGCAGGTCGATCTGACGTAGCCCGGACGGCCGGTCTGCCCGGAGGTCGGATAGGGCCGAGGGTTCGCGGTAGGGGAATCCTAGCGCTACCTCCAGATGCTGGAGAGAACCCAAGATCGCCTCTAGCTCACCTCTGCTGGGCCTCCCGGCCACCGCTCGTTCGAGGCGCGCCTGCACCGCGGCTACGTCACATCCCTCCTCACGGCGTTGCGCCAGCTCTGCTGCTGCCAGCTCGACGAGGGCATCGACGTCCTCAAAGTGCACCGCCCACCTCCCGGCTCCCCAGGTCTTAGGTTTGCGAGTCCTGCCGTCAGGGCCCTCGACGACGCTCGTCCGCCGGAGGACCAGGCTCTGCGCAGCGACGTTGGGCCGGTAGTTCAGCTCCCTGGCGACAGCAAGCACGCGCTGCCGTAGGGCATCGCTCATCTTCCCCTTGCCAGTGAGCGCGTTGGACACCGTCGCCACGGAGACACCGGCTGCCTCGCCGATGTCCCTGAGGGTCACTGGTCTCTCACCGGGAGGCGGGGAAGAACCTGACACCTCGTGCGAAGTTGACGTCACGATGGCTCCTCGAGGGATGTGGGAGTTAGATCAAATGATTAAACAGTCTAGCCTGACCGCGGTGTGATGTCAAGGGGCAACTTAAAGGCTTTACCCGTTCGTGCTATGCCGCGTGTAACGTATTACCGGGTTCGACAGCGCCGGGCATTGGCGGCCAGTGGCACGGGCACGTCACGGTTCCGGCGTCAACCGCACTGTCGCGCGGCGGCAGTTGTCCGAGCAATGAGTAGAGCTTGTCGCGGGCTGAGTCCGTCGCGTTCACGTGGGGCCTCCAGGCTGCGGTCGCTGAGCCCGGCGAATGGAGGGTCGGCGGGGCCGAGTGTCAAGGGTGGGTGCTCGTACAGGGACCTCCGCCCCGCCAAAGGCGCTGGAGTGGGCGGGTCTTCCCGCTCAGGGAAACGCAGGCCCCGAGCGGGAAGGGAAGCCGTGCCCAGGCACGGGCTAGCCGTGGGGGTTGCCATTGCCTCCGGCGGAGGCAGCGACGCGCGCGT
>Ga0315274_10014047_pt1 | contig 11375 bp, 8 predicted proteins | sample YL17G02_20_MG_FD_203700 | JGI IMG/M metagenome (GOLD analysis project Ga0315274, IMG submission 203700) | Sediment microbial communities from Yellowstone Lake, YNP, Wyoming, USA - YL17G02_20 | ecosystem: Environmental > Aquatic > Freshwater > Lake > Sediment | place: USA: Wyoming | collected...
ATAGGCTCGTGTCAACCCGAATTCCGTCGGTCGCGCGCTACCTGGTTCTTCCACACTGGTAGGACGATCAACTATAATTCTCCCCAGCGAGAGCACCCAAGTGACGTTGGTCGGTTCGCGGTCATTAACCATAGCTGCGATATACAGCGTATCGCCGACTTGAATTTGTTCCGCATCGCGTAACGGCTTAAGATTCCAATCGCAGTAACCTTCGCCGCGCGGCTGGTTGGAGTTGTATTCTAACAAGAACCAGCGGTCTGTCCAGGAGAATACCGAATCAGGATAGTCAGCGAAACCGGTGGTATCCTTCGTCCAATACATCAGGAGGGCGAAGGAATTATCCGCTTCCAGCGAATCCGTGATGTCAAATCGGACTCTGAATTCCTGATTCGCAGGAACCAGCGTATCTGCGGCGGGCGCCAGGAACTCAAGCTGCGGCGCCGGATTCCAGACGTTGTAGATTGACAGATCCACGACGTTGTTGTTCTCGTTTGACTCCTCCACCTCCCTATCCACGTCCAGCGTCCACTTTACGAAGTGGGTATCGGGGGGGACCGTCCACGGAAAATCGGTTCGGCTGAAGTAGCGGTAAGAGGTGGTGTCGGCCGGATCCACAGTTATGGAGCGGCGTTCGGAGAAGAGAAGATGACCGTCCATGGTGCATTCTATCCCGAATTCCGGCACTGTTCCTTCGCTGCCGGTAATATTCCAATCCAGCCCGAAATAAACACTTTCACCCTCCGACGGTTCCTGGACGGTCCAAAGTATGGAGTCTTCAGTCACCTGATATCCGAACAGCGCCCGGTTGGGGTAGATGTCAAACAACCCGTCGTCCCACGACATTATGACGTCGTCCACGAACGCCCCGCGTCCGGCGATGTCCGTGTGGTCTGATTGCCATACGAAGGCGAACCAGATACCGTCCTCACCCAGGTAACTGATGGTGTCATCCCCGAGGTATAAGGAATCAAAATAGACTGAACGGAACGTCCAGTCCTCGGTGTTGGTTCCGTGGACGCGTCCCCATGGAACGTTCTCTCTGAAATCGTCATAGTTCAGCGTCATTAGATTGTCATCGTCCACGACGACGACGGTCATTGAATCCAGCACCGGATGGTCCAGCTCCAGATAGTACCAATAAGAGACCGCGGCTTTCACCGCCCGCCGTAAATCAATGGGACCCCACCAAACCCAGGCGTTTTGGTCTTCTTGATAGACGGGGTTTTCATCGTCGGGATAGAAGGGGTGGTTCACATCGTTGTGATTGGTGCGGGCGCACCAGAGCGACATATGCTCCCACTGCTCCTCATCCCGGGTGATGTGACTGTTGTAGTATAAGTCCTGGAGACCCCAACAGTGATCGGTGCGGGTTGGTTCGGCGAGCTTATGAGGGGGCCACGGGTTCCAGTGCCACCGTATCTGGCCCGCCACGGTGTACCAAGGCCAGCGGTTCGCTACCTCGCGCTGGTCCAGGTTGAAGTGCTCGTTGAGGAGTGACTGCCATTCCGCGTGTGCGTTGCCCACGAAGAGGGCGGTCAGCAGCACGGCTAAAGCCAGTGCCCAAAAGAGACGTGATTTAACGAAGCGCATCTGTGCCTCCCAATTTCATAAAATCTTTACCAACTGCCTGCCGGTATTATGGCAGTTTTGCATTAGCCAGAGGAATATGCAACAACCCAATATAATATGTTCCAATCGCTTTGTCAAGTGTCTCAATAGATTCCGTTGGTCGGTTTGTCGGTTTAGTCAGTTTAGTCGGTTTAGCTGAAAGCCGATGGCTGATAGCTGATAGCTGATGGCTGATAGCTGATAGCTGATGGCTGATAGCTGATGGCTGATGGCTGATAGCTGATGGCTGAAACTACGGCTAATGGCTGATGGCTAATAGCTGATGGCTAATGGCTAATGGCTGATGGCTCCCATATCCGCGGCTATCCCGGCGGCGAGGGCGATTTTTTCCCGGGCGGGCAGGCTGATGCGCCGGTCATAGCGGCGGGCTTTTTTGATTCGCGCCAGGAGCCGCCGGTAAGTCTCCCCCATAATTATGGCAGCAAACAGCGTGCCACGAAGCTCCGCCGGCAACTCCCCATCGGCGGCGGTAAAATAGCCCTCCGCGCGCTCCGACTCCCACAAAATCAGTTCGCGCAATCGGGTATGATACCTCTTGTCAAACAGCCGCTCAGCCGGGATGCCGAACCTTACCAGATCCGACTGGGGCAGGTATACCCGCCCGCGACCATAATCTTCGTGCAAATCGCGCAGGATATTGGTGAGCTGCATACCGATGCCGAGATGCTCGGCGTAGCGGCGTCCTTCCGGTGTGTCGCCGCCGAAGATTTGGATGCAGAGCAACCCAACCGTGGCTGCCACCTGATAGCAGTAAAGTCTCAATTCCTGGAAGGTCGGATAGCGCGCAACCGTCAGGTCGGCTTCCAGACCGGCGAGAAGGTCGTCAAAGTGCTGACGGTTAAGGTTGAACCGGCGGACAGCCCACGCCAGAGCCAGCGTCAGCTCATCGCAGTAACGATGCTGGTAACATAAATCCAGCCGCTGTCGCAGCTGGTTCAAATATTCAATTTTACCTTCCGGGGATTCAGTGTCGTCTGTTATATCGTCGCCGGTTCTGCAGAAGGCGTAGAGCGCTTCAATTCCCCGGCGCTGTTCTTCCGGCAACAAGGCGAAGGCGTAGAAAAAATTGCCGGCGGCGCGGCGGGCGACAGTGCGGGTCTTCCTGGCGGCGTTGGATAATTCACGCGCCGATGCACCGGCAAGTAAGCGGCTGGGAGATTTTCCTTCTTCGCTCAATTAGGGTTCTTTGAATTATAGGGCACAGACCTGCGACTCATCATTCCAGCGAAAGCTGGAATCTATTTTTATCCGCTTAATCCGCTTAATCTGCTGTGAATTTTGTCCGCCTAATCCACTGTGAATTGTCGCTCTGTGAATAAATCAAAGGTCTCAATTCAATAATACGCAGCAAGTTTTCGGGATACTGTTCCGGAATGCGGAGCAATCCTACTCCGTCGTTAATAGAGATAATCCTTCAGCGCCTTAAAAGCAATCCTGAGCTTCGTTAATTGTTTCAATTTAAGCGATTTCCCGAATATGTCGCCGTCAGCGGCTTCAACCCGTTCCAACGCCGCCATTCCGCCGTGCCAATACAGCGCGACTTGAAAGCGCCATAAGCCCGACAGCTTGCCAATGAGTGAACTCCCCTCCCTAAAGAGCCGGCGCGTGCGGTCAACTTCAAACGCCATCAAGCGGCGGAAGTTATCGTTGACAACGCCTTGCGCTATTTGTTCCTCCGCCACCCCAAATCTCCCCAAATCCTCAAGCGGGACATACAACCGGCCCCGCCGCCAGTCGGCGGCGATGTCCTGCCAGTGGTTGGCAAGTTGGAGCGCCGTGCATATTTTGTCGGACAGCGCAAAATAGTCAGGGTGGTCAAAGCCGCCGAGGGCGAGCACAATGCGTCCGACCGGATCGGCGGAGAGGCGGGTATAGTCGCGCAGTTCAGTCCAATCGCGGTAGCGGGTTTTGGTCAGATCGGTGTGGAAGGCGTCCAACAGCAGCCGGAAAGGTTTCAGAGACAAATTGCGGCGCCGGATGGTGTCGCCCAGCGCCGCAAAAAGCGGATTTACCTCGTCGCCCGTCGCACAGCGCTCCAGCTCGGATTCCCATTCCCGAAGCGCCATCGCGGGATCGGCGGCAACGCCGGCCTCATCGGCGAAATCATCCGCCAGCCGGCAGAACGCATATATGTTGAACAGGTCCTGTCGCAGCCGGCGCGGCAGGAGAAGGGAACCAACGGTGAAATTCTCGTAATGACGGCGGGTTATAAGCCGGCTGGCATTCTCCCCGCGCTTGGTATCGGCGGCCGCTGTTTGACCCGGTGTTGGGGTGTCAGCGGCCATCGGTCAGTTTTCGTTCACCAGGTCAACCGCGTTGACAGGGTCAAAGATTTGTTCGTTTATAGTCATAGATTCTATCTCCTGCGCCCCGACTTTGTTCGCCTGGCGACAGGCGTCCACAAAGCAATCCCAATGATACAAGCCTTTCATACCCGCCTGGCGGCTGTAGTATTTCTTTTGGCCAGCACGGATTTCCCGGCGGCATAAGACGCAGCCCACCTTGGTCCCTCCCGCTTTCTTACCTTTGGTCATCGTTTCCTTGCTCATTTTTTCACTCCCTAAGACATTGCCGTCTTTGATTGCAGTAACGCAATTTATGTGCCACTTCCCACAACCATCGCAGCGTGGAAAGCATCCTCCACTTCACGGCGGATTTCGTCCCGCCGCTGCGGCGAATCGGCTTCAAAGCGCATCACCACCACCGGCTGGGTGTTGGAGGCACGCAGTAACCCCCATCCCCCAGGCATCATAACCCGCATCCCATCCACATCCACTACCGGATACTTGCTGCGAAAGCTGTCGCGCACCTTCTCCACCACCTGGAACTTGACGGCGTCGGGGCAGTCTTTCCGGATTTCCGGCGTGTTGTAGAGCAGGGGCCAATCCTCCAGGAACCGGCTGACTGGTTTGTCCGAATCAGCCACAATTTCCAACAGCCGTCCCGCGACCCAGACTGCGTCGTCAAAGCCGTAAAAGCGGTGCTGGTAAAAGATATGCCCGCTCATCTCGCCCGCCAACAGCGCGCCGGTCTCGTGCATCTTGCTCTTGATAAGCGAGTGCCCGACCTTCCACATCAGCGCCTTTCCGCCGTGCCGCTGGATGTCGTCAAAAAGAAGCTGCGAACATTTGACTTCGGCGATGATGGTCGCGCCGGGTTCGTCTGCCAACAGATTGCGGGCGAGGACGGCGAGGATTTGATCACCCCACAAGACTTTGCCGGTCTCGTCCACTACGCCGATGCGGTCGGCGTCGCCGTCAAAGGCGATGCCCAATTCCAGTTTTTCGCCGACTACCGCCTCTTTAAGCGCCGTCAGATTTTTCTCCACCGTCGGATCAGGGTGGTGATTGGGGAAGCGCCCGTCCACCTCGGCGAACATCAGCCGCGGCTGGCAACCGAGCCGTTCCAATATAGGTCCTGCTGTCAACCCCCCAACGCCGTTGCCGCAGTCCACCGCTAACTTGACGGGACGTTTCAGGCGCAGCCGTCCGGCAATATCGGCAATATAATCCGGTTTGATGTCGCGCGTTGTGACCGTCCCCGCGCCAGCGGTGTAATCCCCGTCACTAATAATGTCGCGGATGCGCAGGATTTCAGAGCCGTAAATGGCTTCCGTGCCAAGGCTGATTTTGAAGCCGTTGTATTCCGGCGGGTTGTGACTGCCGGTTATCATCACCGCGCCGTTCACCGGCAGGCGGTGGGTTGACCAGTAGGACAATGGAGTCGGAATGACCCCCAAGTCAATAATATCCAACCCCGATTTGGTCAATCCGATGGTCAACCAACGGCTCAGATCGGGCGAACTGGTGCGACCGTCGCATCCGAGACTGATGACTCGCGCGCCGTTTCGCGTTAGGTAGGTCCCGATTCCCCGCCCGAGTGTCTCCACCACGTCCGGCGTCAGGTCAACGCCGACCACCCCCCGGATGTCGTATTCGCGAAAGATTTGCTCGTTCACAACTGCTCCGTCATACGTCGGATTGTAAAATGCGTTGGTAGTCTATCTGCCCCGCCTGACCAAAGGAATGGATACCTGGCATAATGTGTGCCCCAGACAGCTTGCTGGCTGGGGAAAGATGCATTTGATCGGACAGGTTAGCGCTGATGATGCAATCTGATTTCACGAATGCTGTAAAACAATCTTAATTACCCCAGCCAGCAAGCTGTCTGGGGCACACCGGCGCTGTAAAATATCTCCATGAATGTTGTAATGCAATCTGAATTACCCCAGCCAGCAAGCTGGCTGGGGCAAACCGATGAGATAAATCGCTCGGTTGGTCAACTCATCGCCCGCCGGTATAGCTCCTCGTAGGCGTCCAGCATCATCGTGATGTTGAACCGCTTCAGCGCGGTCCCTCGCGCTCGCTCACCCATAGCCCTCCGATTATCTTCGTTGCGCAGCAAGTAAAGCGCCTTGCCCGCCATCCCCTCCACATCGCCTATCGGTAGCATGAAACCGGTCTCGCCGTCATCCACAACTTCCGGCAGCCCCCCTGAATTGCTGACAATGGGCGGCACACCGCAGGCCATGGCTTCCAACGCCGCCAAACCGAAACTCTCGGATTCGCTGGGCAGCAGGAGCAAATCGGCGGCGGCGATGATATCCAGCACCCGTTCCCGATTGCCGAGCAGGATGAGGTCGTGGTCGGCGCCTGCCTGGCGCGCCTGAATCTCGGCCGCGGCAAGCTCCGGTCCGCTCCCGACTAAAACCAATTTGACCGGCATTTGTTCCCGAATGGCGAGGAAGATGCCGATGACGTCCGGCACACGCTTGACTTTGCGGTAGTTGGATACGTGAACCAGCAGCTTTTCGCCATCGGGAGCCAGCAGCCGGCGCATTTCGGCGCCGTTCAGGTTCTGAAAATCGCGCGGGTCAACGAAGTTGTAAATGACTGATATCGGCACGTCGCAGGTGAAGGTGCGGCAGATTTCGTCGCGCAGGAAGATGGAGACGGCGCTGACCGCGTCGGAGTGTTCTATGGAATACTTGGTGACTGGCATAAACGACGGATCGCGCCCCACCAGCGTGATGTCGGTGCCGTGAAGAGTGGTGACGACGCGCAGCCGGTCGCGTCCTACCATATCGCGCGCCATAATGGCGCTGGCGGCGTGCGGAATTGCATAGTGGGCGTGGATTAGTTGCAGCCCTTCCCGCTCGGTGACTTCCGCCATCTTGGAGGTCAATGCCAAGGGATAGGGAGGGTATTCAAAGAGCGGATAATCGGGGACGGTGACTTCGTGAAAATGAATGCCGGGGCGATAAACATTCAGCCTGCCGGGGACGGCGTAGGTGATGAAATGAACCTCGTGACCGCGCTCGGCGAGCCCCATCCCCAGTTCCGACGCCACCACCCCGCTGCCGCCGAAGGTCGGATAGCAGGAAATTCCTATCTTCATTGGCTTTGCGACGGCTTAGTCCACCAATCCCTGGAGCCCCGCCCAGGCGACAAGGTCTTCCACCCGGTTCATCTCGCGGATATGAAACGGCTCGCCATATTCCGCGCCAATGAGCGACCCGAAGTAGCGCGCCCGGCTGATAAAGTTCTCTAAAAACTCGGGTCGGCTGATGAAGGTCATTGCGTCGGAGCCGGGTTGGGGAAGAAACTGTGACCGGAAAGCCCGGATAGCCTTCAGCTTGCGGTCAAAGCTAACGCTGATGTCCACCACCATACTGACATCGGCGACCCGGTGCAAATAATAATAGACTACGCGATGTGGGCGGTGCGGCGGCTGCTTGTCGCCGAATTTGGACACTCCCGCCCAAAACGCCGCCCGACGCACCAGGTCCGAGGCGTCGTTGTGGTCCGGATGGCGGTCATCCCAATACGGCGCAAGCACGACATAAGGACGATGGCGTCGGAATATCCCCACCAACTTGGACAGCGCGTCGGGTGAAGACGGGATGGCCGTCTCGTTCAGACCAAGCTGATACCGCTCGGTTATCCCCAGGACACTCGCGGCGGCATCAGCCTCTTTGTGGCGGTTGGGGATATCGCCACGGGTGGAGAGGGCGGCTTCGGTCAGGTCAAGTATGGCGACGCGGTAGCCGCGGTCGGTGAGCAGCGCCAGTGTGCCGCCGCAGCCGAGTTCCACGTCGTCGGGATGCGGTCCGATTGCCAGGACGTCCAGTGTCATCCCGCCGGCTCCAGATCAATTGCCAGATGTTGGGTCTGAAACGGATTCGCCTCGGCGCGGATGATATCCATCAGCCGATCACCGTAATTTGCAAGGTAATAGAGGAGATTGTTGTGCCGTTCCTGCAACATCCCATCGGGCATCAGGTGGTCGGTAATTTTTTGAGCATGGGAAACGCGAACCCGGTCGCGTTCGGCGAGTTTGTCCGTCACCGCGCGATGCAGTTTATCCCATTGGTAAATCAACTTGCGTCCGGACTTGTCCAACTCGGCGGCGATATTGATGCTGGTCTCGTCCGCCATCCTCTCAATCCGCTCCAGCCAGCCTTTGAGTTGATCTGAACCGCTCTCAAACAGGTCTTCCACCACTTCTGAACGCCCCTGCCGCCTGAGCAGCAGTTCCCGCCCGCCAAGCACATCCATCACTTTCCAGCCGTGCTTGTCCAGGATCCGCCGCTGGGGACGTTCCACGATGGTAGCGGTGACGCGCGGAGCAACCATCGGTCGCGGCATATCTACCAGGTCATAAGCGCGTCCAATTTGCGCCTGATAGGAAACCTCCGCCGGTCCCCCAACGTAAATCCAGGTCGGCAGCAGCCAGTCCTGAAGCAATGGGCGCAGCAATGCCGACGGGGATAACGCTCCGGGACGCTCGCGCGGCAAACGCTGAAGTTCCTCCAGGCTGATGCCCGGTCCGTCGGCTCCGATGGTCCAGTTGCCCGGGGCGCCGTGGATGCGGCGCCGGACGCCGGTTTCGTCCACGTGCATAATCGGCAGGGCGTCGTCGCGCAGCTTGACTTGTAATGGCAACCGCAACGCTTGCACTTCACTGGAGGCAACCTGAAAGGCTTTATTAAGATGCTCCGGGCGTTGTAAGCTGCGCTCCCAAAATTCGGTAGTCCGCGGCGCTACCTCCGATTGAAGCGGATTGAACATCACCAGTCCGCGCGAGCCGAAGACACTTGTCAGCAGATTATGGAACGCATCCGCGAGCAACCGCCCGGGTTGATATATCTCATTGATTAATTTGGTTAGCGGGGTATGGAACGGGGCGTCCGCCATCCAACCGCTGACGGTCTCGCAGATACCGATGATCTCCTCGCCGAGGACGTGATAACCGATGGCTTTCCCCGCCACTGCATCGCGCGGAGTATAAACCGCGCGGCGTGGGTTGTCATCTTCCGGCGGGAAACAGACCCTGTTGACCTCACCGAAATCCGCGTCGCTTGTTTCCATCCAGAACACCGGCACAACATCACCGGGGGCTTCCGATTTCAGCGCCTCGGCGAGCAGTATCGTGGTATAGGCTTTGTAGAAGGTGTAAAGTGGACCGCCAAAGATGCCGACCTGCTGCCCGGTGACGATGGCCAGGGTGTCCGGTTTATCCAGCGCCCGAAGGTTCTTCTCCAGGGCGGGCGGCAGCGAAGAATTGCGGTCGCTGTAACCTTTTCGGATGAGTTGCCCCAGACCGGGTTGGGAGTGAAAGCGGACGCGTCGCTCGGCCGCCGCGCGGCGGACGTCCCCGAGACGCCAGTCGCCGCCCAACAGCGCGACTATCTCGCGCCGTCCGGCGGCGAGTTCCACCATGATGCGGGCGACGTTGGGCAGGCTGCCCCAACTTATGCTTTCAGCCAACTTTCCTTCCAAAATAAACCATCCGCGGCGAATCGGATCGCAAATCGCCGCCTTCATAATCCCCCCACAACGAACCGAACGGCTCCAGACCGGCGGCTTGAGTCATAGCCCGCAATTGGTCTGGTCGGTAGAGACGCACTGATTCCCGGAATTGCGCAGTTTCACCACCGTGAGTTATGGTAATCTGTTTGACGACACGGGAAATTCCCGAATCAAATGTCCTCGCTTCATGCACCTGCATTCGTCCAACGGTGCGGGTCGTGACCGGTTCAATGCCGACTTGATGAACGACGAAATCCCGATTGGGTAAATCCAACACCAGGAATCCGCCTGGTTCAAGCAGTTCCGATACATCAGCTATCAGGCGAAAGTCTTCCGCTTCATTCTGGAAGTAACCGAAGCTGGTGAACAAGCTGACAGCGAGCCGGAACCGCCCGCGCGCCGGGAGTCGCCGCATATCGGCGCGCACCAGCCAGACGCTCCCTTGGGCTTGGGGACGACATTCTTCGTGTGCCCCCGTCAGCTTGCTGGCGGGGATTTCAGAACTCGCCTGCCTTAGCAAGACCGGCGACAGGTCAACGGCCAGCACTTTCAGACCGCGAGCCGCTATGACTTGGCTGTATCGGCCGGCGCCGCAGCCGAGGTCAAGGCAGCGGTCACCGAATTTCAGGTGCGCCCAAATACCCCACCGCGCGGCAAACGCTGAAGCCTCCGCTGCGTCGCGGTGGCTGTAAACTTCCAGATATAAATCATTGAACCAACTGCGAAACCACTCGCCCTCCGCTTGCGAATATCCCCCCCCGCTTGCGGGGGGGATTAAGGGGGGGTGAGTGGAATTGCTATGTGGGGATGAATATGGCAAAGCCTTGCTATTATAAGGCAAAAGGTGGTCTAAATCAAGGAGAAAGGGGGAATTAAAGACGGGGAAGCGTCTTTTCGGTGTGCCTCCGACAGCTTGCTGGCGGAGTTGATTCCAAGTGGTGTGCCCCCGACAGCTTGCTGGCGGGGATGGCTGGCATTTTAGGTATTCGGGCTTGTCTCAAGCCCGATTTTCGCGGTTGAGACAACCGCGACTACCTCAAGTTTATAAAATTCTACCCTAATTAGGTATTCGGGCTTGTCTCAAGCCCGATTTTCGCGGTTGAGACAACCGCGACTACCTCAAGTTTATAAAATTCTACCCCAACCCCGCCCAAGTCGCTATATGCCGCGTCGCCAGCGCAGCAAGCCAGGCGACTCCGGTCTGATATACAATAGAGAACGCGGTCCATACCCAATGGCGGGTTTCGCGCTGCAGCGTCACCACGGTGGTGAGGCAGGGTGTATAAAGAAGCACGAAGACGAGAAACGCCAGCGCCACAGCCGGGGATGGTATGTCCCGCCGAAGACGCTCAATTAGGGTGCTTGAATCCACCTCGCCGCTTCCGGTGTAAAGCACCCCCATTGTCGCCACCACCACCTCTTTGGCTATGAATCCGGCGATGAGGGCGATGTTCATCTCCAGGGTAAACCCCAGCGGCTTCATTACCGGATTGATCACATCCCCCAGGCGGTGAATGTAAGTCGTCTCGCCGTAGGTTGCGACCGCAGCCCCGGTTGGCGCTGCAGTGGCGGATGATGCGGGCTGCTGCACACGCGGAAAATTTGCCAGAAACCAAATCACGACCGCAAAAATCGCCACGGTGACGGCAATCCGCCGGAGGTAGAGTATAAACGTCCGCCGGATCACAGACCACGTGGTCATCAGCGTTGGCCAACGATAGGGCGGCAGTTCCATCACAAATGGCGCCGCCTGTCCGCGCAAAATGGTGCGCCGGAATAGCCGCCCCAAAAGAACCGCCGTCACCAGTCCCAGCAGATAGAGACCAAAGATCACCGCACCGCCGGAACGCGGGAAACAGGCGGCAGTGACCATCACATAGACCGGCAGCCGGGCGCTGCACGACATCAGAGGTATCAAAAGCATCGTCAGCAGCC
>Ga0315274_10014048_pt1 | contig 11375 bp, 8 predicted proteins | sample YL17G02_20_MG_FD_203700 | JGI IMG/M metagenome (GOLD analysis project Ga0315274, IMG submission 203700) | Sediment microbial communities from Yellowstone Lake, YNP, Wyoming, USA - YL17G02_20 | ecosystem: Environmental > Aquatic > Freshwater > Lake > Sediment | place: USA: Wyoming | collected...
AACGGTCGAACGACTCGCCGCCGGCGGTGAGTTGCGCGACTTCAGCCAGACTTTTCGGTCTCATATCCTGCCTTCCTCAAACAATCCTTCGACCAAGTACTGCGTCTTCACCGGAATACGACTGGCCGGGTAATACTGTGCGACCAAGTCCAGTACTTCTCTCGCAGACTTCAATCTCAGATGGCGCATGAGAAAAACGATGTCCGGCACGTCGGATTGCTCGCCGGTCGTGCCGGCGATGCGCGCCGCCATGCACTTCATGGCGAGCAGGTATTCCGGCACAGGCATGGTCAGCCGGAGATGGGAAAACTGTGGCAGATTTCCAGCCGACGTTTCGTGACGAGAGGAGACGTAGCCTTTGACGCCGTCGTTCAACCAGTTCTCCGGCAGTCCCTGCTGCTCCCCGATGCGACGGGCGAGGTCGCGAATAAGCTGTGTTGGCCGGAAAATGGCGTCGACGTCTCTTGTTGAAAGCCGAGCAGTGAAGGCCAGCACCATCACGGTGCCGCCAAAGAGGCAAACCTCTCCGGTTACACCTTGCTTGCCCAGTTCATCGGACAGGGCGCGCAATGCCGCGAGAATCGCTGCACGCGTCAACGCGGAGCCGGCGGGTTGTTCCTTCGCATTCACGACCGCCCCAGATTACCGCGAACCGAGGAGTTTGGCCACTTTCGCTTTCGCCGCCGGGCAAGTAAAGCAAACGCTTGGTATGCCTTCGTCGCCGCGGCACGACCGAGCCGCCGCCTTGCGGTGACGGCTCACACAACCGCGGCAAGGGACCGCGCAATCCCACAGAGCCGCGCGCGTGAGCAAGCGGCGCGCAGGCCGTGATCGGTGACCGTCCCCGAGGACCGCTCCCTGACGGTCGCGGCTCTGATCGCGCTCGACGTGCGCCACCGTTCGCCACAGGCTGCCCGTGTGAAACGAGCACTCCCTGCCACCGCACCGCTTCTGGTGAGCCTCATCGCGGCCGGCACCGCCCTTGCTGCCGCTGGGCCAGGCGCTGAAGCCAACTCCGCCGCCATCCGCGTTTACTCGCACCTCCTTGAGCCGCGCGAGCATCCGGACTACGAGCGGCGCGCGGTGAAACCACCGTCGTGGGACACTTTCAAGAACCGGACCCAGTTCACCACCCTGCGCGGGTTCAACGTGGACAACGACCGGATCACCGGTTACGCCGAGGAACTGGAGAAATACACGCGACGGTTTGAACTGGGCGACGTCATCTGGCCTTCGTACCCGATCTTGTTCGCGACCAACCTGGCCGACTTCGCCGACGAGATCAAACGTCGTGATTTGTACCTGTTCGACGTGTGGGGCTACGTGCCCGGATCGGGTCCGGGCGGTTACTGGCAGCAGTTTCGACCGCCGCCGGAAGCTCTCGCCACGCTCGAGGCGAAGCTGGGCGAGCGCTGGCTGGGCACCGACGTCGGCGAGCAGGACGGGCGTTACATCGGCGGGTACGCGGACCAACTGACCCCGTCGTCCGGCAACCGCTCGGAGCAGTACCTCAATTTCCAGCGCCATTTCGAACGCGTGGGCGACGATCTCGGCCACAAACATGCCACGCTCGTGTCGCTGAACTTCGGCCATTATTTCCTCAAGGAAGGCACCTATACCCTGATCGGCGCGGAGACGGCGCAAGCCCTGCCGAACAGCCAGGTCTACTACGCCTTCATCCGCGGCGCGGGCAAGCAATACGGTGTGCCGTGGTTCGGCAACGCCTCCATCTTCAATCGCTGGGGCTTCAAGACCTACGGCTCGTCCGGCAAGAGCGACGGCTACGAACACGGCCCGACCAAGGGGACGAGCCTGAGCCTGATGAAACGGCTGCTCTACAGCCACATTCTCTATAACAGCGTCGCGGTCGGCTTCGAGAACGGCTGGCTCGACGGGGACCAACTGTCGCCCCTCGGCCGCATCCAACAGGCCGCGCAACGCTGGGTGAAGGAGCACGGTCAGCCCGGGGTCATGCACACCCCGGTCGCCGTGTTGCTGGACTTCAACGCGGGCTGGACGTTCCCCCGGCACCTGTACACCGACAAGGTCTATCGCGTCTGGGGCAACCTGCCCTACGCGGAAGGCGATTACCTCACCGACGCCGCGCTCGACCTGCTGTACCCCGGCTACCAGGACGCCTCCTACTTCCACGACGAATCCGGTTTCCTCGCCGCGACGCCCTACGGCGATATCGCCGATTGCCTGTTCAGCGACGCGCCGCTGTGGGTGCTGGAGCGCTATCCCCTGGTCATGCTCGCCGGCCAGTTCGCGCGGAACCTCGAACTGCTGGCCAAGTTGGACCGATATGTCGAGGGCGGTGGCCATCTCGTGAGCTTTGCCGCCGCCGAGGGCGCAGCCGCAGGCGCCGAGTCCACCGCGCCGACGATCCTGGAGCGAGCTCTCGTCACGGTCGGCGCGGACCGGTTCGTTGAGTCCTCGATTTCGCTGATGCCACCGATGCTTCATCCCGACGCAACCGTGTTGGCCGAGTGCCAGACGCGAGCTGAACCGGTCCCTATCAAACAACCGGCCGCGGTGCAGTGGCCGCAAGGGAAAGGCCGCCGAACGGTGTTCTACTCCGCCTATGGGCTGGCGCACGAACACCCGCCAAGCACGGTCAAGAGCGAAGTCGATAAGCCCCTGGCCCGACTCTATCCCATGCTCCCGCATGTCCGCAAAGTGCTGGGGGACCTGTTGCGAGCCGAGGTCCTGTTTGAAGTGGCCAATACCAACCTGGCCGTCATCACCTGCCGCAAAGCTCCCGGCGAATACACGCTCGGAGTCTTCAACAACACCTGGCATGAATTGCCGTTCAAGATCGCCTCACGTTGCGGTCCGATCGCGGCCCTTCACGAGCTGCCGTTGGACCCTTCCGAGAAGGGCGCCGTGGGCTACACACCGGAAGGCCTCGACGCCGCGAAGCTCGGCGCCAGCGCCGAGGGGACCATCGCCGGCGGCGATGTCCGCATCTTTGCCCTGAAAGTGACCGAAACGAACGTGGTCGAACTCGCGCACCGCCCGCCACCCCCCCGGCCGTCGGGGCGGTTCCTGCCGCTGCGCCGCATCGCTTCGCTGAAGGAAGAGGTCCTGGCTCGCCCCACCTTCTTCGAGCACTGGGACGGCGTGGTGTTGGACTGGCGTTATTTGCGCGAGCGCGAGAAAGGGGCGCTGGAAACCGAGTCGCGCTGGCTCCATCGTCAGGGCCTGCGCCTCGCCGTGGACTTGAGTTCCGGTGTGGACTTGTTTCCGACGCTGCGCCTCATCAACAATGTTTCGGCTGACTACGAAGCAAGCATGGCGGTGATCGCCGACGTGCTCGCCAAAATGGAGGTGCTCGGCGCGCGCGACCTGATCTTCTCGCTGCACCGCCATCCGGAAAACAATTTCACTGATGACCAGACCCGCGCCGCATTCGAGCAGACGCTGAAGCAGCTCGCGGCTGACGCCGCCAACCGGCGGATCACGTTGCACCTGCGCCTGGCGCCGGGCAAACCACCGTGGAGCCTGGAGGACGGCGTCAAATGGCTCGAACGCGTCAACGCTCCCAACCTCAAGCTTGCCCCCAGCACGGCATTGTTGATCGCCGCGGGCGCGAAACCCGACGCGGACCCCGCGCGGTTCCGCGGGCGGGTCGGGCTGTGGCTGGTCAGCGCGCCGGGGCGTGATGTGGCGGGCCGTCTTTGCGATGCGCACCGGCCCCTCCACGAAGTGCGCCCCGAGGACACGGAGACACTTCGTCGCTGGTTGGCGGTCGCGCCGGGAGTGCCGTGGGTGCTCGACAGCCTCTGCGCCGATGCGGACGCCGAGTATCTCGAAGTCGCAGCGCTTGAGCGGTTGAGCAAGGGAAGTGAATAGTGCTCGGGTCAGAGCCGCGCGCGTCAGCAAGCGGCGCGAATGCAGTGCTCAAGGACGGCCCAGCGGCCGCTCCCTCACGGTCGCGGCTCCGTGGCTCCTCGCGTGGCACTGACCGGTGACCCAGAGCCGCGCGTGTGAGCAAGCGGCACGAACCGTCGCTTCAGCGCTTCCAACCGCGACGCGGTCCCGCTACCTTGCCGCCATGAACTCTGCCAATGAGCTTCGCCTCTTGTTCGCCGGATTGGTCCTCGCTTCGGCCCTCCCGGTCCTTCCGCTGACCGCTCACGCCGAGACCAGCCACGAGCGTGATGCGCGCATGAAATGGTGGCGCGAAGCCCGGCTCGGCATGTTCGTGCACTGGGGACTCTACAGCGGCGCCGAAGGGGTGTGGGACGGCAAGCCGTACGGCGGTGGTGTGGAATGGATTCAAGATTACGCGGGCGTGCCGGCGGACGTCTACGCGGCGCGGATGCGCCCCTTGTTCAAACCGAAGCCCGGTTTTGCACGCGCCTGGGCACGCCTCGCCAGGGAAATGGGCGCGGAATACGTCGTTTTCACCAGCAAGCACCATGAGGGCTTCGCGCTGTGGGACAGCAAAATGACCGATTTCGACGCCAGGGATTTCACCGGGCGCGACCTGTTCAAGGAGATCGTCACTGCCTTGCGCGCGGAAGGGTTGCGGGTCGGCGTGTACTTCTCAGTCATTGACTGGCATCACCCGGATTTCCCAGTCAACAACACCGGCCTGCCGCATCCACTCCAAAAGCATCCGGAGATTGCCAATCCCGACGCCGGGCGCGTCCTGAGCCGGTACGTCGACTTCATGCACCGGCAAGTGGAGGAGATCGTAAGCCGCTACGGCCCGCTCGATGTTTTGTGGTGGGACTGGAGCAGCCAGGAGACCCAAGGCGACTCGTGGCGCGCCCCCGAATTGATGGCGCTGGTCCGCAAGCACCAACCCCGCATCATCATGAACAACCGGCTCTATCACTCGCCCAACGTCGAAGGCGACAATCTCGGCATCTTCGACGTGGCCAAGGGCGATTTCACCACGCCAGAACAGCACATCCCCGCCATCGGTATGCGGAATGTGGACTGGGAAGCCTGCATGACGCTCAATGGCACCTGGGGCTACAGCAATCATGATTTCGACTGGAAATCGGCCCAGACGCTCATCCGCAACACCGTCGACATTGCGTCCAAAGGCGGCAACTACCTCATCAACGCCGGCCCGCTCGCGGACGGCACGATCCCCGAGCCCATTGTCGTCCGCTTCCACGAACTCGGCGCGTGGATGAAGACCTACGGTGAATCCATTCACGGCACGACCGCCAACCCGGTCGGTTCTGTGCCGTGGGGCCGAATTACGGCCAAGCCGGGCCGGCTTTTCTTGCACGTCTTCGACTGGCCCAAAGACCACCGCGTCACCGTGCCGCTCAAGTCAGGCCGCCCCCTGAGAGCCTGGATGCTGGCTGATCGGGCGAAGGTGCCGCTGGCCTGCGCCGCCACCGCCGAGGGCGCGACCGTGAGTCTCAAGCCAGCCTTCCAGAATCCCTATGCCTCCGTCGCGGCGCTGGAGGTTGCTGATTGAACCGCGCCTCGTTTCTGACGACGCAGCCCGATGCACACCCTCGTTGAAGAGTTCCTCCAGCACCTGCGCCACGAGCGCGGGCAGGCCGAGAACACCCAGAAGACCTACCAAGCGCAGTTGCAGAAGTTCGTGCGCTGGGCTGAAGGGCAGGGTCTCGCGGACTGGCGAGCCGTCGAACTGCGGCATCTCATGACCTTTCTCCAACACGAGCGCGAACGGGCCCTGGCACGCGAACCGGAAAACTCGCCGCGGCGACTCAGTTCCGAGAGTCTGTACCTGGAAATCGCCGCGCTGCGCGCTTTCTACCGGTTTTGTGAGGCGGAGCAGTTGCTGCCCGCGAACGTGGCGGAGCACCTCAGCCTGCCGCGGCGCTGGAAACGCCTGCCCAGGTCCCTGACCGGCGAGGAAGTGGACCGCTTACTCGCCCCGCTGGTGTCCGAGGCTCCCGGCGACCTGTGCGATCAGGCAGTATTGGAGTTGGCCTACGCGTCTGGCCTGCGGTTGTCCGAACTCCGCCAACTCCGACTCGAACAACTGCACCTTGAGGCCGGATTCGTGACCGTGATCGGCAAGGGCAACAAGGAGCGGGTCGTGCCCGTGGGACGGCCGGCTCTGGCGGCGCTGCGGCGGTATCTGGAAAACGGCCGCCCGCAACTGCTGACGCGCCGCTCGCCGGCCAGCGTGTTTCTCACCCGGCGCGGCACGCCGTTTGCCGCGGTCACGCTTTGGCTCCGGATCAAGAAACGAGCGCGGTGGGCGAGGATCACGCGCAACGTGACCCCGCACATGTTGCGCCACAGTTTTGCGACCCACTTACTGGAGCACGGCGCTGACTTGCGGGTGATCCAGGAACTGCTGGGCCATGCGAACATCGGCACCACGGAAATCTACACGCATGTGGGTGGCCAGCGGCTCCGCCAGATCCACCAGCAGTTCCATCCGCGGGCGTAGCTGGTAGTCAGGGTGCGGAGAGCGTGAAGGTGCCGGAAACGCTCGAGTTGCTGGGGGAAGTATAGGCTGTGCCGGTGAAGGACCCAGCGGTAGCACTGCCGAAATCCAAACGGAGCGTCATCGTCACCAAGCCCGAGAAATACACGGGCCAGAGAAAACCTCGATAGGGGTCCTGGCTCCAGGTGTAACGGGTGAGCGTCCCCGGCGCTCCAGCCGAGTACGTGTAGGTGCCGCCACCCGTCGAGTCGAACACGATGGTAATGACAATGCCCATGCTGAAGTTGAGAGTGAGCGTGCGCCCCTGGAGCGAGCGTGGCGCAAAGGTGGAGGCAGGATAGAGAACTTGGGCGAACCGGAAAAACTCTCTCGGCAAGGTGGCCGCTTGTGTTGCCGAGTTGGACGTGGGCGGTGCGACTTCGATCCCCAGGTCAATGCCGTTCCACGTCGTCAGGTTGGTGGAGGAGAAGATGGTATTGGCGGCATACAACCGGTTCGAAAACGCGAGCGTCACCTGGCCGTTCCCAGGCGCGATCTGCAACCGTCCGTTCGTGACGACCGGCAGGCTCGGTGCGTTGATATCAAACGCCTGCGCCGCCGCGCCCAGCCGTCGGATGCCGATGTGCTGAATGACCACGTCATTCAGCGGCTTGTTGTTCGCATCGGTGGCGACCTGGTCGATGGCGTTGACGACGTTCGACCCGCCGACGCACGTGCCGAAGATAGTGTAGCCGTTGTTCAGCCACGCAGTGTTGGTCGCGGTGATGAAGAACTGGGAACCGTTGGAGTTGGTGCCGGAATTGGCCATCGCCAGCATTCCTGGACTGTTGAACTGGAGCGCAGGACTGATCTCGTCCGGGAAGGCATAGCCCGGGCCGTCGGTGCCCTGCCCGTTCGGCGAACCGGTCTGAATCATGAACGCGGGCATCACGCGGTGAAAGGTGAGGCCATCGTAAAACGCATTGGTGCGGACCCCGCCGGTCGTGAGGTCCAGCCAGGGGCGCTGGCCGGTGGCGAGGCCGATGAAATTGGCTACGGCCCGGGGGACGGTTGCGTATTCCAGCCGGCAGGTGAAACTGCCCATGCTCGTGGCGAAATCAGCGTAGATGCCGCTCGACTGAGCGTTGGCACGCAGGACCGACCAAGCGGCCAAAATCGTCCAGAAACCGGCCCGTAGGAACGTGTTTGTTTTCAGATCGGTTATGCCCGGGGCGTGAGGCCAAAATGGCGTTGAAGTGCCGCGCCCAGGCGCCCATTGCTCGCCAACATGTCGTAGGCGTGTTCCTGGGCCAACCGGCGGTGTCGGAACGAACCGCCGGCACATTCGACAATCAGTCCACCCGCGGCGATGTCCCAGAGTCGGATGCCGGTTTCCAGGTAGGCATCGAAACGGCCGGTGGCGACGTACGTCAAGGCCAGCGCGGCCGATCCCATGATCCATATCTTCCGCACCCGGTGGACCAGCGCCGTGAACACCGGCAACATCTGGTCCAGGACAGCCGCCCGCTTGCCGAAGCCCAGAGAAACCACCGCTTCACCCAGTCGGCGCCGGCCGCTGACTCGGACCGTACGCCCGTTCAAACGCGCCCGCTCACCGCGGATGGCGGTCCAGAGCTCGTCCACGAACGGGTCGTACACGGCGCCGACGACCGTCTGGAATTCCGCGGCTTCCGGCGACATCTTGGCGCTGTTGTCCCGGATCGACGTGCCGCCGCGCGCGCCACGCCAGGCGGGGTCGGGCCCGCGCACCTGGAGGGCGATCGACACGCAGGCGTGCGGGATTCCGTAGGCAAAGTTCACCGTGCCATCGAGCGGGTCCACCACCCAACGCGCCGCACTGGTCAACTCACCGGCGATCCCTTCTTCGCCGAGCACGGCGCTGGTGGGAAACGCCGCCAGCAATCGTTCGGTGATCAGCCTCTGACAGCGCACGTCCATTTCGATCTTCAGGTCGTGTTGGGTCGCGTGGTGAATGGTCTTGGCCGCTCCCAGATTGCGGCGCAGGAGACTCCCGGCGGCCCAAGCGGCTTTCACCGCCACTTCGAGCGCGCGGCGTTGTTCGACTTTGTTCATGGCGATTGAAGTCCCACCGCGCGCATTGGAACGTCTACTGCTTTATCCGTCCAGCCTTTCCGTCAGCGCCGTGGCGGGGGCGTTGCGTCCGCCACGGTGCCGGTGAACGGTTTGCCGAGTCGATGGACGAGCCCGGCGACGCCCAGGGTCACCACAGTGCCGATGAGGGTGTACCAGGGCCAAAAGACCCGGTGTCTGGCGCCGGCGGCGCCGGCGGACGCAGTCCAGGAAACCTGGCTGACGGCGATCATACAGCCCAGCGACGCGAGCATGGCGAAGATGACCGGCGTGGCGCGGCCGCGCTTCCAGAACACGGCCAGCAACAAGCCGCCGAGCAACGCGCCGCTCGTCAGCCCTCGCAAGGTGAAGGCGGCGTTGAGCACGAAGACCACCTCGCGGCTGAGATACGCGGTCAGCATGAGCATCGCTCCCCAAAACACCGTGCTCCCTTTGCTGAACCGCAGGTAGAACTCCTCGCTTCGGCGTCCGTGCCGGCCTCGGACAAAGTCCATCGTGCTGACGCTGGCCAACGCGGTGAGCGCCGAACTGACCGACGACATCGCGGCCGAAAGGATGGCCACGATGAGGAAACCTTTCAGCACATGCGGCACTTCGGTCAGCATGAAAATGGGAAAGACGAAGTCGTTGGCTTTGATGCCGGGCCGCGTTTCCGGCAGGGGGATTTGGAACGGATGAGACTGGTAGAACACCCACAGCATCATGCCCACCAGCAGAAACACCAGGAACAGCGGGAAGATCATCACCGCGCTCAGTGCCAGCGCCTTCCGCCCGTCCGCCACGGTCCGGCAGGCCAGGACGCGCTGGACAATCAACTGCTCGGCGCCGTGGGTGCTGAGGCCCATCACGGTCCCGCCGATGAAACCCATCCAGAGATTGAAGGGTTCGTGAAGCGCAAACTGCAGGTTCAACCAGTGGAGTTTCCCCGCTTTCGCCGCCTGGCCAAACACCGCCCCTGAGCCACCGTCCATCAAGGTCGGGATATAGGCCAGCGCATACAGACCGCCGAGCAGAAACAAGCCGAACTGCGCCACGTCGGTCCAGATCACCGCCTTGACGCCCCCGACATAGGTGTAGACGAGTGACAGCGCCACAAACAGCACGATGGCTGGCCCCACGCTGATTCCCAACATGAGCTGAATGGGAATCGACACCACATAGACACGCACTCCGGCTGCCAGGGTCTCGCTGATGAGGAAAAGGCCGCCGGCTGCCTGCTGCGCCGGAGCGCCGAGGCGGTCCGCAAACAACTGGTACGGCGAGTAGATTTCGCCCTTCAGATAATGCGGCACCATCACCACCGCGAGGATACCCCGGGCAAGCATGTACCCAATGGTCATCTGGAGGAAGGCCAGATCGCTGCTGTACGCCAGCGCGGGGACACCGATGATGGTCAGCGCGCTGGTTTCCGCGGCGACGATGGACAAACCGATCCCCCACCACGGCATGCTCTTGCTGCCGAGGAAGTAGTCGCGGGTGCTGCGCTGGTCTTTGCCGAACCACACGCCCAACGCCACGATGCCAGACAAATAGGCGGCGATGACCAACCAGTCGCCGGCCTCCAGGTAACGGATCGTGCAGAACATACTGATCGGGCGGTCACCTGCACATTGGGTTGCGGCTGTGGTGCCGGGCCGGGAGTGCCTCGCCCTTCGCCAAGCCGGCGCCTCAGCCCGTCACCTGCCTCGGTGGCCCGCGCTCGAGCAGCGCGCGTTCGACCGTCTCTGGCAAAGCGGCCAGCAACTCGTCCCACACCGGCACGATTTCCGGCCGCGGCAACGCCAGGCGCGCCGCCCCGGCATGGAAAAAGCCGCCGAGTATCTGCTGCGAGTAGTGCAGGAGTCCCTGCCGCAGCGGGAGTGAAAACAGCGCCAGGACCACGCCGTACACCACCGGGCTCCAGCCGTGCGCCTCGCCGCGCTCGATGGCCCGCCAGTAGCGCCGCACCAGGCGCTGGTCCCGCAGCGAGAGCAGGCGGCGGAGTTGTGCGCGGCCCACGGCGCGACTGGCCTCGGCAAACCGCTGCAACGGCGCCGCCTCCGCCAACTCGCGGTCGAGAGCGATCAACTCCCGCGTTTCGTATTGGCTGGCGTGACCGTGTGCCCGCTGGAGCGCTGGCAATTCCAGCGGGATCAGCACCTCGCACCGATACAATTCCAGGAGCTGGCGCAGGGACGCCAGGTCAACCACGTCCGCCGCCCCGCATGAAATCAAGGGTTGCCATGTGCTGGGATGGTCGGCAAACGCGAGTTGCTGCCTCAGCGGCTGGAGGTCACCCTTCAGCCAGGCGTGCGGTGCGGCAACAGTATCGTGCGCCTCAGACATTGATGGTCGTTCACGTAGAGCGTGTTCTTGGGGCAACGCGCCCGTTCGCGGGACCGAAACTAGCTTGGCGACGGAGTTGCTGCCAACAGGAAAACCAAAGGCCCCTTGCGATGCCACCGGGACGGCGGTAAGCTCAGCCCATGTCGAAACGGACCCGGGAGCTTGGGCTTATGCTGCTCGTGTTGTGCGGCCTGGCACGGGCCGATACCCTGCAGCTCAAGGACCAGGCGTCCATTGCCGGCCGGATTCTCACCGAGAAGAAGGATGCGGTGGTCGTGGACGTCGGCTACACCGTTTTGCTCGTCCCGCGAAACCAGATCGTCCGGATCACGCGCGCGAAGCAGAACAAACTGGCGACTGAGGCGGAGACGAACGCGAGCACCGGAGCCGGAGGACCCGCACCCGCTGCGGCGGTTTCACCCCTGGCGAGCGAGGCGATTACCCGCGTTGCCGACCGGGACAAAACCAACTTCTACGCCAGCGGAGGCGTACCGGGGGCGGAACGGTCGGTTCGCGAGTGGGTCAATCAACTGGGCGAGGCCGTCGTTCAGGTCCGGACGCCCAG
>Ga0315274_10014050_pt1 | contig 11374 bp, 10 predicted proteins | sample YL17G02_20_MG_FD_203700 | JGI IMG/M metagenome (GOLD analysis project Ga0315274, IMG submission 203700) | Sediment microbial communities from Yellowstone Lake, YNP, Wyoming, USA - YL17G02_20 | ecosystem: Environmental > Aquatic > Freshwater > Lake > Sediment | place: USA: Wyoming | collected...
ACCTTCACTCGTGTATTTGACAATATTTGCTCTAAATGTAAAATTATATGCCGCTTTAAAATCTCTGCAAAAGCGGGAATCCAGATTGAAAAGGCTGGATTCCGGATCAAGTCCGGAATGACAAAATGTGTAAAGTCATTTCTGAGACAGTACACTAGTTTTCCGCTATGCGCTCTGCGCATAGCGTCTTTTATTTGGAGAGATGAGATGGCGAAAATTGCTAACTTTATTTCAGAGTTGATCGGGAATACACCTTTATTAAGGTTGAATCAAGTCACGAAGGATTGTAAGGGAGAGGTAGTGGCAAAACTTGAGTCTTTCAACCCTTGCGGGAGCATCAAAGACCGGATTGGTGTTGCAATGATTGAAGCAGCAGAGAAAGAGGGATTGATCAATAAAGATACGATTATTTTAGAGCCTACCAGTGGGAACACGGGAATTGCCTTGGCATTTGTCTGTGCGGCGAAAGGTTATCCATTGGTTCTGACAATGCCAGATACAATGTCTGTCGAAAGGGTTCATCTTCTCCGAATGTTTGGAGCAGAGGTGGTCCTGACGCCTGGCAATGAAGGAATGACAGGTTCGGTGAGGAAGGCAGAGGAGATGGCTGCCAAAGACCAACGATATTTCATTCCCCAGCAGTTTAAAAACCCTGCCAATCCAGAGATCCACAGAAAGACAACAGCTCTTGAAATTTGGGAAGACACCGATGGGAAAGTGGATATTTTAGTGGCAGGTGTCGGTACGGGAGGTACCATTACCGGTGTTTCAGAGGTCATTAAAAAGAAGAAACCAGAATTCAAAGCTATCGCTGTAGAACCAGAGAGTTCACCTCTACTCTCCGGAGGGAGGCCAGGTCCTCACAAAATACAGGGGATCGGTGCAGGTTTCATCCCAGAGGTTCTTCACATGGATCTGGTTGATGAGGTGATTAAGGTATCGAACGAAGATGCAGGATTGTTAGCGAGGAGATTGGCAAAAGAGGAAGGGATTTTGGCAGGGATCTCCTCCGGCGCGGCCACATGGGCAGCGATTGAAGTAGCTAAGAGGCAGGAGAACAAGGGCAAAATGATCGTGGTCATCCTACCGGATACTGGCGAGCGATATATCAGCACATGGCTTTTTAATGAATTAAAATAGGTTAAAAGTGAAAGGTAAAAGGTGAAAAGTTTACTGATTACTGATCACTGGCCACTGATATTTGGTAACTGATAACTGCTTACTGCCCACTGCCTACTGGTTACTTAAGAGAGGGGGTGGTGATATGTTATGGATCATGTATCACCCCGCCATGCACCACGGCGGGTGCATGGCAGCCCTGAACCTAACATGGTTCGGGGCGAAAGGCACAATTTAAAATACTAAATCCATGCAGGAGGTAAAAAATGGCTAAGACCATTGAAGAGATAAACGAAAAGATTAAGAAAGGAAAAGCCGTTGTCTTTACGGCTGAAGAGATTATTGAATATGCCGCTGGGAAAGGGGTGAAAAAGGCAGCTCAAGAAGTAGATGTCGTCACCACAGGGACCTTTGGTCCGATGTGTTCCTCCGGAGCCTACTTCAATGTGGGTCACACAAAACCCCGGATCAAGCTGGGAGGGGGAAAGACTTATCTCAATGATGTTCCAGTCTACACAGGTCTTGCAGCCGTAGATTTCTTCTTGGGAGCGACTGCAATGCCAGAGGATGACCCGAGGAATAAGATCTTTCCCGGAAAGTTTGCGTACGGTGGAGCACATGTCATTGAGGAACTGGTTGCCGGAAAGGATGTGAGTCTCACAGCGACGGCCTATGGAACAGATTGCTATCCGAGAAGGACGTTGGAGACTTACATCTCCCTCAAGGATATGAACGAGGCAGTTCTTTTCAACATAAGAAATGCTTACCAGAACTACAATGTAGCAGTCAATCTCTCGGATAAGGTCATCTATACTTACATGGGGGTCCTTCAACCCAAGATGGGCAATGCTAATTATTGTAGCGCAGGCCAATTAAGCCCTCTTCTCAATGACCCCCTCTACAAGACGATCGGTATAGGCACCCGAATCTTCCTTGGTGGAGGGATAGGGTATGTCGTAGGAAGCGGGACACAGCATAATCCCAATGTGAAGAGGACAGAAGGAGGTGTTCCTAAAATGACGGCTGGAACACTTGCCGTCAAGGGTGATCTCAAGATGATGACCCCGAAATGGCTTAGAGGGACCTCCTTCACGGGTTATGGGGTAACTCTCACAGTGGGTATCGGGGTTCCCATTCCCATCTTAGATGAGGAGATCCTTCAGTACACTATGGTCCGGGATGAGGAGGTCTTGGCTCAGGTCGTGGACTATAGCGAGGCTTACCCCCAATTCATTCCAGGGAGCTTAGGGGAGGTCAATTACAAACAACTCAAGAGTGGTAGGATTCCAATTCAGGGGAAAGAAGTTCCGACCTCTGGCCTCTCCAGTTATTTCAAGGCCAGGGAGATTGCCCAGATCTTAAAAGAATGGATTGAAGCAGGAAAGTTCTTTTTGACCAAACCTGTCGAACCTCTTCCTTCTGTCGATTCAGGGATTGTTTTTAAACCCTTAAAAGAAAGACCCATAAAGAAGAAATAAGGCGTCAATTATCAATTATCAATTGTCAATGACCAATGACCATTGACTACTGACCATTGATCATTGTTTTTTAAAAAGGGGGTATCTCATGCAGACGAAAAGAGTTGTACTCAGTTTTCCTCCCCATCTCATTGACCAGGCAGTGACCTATAAACTCATCAAAGACTACGATCTGATGATCAATATCTTGAGAGCCAGGATCACACCCAAAGAGCAGGGGAGGCTCGTTTTAGAAATTTCAGGGAAGAGAGCGGCCTTGGAGGCCGGGATTGACTATCTCAAGGATGTGGGCGTGGAGATCCAACCATTGGCTCAGGATGTCAAGTGGCATGAGGACCGCTGCACCCATTGCACTGCTTGCATCTCGATCTGTCCAACCAAAGCTTTGGACGTGGACAGGAAACAGATGGCAGTTTCTTTTAAACGTGATAAATGTATTGCCTGTGAACTTTGCATTCCCGCCTGCCCCTATCAGGCAGTGGAAATTCTTTTTTAATAAAACAATGTCAAATGTCAAAGTTCAAAGTTCAAACCAAATAAAAATGGCAAAAAATTGTTTAAAGTAGGGGCGGCCCTCTGTGGCCGCTCCAATAGGCCTGCTTGCCGCAGGCAGGGAGCTCGCAAAGGGGCTCCCCTACGTTTTTATGTTGATTAATTAATTTTCTCAGCAACCCTAAAGGGTTGCCCTACAGAAGATATAATGCGATTGTACAAAGAAGGGGGATCTTGGTTGAAAAAAAGGGTGGTTGTTGCGATGAGTGGAGGGGTTGATTCGAGCACTACTGCCTGGTTTCTCAAGGAAATGGGTTATGACGTAATAGGAGCTACGATGTGCATCGGGGTGACAGATAGAACCCAGGGAGGCCCAGCACGATGTTGCGGTCTTGCCGATATCGAGGATGCCAGGCGCGTTGCCCTTCAGCTGGAGATTCCTTTTTACGTCTTCTATCTTAAAGATGAGTTTGAAAAAGAGGTCATCCAATATTTTTGTGGAGAATACGTTAAAGGAAGAACACCCAATCCCTGTATTCTCTGTAATGAGAGAGTGAAATTTGGGTCTTTTTTAAAAAAAGCACTGGAACTGGGGGCTGATTATCTCTCGACAGGCCATTATGCACGATTGGAATTTGACGAAAACGCCAAGCAGTACCTTTTGAAGAAAGGGATCGATCGGAGAAAAGATCAATCCTATGTCCTCTTCTCCCTAACCCAAGATCAACTCCGCCACATTCTTTTCCCATTAGGGGAATATCGAAAAGAGGAGGTAAGACGAAAGGCGCTTCAACTCGGCCTTCGGGTCCACGACAAGCCCGAGAGTCAGGAGGTCTGTTTCATTCACGAACCATCTTACCATCCCTTTTTGCAGGAGAGGCTAAGGGAATCGATCGAACCTGGGCCGATCATTGATCAGAAAGGATTTGTCCTGGGAAAACATAAAGGGATCCCCTTTTATACCATTGGGCAGCGAAGAGGCCTCAACCTGGCAAAAGGGAAACCCCTCTATGTGATTGGGATCGATCGAGAGAAGAACGCTATTGTTGTTGGAGAAGAGAAGGAGGTTTATGGCGATACCTTCATCGTCAACTCGATCAATTGGATCCCCTCACAGGTAATGATGTCGCCCTTTACGGTCCAGGTGAAGATCCGGTATAACCATCCGGGTTCAGAGGCCGTCCTTTCTTTGAAAGGCGAGAATGAGGTGGAAGTGAAGTTTAAATCACCTCAGAAGGCCATCACACCAGGACAGGCTGCTGTTTTTTATGATGGAGAAACAGTCTTGGGAGGTGGGTGGATCAAGGAAGTTTTGAGTTAGGAGTTCGGAGTTTAGAGTTCGGAGTTAAAAATCCCCCCTCTCCCCCCTTTCGTAAAGGGGGGTTGGAGGGGATTAAAAAAACATGGATCGATTGATTAAAGAGAAGTTTGAACATTTAAAAGAGATATTCCAATCAATGGGACGTGTACTCGTTGCCTATTCTGGAGGGGTTGACAGTACGCTCCTTCTAAAAGTGGCCATAGATACCCTCGGAGAAAGAAACGTTCTTGCTGTGACTGCCCTTTCTCCTCTTTATCCTGATCGGGAACTTGCAGGAGCCAAGAATCTCACTAAGGAAATGGCCGTTCGACACCTTCTGATCAAATCGAATGAATTAGAAATCGAAGGGTTTTCAAAAAATCCTCCAAACCGATGTTACTATTGTAAAAAAGAACTTTTCGGAGAATTACAGAACATAGCTCAAAAAGAGGAGATTCCCTTTATCATTGAAGGCTCGACATTGGATGATGAAAAGGATCACCGGCCAGGGAGAAGAGCGATTCAGGAGTTGGGGGTTCGGAGTCCTCTCAAAGAGGCTATGTTCACAAAAGAGGAAGTGAGGGAATTGTCCAATGCCTTAGGTTTAACCACATGGGATAAGCCCTCTTTTGCTTGTCTCGCCTCACGGTTTCCCTACGGGGAAGAGATTACCGTAGATAAGCTGAAGATGGTGGATGAGGCGGAGAACTTCCTTTTTGGGCTGGGGTTCAGACAGGTTCGAGTCCGCCATCACGGAAACTTAGCCAGGATTGAAATCTATCCGGAAGAAATAGAGCGTTTGATGGATGGATCATTGAGAGAGAGGGTGGTGAGCCACCTGAAAAAAATTGGTTACAATTATGTGACAGTGGATCTTCAGGGTTTTCGCTCGGGTTCGATGAACGAGGTATTATGATGAAGGCGATTGCCCTTCTCTCCGGGGGTCTCGACAGTACGCTCGCAGCAAAGATTGTCATGGAACAGGGAATCGAACTGGAAGCCCTCAACTTTCTGACGGTCTTCTGCACCTGCACAAACCGTGGAGAAACCTGTTTGGCCTCCCAGAAGGCTGTGAATGCTCTTGGCATTCCCTTAAAGGTGTTTAATGTTTCTGACGAATATCTAAATGTCGTAAAACATCCAAAACACGGTTATGGAAGCAATATGAATCCGTGCATCGACTGCCGGATCTTCATGCTGAAGAAGGCAAAGGTCTATATGGAAGAAGCAGGAGCCTCTTTCATCGTTACAGGTGAGGTTTTGGGGCAAAGGCCGATGTCCCAGCGAAGAGATGCCATGCGGCTGATCGAAAAAGAAGCGGGGCTCGAGGGCTATATCCTCCGGCCTCTCTCTGCAAAGTTCCTTCCGGTCACGATTCCGGAGAAGGAGGGCTGGATAAACCGAGAAACCCTTCCAGAGTTCCAGGGACGTTCAAGAAAGCCGCAGATCAAATTAGCGGACCATTATGGTATTCGTGACTATCCCTGTCCTGCAGGAGGATGCCTCCTTACTGACCCCCAATTTGCGAAACGGATGAAGGATTTGATCCTTCACCATCCCAATTTTTCTCTTAATGATATCCACCTTCTGAAGATAGGGAGGCATTTTCGACTTTCTCCTCATTTGAAACTGGTAGTGGGTAGAAATGAAGAGGATAATAAGAAGATCCAGACCTTTGTTCAAAAGGAGGATATTCTGTTAAAGGTTCTTCATCATCCTGGTCCTCTGTCCCTCCTAAGGGGAGAACCCAATGGCATAGAGATAGAGAAGGCTGCTTCCATCACTGTGCGTTATGGCAAGGCAAAGGATTTGAAGAGAGTGGAAGCCCTTTATAAAAAAGGTAATGAAGACTCATATCAATCCATTTCCGTTACATCCATCCCGGATGAGAAGATCAGGGAATTGATGATCGGTGAATAACTTTTATACAAAACATTGGAATAAGCCCTGCACCACTTAGGATGCAGGGCGGAGGGGGGAGAAAGGAAGTCAATATGGTTGAGAAAAAAAGAATCTTTACGCCGGTTAGCGAGAAGGAGGTTACTCGGGCCATTGTGGATAGTTTTGCCCGGCAGTTCATCGAATATGTGGAGAGTGACTGCCTCATCATCGGAGGAGGACCCAGTGGATTAATGGTTGGAAGGGATATTGCCCTAAAAGGGGTGAAGACCCTGATCGTGGAGCGAAACAACTATATCGGAGGAGGCTTCTGGATTGGGGGCTATCTGATGAATAAGGTGACCGTTAGAGAGCCAGGACAAAAGATTTTAGAGGAATTAGGAATTCCTTATGAAAAGGCAGTGAAGGGCCTCTATGTGGCCGATGGCCCTCATGCCTGTTCAAAGTTGATCGCAGCGGCCTGCGATGCTGGAGTGAAATTTGCCAATATGACGATCTTCGATGACGTGGTAATGAGAGAAGGAAACCGGGTTTGCGGGGCAGTGGTCAACTGGACGCCGGTCCAGGCCCTTCCCCGTGAGATCACCTGTGTGGACCCCATTGCTTTAGAAGCCAAATTTGTGGTGGACTCCACTGGCCATGATGCCTGCGTGGTGAAGAAACTGGAGGAGAGAGGAATTCTAAAGACCGTGGGTTTTGGTGCGATGTGGGTGGAACAGTCTGAGGATCTGGTGGTTGAACATACCGGAGAAGCTCATCCCGGTCTGATCGTCACAGGGATGGCTGTGGCTACCACTTATGGTTTGCCAAGGATGGGGCCTACTTTCGGGGCGATGTTACTCTCCGGTCGAAAGGGTGCCCAGGTCATTCTGGAAAAAATGAAAAAGGTGTGAACAATTCCTTTCATCATATTCCTGCCGCCATCGACTTATATCAAGAAGGGAATTTGGAAGGCCTGAATATCGAAGATTTGGGCCGATACCTCAAAGAGAAAACTCATATCCCTTTCCGTCTTCATGGAGATATCTATAAAGGAATCCCTGAAGAAAGAGTGGAGGCAGTGGCCAAAGAATATGCCAGGATCAAAGTGAAAGATCCTGGCAAGAAATTTAATTTAGGATCACCTCTTCAAGCTGAAATTGATTATGAGAAGAGGAGGATAAGAGATCCCAACTGGAGAATTTTTGGGATCCTTTATGAAGGGGTTTGGTACCAGAAGGTTATTTTAGGCTTGATCGACAAAGGGGAATTCGATTTAAACCGTTGCTCCATCCTTTTCACCAATCAACTCTTTGGGACCTGGGATCGAGATAACCGAAGGTATCATGCGAGGGTCAGCATTTATGGGTTTCCTCATCTCATCTCCACGACAGGACTTGTTGAGGCCCCTGCAAAGCCCAAGGAGTTTTATCTAAAAAGACAGATGGGTGTGCCTGTGGAATTCTTGAAAGAGGAGTACCAGGGTCGTTTTCTCGACCACGGCGATCCCAGGATGATGGAGGTATTAAAAGGTTACGCTATGCAGGCTCTTTTCTTCAATCTTTCAGGTGAGCCTTTCTGTGAAGATCCAGACTGTCGCCTCTTCAATAGCCATTGGCAAGAAGAGGTTCTCCATGCCCAGATAGATGGCCAATATGAATTCTGTCCAAGGCATGAAGGGGTTTTGAATGAATTAAGGAATCATTCAATATAATCCCCCTTTCTCCCCCTTTATAAAAAGGGGGAGAAATTGATTCCCCACTTTACTAAAGGGGGGACAGGGGGGATTAAAGGTGTTAGATTTGAGGTTGAAAGACATTTCAATCAGCTTGAGGCGATGGCTGGGTGAGGGGATGAAACTAAACCCAAAGCACAGACCATCATCATGGTGACCCACAATCCAGAAAATGCAGGGTTCTCTTCCCGAACCATCCTCCTTAAAGATGGAAAGATTGATAACCGTAAGAACTTATAGTGAGAAATAGAGCCTATTCTCAAAGAAAGGATTTTTTGTTTAAAGAAAAAAATAGGTGGCAATTTTAAACAAAACCCTTATACTTTTTGACGTTGATTCCTGTTGGATTTAGAGTCATAAAATCATCGAGTTCTCGGTAAATGAATTGGGGACGGGTTCTTATTTTACATTATATGGTTTTCGAGATGATCCAAAGGTCATCGCGATAGGTCCACCCTATGCTCTTCCAAAAGTTAATTCCATTGATATTGTCATGAAAGATGAAAATGTGACATTTATGAATACTAGTAGCTTGCAGACGAGATAGGCATTCTTGGACGAGCTTTCGACCAATGCCGTGTCGTCGGAAATCTTGACGTACTGCAAGGTGATGGATATATCCTCTTCTCCCATCGTGACCACATAAAACAGCACCGAGAATAGTGCCCTCCTTATCTTTTGCAATAAAGCTCGTGTTCGGATTTCGTTCCAGATGGAATTGGATGCTCTTTTTGGAATCTGCATCGCTGAGACCGATGCCTTCTGTTTCTTTCCAGAGGGTGATGACCTCTTCATACATATCGATTGTGAAAGGTGAGATAGAAAAGTCCATATCGTTGCAATTTACCCCGTTAGAAAGCCCCGCTGTTCGCAGCGGGGATGATGGCTGTTCCTTTTTCAGAGAACACGGGGTTTAATGCCCCGTGTGAGCCTTCCCGTTAGAAAGCAGAAGACTTTCTAACGGGGTTAACCCCAAAATCTCTTCAACAAAGAGGCAGGCGGCAAAGTGTTTGGGCCTCACTTCTCTGAGCGGCGGCTCCTGCTGACTGCAGATATCCTTTGCGTAGGGGCAGCGCGTATGGAAACGGCATCCGGAGGGAGGGTCTATAGGACTCGGTACGTCTCCAGATAAAACGACCCGATTCCTTTTTTGTTTAGGATCAGGTATAGGCGCTGCCGATAGGAGGGCTTGGGTGTAAGGATGGAGAGGAATTTTATAGAGTGTTTCAGAGTCAGCCAGCTCCACCAGTTTACCAAGGTACATAACCGCCACGCGATCACTGATATGCTCCACTACGCTCAAGTCATGAGAGATGAAAAGATAGGTCAGTCCAAACTCTTCCTGCAAGTCCTGGAGCAGGTTAATGACCTGGCCCCGAATGGAAACATCGAGGGCTGAAACAGCCTCGTCGCAGATGATCAACTTCGGGTTGAGGGCCAGTGCACGGGCTACGCCAATTCGCTGGCGCTGGCCGCCCGAGAACTGATGTGGATAACGACGCATATGCTCGCGCTTGAGACCGACTACTTCCAGAAGCTTGAGCACCCTAACTTCTCGCTCATGTCGGTCGGTCATACCATGGACATAGAGCGGTTCTCCCACAATTTGGGAAACATTTTTTCGCGGATTGAGCGATGAAAAAGGATCTTGGAAGATGATCTGCATTTCTCTCCGTAACGTCCTCATCTTCTTCATGTCGTAACTAAGAATACTCTGGCCCTGGAAGAGGATATCGCCGCTGGTCGGTTCCTCCAGACGCAAAATAAGCCGGCCCAGGGTGGATTTGCCGCAGCCTGACTCCCCCACCAAGCCCATGGTCTCACCCGGCAGGATATTTAAACTCACGCCGTCCACAGCTTTGACTGAGGCAACCTGGCGCAGGAAAATCCCGCCTGTGACAGGATAGTATTTGACTACTTCCCTGGTCTCAACAAGTGGCGTGTTGATATGCTTATTCACCCGTTCGGCCGCGCGAACCCCCGTCTTTGAAGGCGGGGTAAGCAAGCGCGGCTCAGGGTGAACCCCGAGCCCCTCGGCCTGAGCTCGGGTCGAAGGCAAATCCCGGCCTTCAGGCCGGGGAGTCGAGAGGTTCACTTCAGCCATATTTGTGACACCGTACAAAGTGAGCATTGCCAAGGTCGATCATTGGAGGCTCCCATTGGCCACACTCCTCTTGGACTACTGAGCAGCGTTCATGGAAGAGGCAGCCTTCAGGCAGTTTGAACAGCGAGGGAACCACACCGGCAATGGTACTAAGCCGCCTCTGTGTCTTTCCAATACCCAGGATAGGAATTGAATTCATCAGACCAATTGTATAAGGATGCTTTGGCTCAGCGAAGAGGGTATCCACATCAGCCTCTTCCATGATTTTCCCGGCATACATCACTGCTACCTTCTGAGCCATCTCAGCGATCACACCCAGGTCATGGGTAATAAACAGGATGGAGGCCCCGGTCTCTTCCTTGAGTTTGTTCATCAGATCAAGAATCTGGGCCTGGATGGTTACGTCCAAGGCAGTTGTCGGTTCGTCTGCAATCATGAGTTTGGGGTGACAGGCAAGGGCCATGGCGATCATGACGCGCTGGCGCATCCCCCCACTCATCTGATGGGGGTATTCTTTAATCCGGGATTCAGGGGCTGGAATGCGAACAAGGCGAAAAGCCTCAATGACTCTGTCCCGAATCTCACTTTGAGAAAGCTTTTTATGAAGGTGGATAGCTTCAGCAACCTGATCGCCCACTGTGAAAACCGGATTGAGAGAGGTCATGGGTTCCTGAAAGATCATAGAGATCTTATTGCCCCTGACCTTCCTCATCTCGGATTCGGGCAGTTTAAGGATGTTAATCCCTTCAAATATAATCTCACCTCCTGCAATATATCCTGGTGGAATGGGGATAAGGCGCATGACGGAAGAAGCGGTCACGCTCTTGCCACAGGCGGACTCACCCACGAGACCCAGGGTCTCTCCAGCCTTGATCGTCAGGCTGACATCATCCACAGCCTTGAGAGCACCACCGCGCACATTGAAGTAGGTTTTAAGGTTGCGGATCTCCAGGAGGTGCTCATTGGTCATGGCTTCAATCCCTCAACCTTGGATCTAAAGCATCTCGGAGGCCGTCGCCGAGGAGATTAAAGCCAAGCACGGCAAGAAGGATTGCAATGCCGGGGAAGGTCATGACCCACCAGGCTCGGAGGATCATGGATCGGCCCTGGGCAATCATAGCTCCCCATTCCGAAAGAGGAGGTTGAGCACCAAGGCCCAGAAAACTCAGGCCAGCAGCATCCAGAATGGCCGCTCCAAAGCCCAGGCTGGCCTGGACAATCATCGGAGCCAAACAGTTGGGAATGATTGCATTGAAGATGATCCGGCG
>Ga0315274_10014051_pt1 | contig 11374 bp, 9 predicted proteins | sample YL17G02_20_MG_FD_203700 | JGI IMG/M metagenome (GOLD analysis project Ga0315274, IMG submission 203700) | Sediment microbial communities from Yellowstone Lake, YNP, Wyoming, USA - YL17G02_20 | ecosystem: Environmental > Aquatic > Freshwater > Lake > Sediment | place: USA: Wyoming | collected...
ATGCCGTGCTGTTGAAATATCACCAGCCGCCCAAATTGGTGGAGGGTAGGGGTAACGCTCCCCTATTGGTCTGCTTGCAGGGCAGATGCCTTACTTGTCGAGCCAACCCCCCGAAATGGAGCAGGTGACCGGTAACGCTCCGGCGTCCTCGCATTGGCAACGCGACGCTCTGCTATTGAGCTACACCTGCAAATCGCGGCACCCCCTTGTACGCTGACGGGCAGAATTCACGTTACAGGCGCATGAACGCCTGCCGCCGTCCTACGGGAGCCAAGGTGCCAAAATTGACGCCCTGCACCACCCGCGCCAAAGGCAGCAGGCAGGTGCAGGGCGTGATTTAACAAAGAACAAACCATCTCAAGTCTTGCTTGAACCCACGGACTTCTCGGTGGTCTTCGTCGGATTATCGGCCCGACTCTCGTTTCAATCCTCGCCCTTGCGGGCGAAATCGAACATAAACTGAAAATCAAAAACCCTGTCTCTCTTTTGGAGGGGCAGGGTTTTCAAAGAATCTGAACTGTGCGTCTACCCTGCTCCCTTCACTGGCTGTTCACTACGCACATAGGAACACGCACCAGTCACAGCCCAGTCCGAATTGAGGCAAAAGTGCCCCAGTCCGGTAATCCGGGCTTTCGGTGACTTTAGTGCAAATGTGTTCTTCACAAAAATTGGTGTCGAAGCTTCTCCAGTTCGCGGAAGAGTCCGAAGACTCAAAGTTCGCTGAAGTCGCGTTCGACGTGAGCGAACCTACCAGAATCCATTTTCAGTGCAACAACTTTTTCAAAAATCTTTTTCAATGTAAACATCAAGGCATCCCGATGAGCGCATGATGGCGCAACAGCAAGGCTGCTGTAGACATCCTCACGAGTTCCACAGCAGCCCCACCCAGCGAACTATTTCTTTTTCTTCGCTGCCTTCGCGGCTTTCGCCTGAAGTTTCTGAACAGCGGCGATGCGCTGCTTCACGCGTGCCTGCGCGTCGGTCTTGATGACCGACATCACCTGCTTGAACAGCGGGCTGGTGCCTTCGCGCCAAGCACGACGCTCAGCGCTGCCACCAGACTTGTGGACACGGTACTGTGCCCGGCAGACAGTCATGCCGACCATCCTACCGATGGCGCGGCTGTACAGGCCGGTAGCAGCAAGTGTTGCTGTTTCTAGGTCATCCACATTGTTCTGAAAATCGACTTTTGCCATAAGCTCAGGAGTGCCTAAGTGCAACTGCAAATGCGGTGTTCGCGATGGCAAGGTTCAGCCCACAACCGGGACAGAATTTGCAGCCACTGCTTTCGGTTTTGCGCGTCGCCTTTGGCGCGGGCACTTGATTTTGACCGCGCCACGCTTTGGTGCGGCGGTCAATGTTGAGCACAGGCGCAACAGGGGCTGAGTGCCCGCCTGCCATGACCAGATGGCTATTGCGTGCGTGCTGGGAGGTCGGAATGCTCTTGCTGTGACTGCGCCCGCAGTGCATGCGCACCGCAGCATCTGCGGCGAACTGGCTGACAAACGGCATGCCTTGGCTGCTTTTGTTGAAGACCTTTTTACAGGTCTGGCATGTTGCTGTATACTTCATGTGTTTCCTTTTGGGTGTTGTTTACTATCAAGTATCGGTTTAGTTCCACGGTCAAAAATTTCACAAGCCGGACCATCTGTTCCATCCGCAAGTCAGACGCATCCTTCCGTAAGTCACAGGGCACGTCGCACCACGGCCCAAGGCACCCGATGCGCTGCTTGCGCGGAAAATAGGCGAAGACGCAGCTCTGCGGCCCGAACAAGCCAACGGCGTCACAACCATCCCGGCAATCTCGCCGACACTTGTCGCAGACAAAAAAGCCCTTGAGAGAATCAGTACTCATGGTCAGGGTCGCACAGCGGGGCAGGATTCAGTTCCTCTCCCATCATGGTGTACAGCTCCTGTTCCGTAATCGTGGGAATGCCGTACTTCTCCGCCTTGGCTGCCTTCAAACGACCACCGCCCTCGCCCACAATCAGGAAATGGCATTTACGGCTGGCGTTAGGCTTGACCGAGCCACCCGCAGCCTCAATCTTGCGCATGACATCATCCCGTGTTCCGCTGATAAGTCCGCCCGTGATGGCAAAGACTTTTCCAGCCAGCCTGCCTGATGTGTTGCGCTCGGACTCAAACGTCATGCCCAGTGCAGTCAACCGGTTTATCTCCCCGTCGTTGTTCGCGAAAAAAGACAGGAAGTTCTGGTAAGTGACCCTGTTGCCGATGGCCTCTTCCACTGCGCCCAAATCGTCCGTGATGGTGAGAAGGTTGCTCCACCGGGCGGCGAGGTCTTGGCAGAGCGTCCGGCCAAGACCTTCAATGTTGAGCGCGGACAGCTGACGCCAGAGGGGCTGCGTCTTGGCTTTTTCGCGCCCCTCCAAAAATGCCTTGCGCGCCGCAGGCTTCAGAAACGACACGTCCGCCAGCGCAAACAAATCTGACAGCTTCGTGACGCCGTGGCACATCAACGTGCGCACCATCGTCTCGCCACAACCCGCCATGTCCAGCGCCTGCTTGCCGGTGGCGTGGCGCAACCGGCCAAAAATCTGGTCAGCGCAACCCACCGTGTTTGGGCAGTACCACTCAGCCTCCCCCTCCGAACGCACCAAAGGCGCTTGGCAGCAGGGGCACGCGAATGGAAAAACATAGTGGCCTGCGCTGTTTTTCTTGTGGATGCCCATGACCTTCGGGATTATTTCAGCACTCTTTTCAACCGTGACCGTGTCACCAACGTCCACGCCGAGGCGCTCTATCTCATCAGCGTTGCACAAGCTGGCGCGCTGAACCACCGTGCCACTCAAACTGACGGGTGCCAATTCCGCCACGGGTGTCACCTTGCCGGTTTTGCCCACTTGCAAGACGATGTCCACCAACAGGGTGTGCTTCCTCTCGGGCGGGTATTTGAAAGCGTGCGCCCAGTTTGGACACTTGTTGCCTTCGCCGAGGTCACGCTGCCGGTGCAGGCTGTTCACCTTGAACACGAGTCCATCGGTGGCAAGGTCAAGACACTTGCGAGCCGCGTCCAATTCCGTCAGCAACTGGTCAATCTTGTCGTTCACTAAAACGACTCGTGCGACCGTGACAGCGTCGCTGGCGCTGACTGGCAGCATGAACGTAGACTGAAAGCCCAGCGTCTCAAGGTGCTCGACCAGCTGGCTCTGCGTGCTGATTAGATTGGCCTCCGTGTCGCAACCATGCACCACGAAAGCGAGCTTGCGCGCAGCTACCTCAGCCGGGTCTTTCAACTTGAGCGACCCCGCCGCCGCGTTGCGGGCATTCGGAAAAGGCTCGTCACCGCTCTCTTCCAAGACCGTGTTCAGGCTGTTGAGCACGCTGTAGGGCATGTAAACTTCGCCCGTCACCGTCAGACTGACCGGCACGATGAGGTCCAGCGGAATGGTGCGAATGGTCCGCGCGTTGACCGTCACGTCGTCTCCATAGTCTCCGTTGCCGCGCGTGATGGCTCGAACCAAGCGACCGTCCTCGTAGACGAGCTTCAAGGACAAGCCATCAATTTTGGGTTCAACCAGCACTTCTTCTCCAGCCTCGAACGACGTGATGACATCGTCGGCCGTAAAAAGATTGTCCAACGAAAGCATCCGGCGCAGGTGCCTGACTTTTTCAAAGCCCCCCTTGCAGGCCGGAGAACCCACCCGCTGCGTGGGCGAGTTGCAATCCTGCAACTGGGGATTTCGGTTCTCCAGCGTAAGAAGCTCACCGTAGAGCAAATCGTAGTCTGCATCCGTGACGGTTGGAGCCGCCAGCGTGTAGTAGCGGTAGTTGTGCTCATGGAGCATCTTGCGCAGTTCGTCAATTCGTACGGAGGCTTCCATAAATAATGGGATTTCGATGATGTGCCACTGCCAGTCTGACAGATGAACACGTGAACCCGCTGAAACTGCGGGCCGCGAATCTGAAAAAACTGTTCTATTCATGTGACGAAATTAACCGTGACACGTGGCTTGGTGTTTGTAAACAAAAATCTTTATGGGCGAAATACTCGAATTTGTGCAGCTCGCACTGGCGATTGTCGGACTCGTGGTGGTGCTCACCAGCCTTCTTGCTGCCATTGTAGCGGTACGCTTGCTGCGCTCACTCTGCGACCGCGAATCCAAATGCTGCCACGCAGAATCCCCGGTCTGGTCCACCAGCGCGAACACGGAAATTCTCCCCGCGTCTCCGCATGCTCAGTCTCTCGTGATAAAACTCCCGGAACCTCTTCTGGCGGGGCAACGCACATTCCGCCCGCACGGAAGCGGACAAGTCCCGGCGAGCGTGCCCTCGCTTCCATCAGGCGTACCAGCGGGTGGATGTTCAGCAGAAGGAGAAGTGGAAATGGAAACCTTCAAATGCGAGCACTGCGGAACACCGGTCACAACCTCGCCCTCGCGCCAGATTGTGGAGGACGCCGGGAATTTCCTTGTCTACGTCTGTGCTGGATGCGGTCAGGAAACCGCCAAGCACGTGCCGTTGGAATTGCCGGGATGGCAGGACGCTGCTGGAAACCGCTAATTCAGCAAGCGGCTGACCGAATCCGTGACTGATTCCTGCTGCTGGTCCTGCGCGTCGCGAATCTGCTGCACGAGCTGGTCCACAAAACGGCGGCCCTCCGGGTCTGCCCGCAGAATCTGGCTCATGCGCTGGCTGAATTCACCGGGAGGAAGCTGGGTGAGATGGCGGTAAATGTACGAGACGTACTCCTGATTCTGCTGCCCGATGCCATTCAGGAACCGACGCCACACCTCTGGTCCCATCCGAATGTCTGAAGTCTCGCCACCAAGCGTGTTGGCGTGCTTCTTCACGTGCTTGCGCGTCTCCGGGTCAAGTTCGTCGAGATGACTTCGGCTGAGAAATTCCATCAAGCCCTTGGCCAGCTCCTGAAGCAGCACCGGGAACACCAGCGCCTGCGCGTGAACAGTCGCCACCTTGCCTTCCCACGACACCCACGCCTTGCCCCCGTGACCTTGTCCGGCGCTCATTGCGGCGCGCAGACTGTTTTCTGGCACCGCCCAGTAGGCCCACTCAGCCACTGGCATCAAACGCGAGTACGTCCTGACCAGTTCGGGACTGATGGCATTGAGCGCATCCGCCGCCATGTGGTAGGCGTAGTTTTTGTTCATCGAAGAACCCTGAATCAACAGGTTGATGAACTTGCGCTTGTTTTTCTCCGAATCGAGCTCACGCGCAATCTGGTCAACGTCTGCTCCCAGCGCCTGCCGTTCTTCCGGCGTTTCCTCCTCCGGGTCGACATTCATGCCCTGCATGGTCATCTCACCGGGATTGCGCACGAGCTGGGCTTCGATGCGAAAAACGCCTGCTTCGTACGGTGCCTTGGCGGGCGCGAACTCTGGCAGGCTGAACAGCACTTCGATGGCTTTGGCCACCAGTTCTTCCTCATGCCCGTGCTCGTATTCCTGCGCTCTCTGCAAATCGCCCATCATCTGCCCCATGAGGCGCGGCAGGGACCGTTGGCTAATCTGTGCCACCGGGATGCCCGAGGACTGCGAAATCTTGCGGACAATCTCACGGTACTGGGCCGAGGAAACATCTTCGGCAAAGCTGTCTTCCCCGGCTTGCTCTGGAAAGGCTGGATTGCCTGCGTAAGCGTGCCGACCCTGCGAGATTTCACGCTGGCGCTCCGGGTCAAAACCGGGAGCGTCTCCGAGGCGCAGCGCCATTTCAGTCAGGATGGCTTTAGACAGCGAGCGAACTTTCATGCGCCAGTGTTGGGGGGAGCCGGAGTGTTGGCGCTCCGGGCAGCTTGTTGCGGGCGACAATTCGGACAAGGACGACCGGGCGCGCAAGCCGGGCACTTCTGCCCGTAATTCTTTTGGTACACGGCAGCACTGGCGAGGCGCGCTGGCGACACCGGCTTGGCTCCCATGCTTGGGTCGCGCCGAGCGTACATTTTGGTTTCGAGCATGATGTTCACCACCCGCATCGCGCGCTGCCGCAAACCCTCGCCCACAGGATTTGCCTCGCGCTGTTGAAGCACATTGCCCACCTGCTTGGGGTCAAGAGCGTTTCCTGTACCCTTCTGTGCTTCCCAGCGAAGGCCGCACGTTGGGCACTGGTATTCATAGCCGAAGGTACTGTAACGCGGATAAACAAGTTCGCCGCACTGGCACTGCTCAGGCGCATTATGTTCGTCGTTGCCAAGCGGCGAATTGATGCCTGACTCGCGCGGCAGCCCCATGCCCCCGCCCATGCTTTCAGTGCGACGCCGGCCAAAGCACGCCTTCGGCGTCGTGTCCTCGCCCGGCTGTTCCGGCACGAATGGGTTGGGGAAGGGATTTGGTCGTGGAGCAGCAGGTCGGCCGGGAACAGTCGCTGGCTTCTCCGTGGGGGGAGCCTCTGGCTCCACGACAGGTGCGCCACCGCGCATGCCACGACGGGGTGGGGTGGGAACGCCACGACGGGGTGGGGTGGGAACGCCACGACGGGGTGGCATGGCCGTGCTGCCGTGCATTTCAAATAATTCGCGTGCTTTCATAGTCCAAGTAACTACGCTGCTTCGCTCGGAGCCAGCAGTTTGTCCCAATCTACGTTTGTCTCTGGAATCTTGCGCACGTGGAGGTAGTCAAGGCCCACGTCACAATCCCCGGCAAACGGGACCAACATCCAGCTGGTGTCGAAATCCTGCCCCAGCACAGCGGGCAGCACCAGATTAAAATTGTTCAATGTATACGACACGATTTCATGGACTCTTGACAACTCTTCGCGAATGGCGTCGATGAGCAGCGAATCATGCACCGTAGACACCAGCAGAGACTCCAGCCCGGCGCTACGCATCTCCTGCTCAATGACGAACAGGGCAATAAGCATCATGTCGGAAGCCGTGGATTGAATGACGTGGTTGCAACCCGCCCTCAGCGCCTTGGCCTTGGCTTCCTCATCGCTGCCTGAAACTTCCTCGAACACGCGCACCCGCCCGAAAATGGAAAGAGCGCAATGCCTCTGCTGGATGAAGCCCTTGTAGAGTTGCAACCATGCGCGCAATGACGGGTAGGAATCAAAAAACGCCCGGATGATGTCCTCGCACTCTTCGAGGTCTTTGAAGATGCCCTTGGCCGCAAGGACGTTTTGCAGTCCAAAAGCTCCTCCACCGTAGCCCGTCAGAAAGTTTACCGTCTTCCCCACTTGCCGATTTTCCCCCAATTGCTTGGCTTCCTTGTCGCGCTTGTTCTTCTGAAGGAACAGGGCGTAATCCTTGCTGAAATGCTCCAACGGGACGTTGAAAATCCGGCTCGTGGTCAGGGAGTGCAGGTCTTCCTTGTCGAAGTATGCCTTGACCATCGTCGGGTCGCCGCAGGCTGCTGCCATCAGGCGCAACTCAATCTGCGAAAGGTCAGCCTGATACATGCAGCCACGGTCGCCAAACCGCGACACAAACATGGACTTCACTTCGCCGTCACGCGGCAACTGCTGGAGATTTGGGTCGCGGCAGGACAGGCGTCCTCCACGCGTTCCTGTGAGCATGAAACTGGCATGGATGCAGTCGTCGTAGCACAAATGCGGGTCTTTTTTGCGCTCTTTCTTGTCAACAATCGTGTTGGTGTAGTTGCGCAACGGGCGCACGTAGGTCGTGTAAAGCTTATAGGTCTTGCGGTATTCCAGCATGCTGCGCAGGCTGACATGCTCCACCGCCAGTGCGTTGAGCGTAAATTTGTCGATGGCGGTATACTTGCGCAACATCTTGTCAACGCCGTCAGCCACCTGTTCCGGGGTGGACTCCTTGTTGAACTTGATGAATTCCGCCGTCATCATTTCGCGCTGCGTGACCACATCGTCACCGTAGCGTTTTCTGCCTCCCTTGGTCAGTCGCACCGGCACGATGCCCAGCGCATCAAACAGCAGCTGGCGCAGGTGCTCCTTGTTTTCCAAATCAAGGTGCCAGAGCACGTCGTCCTCGCCAACCGGCTTGCCTGCGTCGCGCGCCTCTTGCTGCGCGTCCTTGTTGCACTGTCCCATCCATGCGCCGATGCGCGGGTCTTCTTCGACAAACTTTTCGCGCATCCCTTTAATCAGCTTGGGAAGATGCGTCTCCAGCCGCGCCACTTCCTCAGTGTCCACGTACATGCCGCGACCCATCATGGTCATGAGCACGCGCGCCGCAGGCGACATGATATTGGTGTAAACCCAGTCGCGGCGCGGCGGGGTAAACCATCTGAAATAGCCGGATTGCCCCGGCGCAGCCAGAGGTATCCGGTAGCACTTGGTGGCCGCCAGTTTGTCAACCAGCTGCGCATGCGCCCGATAGGTGACTTCCACGTCACCCATGACGTACGGTTCAAGATGGGTGTGCCACTGCTCGCGCGGACAGTTCAGGTAGTGACCGCCCTTGTTCGCAGCCGGGTGCATTTTGTCCCGGTTGAGTTCGATGAGCAGCGTCATGTCTTCCTCGTACCCGGCCAAGTCCGGCACGTAAGAGTAAGCCAGCATCTCCAGCCCAAGGCTCTCGCGGCGCTGGGCCGTCGTGTAAGCCATGTGCCAAGTGTCGTACACGGCGGCGTCAGTCAGATTGCTCAGGTGCGCGTCGCGCACCAGATTCGCCGCGCGGTCATCCCAGCCGGTCAGGTGCCCCTTCCAGAAAGTGGCGTAGGTGTAGAGCACATCAAACGTGATGTTATGCCCGACCAGAGTGGACTGGCGCAGCACTTCCCAGACCTTCCATTTCAGCGTCGGCAGCGCTTTGTAGACAGGGCTGTCTTCGACCTCCCACGGAAAACCGATGCTGCGCGCATTGTGCGTCCGTGGGTCAATCCAACGCAGCATGATGCTGACGATTTTCGCGGGTGTCACTGGCACGGGATTGGTTTTTTGCTCAGACGCAGGCACCACCGGAGCAGACTCGATGTTCCACGGGCGCAGCCCGTTTGTTTCGGTATCGTAAGCCAGCAGGATGCCCGGTGTAGACAACAACTCGTCCAACACGGCCCCGATACGAGACACGTCCTCGGTGAAGTCATACCACGCGCGGCGGTACTGCTTTGGCTTGACCCCATTCTCGGCCAATGACAGCGCTTCGCCGACTTGGTCCCACCAGCGGCGCGCTGTCACTGGATTATTGTCCATGAACACCAGACGCGGTGATTGCAGCGCAAAAAGCGGAACGCGCCATTCAGGCATGGGTCCAAAAACAGGGTGCCCGGTTGTCTTCGGAAATTCTGTGCCCAGCGGATTCATCTGGGGCAGCGCGTAATTTGCGTCGGTCAGCCAGTCGTCTGGCCAGCCCCGGTAAGTCAGTGTCTTGCCGCTCCAGTCCTGCGCATTGGACTTGTAGCTGAGCGCTCCCAGCGCCGCTGTGCCGACCGCAATCACCAGCTTCGGGCGCGTGCGGTTCAAATCGTCTACAATGTGCCAGCGGCACCAGTTACCCTTGATTCTGAAATTGACCGGTTTCTTCGCGTCCTTGTTAAAACACCGCGTCAGCAGCAGCCAGCGCACGTCAGCCGCGCCAAACGTGATACTGTGCTCGGCCACTTGTTTTTTGATGACAGCGTATATCGCGGTTTTCTCTGGGTTGAACGCACCCGCGCTGTCATCCTCGCGGCTGGGTGCCTCCGCAATGACGGTCACGACCGGATTCTCCGACCCCACCGGCAGCAGAAATGGATAGGAACAATCGCCAGAAAACAACTTGCACTGCGCGCACAGCGGAGATTTGCTGCCGGGCAGGAGAGGAAACGGCAGCGGATTCTCCGGGTCGTACGTCGTGACTCTCGCCAGCTTGAGCTTTGAACTCTTGCCTTTTGCATTGGCCGCTGTTCTGACATTTTTCTCCAAGACTTCACCGTGGACATGACGCAACACCGCTTGGTCCATCTTGGGAAAACGCGTCAGGTTGAGCACGCGCTGGTCAGGCGTGCGAAAAACAGAACGAGGAGCTTGCTTCTTTTTAGCAGGCTTGACCAGCAAGGCTTCACCCACGGCTACGATGGCGGCCACCTGCGAATCCAGACTGGCTGGCTTTTTTAGCATCGAGTAAAAAGAACGCAGTTCTGTTAAGGCGTGCCGGAAAAAATCGAACGCACCCCTGTTGATGTGCCGCTGGCCTGTTTCGGGCTGGAATACGTGGCCACCGACGCGACTTGCGCCAGCTGCCCGCACCGCGTTGAGTGCCACCAGTGCCTCGGCACTCGCTCCGACCGCATCCCGCTGGCGCGCGCTGAGTTCCAGCTGCTGCCCCCCGGCTTCAAGCTGCCCGCCTCTGCCGCTGACGCTGTCTTTGACGACCCGGAAATACCCGAGATAGAGCGTGTATACAAAGACTGCTTCATCTCGGTCTTTGAGCGTGTCCCACCTTCCAGCGACCGGTTGGGGCGCGTGGCCCCGCAACTTGTGGAAGCAGCCCGGAAAGCCAACTGCACCCTGCGCCTCTACTTTCTGGCGAACATGGTCGGCCACCGGGCACAGCAGCAGCGCCTGCTGAAAACCAACGACCGCGCCCAGCCCACCCGCTTCAGCAACAAGATGCTTCTGGGCACCGTGGCCGAAAAACGGGTGCAAACGTACGCAACCGTCTGCCGCAAGGATTACGGCACCTTTTCACCCGCTTCCCTGAGCGTCGCCGCCAAGCATGACGTGGAAAAAAACGCGCTCAGCCAGCGCATGCTCAGCAGCGAAGTCGCCGCAGGCTACTTCATTGTTGACTGGAAAATCAGCTGCGGCGGCCCGGTTGAAGAAGCCTTGTATCGGGAACGCGAGCTCACCCTTGACCCGGTCTGGCTGGCCACTGAGCCAACCTATGCCCTCACCGTCATCGCACCTTACCTGCAACGGCGCAGCGGCTCGACCCTCATCCAGAGCCATCGTTTTTCCGTGGTGCAGACGACGACAGAGTTCAAGAAAAACAGGGGGCTGGCCATCCTCGCCTTCAAGACCCGTGAAAGCATCATGCCGAAAGCCACCTCTGAAGTGCTCAGACTCGTCGGTCATGCCAGTCTGGACTTTGAAATCATGGACCAGCCAGTGACCAGCACGGTTGAGTACTGGAGGCTGCTGGGACTGGCCATCCAGCACTACAACTGTCTACGCTACTATCGCGGTGAACCCTCCATGCTCAACCTGTAACTCTGCCGTTCTTACGAACGCCAATGCCAACCGGAATTCAAAAACTGAAAGAGCAGCGCGAACTGAAAGAGCAGCGCGACAAGTTCGTGCGTTCCATCGGCACGCGTGCCATGCGCAAGTGGCCAGTAGGCACGCGCTACAACCGGCTTGTCATCGTTGGACACGAGAGGCAGGCCAACGGCTGCTGGGCCGTAATGTGCCGGTGTGACTGCGGCAAGGACAAGAAGGTGGTGCGTCCTGACCAGATGGCGCGAGGGCTGACTGGTAGCTGCGGGTGCCTTCGGGTAGAAAA
>Ga0315274_10014052_pt1 | contig 11373 bp, 8 predicted proteins | sample YL17G02_20_MG_FD_203700 | JGI IMG/M metagenome (GOLD analysis project Ga0315274, IMG submission 203700) | Sediment microbial communities from Yellowstone Lake, YNP, Wyoming, USA - YL17G02_20 | ecosystem: Environmental > Aquatic > Freshwater > Lake > Sediment | place: USA: Wyoming | collected...
AGCCCCCTGGTTGCATGCTTCTCATTCACCTGATCGATTCGCAAGCGAAATGCCGCGGTCGCGCCTCTGGGCAGCAGAAAGGCCCAATTCAGCACAACCTCGGGCCCGCCTTCTGGGGGCTCGGGAGACACAACCTGGCATTCGCGAAAATCCGAAGCCTGCTTCGTCAGGTCGCTCGCGACTTGCCGGCAGGTTGCGTTTAGCCAGAGGCTCAATTCTTTCTCTGCCGCCGATCGGATGCGCTGTTCCTGGAAGTAACGGGTTCCCGGAGGCAGTGTGGCAAGCTGCCCCTGTTGTGCCGCCAGGCTCGCGGACATCAAGGCGTGTGCGGCTTGCTTTCTGTCGAGCAGGCCCTTGATTGACCATTCTTCTTGATCGGCCACCCGCTCGAGAAACTGCGAAATGGTTTTGCGATGTATGTCGAGAAATTCCGCCAAGCTTTCCTGCGACGAGAAGAGAGTTCCGAAGCGGACGGGCAGCACGGGAGATTGACGCATCACCTGCTCGACAACGGCCTCGTGGCGGAGGGCGCGTGGCCCCACCCAAGCCAACTCTTGCATTCGGAGTTCTGCCGCCGGGCCGCAGAAATCTTCCAGGGGTACCTCGCTCACGATGGCACAGAGGTCCGGGAAGTGTCGAAATAGGCAAAGCGGATGGTGGCCATCCACACCGCTCCCCTCGATCTCGCCGACGAGGTCCGAGCGGGCAAAGCAAAAAAGATAGAGCGCCCTCTGACTCTTCTCCATCTACTGTTCACCGATCTCTTTGAGAGTCTGCTCACGAATCTCTTCGAGCGTCGCCTCGAGGTCGCTGGCCTCGATGGTCACCCGGACCTGGTCGGCGGGTGCTTTCTCGCCCGCCTGAACGGCTCGCCGGACAGCGCGCCGGGCGGCGCGGGTGCAAACCGAACTGATATCGGCGCCGCTAAACCCGTCGGTTTGGGAGGCCAGGTCCTTGAAACTGATCCCCACGCCGAGAGGTTTGTCCTGCAAATGGATCGCGAAAATTTCGCTGCGCCCGCTCTCGTCGGGAAGCGGGATTTCCACAACCTCGTCAAACCGGCCCGGCCGGAGAATGGCGGAATCAAGTAAATCTGATCGGTTGGTTGCGCCGAGGACCAGAACCCCTTTCAGCTCTTCCACCCCATCGAGTTCCGCGAGAAACTGGCTCAACACGCGCTCCGCAACGTGCGAATCCGACGAGCCGGCGCCTCGGCTGGGCACCAGCGCGTCGATTTCATCGAAGAAGACGATGCAGGGTGCGGCCTGGCGCGCCTTGTGAAAGACCTCCCGCACGGCCCTCTCGGATTCCCCCACATACTTGGAGAGCAACGCCGGCCCTTTGACCGAGATGAAGTTCACTTCGGTTTCGCTGGCAATTGCTTTGGCGAGGAGGGTCTTTCCGCAGCCGGGGGGGCCCGAGAGCAGGATTCCCTTGGGCGGTCGGATCCTTGCCTGGGTGAACAGGTCGGGGTGCTGGAGAGGCCACTCGACGGCTTCCACGAGGCGCTGTCTGATCTCGGCCAGACCCCCGACGTCCTGCCAGCGCACGTCGGGAACTTCGACAAATACCTCGCGCAGCGCGGAAGGCTCAATATCCCGGAGGGCCTCCAGGAAATCGTCCATTGTCACCTCGAGCTTGGCCAGTTGGTCATAAGGAATCTGTGCCAAGCCGAAGTCCACATCGGGCATGATGCGCCGCAGGCAAATCATCGCCCCTTCCCGGCAAAGGGCTTCCAGGTCGGCCCCCACAAAACCGTGGGTGATCTCCGCCAAGTGATTCAGGTCGACTGTTTCGGCCAGAGGCATGCCCCGGCTATGGATCTCCAGGATCTGCTTGCGTCCGTGGCGGTCGGGAATGGGGATGCTGATCTCTCGATCAAACCGCCCCGGCCGCCGCAGGGCCGGATCGAGCACGTTGGGCAGGTTGGTCGCCGCGATGACAATGACCTTCCGCCGCTTGGCGAGCCCGTCCATTAACGCCAAGAGCTGGGCGACGACCCGCTTTTCGACCTCGCCCACCACTTGCTCGCGTCGGGGGGCAATGGCGTCGATCTCATCCAGGAAGATAATGCTGGGGGCCTTCCGACTGCCCTCTTCGAAGATCTTCCGCAAATGGGCCTCGCTCTCCCCGTAGAACTTGTGGATGATTTCGGGCCCGCTGACGGCAAAGAAGCTCGCCTGGGTCTCATGCGCAATGGCACGGGCAATCAGCGTCTTGCCGCATCCGGGAGGTCCGTGCAGGAGCACGCCTTTCGGCGCGTCAATCCCCAGACGCTCGAAGACCTCGGGGTAGCGCAACGGAAGTTCGATCATTTCCCGGATGCGCAGGAGCTGGGGCTTCAGGCCGCCGATGTCCTCATACGAAATCGCCCGCTCGGCCATTTCCTCCGGTTGTGGCCCCTTGGAGATCACGAGCTGGGTCGTCGGGTTAATGAGCACGGGACCCTTGGGCACCGTGCTTTCCACCTTGAAATCCGCCCAGCGCGCTCCAAAGAGGATGGCCCGGATGCGGTTCCCGGCCAAAACCGGCAGGCCATCGAGGCGGCTGCCGATGTAGTCCAAATCGCGCTCGGAAGGAGTCATGTTCGCGGGGGCCAGCACGACCCGCTCGGCGGGTGGGCAAGCGATCTTGCGCGCTTGTACGAACTCATCGAGTCCCGTCCCGGCATTCTCTCGGGTAAGTCCGTCCAGTTGAACCCGGGACTGACCGCGCATCTCCTTGTAAGCCGGCATCGCCTTGCAGACGGTCCTAGCCTTGCCGACCACTTCCACAATGTCGCCCACGTCCACCTGCAATCCCGCGAGGTCCTCCGGTCCCATGCGGGCGTACGCACGGGCCACGTCCTTGCTGAGCGCTTCGCTGACTTTGAGCTTGAGCGACTTCTCGCTGGCTTCCATGGCTGCTCCTCCGACGCCGGCTACTTAGGGCACTTGATTTCCAGAATCCCCTTGTTACACGAGACCTGCATCTTCTCCTTGGAAACGCTGCGGGGCAGGAGGACCTCCTTGCGGTACTTCTTGTCCCCTCTTTCGGCGGAAATCGTCAGCACATCGTCCTTGAGGTCAATCCGGACGTCCTCTTTGTCGATGCCCGGCAATTCCACCAGAACCAGGAGGTGGTCGTCTTCCTCAAAAACATCGACCATGGGTTCACGGACCTCCTGAACCTCGGTTCGCCCGGATTTGATGTCACGGCGAATATTCCCGAAGGGCTCGATGCGAGGCCCCTCTTCTCCCAGCCCGACCTTAACGGTGAATCCGTAAATCCCTCTGACCTCTTTCCCGGATCCGTGAATCTCCCCCGTCTTGGAGAGCTCTTGACCGGTTTCGGCCAGTTCGCCGAGCTTCTCCACCAAGTCTCCCAAGCCCTTGAGCATCCCCCCGAGGCCAGCTTCTATCCCGCCGTGTGAAGTTCGGTCTCTTCTCTTTTCCGACATAAGTCACCTTGTTCCTTTCAGGTTGCCAAAATCCCGTATCGCCTAATCTTTGAATGGATGGTTTTATAATCGATGTGAAGCAAGCGAGCGGCTTTCGCCTTGTTCCCACCCGTTTCCCGCAGTACTTGAGCTAAGATTTCCATCTCCATGGCGACGATCTTGCGATGCTTGATCTCTTTGAAAGTAAGGTCACCCCGGAGCGCGTCCTGAGTTTGCCTATCGCCTTCCGGGCACGCCACCGCGGCTTTAGGGGATACCCAATCCATCCCCAGGTGCTGCTCGGTGATCAGGTCGTCGGCCAGAAGAACACCGCGGCGGATCATGGACCGGAGTTGCCGCACATTTCCCGGCCAGTTATAGGCGAGTAAAGCGTCGACGGCAGATTGCGTAAAGCCTTTCACATCCTTCTGCAACTCGAGATTGGTGACATCCACGAACCGCTTGGCGAGATACAGGATGTCCTCCTGCCGCTCTCGCAAGGGTGGAACCCAGATGCTGAATTCGTTCAGCCGAAAATAAACGTCGCTCCGAAACGAACCCGATTCCCCCAGGTGGTGCAGGTTCTTGTTACAGGCGGCCAGGACCCGGACATCCGCCCCAATGGGCTGCGTGCCGCCGACGCGGTAGATCGCCTTTTCCTGGAGCACTCGGAGAAGTTTGGCCTGGGAACCTAAAGGCAGGTTGGCGACTTCGTCCAGGAAAAGTGTCCCGCCATGGGCCATCTCGAATTTCCCGATCTTCCGTTTGTCCGCCCCGGTGTATGCTCCTTTTTCGTGTCCAAAAAGCTCGCTTTCCAAGAGCGTCTCAGGGATGGCCCCACAATCCACCGCCATGAAAGGAGCCCCGCAGCGAAGGCTAAGGCGGTGGATGGCGTCCGCTACGAGTTCTTTTCCCGTTCCAGTTTCCCCCTGAATCAAGACGCTGAAGTTGGTCTTGGCCACCCGTGTGACATCGGAGAGCAACCGGGTCACGGCGCCGCTGGATCCCATGGATTCCCGTAGCGAAGACTCGTTCTCGATCTGGGAGGAGAGGTGTCGGAGCTTGCGCTTGAGAGCGAGTTCGTTCAACGCGCGGAAGACCACGCGCAGCACCTCGTGCTGCTTGAGCGGTTTCGCCAGGTAATCGTGAGCACCTGCCCTCATCGCCGCCACCGCACCGCGAATTTCCGGGTAGCCCGTCATCAGAATCACGGGAAGATCCTCGTCCAGGGCCTTCGCGGCTTTCAGGACTTGCATGCCGTCGATACCCGGCAGCTTCATATCTACGACCAAAGTATCGGGGTGTTCCGTGCGGACCTTCTCCACGCCAACTTCTCCAGAGTGGGCCATGATCGGGGTTAGTCCCTCCTGCTGCACGTACTGGGCAATGAGAGCGCAAATCTCGTTTTCGTCGTCCACAATGAGTATCTTGCTTCCCGCCGTTGTCATGGTCCTTTCACTCCACGAGTGGGGGGTGTATGAATCGGGTAGACGACGCGAATATCCTTATCGAGCCAAGGGCCCAAGCAGTGAAGCATCCCCAGGAAGAGCAGGCCCGTTGCCCCCATCTGAAGCGTGTCGTTGATCCGACGGGCGATGTATTGATCGCGCCGTTTTAGCAAGGAATCCCCCAAGGCTTTCCGGCGCGCTTCTCCCCGGGTGGCGACCTCGGACTTCCCTGAAGCGAAAGCTTCCTTTACGAGTTGATACTCCTCCACGAGGAGCTCGGAAGATTCCGTGCCCATGATCGTGGCACCCTTCTCCTTTAAGCGAAGAAGCAACCGATGGTTCCGACTGCCCGCTCTGGCCAGCTCCGCCACAATCTCCACCTCCCGACCACACACCGGCAACCCGTCCTGATAAATTCGAACCCGCTCGTAGGAAAGGACCAGGCTCTCAATGGCCTCCTCGATCTGGTCCCACAATTTGTCGACTAGGTTCACGTTGCGCTCCCACCCTTTTCGACCCAGCCTCTTGACTTTCAAGCGCTGGATTGGCTCGCTCAGCGCTCCCATATCGGCTTGGGTATGGATAATGGGAATGTAGATAAGAGCCCTCTCACCGGATTCGGGATCTTTGGCTCCGGCGGCGCCCTTCCTGGTTTGTGCGCCCATTCGCGTATGGTATCGGCTCTACGGAGCTGAATCCATGGAAATATGGTGGGGCGTCCAGTCTTTTCGGGAAGCCTTCAGGTAATCAGATCGCCTCCAGCAATGGGCCGGCGAAGTCTGCTGCACCTGGAGAAACAACTCACCGTGGATTAAGAAACCACCTCACTTTTGGTGTAGGAATTTCGCGCTCAATAGACCGGTGTCAACCTGGGGGTAGACATCACCCCTATCCTGAACGCCAAGCTCGTGCGAAACAATTCTGACTCGTGTGCTCTTAACTTCTTCAAACGGTAGCATAAGAGTTGCCAGCAGGTTTCCCCCACCTGGCAAACACTCTGCGATCGCCAGTTAACATCTCTGGCTTGCACCTGCTTTTCCAAATGGGCTCGGTTGAAAAATGAACAGGGGCCATGTCACATGCTCGGCTGAACCCGAAGGATTGATTTCAAGCGGCGTATAGGGTTCATCGCACACGCTCCCCCGATCTCCCTCACGCTAAGATTTGTCTTGAGCTTCGTGCAAGAGGTTCGAGCCGGAGATTCGCGTCATCGCTGAATCCGAAGGCTCCCTTCCACCTAGATCAACTCGAACGCCTCTTGCCCACTTGAAGCAGCACTGTCCTCCTCCCCTCCCTGAGAGAGTTCTCCACTCCGCAATTTGCATACGGCTGGTTGGTCAACAACGAACAAAACGCGCGGCGTTAGCCGACGTTTGTTCATGGCTAAGGCTCTTTTGTATATCGACCCGCTAAGGGCGAACCTTTAGCTCTTTTGTGAGCTCAATCTGCCGGAAATATGCAAGCCCACATTCGGTTATTTTGTCCTCCTCAGTCATTTTGGCTGTGGGGACAATCCGGCGACAACTCTGGGTGGCCGAAAGCCCTTGTCCGGTGTGACGGGGCAATTGCGGAGGACCGCGGTTGGTGTCCTTATTGGCCAGTCGTTCGACTCTTCGGCAGATTTGACCTGCCCCCGTTTTCTGTACCAATCATAATGTGAGTTCCTGGGTAGAAATCAACTTCTTCGGCAAGAGGGCGAGGGGCGTAGGGGGAGACGCCCCTCGCGCCGCCTGCTTGGCAAACTCCTCCGGGGCTTGATATCCCAAGGCGCTATGCGGCCGCACCTGGTTGTAGTCCCTCCTCCAGGCTTCGATCTTCTCCCGTGCCTCCGCTACGCTCATAAACCAATTCTCGTTCAAGCATTCGTCTCGGAACTTGCCGTTGAAGCTTTCGATGAAAGCATTCTGCACCGGCTGGCCGGGATCGATGAAGTGCAGTTGCACGCCTCGTTGATACGCCCACTGGTCCACCACCCGGCTGGTGAACTCCGTGCCGTTGTCTACCACGATCTGCTGGGGCAGGCCGCGCCTCTGCCGCAAACCCTCCAGCACCCGTACCACCCGTGCCCCCGGCAAGGACGTGTCCGCTTCAATCGCCACCGCTTCCCGCGTGTAGCCGTCCATCAGATTCAGTGTCCGGAATTTCCGCCCGCTCGCCAAAGCATCCTGGGTGAAGTCCATCGTCCACACCTGATTCGCCGCCGTCGGCAAGGCCCGCAGCACCCGTGCCACACCCGCTGCCCGTTTGCCTCGCTGCTTCGTCCGCACCGCCAGCCCTTCGGCCCGATACAGTCGGTACACCCGCTTGGGATTCACCGCCCAACCTTCCCGCCGCAACATCACGGTCAGCCGCCGGCGGTATCCGAAGCGGCGCCGCTCAACGGCCCAATCGCGTGGCCGTTCCTGTAAGGGTCCGTCGTCCCGTGAGCGCGCTTGATAGCGATAACTCGATCGCCCCATCCCCGCCAGCTCACAGGCGCGCCGCTCACTCCGCTCGAAACCTTCTTTCATCACGCCCACCGCCTGGCGCCGGCCCGTGGGCGTCAGAACTTTTTTCCCAGCACCGCCTTCAGGGCCGGGTTATCCAAAGTCAAGTCCGCCACCAGGTGTTTCAGTCCGTCAGCTGACGGATTTTCCTCCTCCAGCTGCTTCAGCCGCCGCGCCTCGCTCACCTCCAACCCGCCGTACTTCGCCTTCCAGCGATAATACGTCTGGTCACAGATCCCGTGCTTTCGGCTGATCTCTTTCACCGCTACTCCCGCTTCCCCTTCCTTCAACACACCAATGATCTGCTCCTCCGTGTATCGCGTCTTCTTCATCAGCAAAACCCTCCTCGAAGGTACTGGATTCTGCCGGAATTCGCACTTTCCCGCTGGACTAGTTTTCAGGGGGGACGTCAAACGGGCGTGGAACTCTTGCTACGGCTATTGTTCATTGTGCCAGGAATCATCTATTCCATCTGGCGAGCATCAAGCAGGCGCTGGGCCTGCCCCAAGTGCGGCCATGCTGCAATGATTCCGCTTGATTCACCGAAGGCGAAAGAAGCCTTGGAGAAGAAATGACAGAAACTGCACGGTGCCCATTTTGCCCGTCGTAGGCGGACGCTGGGTCGGGGGTTTGACCCTCCCACAAAAAGGGGACCTGAGGAGGCCAAAACCCCGCTTCGTCGCTCTCGGCCTCGTACTGAGAACAGCGTGATAACACAACGACCCCATGCTTGGCCTCAATCCCTGCTCAAACGCTTCCCAGGGCGTTCCTATTCGCACGACAGCGCACTCCTTGCAGTAGTCCGGAGAGGCTGCGCCCGGGAGTAGAACTCGGTATCAGTTTTGGAGTCAGGTGGGTTGGATTCTCAGTGCGCGATCAGGCGCTTGACTGCGGACTGCGACATTAGCGATAGCCGCGTGAACATTGGGCTTTTCGCGCTGCTGCGGTCTAGTGCACGTAATTCCCGGATTGTGAGGGCGCTTTATGAGTCCGCTTGCAAGGAGTAACGAAAAGGGTTAGAGTATCAACCGTAGCGAGCCGGACTTCGGTTTTGATGCCTTTGGGTCTGTGCTCGCAATCGCTTGATGACGGGGACAGAACACTGCCACAAGAATAAAAGGCACTGAGGAGAGCGATAGCAAGAAAGGTGGTTTTGTTGTATAGATGTTGTACGAGATTTTCTCCTATAAGTTAACGATCTAATTCTGAAGCCTTTATATCATGCGGGGGTAATTCAGCGGTAGAATGCCAGCTTCCCAAGCTGGACGTCGCGGGTTCGATCCCCGTCCCCCGCTCCATTCTTTTCAGCAACTTGGGAAATCCCCTCTTTCGCCCTGCTCCAAAACTGCTCCATTTACATTACTCGCTGCACTTTTCCAGGACCGGTGAGCTGCTCCAAGACCGATTCTAGAGCGTTGACAGCCTGCTTGCGAAGGCTCAGTGCCGTCTGGGTGTAGACGTTAAGGTTGACATCTAGTGAGTGGCCGAGCTGGTCCGCGACGACCTTGGGATCCACATCGTTGTCCCTCATGAGCGAGGAGTGGGTTCGCCGCATCACTTGAAAATTCACCCAGCCAAGTCCGACAGCGTCTAGCTTGGGTCCGATGTGCCGTCGCCAACAGTTATCCTTCGACACAGGCGTTTTCATCTTCTCCGAGGGGAATACCCAAGCGCCCGGGCTTGAGTCGGCGGACATACTCTTCCACCTGCTCATCAGACACTGCAGGCCTTCAGCGAGTGCGACTTCCCGGACAGAGCGCGTGGTTTTTGGAAAGTCGACTTTTCCCCTATAAACCCGCTGTTGGACGTGGATGTGGTCTTCCTTTACGTGCTCCCACTTGAGACCGATGATCTCACCAGGTCGCATACCGGCGACGATGGCGAGCTTCGCAATTAGAAGCTCTCTCCTTTCGAGAACGGAAAATAGGAGTCTCACCTCTTCCGCCGTCATACGCTTGGTGAAAGAGTGGCGAGTTTCCTTAGGGGTGAACAACAGCGCGGCGGGATTTCTTGCCAAGAAACCCTCGGCGACAGCCATGCCGAAGATTTGCTTTAAGTCCCACCGCAAGTGGTCAACCGTGCTGAATGAGAGGTTAGCGGCGGCCTTCGCGTCGAGGAAGGTCTGCAGGCCGTCCCTCGTGAACGCGTTGAGTGTCCGTTCGGCGAATTCGGAAAGGATGTGGTGTTTCAGGCGGTCTTCATTGGTTGCGGTGGTGGATGTTTTCCACTTGCGCCGATAAAAGGGTAGATAGACCTCCTTCATGAAATCACCAAACTTCCGTTCTCCCGACGGTACATCTTGCTTGTTGTTGATGGGTGCAAGAATCGCATCGAGCGCGTTCTGCGCCTGGGTCTTGGTCATGCTTGAAGTCCGGCCAAGCGTCCGCTTTCGGCGATGACCGTCCTCCCACCACTGCACAACCCACGACCCGTAGATTTTGGTCAGGCTTCCTTTCTGGTGCCGTTTACGCATGAGATTGTCCCTCCATGCGTCCAACGGCTTCAACTTCTGGCGACGGCGAGATCATACCATCGATGTCAGGCTTTTCATTGACCCTTTTCCATTGCTCGAAGGTGCTCCGACGGACCAACTTCCTTCGGCCCATAGAAATGGCGGGTAGCCTTGAGACACCGGGGATTCTGCCGGCTATTGCGTTGTACGCGTGTGCCTTGGAACACCGTAGTTCGGCAGCAACTTCAGATACGGTCAAAATTTCATCACGAGCACTCATACCCTTGCTCCGAAGCCGTAATCGTTCGTGGGAACCCGACCCGTTCAGTGCGACCGCTGGATCGGCTGTTGTGCCCCTGCAAGTGACTGGCGCTCCACTTTCTCGGCTTGCCAGATTTCATGTAGTGTCCTCTGCGCCACGGTTTGTTGGCAGCGTGAAGAGTCCGCTGCCTGCGATCCTCGCCCTTGTGGGCAGTCCAGCCTTTGCAGGCCCCCTACACATCGGCTTCAACGCTTCCTGCCCGTTTACTGTCCCGGAGCTGAGCAGTACGACTCTGCCGCGGCTGGTGTCTCTTTTCGCGTTCGACTCACAGCCGCCGGCTAATCCTCACGAATCCCTTGTGGCCCTTCATCGCCTCCATGGGCCATTCACCTCGCTGCAATTGCTTGAGCCGCAACAACAATACCTTCGGGTAGCGCAATCCTGCTTCGGCGCAAAACCTCAACGCCCCATCGAGAAATTTAGCTAGGTGCTGAGGGTCGGTCGGTCTGCCACGCTCTTCCCAGCATTCCTCACAGTAATCCATGGCTTCCTCCGTGTGGCGGGGCAACCTTTCGCGGTCGACTTCTAGCAGCTCGAGTAAGTCCATGAATTACTCCTTTCCTCCGTCCCTGTCAGGGTCAGCTGTCAGGCCCGAAGGGCCGGTTTGCTGGCGCGTCAGACACCACGCTGCCGGCGGGAGCCGTTTGTCTCAGGAGGGGCCCTTCCTCTAACGTAATTGACTCTAACAAGGGGTGTGGGGGCAAGACTGTTGCGAATCGCACAACAAACACGGCCAGTATTGTTGCGAAACCCGCAACAACCGTGGGGCAGGAATGTTGCAGGTTCATTGGTAGTCGCCCCGATAGCCTCACTGCCATGCGCAGACCCTCCGCCCCGACTTCAGGTACGCCCGCTGCACCCATGCGCTGCCTGGCGGGAGCGTGCCCTCGACCTCCCAAGCTAAGAGTTCTTCACATGTCGCCTGCTGTACTTGGGCCATGTGGTGTCCCTTAGTGTCCGCATAAGGCAAGCGGTAAAAAGTGCGCCGTCTTCGCCCGCGTTTCTCGCCCCACACTTCAACCAATCCCAAATCCACTAGTTCGCGGAGCGCCCGGCAACGCGCGAATCGGCTGAGGGGTAACACGGCGAACAGCATTTCCGCATTGGGGAACGTGCGTTGTTGGCCCCGGCTGTAGAAAGTGGCCAAGGCAAGGTAAAACACCCACGCGTTGCGGCTCATTTTCAGGGAAAACTCTTCCGCGAAACCCCGCGTTATCATCGCGAATCGATCGTGCCACATGGGGTCA
>Ga0315274_10014054_pt1 | contig 11371 bp, 16 predicted proteins | sample YL17G02_20_MG_FD_203700 | JGI IMG/M metagenome (GOLD analysis project Ga0315274, IMG submission 203700) | Sediment microbial communities from Yellowstone Lake, YNP, Wyoming, USA - YL17G02_20 | ecosystem: Environmental > Aquatic > Freshwater > Lake > Sediment | place: USA: Wyoming | collected...
TTTAGGTTTGACTGTCATGAGATTTCCCACCAGCCCCATGATTAGGCCCATAACTATCACAGCAAAGAAGATGAATATGGTGAACCTCAGTCCCATGAGACGATAGGCGACGAGAAGGGCAGTTATGGAAGTAGCCGGCGTTGCCACCAGGAAAGCTAGAACTGGTCCTAACCTCGCCCCCTTCCGATGCAGGCTCACCGCCACCGGCAGGGAGCCCAAACAGCAGATGGGAAGGATTGTCCCGATAAGAGTGGAGTAGAGGATCGGCCGCACACCTCCGCCACCCAGGTGTCTCTCCACCCACTTTGTGGGGACAAATTCGTGAATCAAGCCGCTCAACAGAAACCCTATTGCCAGGTAGGGCAATACATCAAGCAGATAATCCTTGAATACTATGAGATACTCAACTATCACCTATCTATTTACCTCCAGAGTATTCAAATACCCTACTGCAAGTGCCTGGGGAAGGTCTTTCTGGTTACAAGGGAAATCCGGACCAGGAGCAGCATTATGGGGACTTCAGTTAGCACGCCCACTACGGTAGCAAGAGCTGCGCCTGACTCTACTCCAAAAAGAGTTGTGGCAACGGCTATGGCGACTTCGAAATGATTACTGCCGGCGATGATGGCAGCCGGTATAGCATCGGCATATCTGAGTTTCATGATACGGGCAGCCAGGTAGGTGATACCAAAGACCACCAATATATTCACCAGAATAGCCAGAGTTATCATGCCGACTATGGCTGGTAACTCAACGATGATGTGGCCCTGATAGGTGAACAGGACAATCAATGTGATAAGCAGAGCAATTATTGACACCTTTCCCAGGTTAGGCTCCAGCTTGCTTTCAAACCATTCCAATCCCTTTCTTTTTATAGTCTCCCTGCGTGTAACGTAACCGGCAATCAAAGGCGTTACAATGTAAATTGCGACAGAAAGGGCAATGGTATCCCAGGGTACCCTGATACCGGAAATGCCGAGCAGTAAAACGGCCAGTGGAGCATACAGCACGACCATGCTGAGTGAATTGATTGCGGTCATTACCAGGGTATTTGCCATATTGCCTCTGGCCAGATAGCTCCAGACCAGCACCATGGCAGTGCACGGGGCGACACCAAGCAATATTGATCCGGCGCGGTATTGTTCAATCTGCTCGGGGGTCAGGAACCGGCCGAAAATGACGCTCAAGAACAACCAGGCGAATAGAGCCATTGTGAAAGGTTTTACTGCCCAGTTGGCAAACAGAGTGAGCCCGATTGGCTTGGGCGACCGGATTGCCTTTCTAATCTCTTCCCAGCTTATCTGGACCATAATGGGATAAATCATGGCAAAAAGCAGTATGGCAATCGGTATGGAAATGCCCGCCACCTCGAGTCTGGCCAGCGTATCGGAAAGTTGCGGGAACAGCCGTCCCAGCCCGATGCCCGCCCCGATACACAAAGCCACCCATAGAGTCAGAAATCTTCCCCAGACACCGAGTTTTCGTTCCTTTTCAGACATGTTCACTCCTCCTGTTGTCAATCAGGCGTTTGTCCAGAATCCTTGCTTTTCCTGGATAGTTTTGCCGAATCGGTCTTCTGCAGGCGGAAAGATATTGCACGAGTCATCTCACCTCATTGTTTCAGAAGCTTGGTTAGAGCCTGTTTGTCAACCGCAAACTCTGGCTGATCCAGGACAGGGCATTCCTCGAGGCGACACTTGCCCTGTGCTAGCTCAATGGCAAAGGCCAGGCAGGTTCGCTTGCCGCACTCCCTGCAATTCGTCTTGGGCAAGAACTTATGGAGCACAAGCCCCATAGCCAGCTTGGATTTGCCTGGCTGTAGAACATCTTGCTGTGGCTGACTCAATTTTGATGCAATCTTGTAGCATATCGCTGGCTCAGGATATGCTCCTGTGTCGTAAAGCTTGTAGCCCATGAATAGCACCGGCTCTTCCTGATAGCAACTCCACACCGCCTTCTCGATCACCTTTGGGTTAAGGCCCGGTACACTCATATCCCTTTCTCCAGGTTGGCACAGAAGGTTGACGACGTTTACGATCTGCTTCCTAAATCTTTCTATTAGCTCCAATGGAATGTTATGAAGGTGTGGAGTGGGAGCTCCTGTGCCAATTATTTGCTTAGTATCAGTGACTCCGTTTTCTTTGAACGCCAGGAGTGATTCGCCCGGCAGGTGTCCTGGTGACTCTCGTCCGCAGAGCACGATATATCGGATATTCGGGTTAGCCACGATGTTACAGACCATCTTCTCCAATCCGATGTTCTCTGTTTGAAGCAGGCCTGAAAGGGCAGCGCCAGAATCTATGCCAGCCATAACCAGCTCATTCAGTTCCGGGGGTATGGCGAAGTCAAAGGTGTCTAAAATTACACAGACTGCTACCGTAGAGTAATCATTGCCCCTCACATACCGGCCTTCTTCCGGAGGATAACCGTCCGGCGGTTTTGCTTTTAGCATGGTGTTCTACCTTTGCTTATCATGGCTTCAAGGCAACCCGCTGCTTGCGTTGAGAATCGCCCCTTTGTTTCGCGCGTCTCCAGCGAACTAGCGCTCAGCTCTGTATCCAGAGCAGCGCATAAGATACTACCGCTCTCATTTCCGGCACCCCATAGTAGCCTCTTCTGGTTAGGATCTTCTACAAGAAAGGCACAGGGGGTGTAGGTCGACACCTGGAAGACTATGGGCTGAGCGGGAGTTGCCATTTGTCTGCTAACACCCAAACGTACATGCCGAGCAAGACACCACGCTGAGCATTATGTTCTTACTTACCATATTACCAGCGAGATCAGAAACTGTTACCGTGACTGTAACTTCAACGGACGAATTAGGGGCAGTCCAGGTAATCATAGGGCCCTGTCCGGAGATCTGGCCGCCATCGCATGACCATTCGTAAGACAGTTCCATGCTCGTGTTCGAAACAATGCACTCGATATCATACTTTTGCTCTTTCCCGACTAGATATTTCTCGCCGGATTTCTTCAGGTAGCAATGTCCGTAACGGTCTTTTGTGATGAGCAGGGTTTCGATAAGCGGTGGTTGCTCTGTCGCTACGCTAATGTGCAGCGAATCGGTAGCTGAGTCGCCATGACTATCCCTAACCACAACTGTGATGTCGTATATGCCAGCTTCTTGAGGAGCAGTCCAGTTCACGACTGCGCCTGTGCCAGAAATATTACCCGCAGTGGCTGTCCATTCGTAACTTAGCTCATCGCCATCAGGGTCTGTAGCATTACACGTCACCTGGACACTGCCTGAAGGAATGGTCCAGTCTGCAGCCGCTACCAGACTGGTAATGATTGGCGGGGCTCCCACTGTGATAGTTACCTGACTCATGGCTTCGTCACCCCGGGGATCGGTCACCGTGACTGTAACCTTGTAGAAACCCCCAGAGTCAGGAGCGGTCCAGTTTACAGTCATACCTGTGCCAGAGATACTACCCCCGCTAGCCGACCAGCTATAGCTTAGCTCATCGCCGTCGGGGTCTGTAGCATGACACACAATCTGGCACCTTCCCGAAGGAATGACACTGTTCGGCTGAGCGCCCAGGCTGATGATAGTTGGCGGCTGGTTGGCTAGCATCGTGTGAAATAGGATCGCAAGCAGCACAACTGCTGCCGTAATTCCCACGATTAGTAAATATCTTTTTTTGCTGGTCGATTTCTGCCTTTTCTGCTTCCTAAGTCTTTTCTTGCCCATTGGTTTCTCTCTCCCTAGAGCCTCCTCCGTTCAAGCCCGTATCCAGAGCACCACAAGGTATATTCCCACCCCAATGAAGATAATGGAGGCCGCTACACGAATGATTTTCTCGGCGCGGGTGACCGCGTTAAGCCAGTTGGAAACCCTGGCCATACCAGCAGATAGAAGTATGCCAAATACCAGAACAGGTAGTCCGGTGCCGATGGCATATACCGCAGGCAGCGCCACGCCGCCGGCGGACTTGAGGGCCAGAGGTATCAATACTCCGAAGAATATGACAGCGCTATAGGGACAAAAGGCAAGGGCAAAGAGGGCACCTAATAGGAATCCCCCTATCATCCCCCAATCGGCAACCTTTCCTCCTATTGAAGATAGCTTTCCTCCTCCCAAATTAAGAGAAATCCTGTTTATGCTCAGCATTATCACCCCCACTACAATCAGAAGTGGCCCCAGGACTTGTTCACCGAAATCCTGGAGAAATGAAGCTACCCCGGGGATCTCAAGGCCAGCCACAATGATTATGACGCCAATGACGGAATAGGAAAACATACGCCCCAGTGTATAGAGCGCTCCGGTCATAACGGCATATCTGCGCTCCGTTGCCCTACGGCTGACATACGCCAGGGCGGCAATATTGGTAGCCAGAGGACAGGGACTGATAGCAGTTATCAACCCCAGAAGCAGCGCCGACAGAACTGGTATATTGACATCTCCCAGAATGCCACTGAAATCCATTAAGTCTCTCCGCTGAGGCTTCTCTCGATTTTGCTCTTCAATGCCGTGACAAACGCGTTGTCGTCGTGAATAAGGACATAAAGGTCCGTCGCCTCTTCAATATGGTCAGTGCCGTCCTTTATAGTATTGATAAACAGTTGTGAGCCATAGGCACCGTATTTTTGGGCAATAGCGGCATTTTCGCTGTCCTGTACATCAATGGATTGGAAAGTCAGTTTGCGGCTGTCCAGCTCATCCACAAAGTAGGTTTCCAGAGTATAGCGTGTCAGTTCCTCAGCATGTATACAAGTGGGGCAGCGTTGTGTACGGTGAAAGTAAACAACATCAACCCTGTCAGCCGGGCCTGAAGAGTTGTTTGAAGGCTGAGGTGTCGCAGGTGACGCCCCATAAGCTAATATCAGCCATACGGTTAGGCCTACCAGGACGATAGGGCATACAATCCATAGAATCTTGGTTCTCTTACTCTTAGTTACTTTCTCCTTGTTTCTTTTAGTCTTGGTCGCCTTAGTCACTTTGCTACCTCCTCACTAATGCCAATCTGAAGCAACCTGATCAGTGCTTCCTTATCTTGAGCAAATTCCAGTTTACTTGAAGCGGAGCAGTCCTGCAAACGTTTTTGTCCTTTCAGCAAAGCCACGGCAAAGGCAAAGCAGGTGGGCAGTCCACAATCCCGGCAGTCGGTCTTGGGTAGAAAGCCGAGTATATCCTTGGCCTTTATCTCTCCCTTCCTCTCATAGATAGGGGTAATGCTTGCTCGTTTTTCCCAGGTGTCATTTATCAACTTCTTGACATAATCAAGAACCTTCATGCCATCCTCTTCGCATGCCACCTGCCCCACACTTATCTCGCGGGGGATAAGACTTATGAACCCTGTGTCCATTTTGAAATTGAGGTTTGGCGCTTCGGGAGTATATACGGCATTTTTGACGATAGCATTAAGGTAAGGAAAAACCTTGCTTATGTCCTCGCTGAGTTCGGCTCCTACCGCAACCCATTCCGGGTTGCAGAAGCTGCGTCCCACCTTGGTTATCTTATACTCATGGAGAAGCATAGCTCACCTCCTCTGTTGAATACTTAAGCAGCCGCACCCCTCCGGAACAGCTGATAGAAACTGACCGCGGTCAGCATCTGGAAGGCAAAGCCCACGGCTATGGGCAATGTCGCAAGTCCTTTGAAGCTCATGGCGGCTATCCCGATGGCAATGGGCAGGTTCTTCATCCCCGATGAATAGGTAATGGCTATATTCTTGCCCCTCGGGAAGAGCTTGATGCCCACCAGATACGCTACTATGAATAAAATGGGGAAAATCAGTATGGTGGATATCACCAAGGGGGCTATCAGCCCGACGTTTTTCATGATTGGCGAGATGCTCGTATCGATAGCCATAAACATAAGCAAAACCGCCGTGGTGGCAGAGATGGCAGGCATCACCGGCAGGTACTTTTGAACATTAGCCCGCCTTTCCAGAAGCTCTCTCACCCCAACACCTGTCAGCACCGGCAAAAGAACAGAATAGATGAGTTGCCATAGCATCCCCCAGATATTAACGGTTACAAAAGCCCCGGCAAATAGTGTCATAAGCAGCGGTATTAAAAAGGTAGCCAGAATCATGGTGGCGGCATTGATTACCGTAGCTAAAGGGACATCCCCCTTGAGAAGGCCAGCCCAGACTAGAGCCATGCCAGCGCAGGGAACAACCCCGATTAGAATGAGACCTGTGGCCAGGTCAGGATGAGCGGACAGGAAGAGGCGGGCCAGAAGCCAGCACAGGAAGGGAGCGAAGAGAAAGTTCAGCACCAGCCCGAAGGAAAACCCCTTCCAATCCCTGATTGCCATCCCAAGGCTCTTGAAGGTGATGGTAAATCCCATAGCCCCTATCATGATTATGATAAGTGGAATATTAAAGCGCCGGACAAATATCCCCGGGCTGGAAGTGAAAAGCCCGACTATCACGGCAATAACCAGGGTGGTCAGAATTATATAGGTATACTTCTCCCTGACAAATTTGGCATAGGTTAATATCGCTGTCATTTACCTCTTCGCATCCATTTCGCCTAAACAGATATCTTTACCAGCGTCCATGGGACTGGCGCCATCACGACGATAGTTACATCTGCTATCGTCTTCGTGACCCATTTTTGTGCTCTATCTTCCTCAGAAGTTCAACCACCCTTGTCCTTATCTCATCTCTTATTCTTCTCACTTCCGGCAAAGGCCTGCCCTTGGGGTCTGCCAACTGCCAATCCTCAGTTCGTACGAAGGTGGCTGGGCATACCCCTTCGGTTCCACAGCCCATGGTAACCACCGCATCTGCTTGCTCTAACATATCCGCGGTAAGGGGCTTCGGTTTGTTGCCGCTGATGTCTATCCCAACCTCTCGCATCACTTCTACCACGGCAGAATCGACAGCATCAGCGGGAGCAGTGCCTGCGGAAAATGCCCGGGCTTTTCCCTGCGCAAGCCGGTTGAAGAAAGCCTCCGCCATTTGACTTCGGCCGGCGTTATGCACGCAGACAAAAAGCACCTGCGGTAACTTGCCGCCTTTGTTCATTTTTCAAGCAAAGTCTTTATGATGAGTTCCTTTGCCCTCTTTACCTCATCGTCGGAAACGTATTTCATGACTCCCTTGATGTCCTGCCCGATGTCTTCGTGGAGAGCCTTCTTTTTCATACCTATGTCTCTGGTGAGCACGATGCTTTTGGTCGGTTTGAAGCCGGATTGCTCCACGGTCTTCCTGGCGCATTCAAAGGGACAGCCATCCACGGTAATGACCTTCTTCGCCGCTTTCGTCTTGCCTATGACCGGCTTCACCCCAAGCGGCAACGCCCCAAGACAGCCAATCGCCACCTTTTCCAGCCCTAGCTCCTTGACGGCTTCCAAGCAAGCCAGGGCGCTGGTTATGCCTGTGTTGGACATCCCGCCGTAGCATGAGAATATAATGTTCTCGTGGGTCTTCATCCCTTCTTCCCAGTGTTTTTCTTCTGGCATGATTTCACCTCCTTAGTTTTAAGTGCGACCATTCGGGGTCGCGCGGCACGAGGCTGAAGCCTCGCGCTACATCCTTGAACAGCATCTCTAGCCTTGTTAGTTTGAATGCAAAAGCTTGCATTTTCTCGCCTTCAGTGCTCCAGGATGGTCTTCCACGGGTCACAACCCTTGTACTGCTCCTCCTTAGCTATCGCCTCTACCAGTAAGTCTTCGATACGGTTCTTATCGCTTTGCGAAAGTTCCTGGAATCGAGGGCTGTCCATAAGTGTAGTAATATCCTCCCGCAGCTTCAAAAGGTCGAATTTGTCCTGAGCGGTCTTAAGCCTGTTTTTGAGTTCTGTTATAGATTCGCTCATACGCGTTTCCCAAATAGCTTTTCGTATTCCTTAAGCAGCGCCTTTGAGTAATCAGACTCGGCGCTGGGCGGCACATAATTGTAGATTTTGACCCTCTGAAGCAGTTCTTTCTTGATAGCCTCGTCGTCAGCCAACTTCAACTGGGCGACTTCCTTGAGAATGTTCTCCAGGTTTGAGATGCCCACTTGGAGACCACCCGGCAAGACCAGCTTCTTTATCATCCTGGCCGCGGCGGCGGCACAACAAGGTTTTTGGTTCTCCATTTTCCCTCCTTGTATATTTGCACCGCTCCTGTGCCGAGATTAATCTTCTACCTCTTAGTTGTGTCTTCTTTGGTCAAGGCGTTAGTGATGAGCCGAGTAATATCTGCTTTGGCGGGCACCCGCCCGGCACAGACCACCTGTTCGTTGATTACCAATCCAGGAGTGGTCAGGACGGCATAGTCCACTATTTTGTTGATGTCCTTGACCTCTTCTATCGTGGCGTCAATGCCCAGCTCTTTCACCACCTCCCTGGCGGTCTTCTCCAACTGGTGACATCTAGCGCATCCGGACCCCAAAATCTTTATGTTCATCCTTCTGCCTCCTTTTCAATCTCGTGCAAATTGACTTCTTCTCCTCACGTTCCAAGCCTCATAAACTGGTGACAAAACCATATATTAATCCCGCCGCAGTACAGCAGACTATTATTATGGCCACATACCAGAGAAGCCTCTTGTTTCCAATCATCTGCCGAACGACAAGAAGGCTGGGTACGGAGACGACGGGGTCAGCAAGCAGGTAAGCTAGAAGGGGTCCTCTCCCTACGCCAACATCCAGAAACAAACGTGCCATGGGCACCTCCACCAGCGTCGGGAAGTACGCGACAACCCCAAACAAGACTGCTGCGAGCGTGGCCCCTACCGTTGTAGTTCCGAAGTAGCGACTGACAAACTCAGCCGGGATGACTACCCTGAGCATACCTGCCACAAAGACACCCACCAGCAACAAGGGTAGTATGGTACGGACAAAGGACCATGTCTCCCGCATCCAGCTCAGTACGTTATCTCGACCTAATCCACGCCGGGCTACGAATACAAGAGCTGCCAGGAGCGGAGCAAGGCCAATCAATTTCACTCTAAGAACCTGTATCGCGGGTGAAGCTCCCCATAGTAGGATGGCGAGCAGAAGTCCGAAGAATGCCCAGAGCCACTTGGAGTTAGGGCTATTCTCGGCCAGGGGGAAAGCTTGCCCTGCTGCTACATTGGCAGTATTCCCGGATATTTTGTCAGGGAATAAAGCAGCCATGCTGACGCCGATGACAATGGCAAAGCTGATAGAAAGGATAATTCGGGCCAGAGCAACGTCTACACCAATCAGCGATGAGGTATAGATGATGGCCAGGATGTTGGTAGCCGGAGCAGTATAAAGAAAGACAATCGCCGGTCCGAGGCCAGCCCCGCTTTTCCGTATCCCGGCAAACAGCGGCAGTATAGTGCAGGAGCAAACAGCCAGGCACAGCCCAGCCGCAACCGACATAGGATAAGAAATATATTTTGGCGAGCGCGGCCCGAGGTAGCGAAGGATTTTGTCCTTGGGGAAAAGCGCATACAGTGCCCCGGCTAAGAAGAAAGCTGGCACTACAAAGGGCAGGTGGGCGAGGAGATAGTCCTGGAGAGTAGCCAGACCGCCTTTAAGAAGCTCAATGAATAATGCCATATTACAAATCTCTTTCCTGCATACCCATGGAATGCCCAGAAACTATCTGTGTATCGCCTTTGGGCCAACGCGGACAGCCTGACTTAACCGCTCCCTGTCCTGCAATATAATTTCCTCATTAACAAGAGAGTTGCGGAGCAGTCCGATTAGCGGGGCTGTATAGCTCTTCATCCTCTGCTCTTCAACAGAGTAGACTATCCAAAGCCCGTCTCTCCTGGACCTAACGAAGCCGGCATCTTCAAGTATGCCTAGATTGCGTGAAGCTCGGGACTGAGAGACGTCCAATGCCTGCATGACCTCACAGACGCAGCACTCTCTTTCCAGGAGGATTTTCAGAATTCTAATCCTGGTCTCGTCAGACAGAGCTTTGAACAACTTGGCAAAATCTCTCATTGTTGTGCTCGGTTACATGTACATATTCGAATATACGCATTCAGCCAGACATTCTACTCGCAAGGATCTTGCCTGTCAAACGGTCTCACTTTATTTAATGTGGCTCCTGGGTGCCCAGAATAGTCAGTCGGCTAAGGCATTTTATGCCTCTGACGCCGGCTGGAGCGAAAATCATTGAACCAGGTTCAGCATCCCACCGTTTTTCGCCTGCAGTGAAAACGCCTCTGCCAGATATCACGTAGAAAAAGACGTCATAAGGCTCATGGTGAGGCAGTATTTCATATCCATCGTCTAGACATATGACTACTATGTTGAAATGCTTGCCTTTGAAGACATCTCTCTTGGTCTTCTCACCCGGGACAAATCTCAGGAACTGGTCTATGTCACATTTCTGCTCTGTGGGCTGACTTCGGTTGCTATTTGGCTTCAGCATGTCATATCCTCCTGGGCATTGTTCCTTGGTGCAGCTTCATAGCCACCACTAGGAAAAGGATGGTGAACCCCAGCAAAACAAGAAGGTCCAGAGCTGCGGGCAAATGGCCCCGCCCCTGGATACTGTATCGGGCGATGTCGGTGAAGTAAGTCAGGGGTGAGATGTAGGCAACTGCCTGCCCCCAGGCGGGCAACTCGTTCAGCGGGACAAAGACACCGCTGATAAATACAACCGGGAATTTCACCACCGCGGCAATCATGTTGACTGTAGATGGCATGTTGGTGGGGGGGATGGAGAAAACAGTGCCCAGAGAGGCAAAGCACAAGGCTGCCAGAATAACTCCGAGGGTGAAAATGAATGGGCTCAACACTGTAATTCCCAGAAAAAGACCAATAAGGATAGGCACCAGAGAGATAGCAAGCCCGAAGATAAAGGAAGCCAGAATGTCTCCTACTATGATGGTCTCAATCTTGACAGGGCAGGACATCAGGCGCTCCAGCGTCCGTGCTTGTGCCTCCCAGGGTATCACTATGGGTGAGACTGAAGTGGCGGTAAAGAAGAGAATCATGCCCAGAAGTCCGGGTATCATGAAATCAACAGATAGATGTCTGCCGATGGTGAAGGAAAGGAACAGGAAAACAGGGAAGAGGACACCGAAGATTATTACCGGCCCCTTGGCGTAGTAGATACGCACGTCCTTACGGGCTATAGCGAGAGAACGCCGCGCCTGCTGCAATACCGTGGGCATATCAGGCATCTTTTTTCTCCTTTCCCGTGAGAGCCATAAAGGCGTCTTCCAGCGAGGGCGCGAGTGTGTTAAGAGATACTATCTTCAGGCCGTTGGAGGATGAGTAATTGATGAGGGAGACCACCAGCTCTCCAGGATTGGTAGTGTATAGCCGCCACTTGTCGCCCAGCTTCTTTACCGTATTCACGCCGGGGATAGCCGCCAGGACTTCAGAGTTCACCGCCGTATCAAAGCTAATCTCGACCGAATGCATGCCGCTCACGGCCATTCTCAGCTTCTCCGGAGGGTCTATGGCCGCTATTCTCCCGTCGTTGATAATGGCAACTCGAT
>Ga0315274_10014055_pt1 | contig 11371 bp, 9 predicted proteins | sample YL17G02_20_MG_FD_203700 | JGI IMG/M metagenome (GOLD analysis project Ga0315274, IMG submission 203700) | Sediment microbial communities from Yellowstone Lake, YNP, Wyoming, USA - YL17G02_20 | ecosystem: Environmental > Aquatic > Freshwater > Lake > Sediment | place: USA: Wyoming | collected...
AACAAACGACCACTCGGTCGAAACTGGCAAGTCCCGATGATTGAAATCCAATCCGGTATCCACAATGGCCACACCGATCCCGGCACCTGTCTGAGTTACCAACTTGGCGCCGACGCGCACGACGCCGGCCGGCACCTCTTGAACTGGGGCAGGCGGCTGCGGTTTGCTGGGTTTGGCAAAGGCGAAGACCTGATAGTCAACGGAGATCTGGGCCACGCGCGGATCATTGGCTAAGGCCGCCATACGGCCCGGCGGCACTTGCGCGGCAAACCCGTTCAGCACATGCGTGTAAATATGTCGCGCCCTGAATCCGTGGGCCGCGGCCACTTCAGCCGGCAGGCTGCCAGGGTTGAGTGTCACAATACAGCGGTCTGAGATTACATTACCGGACACCTGGGCGCCCAGCACCGTGGCCGACATGCCAACCATCGAGATCACCGCCAATACCGCAAGGGACGCTGTCTTCATAGGGAACGACTTGGTGAGTATATGCTTTCTGCCTTACTTCCTCTGCAGGTTACTGTTCTGCAATATCAAGGAGCTTAATCCTTTCCCCGCAAAAGTCAAACGTGCTGAACCGCGTTTTCGGCCTGCCGCGCAAGCAGAAGCTACTCCTCGGACCGAAGCCCCCGCCAACCCCGCCAGCCCTCGTTCTGACCACAGCCAATTCCCACTTCCCATCACGCCACAGCTCCTTCCAGCGCCCCCAGAAGTATGTCCGATTACGTATGAATATACGTGGGGGATTCCTGCCCGACATCACGTTTCCTTAGGAGTGCCAGTCTTTCCCTTTCCGAATGGTTCGCACGCCAATCTCATAAATGGCGCCGCCCTTCCTGGTGCATGGCCGACTCACTCCAATCGAGAAAAGAACCTGCCGCCCAGCCACCCGAATCCGGACCTGCTCCGTCACACCCATGACCCCGCCGCACTTTTCGACCGCCGTTTCCACCGGTTTACTGGCACTTTCACTGGCACTCGCGGGATCGTTTCACTGGCACTTTCACTGGCACCAACATCGGTGTTCGCAGAGATACACGTGCCTGAATCGCACGAGCATCCAGGGCGCTGTTCCGCAGCAAGCGCGGGGGCTGCCTGAACCTGCCACCTTCTGGCCGAGTCGGCCCGTATTCGGTCGGGACTTCGGGTGCTCATGCCTTCGCGGCTTGGCGCCTCTGGTTGCTCCGCGCACCGGCGCGCCGGCATCAGCCGTCACACCGCTGCTCCGGCTCCGCGCCCGCCGGCGCCAATCCGCTCAGGTGTGTTTCGGCGGAGCGGTCGTGCTCTCTCGGTTCGGGGTGAAGAGAGCACAACCGCTCCTTCACGAAACACAAAAACATGAGCACCAACGAAGTCATCACCCCGACCGCAAACCAGTCCGTCTCAACCCCGATGATGGAGGCGATTCAATCCATCACCCGGCAAGGCGCACGAGCGCTGAGGAACTACAACCAACCCCAGGAATGGAAGCTGATCTCGCTCCGGGAATGTCCAACACCCGAATCTCTCCAACTCTGTGAAACGCCGGATATGGCGGCAAATTATTGGCGGGCGAACGTCGTCACTAACCCCTACTTCAACCCCGAGTGCGAAACTCTCGCGGTTCTGATGCTGAACACCAGGCGTCGTGTCAAAGGTCACTGCGTCGTCTCAATTGGGACGATGGATACCATTCTCGTGCATCCGCGCGAGGTCTTCAGATTGGCAGTCATCGCCAGTGCTCACGCGATCATCGTCATGCACAATCATCCCAGCGGCGAGCCCACGCCGTCCGAGGCGGACATCCGCATCACCCGCGATCTCATCCGCGCCGGCCAACTCCTCAAGGTCGAGGTTCTTGACCATGTGATCGTGGGGCATGGCAAACATGCCAGTCTCCGGGAATTGGGATTCTTTTTTAGCTGAGCGATTCGCTCCAATGCTGGCCGCAGCATAGCCGGCCAGCCGAATCGTCATAGGTGCAGGCAACAGCCACCTCGGCCGTGCCGAAGCAGTCCCATGCAGTGCGGCTGGCCGCTATCGTCTGACTCCACTACTAATGCTCCTCCATGATCCTCTTGATCCATTGGTCCCGAAGCAGTTCTTCCCGAGTTGCCTTCTCCGGCACTAGGCCAGGAGGGCACTCGATATCGGGTCTGGTCCCGGCGATTTCGTTGACGGTCCCATCCCTGTTGAGCATTAGGTCAGCCTCCAGCAGGAAAACCATGCCGCTGGCCGGAAGCCGAACCATGACGCGAAGGAAATAGGGGCCACAGCTCCCGGGCGTGTGTCTTCCAACCAGTGTTGCCAGCCCAATCCGCTGCGCTGCGTTCACGTATGTGTCCGCAGCGTACCCAGTCCCTCCGTCCAGGAGAATGAAGAGTCGGCCAGAGAAGTTGTACCGCGGACGTGGATCCACCCTGCGCTCGATCTTGTAGAAGATCCCCAGCGCTGCTTCTCCAAACCGCATCGACATCGCAAAAAGTTTGCGTGCAGCGTCATATTTTCCATTGACAGTCGATGGGAGAGGGTCCACATTCCCATCGACGTCCGATATGAGCATCCTGCCCATGCAAAAAAGCGAACTGCTCCAAGGGACCCTGGACATGCTGATCCTCAAAGTGCTCGCCCGTGAACCGATGCACGGATTCGGCATTGCCCAGCGGATCCAGCAATTGTCGGAAGATGTGCTGAGCGTGGGCGAAGGCTCTCTCTATCCTGCTCTGTTTCGGTTGCAGGACCGAGGCTGGATCACTTCCGAATGGGGTCAGTCCGACAACAACCGCCGGGCCAAGTACTACACGCTGACCAAGGCCGGGCGCAAACAACTGGACGTGGAAGCCACCGGCTGGGAACACATCTGTCTCGCCATTGGCCGGATCATGGAGTCGGCCTGATCAAACGGAAGAAGTGCTTAAGTGAAAGAACCCTGATTAGGCCGCTAAGGCCGAAAGGGCTGGTGATTGGCGCAAGAGCTCGCGTCCTTGACCAGCCCGCTGTCTTCAGACGGATCGATGCAACAACCTATGTCCAAGAACAAGCGGCGCCGACTGCGCCGGGAGGAGTATTACCACCTCCTGGAGGCCTCGCTGGAGGATGAACGCGCGTTTGTGCGGCGGGTGATCGCCACGCTGGACCACCGGGGGTTGGACATTGCTCCCGATGGGCGGTCTATCAAGGCGGGTTTTTGGGACCTGATCAGGCAGCGTCAGAAAGAAGCATGGCACAGCAGGGATGAACAGGAGCGGCGAATGCTGATCGGCAGTAGCCTGGCTTGCCTGGACTTGGTAGAACGCGCCGTTCAGGCCCTGACGGTCAATAGCACTCACAGGAAGAGCGAATCATTGCTGTGACCAAAATCCTGGTGTCACGGACCGGTTGACACGCGTGCGCGGGTCGTGGCGGCTGCTACGCCAAGTGCCGCCAGCGGGAATTGGCGGCGAATCTGCCCCAGTGGGGCCCGCATGCACGCGAGCCAGGCGCGATGAAAGCCGATTGGTTGCGAAAGCGACCCTGCAGAGAAAACGGGAATCCAAAGGCTATCCCCACGCGGTTCCTGAGACAGTTGCCAGCGAGTTGGGGGCAGGCTTGTTCAAGAGGAACTGAGTGGAGATCAGGTGGCCAGCGTCCTTTGACACAAATGAGTAGCTGACCAGAAAGGGCGTCCCGAAAGGATCACCCGGGAACCCGCTTCTACGGGCATCCTTGTTGCTGGCGCGGGAATCGTGACCAACCGCCGTCGTCTGAGATGGGAGCGGGGATTGGTGGAACACACAACTTCGACTGGCAATCGCCGTTAACGAGCACCACTTCAGCACCGGGAGACCGGCAATGAGCAGATCGGGTACTGCGCCTAATCCCCTTGACCATGAGGAAGCACATAGATAGCGGCGGGACGCCAGGTCCTGGCTCGGCAATCTCACCCTGTTGCAGTTGCGCGGACTGTTTCTATCTGTTGGAGGACTGTGGGTGTACCTGCGCCCCGTCGCCGCACTTCGGAATGCGGTGCGCCATCCGGAAACCTGGGAGCCCCTGTGAATATTGGAAAGCGAAGCCGCCCAGTGATTCCGCAAATACGCAGGACCACACTCAGCCCGGCTGACGGCACAGGCTGAAGCATCGGACAGTCAGACCGGTCCAGACCATGTGCTGGTTTTAAGTTCAGGCTTCATCCCACGCCTTCTGCTGCTCGAAACAGAACAGTCAAAACAAGAGGCAGGCGGTGGCATGTTCCGAGAGACAACAACTGTTTCAAAGAGTGTGAACCTATAACTCGTGGAGTTGCTGACGGTTCACTCGACTAAACACTATGGATATCGCACGCCCCGATCTCGCCCGCAAGCGACGACGTTACCGGCTGTTGCTGCTGCTCACGACGGCAGCGGTCGTGGCGCTGATCAGCCTGGGCGTCTCACGCTTGAAGCCCGCCGCTCCCGCCGTGGATAAAGCCTCGATCGTCACTGGCACCGTCAAGCGCGGGCCCATGCTGCGCGAGGTGCGCGGGACGGGCACGCTGGTCCCCGAAGATATTCGGTGGATTCCCGCCACCAGCGCGGGGCGGATCGAACAGATCCGGGTGCTGCCGGGAGCGGAGGTGCAGGCCGACACCGTGTTGGTGGAGTTAAGCAACCCGGAGTTGGTCAAGGAGGCCTCCGACGCCCAGTGGCAGTTGACTGCTCAGGAGGCTCAGTTCGAGAAGACGCAGGTCCAGCTTGAAAGTGATCGCTTGACTCAGGAAGCGACCGTCGCCCGGATCAAGACCGACTACGAGCAAGCGAAACTGGAAGCCGAGGCCGATGAGGGGTTGGCCAAGGAAGGCCTCATGGCGGTCCTGAGCGCCAAGGGTTCGCGGACCCGAGCCGATAACCTGGCGGCCAGCTACGCACTGGAGCAACAGCGGGTCACCATCGGCACCAAAGAAGTCCAGGCACAACTGAAGGCGCAGACGGCCGAACTGGAGAAGACCCGGGCCCAACTGGAACTGAAACGGCGGCAGGTGGAAGCCTTGAAGGTTCGGGCGGGGGTCGCGGGCGTCCTGCAGCGGCTGGGGGACAAGGAACCGCTGCAATTGGGCCAACAGCTTGGGGTGGGGGCCAGCGTGGGCCGCGTGGCGAATCCCACGCGGCTGAAGGCCGAGATCAAGATCGCGGAGACCCAGGCCAAGGACATCCAGCTGGGCCAGAGCGCTTCCATCGACACGCGCAACGGGACGATTCCGGGCCATGTCGTGCGGATCGATCCGGCGGTGCAGGCCAACACGGTGACGGTGGACGTGGCTTTGGACGGGACGTTGCCGAAAGGGGCCCGCCCGGACCTGACGGTGGAAGGTAACATCACCCTCGAACACCTCGAGGACGTGCTCTACGTGGGCCGTCCCGTGAACTGTCAGCCCGAGAGCAAGACCAGCCTGTTCAAGCTCGTCGAGGGAGGCAAGGGCGCGGCGCGGGTGCCGGTGGTGTTGGGCCGCAGCTCGGTCACCACCATCGAAGTGAAGGAAGGGCTGCAGCTCGACGACCAAGTCATCCTGTCCGACCTGTCCCAATGGGACGCATATGACCGAATCCGACTCCGTTGAACTTGAAACTCAAAGCCGGCTTTCTAACCGGCAATCAACCTATGGAAACCCAGCCAATGCTCACAACCACACCACCGAAAATCCTGATCCGACTCGACAGGATCAAGAAGGTCTTCCTGACCGAGGAAGTCGAGACCCACGCTCTGGCCGGTGTAAACCTGGACATCCAGGAGGGCGAATACGTTTCCATCGCCGGGCCCTCCGGCTGCGGCAAATCCACGCTCCTTTCGATCCTGGGGTTGCTGGATACGCCCACGGAGGGTACCTACGTCCTGAACGGCCAGCCGGTGGCTGGCCTGGGCTTTGCCGAGCGCGCCCGGATTCGAAACCGGGAGGTGGGCTTCATCTTCCAGAGCTTCAATCTGATCGGCGATCTGACGGTGTACGAGAACGTGGAGTTGCCGCTGACCTATCGCCAGATGCCGCGCGCAGAGCGCAAAGAGCGCGTCGGCCAGGCGCTGGAGAAGGTGGGCATGGCCCATCGAATCCAGCACTACCCTTCGCAGCTCTCCGGCGGCCAGCAGCAGCGGGTGGCCGTGGCCCGGGCGTTGGCGGGCAAGCCTGCGATCCTATTGGCGGACGAACCGACCGGGAATCTGGACTCCAAGAACGGCGATGTCGTAATGGACTTGCTGGATAACCTGCATCGGGACGGGGCGACCATCTGCATGGTGACGCATGATCCGCGCTTTGCCCGCCACGCGGAACGGACCGTGCGGCTCTTTGACGGCCGCATTGTCGAGGAATACACGGCCAGTTCCCCACGACGCCCGCGGTCCCCCCAAGTCCAACACAAGGACGGAGGTTGAAACTCGATGAGGTTGGTCCTGTCAAAACTGGCGGTGCTGGCCGCCTGGTCGGTGATCGCTGCCGAAGAAGTCGTCGAACCGCCAACGCGCCAGCTTGCGCTCATAGAGTGCATCCAGCTTGCCCTCGAGCACAACCTGGACTTGAAAATCGCCCGCTATGATCCCCAGATCGCCCGGCTCAACCTGAGCTTGGCCTACGCGGCTTACGAGCCGAGCCTCAATCTGAGCGCAAACCACAACTACAGCGCCTCACCCGGTGGGCTCGACCCGCAGAATCGCCCATATCCGGGCACGACCAGTGAGAGCGATACGTATGGCGCCGGTCTGGGGGGCGCCTTGCCCACGGGTTCGACGTATGACCTTGGCTTTGATCTGTCCGGAACCTCGGGCAGCGGGCCCGGTGGTACCTTCAAGGATGCCAGCGGCGGCTTCAACCTCTCGCTGAGCCAGCCATTGCTCAAGAATCTCTGGATCGACGGCACGCGCTACAGCATCCAGGTGAATAAGAAGACACTGAAGACTTCGGAGCTGGACTTGACCCGGCAGATCATGGGCCTGGTGACCCGGGTCGAGAATGCCTACTACGATCTGTTGTTGGCCCGGGAGAACATCAAGGCCCACGAGGAGGCCGTGCAGTTGGCGGAGCGGCAATTGGCGGCGACCAAGAAGCGGGCGGCGGTGGGCCGGGGCGAGGAGGTGGAAACCAAGCAGACGGAGGTGCGAGTGGCCAGCGAACAGGCGGCGTTGCTCGGCGCGCGCGGTAGCGTGGCGGTGATGGAATACCAGCTCAAGCAACTCCTGAGCGACGATTTTAGCCAGTGGGAAAAGGTGAGCCTCAAGCCGACGGCCTTGCTGAGCATGGTGCCCGAGACGATCAGCCTGCAAGACAGCTTGGGCAAGGCACTAAGCCAGCGGCCGGATCTGCAAGCGCTCAAGCTCAACGTTGAAAAACAAGGGATCGAGCTGAGATACCGGCGCAACCAACTTCTTCCTCAACTGGACCTGAGGGGCACCTATGGCCAAGGGGGCTCCGGGGAGGATTTCAGTGGCGCGCTCGACGTCGTCCGCAAGGGTGATGCCCCGCACTATTCCGTTGGCGTCGTGTTGACGGTTCCGCTCGGCAACCGGCAAGAGCGCCACACCTACAGTATCGCCAAGATGGAGCGGGAGAAGCTGCTGTTGCGGCTCAAGAAGACCGAGCAGGACATCATGGTGGAGGTGGGGGTGGCGGTCCAATATGCTCAAACCGCCTTCGCCCGTCTGGATGTCACCCGCCAATCGCGGCAAGCGGCCGAAGCCGCCTTGGCCGGTGCCCAGAAGCGGCTGGAGAGCGGCAAGGGCGACACCTACACCGTGCTGCAGATGCAGCGCGATCTGACCAGCGCGCGTTTGGGCGAATTATCGGCTTTGGCGGACTACAACAAAGCCCTCGCCGATGTCGCCTTCGCCGAGGGCACAACCTTGGAAAGACACAAATTGCAGTTGGAGTTCAAGTAGCATCGACCGGTTAGAGGTCTGTGGTCCGTGGTCCGCGGTCGGCAGGCGCCGGCAGTTCCGACCTGCTCACGACGAACCAACGACAATGGCCAGCAACCTACCATCGACAATCACGAATCGACAATGAGCCTATGACCTTGTGGCACAAGATACAGAGTGGCTTCCGGGCCCTGTTCCGGAAGGAGCAGTTGGACCAAGAAATGGACGAGGAAATGCGCGCGCACATCGAGTTGCGTACGCAAGCGAATATCGAGGCGGGGATGAATCCGGACGAAGCGCGCTATGCGGCCCTCCGGGGCTTCGGCGGGATGGAACAGGTCAAAGAGGTGTGCCGCGATCTGCGCGGCGTAGGCTGGATCGAGACCTTCTGGCAGGATGTTCGTTTCGGCCTGCGCATGCTCCGCAAGAATCCCAGCTTCACCACCGTGGCGGTGCTCACGGTAGCTTTAGGCATCGGTGCCACTACAGCGATCTTCTCCGTGGTGAACGGGGTCTTGCTGCGCCCGATGCAGTTCAAAGATGTGGACCGACTGGTGATGATTTGGGAGACGGACAAGGAAACACCTCAAGAGCTCCGCTATGTCTCATTACTCAAGTTCCTGGATTGGCAGAAGCAGAGCAAGACCTTCGAGCGGTTAGCGTTCTTTGGTTCGGGCTCGAAATCGATCTCCACGGATGGGCCCGAGGCAGCCGAACTGGTCGGAGCGATAATCTCACCCGATTTCTTTACCGTGCTCGGGGTGGCCCCACTGCTGGGCCGCAGCTTTGCTGAGGAAGAGGCCAAGGAAACAGGGCCACGGGTGATCATTTTGAGCCACGGCATCTGGCAACGGCTGCACGGGGGAGATCCAGGCCTGATTGGCAAGACGGTCGGCTTGGTTGATGGAGTCTTCGGCAAGAGTGAGCAGTACACCGTCGTGGGTATCATGCCCGCAGGATTCAGCTTCCTTCAGCGTACCGATTTCTGGTTGCCCTTCCCGATGGACATCGATTCGATCAAACCGGTTGGCCCCGGCACGGGTCGCGGCGCGCACGCGGCCTCGACGATCGGCAAACTGAAACCGGGAGTCGCGCGCAGACAGGCACAAGTCGAACTGGAGACGATCAACCGCCGCTTCGCCGAGACGTATCCAGGTGACGCTCGGGAGCGGGGGGTGAGGGTCGCGTCACTCCATGAGGGCTTGGTGCAGAACGTGCGCGTGTTGCTCTTAGTATTCCAGGGCGCGGCGCTGCTGGTCCTCTTGGTGGCGGCTGCGAACGTGGCCAATTTACTGTTGGCCCGATCGGCGTCGCGGAGCAAGGAAATGGCGGTGCGGTTGAGCCTGGGGGCCGGCCGCTGGCGGATCACACGGCAACTCCTCACCGAGAGCCTGCTGCTGGCAGTTGTGGGCGGAGCGCTGGGGTTGCTGCTCGCTCACTGGGGGGTGAGTGGTTTCGGAAAGCTGACGGCGAGTTTTCTGCCACGCGCCCAGGAAGTCAGGGTGGATGGTGGTGTGCTGACTTTTGCGTGCCTGGTGTCCTTGGCCAGTGGGTTGCTGTTTGGATTGACCCCGGCGCAACGCGCGACCAAAACCGACCTGAATGAGTGTCTAAAAGAGGGTGGAACGGCGCGCGGGCTGGCCGGAACTCGCCCCAGCCGGATGCGGCATTCACTGGTCGTCGGGGAGATCGGCATGTCGCTGGTGCTGCTGGTGGGAGCCGGTTTGCTTCTGAAGAGCTTCGTCCTTCTGAGCCAGCTTCGTCTCGGGTTCAATCCCCAGAACGTCTTGGTGGTCGAACTTGGGGGCGCCATTCTTCAACCACCCGGCCGGGAGTTGTTCGAGAGACTCTCAGCGCTGCCGGGCGTGCAAGCCGTCGGCGCTGCCACTTACCTGCCGCCCGACGGCACGGGCCGCTACAACGATGACGTCAGTATCGAAGGTGAATCCTCGAAGTCGGGCCTCTATATTCAACCTCAAAAAAGCGTCACCTGGCAGGTGTGAGACTGTGAAAACATCGGCCCGATACAGTCAAAATGGGTTTTCTTGTATAGTGACAAAACCCTCACTTTTAGTGAAGGTTTTGTCATCCGTCCGAAGACGGCCTTTTTCCGCTCCGGACCATGCGCAAAGGCCCGCGAACATTGCACTTTTCCTTCACCGATGGGTCGCTGACTCACTTCGGCGGCCTGGTGCTCTTTCAGCGTTTCTGCAACAGGCTCCACTTGCGCCACCGCCTCCAGCGCCAGCTCCGTCTGCCCCACCGGCGCGGCGACTACGCTCCGGCCGACCTCGTCTTGGCGCTGCTCTTTGCCGTCATCGCCGGACTGCGCCGCATCAACAAGACCGCCATCCTCCAGTACAACGGCACGTTCCTCTCGCTGCTGGGCCTGGAACAATTCCCCGATCAGTCCAGCATGCGTCGGTTCCTCCAGCGGCTGAGTCCCGATACCATAAGACAACTGGTGCGCCTGCACGATCAGTTGCGGCGGCTGCTCTTCGGTGCGCCCCACTCGCCCAGCAGTCTGATCTTCGATGTCGATTCGGTGGTGCTGACGCTCTACGGCGAGCAACAGGGCGCGCGCGTAGGCTACAATCCCAGGAAGAAAGGTCGCCGCTCCTACCACCCGCTGTTGGGCTTCGAGGCCGGGCGGCAGGAGTTTTGGCACGGCTCGCTGCGGCCGGGCGACGCGGCGACCAACACCGGCGTGATTCCTTTCCTGGGCCGCGTGCTGACCAAGGTGCCGCCGACGATCGCTCGTGCCCGGATTCGGGTGCGCGCCGACGCCGGTTACTTCTCGGGCAAACTCATCCGCTGGCTGGAAACAGAGGGTCTGGGTTATGTGGTCGTGGCCCGCGAGTACCGCGGCATCAAAGCCCGGGCACAGGCGGCGCGTTTTCAAAAGCTGCGTCATGGTTGGGAGGTGGGCCAGTTTCGGTATACGCCGACGGGCTGGAAAACGCCACGTCGGTTTGTCGTGGTGCGCCGTCCCAAGCCGACCGATCCCGAGGAGGCCAAGCAACTGACGCTGTTCGCCGACCGGCGCTGGATCTACACCGTGCTGGTCACCAACCTGCAGTTGACCCCCTGGCGGGTGTGGCGGTTTTACTGTCCGCGCGCGACCATCGAGAAGAACATCCGCGAACTGCTCTACGATCTGCCCTTGGGCAAGATTCCCAGCGGGCAGTGGTTGCCCAACGTGGCGTTTTTCCAACTGGTGTTGTTCGCTTACGATCTGGCGCACTGGTTCAAGCGGCTGTGTTTGCCGCCCCAGTATTTGCACGCCACGTTGGAGACGCTGCGCACCGACTTGCTGGTGGTACCGGCGCGCTTGGTGCGCACCGGCGGTCGCAACGTGCTGCAGTTGCCGCGCGATTATCATCACCGCGATCTGTTTGTGGCTGCTTACCGGGCGGCGAGCAAGCTGCGCCTGCCGCGGAAAAAGTGATTTTGCAGGTCGCCGGTGCCTCCCCATCGTGTTTTTCCTATGATTCTTGACCAGATCCATTCTGGTTCACGCTTTTTTGAGGTT
>Ga0315274_10014057_pt1 | contig 11371 bp, 8 predicted proteins | sample YL17G02_20_MG_FD_203700 | JGI IMG/M metagenome (GOLD analysis project Ga0315274, IMG submission 203700) | Sediment microbial communities from Yellowstone Lake, YNP, Wyoming, USA - YL17G02_20 | ecosystem: Environmental > Aquatic > Freshwater > Lake > Sediment | place: USA: Wyoming | collected...
CTCTCCTGGCGCGCGTCGCGGGCGGAACTCTTTGCCGCGCACTACAGGGCCTACGCGGGGGCGCCCCAGTGGAAGGTGGTCTTCTACCTTCTTGGTTCCTGGTGGCCGCTTCTGCCGCTTCTCCTGTTGTCAAGACGCTTCTGGAGGCTCGATCCGGCGGTTTTCTGGGCGACGGCGCTTGTCATCGGCCATGCGGCCACGGTCACCGCCCCCGTCGCCCGATACACCTTTCCGCTCCAGGCGGGGCTTGTCCTGGGGCTTCTGGCCGCATACTGGCCCGCTCGTGTGCCCTTCGTGCGCAGCGTGTTTCTGCGAGCCTGGAAGCGCCTCCTGCGACGCAACTGACGGCAGCGATTTGCTCTACGCCGGAAAAGCGTAAGGCCCGCCGGCTGTCCGACGGGCCCTTCGATCTTATGGCGAGGCCGAGGGGATTCGAACCCCCAACCCCCGGATCGACAGTCCGGTACTCTAGCCAATTGAGCTACGGCCCCGCCTGTTGGCCGCATATTGGCGCACAGCGCCTGTTGTTACCAATGGTGGGCAGTACTGGATTCGAACCAGCGACCTCCTGCTTGTAAGGCAGGCGCTCTATCCAACTGAGCTAACCGCCCGACAAAGGAGGATTATACCCCGACCGCCGAACCTGTCAAACCTTTTCACGGCGCGGCGCAGGCCGCCTGACAGCCCCGCACGCAGGCTCCTCCTACTGGCCCTCAATCTTGCCTAGGGCCTTCCTGCGTTCGTAGAACCGCTCCTGCGACGCATCCATTTCCGCGCACATCTCTTCGGGCCCGATGCTCCCGAGGAAAAGGTCGCTCCAGAGGTTGCGCGCGACTATCCTGTACCAGTCCGAAAGGTCGTTTTTTATCCCCGCATTGTTCTCGACCAGCCTGTAGGGCGGGGCGAGCATCTCATCAAGCCCCACAAGGCCCTTGGGCATTGGGACTCCCTTCGTTCCGCACGCGACGTCGATGTCCACCAGATACCTGGACTCCTCTTTCGACGAAACGAATTTCAGGAATTCGATCGCAAGTTCCCTTTGCTTTGCGCCCTTGGGGATCGCGTAGGATTCCGAGTTTATGTCCTGCGTCCAGGGATCGCCGTCCGGGTAGCCTTCCACAACCGGGAACCTGAATATCCCCATCCGGAACCCCGGCGGCAATTTATTCTGCATCTCCTTGGGTATCCACGTTCCGCACAGCAGCAGCCCGCACTTCCCCTGGATCCACTGCATCTGCGCGGACGGCCACTTGGAGCCCTGGTGCCCCTCCATGATGTACCCTTTCTGGAACAACTCGTGCACCAGTTTCGCCGCGTCCACGAACGCCTTCTCCTGCCACGATGTTCCGGGAGCATTGAATGCGGCCGCCCTTATGTGCTCGATGTTGCTCGTCCGGCCGACCAGCATCGAATACCACATGATGTTGTAACCGGGCTCCGTGCCGTCCGCCGCAATCGGCTCGATCCCGTTCTTCTTGAGCGTTTCGCACACCTTGAGAAACTCGTTCCATGTCTTCGGCGGCGTAAGGCTCAGTGTCTCGAACTGAGCGATGTTGTAGAAAAACACCGTGCAGAAAAGCCCCGCGGGAATCTGATAATCATGCCCTTTGTACCTGTAGATCTCAAGAAGGCCGGGGAGGAAGGTGTCCTTCCATGCGGTGTCTTCGCCGTACGCCGGCGTTTCGAGGACGTCGTCGAGTTCCTCAAAAAGCCCGTCCGTCATCAGCGGCTCGAGTTGATCGCCGCCCTGGTTGACGATATCCGGAGGGTTCTGGGTTAGCACTCGGGGCCTCAGTTTCTGGAGCACCTCGCGGCCCGCGAAGAGGATTTTCACCTCGACTCCGGGGTGCAGTCCCTCGAACCTTTTGCCTGCGGCGGCGAACCAATCCGCCTGCGACTCGCCTTCGTTGTACATGTAATAAACTTCGAGCCGGGTCTCGTTGCCGCCGGCCGGCGCGGATTTCCTGTCGTGAAGAAACAACACCGCGACCGCGAAAAGCACGACGAATGCGAACGCGAACTTAAACAGGTTTTTCAACTCGTTTCCTCCAGCGCGGGTTTGTCATCTGCCGGTGTCTTTGAGAACCGCCTCGAGTTTCCCCACGCCGTCGGCTTCCCAGAAAAGGGCCCGCTCGAGAAGCGCCGCCGCCTCGGCTGCTTTTTCGGCTCCCACTTTCTCGGTATGCGGGATATCGGGACGGAACGGGAACATCTCCGCCAGATCCCCGAGGTTATCGGCGACATGCTCGTAACTTCCGGCTGCCTGGCCGAGCAGTTCCGCCGCGCCGAAAAGGTCGTTGGCCGCCAGGTCCGCCAGATACGCCTTCGCAAATCTCCTCGCCTCGGCGTAGACCTGCGTGTTGTATGCCATCCCGAAGGCGGCCGCGCGCCCCTCGCGAAGCGACTCGATCCACAGCGCGTACGCTGCCAGCCCGTTTGCATATCCCGGCAGCCGCAGGTCGCCGCCGCGCGCGTGCCGCACCGCAAACCTGAGCGCCTCCTCGGCGACGCGCGCTTCGTCGACTTGTGTCTTTTCCAGCGGTACGATTACCTCAAGAAACGGGACGGGCCCGAGCCCCAGGTCGCCGTAGCCGAGCCCCTCTCTGTCGAGGCTTTCGCCTGCCACTGTCGATATGCGGAATCGCTGCGAGTCACTGTCGAAACCCGTCACAAGGCAGAATTCCGCCACCCCCGCGCCCCACACAATTACCGGAATTCCCTTCGTGATTGACGCCTCGATCGCTGCAATCGCCCTTTTCCGGACCATTGGGAATAGGTTGTCGTTCGACGCCGCGAAGAAGAACTCATAATCCCGGCCGGCTTGATTGAACGCCTGCCTGGCGTATTCAAACGCCGGTACGGCCGTCGGTCCCGAAGGGCACACGTCCCCGTGGACGTTGAGCCGAAAGGCTGCGCCAGTTCGGCCGGCCAACTCCGCGAGGTTGCACTCACCCCTGTCAACCGCGCACATCGCCGCAGCCATCGAACCCAGAAACGTCGTCCGGCACGGGACGATCTCTGCGCCTTTGATTTCGTGCACCGGCATAACTGCGCCCCTTGCGCCAAGTGGGCTCAGGACTTCGCGAAACGCTTGCCCGACAACTGCGTCACCAGCCGCTTCATCTCCAGGATCAACAGCGTTGCGCTGACCGCCGCCGCATCAAGATGCGTCTTGGCAATGATATCGTCGACGCACATCGGTTCCCTGTCAAGTGCCCCGAAAACCTGCCGCTCGACGTCGTTTAACGCAATGCTGCGCAGGTCGGTCACCTCGCCGGCATCGGCCAGCGTCACCGCGTCTTCGAGTACTCCGAGTTCGCTTGTGATGTCCGCAAGGTCCGTCACGAGTTTTGCCCCGTCCTTAATCAGGCGGTTCGGCCCGAAACTGCCGGCCGAGTCTATCGGCCCCGGCACCGCGAAAACCTCGCGCCCCTGTTCCATCGCGTGCTTCGCCGTAATGAGGCTCCCGCTCCGGCGCGCGGCCTCGACCACGACGACGCCCAGCGACAGGCCGCTTATGATGCGGTTCCTGCGCGGGAAATGCTGCCTTAAGGGGGGAAACTTCAGAGGAAATTCGCTCACCACCGCGCCGGACGCCGCGGCCCTGTCAACCAGGTCCGCCGCGTCGGGCGGATAGAGTTCCAGCAGTCCCGAGCCCGTTACGCCGATCGTCCGCCCTCCCGCCACGAGCGCAGCCTCGTGCGCCGCCCGGTCTATCCCCCGCGCAAGCCCCGACACGATCGTGAAACCCGCCCGCGCCGCCTGCCCGGCAAGCCTCCCCGTCGATCGAAGGCCGTACAGGCTTGCGCTCCGGCTTCCGACGAATGCAAGGGCGACTGCATCCGCCGGGCGAATCTCCCCCCGCACGTAAAGTACCAGCGGCGGATCCGGAATGTGCGTCAGCGGCTTGGGGAAATTCTGCGATGTATGTGTCGCAATCGAAATGCCGTGCTTCACGGCCAGCGCGATTTCCTCATCCACCGCGCCGCCCGCCGCGGCCGCTCTGATGGCCGCCGCCTTTCTTGGTCCGACGCCCTCGACGGACTCGAGTTGCCCGTGCGGCGCGCCGAGCACCGCCTGTGCGCTGCCGAAACGTTCCAGAAGCCGCGAATACGTGTGCCAGCCGATGCCTTCGGCAAGGTTGAGCGCGACTATGGCGCGTTCTTCCGGGCCCAGCGTCATTCGGTAAACCCGGCGATGACAAGCGCCTTACGGAGGATCTCAACGGGCGCTTCGTCGACTATCGTGACTTCCCCTATGCGCCGCGGCAGTACGAAACGCGCCTTCCCGCCGACGGCTTTCTTGTCCCGCGCCAATGCGGCAATGACGTCCGCCGCGCGAATGCGATCAGGCCTCGCCGGCAATCCAACCGCTTCCAGCAGGCCATTTATGCGCTCGGGCACTTCCGGGCCGCACAGGGACATCGCCGCCGCAATCGCCGCCGCGGCTGCCATCCCGATCGCCACCGCCTCCCCGTGAAGGTATTTCGTGTAGCCGGTCAGTGCCTCGACCGCGTGGCCGACCGTGTGTCCGAAATTGAGTATCGCGCGCAATCCCGACTCCCGTTCGTCCGCGGCTACCACCTGCGCCTTTATCCGGACGCTCGCCAGAATGACCTTCTGGGCCAGTGCCGCGTCCATCCCGACGAGCCGCCGCCCCTCGCGCTCGAGCAGCGAAAAATACCCCTCGTCCCGGATCACGCCGTGCTTTATGACCTCCGCAAGCCCCGCCCGCGCCTCCTGCTCCGGAAGAGTCCTCAGCGTTTCCGGGTCGATCACGACCGCGACCGGCTGGTGGAACGCCCCAACCAGGTTCTTCCCTTCGGGCAGGTCGACGCCCGTCTTGCCCCCTATGGACGAATCCACCGCGGCAACGATCGTCGTGGCGATCTGCATGACCGCGATGCCCCTCATGTACGTCGCCGCCGCGAAACCCGCGATGTCGCCCACGACGCCGCCGCCCAGTGCCGCCACGAGCGACCGCCTGTCAAGCCCGGCGGCAACCATCTTGTGGTAGAGCGTCTCAACGCGCTGGAGGTTTTTCTCTTTCTCCCCGGCCGGTATCACAGCGGAAGAAACCGGCACCGATGCCGCCTTGAATGACGCGATTGCCTTGTCCGCATAGAGCGGCGCGACGTTCTCGTCGGAAACGACGAGCGCCCGGGTTATCTTCAGGGCCTCCGGCAGAAACGCCGCGGCACGCGACACCGCCCCCGGCTCAATGTGAACGCCGTATGACCTGTCTCCCAACGCTACATCTACTCTGGCCATGACGCCACCCACTCTCATTGTGCCGTAAGGGCGCCGCTCTCGAAGGCGCCGAGAGCCGAACTGCGCCCTTTCTTGCGCAAGGCCCCCCTTTGGCGAACCTCGGGCCGGCCCCTTGGTTTCTGACCGGCATTCTACGGTGCTCCGCTCGTCCGGTCAACCCACAGGCCGCGCGAACTGTCCGTCCGGCTGCCGCCGCAAGCCCTTTGCCTGTTGACCCTTGCAATTCGGGTGCGGCGCGGTAAGAATATGCGAATGAAATAGGCGATCCCCGTGTAGTATGCAGAAAGGCGCACGAACTTCGCACTTGCACCACGGCGAGTGTCAGGTCCGAAGTGGGGGCATAATGCCCCCGGAGGATGGAATATGCCTGGTTTGCTTGGTGAAATGACTGGGGTGGACTACCTATTCCTCGGCGCGGCGGTAATCGGCGGCGCCCTCTTTCTCATCCGGCTCGTCCTTTTCTTCGTCGGCTTTCACCACGGCGGCGCGGACATCGGACAGGCCGACGTCGGCTCGGCCGATGTCGGAATGGATGCGGGGCATCTCGACGCCGGCGCAGCCGATGCCGCCCACGGCGCCGGCTACCATCCCGACGCGACCGCCTCGAGCGACGTGAGTTTCAAAACGCTCTCAATCCAGGGCGTAACGGCCTTCTTCATGATGTTCGGACTCGTGGGTCTGGCGCTTCGCAAGGAAAGCGGCATCTCAATGCACTGGTCCATACTCGGCGCCGTGATCGGGGGCGCTGTTACCGTCTGGGTCGTGGGAAAGGTTTTTACCATGATGACGCGCTTCCAGTCCAGCGGCACCCTCGACATGCGGAACGCAATCGGCCAGGAGGGTTCCGTGTATCTCACGATCCCCGCCGGCGGCGCCGGAAAGGCTCAAGTGGCCATTCAGAACCGGCTCACGGTCATAGACGCCGTGACGGAAGGAAATGAGGCCATCAAGACGGGCCAGCGTATCAGGGTCGTCAAAGTCATCGAGGGAAACGTGTTGGTCGTCGAGAAAGTGTAGCCTGAAGGAAAGGGGAAGCGATGAACGTTCTTGCGCAATATGTTCCTGTGACGCCCGCAGGCGGCGGCGGATTGTGGGTCCTTGCCATCATCGCCTTCGTATTCCTTGTGCTCTTCACGCTGATTTTCCTGGCGTCCCGGTACAAGCGGTGCCCCTCGGACAAGATCCTTGTCGTCTACGGCAAGGTCGGCCTGGGGCTCTCGGCAAAGTGCATTCACGGCGGCGGCGTGCTTGTCTGGCCGCTCATCCAGGACAGTTCTTTCCTGAGCCTTACGCCGATGACCATAGAGACTTCGCTTCAGAAGGCCCTGTCGCTTCAGAATATCCGCATCAACGTTCCGAGCAGGTTCACCGTCGGCGTAAGTACGGAGCCGTCTATCACCAACAACGCCGCCGAACGCCTGCTGCGCCTGGGGTCCGAAGAGATCAAGAACATGGCGGGGGAGATCATCCTCGGACAACTCAGGCTCACCGTGGCGTCGCTCACCATCGAGCAGATCAACCAGGACCGCGAGAGTTTCCTTGCGGCCATTCGCAGGAACGTCGAGCCGGAACTCAACAAGATCGGCCTGTACCTCATCAACGTCAACATCACCGACATCACCGACGAATCCGGCTACATCGAGAGCATCGGCAAAAAGGCCGCCGCCGAGGCGGTCAATAAGGCGCGCGTCGACGTCGCCGACCAGGAGAAACTGGGGGCCATCGGCCAGGCGCAGGCCAACAGGGAAAAATCCATCCGCGTCGCCGAGAACGAGGCCGACGCGGTAAAGGGTATGAAAAGGGCCGAGGCCGACCGCCGCGTCTACGTCCAGCAGCAGGAGGCGTCCGCGGTCGACGGTGAAAACAAGGCCAAGGCCGATATCGCGGAGGCCAACGCCGAACTTGCCATCCGCCAGGCCGCCGCCCTCCAGCGCGGCGAGGTCGCCAAGCGCAACGCCGAGGTCGAAATCCAGAAGGCCCAGTACCGCGCCGAAGAGCAGCGCCTTAACGCCGAGGAAGTCGTCAAACAGGAAATCGGCAAGCGCAAAATCGAAATCGCCGCCGACGCCGAGGCCGAACGCCTCCGCAGGGTCGCCCAGGGCAACGCCGACGCCATCCTCCTCAAGTACCAGGCCGAAGCCAAAGGCCAGCGTGCCGTCCTCGAGGGCAAGGCCGCCGGTTACGATTCGCTCATGAAGTCCTGCGCCGGCGACGCCAAGGCCGCCGCGACGCTTCTCATGATCGAAAAGATCGAAGAAATCGTAGCCAGGCAGGTCGAGGCCATTAAGAACCTCAAGATAGATAAGATAACCGTTTGGGACGCCTGCTCCGAAAAAGGCTCTTCAACCGCCAACTTCGTGTCAAGCCTCGTCAAGAGCCTCCCTCCGCTCCACGACATCGCGGGCATTGCCGGCATCGAACTGCCCGAGTACCTCGGAAGGGTTGCCAAAGAGGCGGCCGACGCGAAGCCGCCCGAGGAAAAGAAAGCATAGGTCCCTTCCCCAATCGCGCGCACAAGGGGCGCCTTCACCGGCGCCCCTCGTATTTCATGCGCTTCCCCTCGCCCCTCCGCAGGAGGCTCACGGAGAGAGTACTCGCTCCCCACTGGCGAGCCTCACCCGCCTCCGGCAGGCTCCCTTTCGCCATTCTGCGACCACGCCCGGCCGGCGGGCTTGTCGCCGCCCGAGTTAGCCTCAAGTTGCGCACCCCGTGTTTCACCCTATAATCATCTTACTGGGTTCATTCGCTGCGCTTACTATTGGAACTGCGGTCAACGCGAAATGTCCCGAGTCACGAGAAGAGGTCTCATCCAAACTGGCATCGCCGCCGCCGCGGGCGCCGCCCTCGGCGGTTTCGGCGCCCGCGCGTGGAGAAAATCCCGGAAGGTCAGGCCCGCCGCCAATGTCGTTTTCATCCTCATCGACACCCTGCGCGCCGATCATCTCGGCTGCTGCGGATACACGCGCGCCACGAGCCCCAATATCGATGCCCTCGCCGCCCAAAGCGCCGTCTACCTGAGAAATAAGAGCCAGTCGTCCCTGACGACCCCTTCGATGGCGTCGCTTTTTACCTCGCGGCTGCTGCTCGAACACTTCGTGCCTCCCGACATGCCTACTCTGCCGGCCATCTTGAAAAGGGCGGGGTACCGGACCATCGGCATCCAGTCGAACCCCTGGCTCGACCAGAAGCGCGGCTTCACCCGCGGCTTCGACGACTACCGGATGCTTGCCCCCGAAGGCAGCGAAACCGAACTTCTCGAATGGGAGAAGAAAACCGTAGACCGCAACGTCTTCTACGCCGACGCCGAAGCCGTTTTTCAGGCGGCCCGCCGCGCAATTGAATCGCTCGACGCCGCCAGGCCCTTCTTCCTCTACCTCCACTACATGGACGTCCACGGGCCGTACGTCCCGAAGGACGAATTCGACGTCTTCTCAGCGGCCAGGACGACTTTCAGTGAGAAACTGCGCGTCTCCTCCGACTTCATGACGCGCTCGGAAGACTTCCTCGCGAAGGTCGACAGGCTCAAAGACACCGTCATCGCCCTTTACGACGGGGAAATCCGCGGGGCCGACCACAGCATTGGGAACATCCTCACGCTTCTCAAGGACAAAGGGCTTTACGATCGTACGACCGTGATCATCGCCTCGGACCACGGCGAGCACTTCGGCGAGCACGGCCGCGTGCAGCACGCAAACGGCCTCTACGAAGAGGTCCTGCATACGCCGCTCATTGCGAAAAGCGCCGGTCAGTCACAGAGGTCCGACAGGAAATTCCTCACCAGCAACGCCGACATCGCCCGCGCCATCCTCTTTGAGGTGGGTTTCAAGCCGTACCACGTCGCCCCTTATGCCCTCGAAGGCCGGTCGCTCCAGGGGGTTCCGTCTGACGCGCCGGAACTGTGTAAGGCCGCCCTCATCGCGCACGACTTCAAGGACGGTTACTTCTCCGTCGAAAAGGAGGGGTTCAAACTAATCGTTGAAACCGGCATGGAACCCGCGGCCGCGCGGCCCGACAGGTTCATGCTTTTCAACACCTGGAAGGACCCGTCGGAGGACGTCGACCTCTCAAAGAGCACCCCCTCGAAGGTCGAGGAACTCATAGCCTGCCTTGAGAGGTACAGAAAGAAGCCGCTGAAGCGAACCGACATTGAGAAGACGATGACCCATGAGGAAAGGGAAAAACTGGAGGCCCTGGGCTACGCGAATTGACTGCGCCTTCTCTTGAGCGAGGCCTACTCCGGCCTGAACATCTGGTAATCGCCGCCCTCGACGGGCAGTTCGCCCTGCCGGTCAAACCTGAGGGTATGCCAGTAGCAGCGCCAGCGCACGTCGGCCTTGAGAAACTCCCCGAGCCGGACGAGCATCTCTTGCCGCACTCCCTGAAACTGGGCATCTCGCGTAAGGTTCCGGTACGACGTGTCTGCGAGGTCGTAGAGTTCGTCGAAATCGCTCGTCAGGTTGTACGTGTAGAAGTAGTGCTCCTTCGGCGACCTCTGCCACTGGATGGACACAGCAGGGTTGGGGCCCATGTGCCATATCGCCTCGAAAAGGAACACCCTCTTGCCGAAAGCCGCTGTTGCGCCGCTGTCGCCCGACACAAGCGGCCACATACTCAGCCCATCAAGCCTCGCATACGGCCTTACTCCTGCGGCCTCGAGTACCGTCGGCGCGAGGTCCAAAAGACACACTGATTCAGCGACCTTTGTGCCACTCCTTTGTCCCTTCGGGAGCTTCACGACAAACGGCACCCGGGCGACTCTCGGATGTCCGTAGACCCCCTTGTCCACGAGGCCCCTTTCGCCGTTCATCTCCCCGTGGTCGGCGGTGAAAATGACTATCGAATCATCGTATTGCCCAGCCTCCCGCATCGCGTCGAGGACCTTGCCGACCGCCTTGTCCAGCACTTCCATCTGAACGATATTGAGAACGACATACTCGCGCATCGCGGCCTCGTCGTAGATGCCGGTCTCCTTCCGGTAAAAGGAATACACCCGCGGCTCTCCGTCGGGCGGCGTGAAATCGCGCCCTGCAATTTCCCGAAAACTCTCCGGAAGTTTCCCTTTCCGCCGTAATTCCTCCGCCCGCTTTTCGTAGCCCGCCGGAATCATGAACGGCTGATGCGGCTCGAAGAAATCGACCTGCAGATAGAGCGGCGCCCCGCGGTCGAGCCCCTGGAATCTCGCCGCTTGCAGCCTTTCCCTCGCGAGCGCCGCGAGGTAGTGGGGGTACGTTGCCTCCTCCGGGAAATCCGAGCCGTCCGGCTGTGTGACAAAGCCGCCGTAGTTGTTCCCCTCGGTCTTTCGGTCGACGAGCCTGCCGCGCAGCGCCGCCCTGTACACCGGCGGCGCCACGCCAAGCCGCCGGAGGTGCGCCACGTACCCGTCGTCGTCCGTCATCGGCGGCGCCCAGCGGTTCCAGGGGCAGTCCGCCTCGCCGAAGGCGTCCATGAACTTCTGCGTTCCGACGTGCGATTTCCCCGCGTGCTTGCACACGTAGCCGGCCGCCTTGAGATACTCCGGAAAAATGATGTCGTCGGGCCGCAGCGCCACCGCCCAGCCGTCGTGTGCCCGCTCCTCATTGACTACGATGTAGGGGTACCGCCCCGTGAGGTACGACGCCCGCGACGGCCCGCAGAGCGGCGAGTTGGAAAACGCGTTCGTAAACGTTACGCCTCCGGCGCGAAGCGCATCAATATTCGGTGTCCGCACGAGGCCGGAATTGACCTCGCCCTCCCGGTGGAAATCCGGCGGTACCATGTCCGCCACAATCAGCACTATGGAAGGCCGCTTCCCGGGATCGGCGTCCTCGAACACCCCCTGCCCGGTACGCCGGTTGACGTAATCCGTTCGTGACATTCGCCTGCGCCTCCTTGTCTGGAACGCCTGGTAAAGTCTATGCGCCGTCCCGGCTTTTCGCAATACCGGCCGCGTTCCGAATGCCTTTGACAGTCCAGCCGCAGAGTGTACGATTGCGAGGAGAATGTCGCACGAGGTCGCTTCAAAGGAGGGTTAAACGATGCTTTCGAATGGCCTAAAAACGCTTCTCATAATTTCTCTCGCATTCGCTTTGGGCGCAGGCACGTCCGCACCCGCCAAACCCCGG
>Ga0315274_10014058_pt1 | contig 11370 bp, 12 predicted proteins | sample YL17G02_20_MG_FD_203700 | JGI IMG/M metagenome (GOLD analysis project Ga0315274, IMG submission 203700) | Sediment microbial communities from Yellowstone Lake, YNP, Wyoming, USA - YL17G02_20 | ecosystem: Environmental > Aquatic > Freshwater > Lake > Sediment | place: USA: Wyoming | collected...
ACATTTTCCTTGCGCCATTTCCACTTTTTCCTGGTGTTTTGTGGCGTCCCGTTTTCCAGAGGGGTTCTCTGCGCCCCCATTTTTGTATGTAGGTATAAATAGTTCTTGACATACTTGCCGTTTTGTACTCTACTCACCCTGGAACAAGAGGAGGCGCATGAGTATAGTGGGAGTGGAGGAGTGGGGTCAGGTCTTGCAATCATACAGTTCCGTTCTCGATCCGATAGTCATTTTTCAAGAGCTTTGACAGAGCGTCATCTCGCCTCACGCCACGGGCCGCCCTCTTGCCAGTAGTGCATGGTTTCGGCGCCCAAGGCGGCAGCAGGGAGCGGTTGCGTCATCCCATGTGGCGGTAGATGTCGCGGCGATGGCCGAGGCGGACGATCACGACAATCAGGACATTGTCTTGGATTCGGTAGATGATTCGATAGTCGCCGACACGAACACGATAGAGATCGTCGAAACCGGCCAGACGTTGATAGCCGGGCGGTCTGGGGTCGCCTGCGAGCGCGCGGATTTGGGCATTGATGCGATTGCGGGTGGGTTGAGGAAGAACCCCCAACTCGCGCATTGCGCGTTTGGAAAACTCGATGGCGTAGCGCACCTACTCACCATCAAGGCCGAGTTCCCGCCTTGCGACGTCGTAGGGGACGGTGCCTTCGCGCGCGATTTCCGCGAGGGTTTTCGCGGCCTCTTCGTGGTCGATTCGGTCTTCGAGTTCCTCGAAGTACGCTTCGAGGAGCTTGAGGTCGCTTATGGAGATGATCGCGGCCAGCGGCTTGCCATCGTGTTCGAGGAGGACGGGCTCGCCGTCCTCGACGCGCTCAATGGCGTCGGCGAGGTCTTCGTGCGTGCTCTTGAGCACTCGTTGCGTCATATGCCTGATTCCTTTTCATGGATTATAGCCGGAGAGTGCATGACATGACAAGAAACGAAGCTTGCGCGGAACCGGCGGGGCCTTCCGCTCGCCAGGAGAGCGGGGTCAGGTCTCAGGAGAACGGGGTCAGGTCTTGTAATCGATTCCGCTGAAAAACCCCCCATTTTGTGCGGCGTACGAGGGGGCGGGGGCGTGGGGCCGGGGCATGCGGAGACCGCGTTGCGTTTTTTGACCGGCGGACAGACCACTCGAGTTCTTCGCTAAGCTGGTTCGCCTCATGGCTCAGCTCCGAAGACGGATTCCGGCGGGGCTTTCAGGCCGTTTGCGAGATCGTTTGCGTTGCCCCGGTCGTGTTGTTCGCCGCCTGGCCGGCCTCCCACAGTGTTCGGCGACACCAGCGGCGAATGTTGCATGCAGCGGCGATCATGTAGTTCTGTAACCGTACTTTCCTGCGTCCGCGATAACGCGCGCGGCGTAGGCCATAGCCGCGCACCAATTCGCTTTGAGTCCCTTCAATGGCGTTGCGATGGTGCATGTCTTCCTGGAAGGCCGGTGTCTGCATGACCTGGCGACGGGCCTGTAGGGGCGGCCAGGGACAGCCACCTATTTGTAATGATTTTAATATGATTGCCTTGCCATTTTGCCGATAAAATACCCCTCGTTTCGCAGATCGCGTTGTTCTCAGCCACGCCGAATCCTTGTCTCGTGGACAATCCAAAAAACACGTTCCAATAGCCGCCAGCCACAGCTCCCTGTCTCTCCCGGGGCGACTTTGTCAGCGAAGGGACAAACGGAATTCACTTTTGGGTAGGTTGAGGAGGCGTCTCCGAAGGTTTTGTGGCGCCATTGAATACAGCATCGAGGAACTGCATTCCTTCTTGAACCGTCTTGGCAAGCTGTTCGCCTTCCCAGCCATGCCCCGCACCTTCCATGACCACGAGCTTCTGCTGCACGCCGGCCTTCTGAAGTGCCTCGTGGAGCTGCTTCGCCTGTTTTATGGGGACGATAGGGTCCTTCGTGCCATGGAACGTGAGGATGGGAGGGTCTCCCCTATTGACATAAGTGATCGGGGAGGCTTGCACCATGACGGGCGCGTTCCGATCAGACGTCCCAAGGAATTCGGTGATCATCTGCGCCCAACTCTTGCCGAGGGTAACCGCAAAGGGGGCTTCCGCCTCGGGCAACAGACGCCACGTCCGCATATCCGTCGGCCCGAAGAGATTAACGACCACTTGAACCTTGCTCGACAGACCTGGGTTGCCGCCGTTCCCTTCGAGACCATCCTTAGGGTCCATCAAACCAAGCAACAGAGAAAGATGGCCGCCGGCGGAATCGCCGATGGCGCCGATCTTCTCGGGGTCGATGTTCAGGTCCTTGGCGCGCGCACGCAGATAGCGCACTGCGCACTTGACGTCCTCGATTTGGGCCGGCCAAGGATACTTCGGCGCAAGACGATACTCAACCGCTGCCGTCACGTATCCGTGGGCTGCAAACTGGCGAATAAACGGATCGTAGGCCTCTTTGTTCCCGGTCTCCCAAGCACCGCCGTGAATGCACACCAACCCGGGGCTTGGCCCCTTCGCTCCAGGCGGCTTGGCCAAGTCGAGCTTGAGATCCACGTCGCCGCTGCGGCCATAGACAATGTCTTTCTCGACGGCCACCTCTTGCGCCCACGCAACAAGAGGGATAGTGCAGAGTCCTACCCACACAACGAACCATTTTGCTCTCATTCACCCTCTCCCTGATCCCTGGGCTAGTCCGAAGTTCCAGAGCCAAATCAAATGCAAGTTCTATCTTGCATTGAGGAAAGCATTGTGTTCAAGTGCAGGCGTGCTGGGAACAAGCTTTCCTATGGGCACTTGAGGCCGAGCAGGCCGAAGACGTGACGGTGGAAAGCGGTGGGTTCCGTGAGTGTGGTAAACCGCGCGGCATCCTTTCCTTAGTACAGCCCAACACAATTGGGGTTACATTTCGGGATCGAAGCCCGTTGTATGGCCAACAGCTTGTCTTCGTTGTAAGAACATCTTCTCCGAATGTACCCTTATTTGTGTTGCGTCGTACTAAGTAACGGTCTGTACCGGGGTGGCCATGGTTTCCTCATGTTTTCTTCGCGTTTCTTGAGGCATGAGCAGGTCTATCATCCGAACGATCTATCCCAGCGCCAGTGATTTCAGAATTGCCCTGTGACTTTTCCGGTTCGTGTGTCCACGTCGATGCGGCGAAACGCGAGGGTGGAGGCGGCGCCGTCATTTCGAACCCGCGAGTTGCACAAGACGATTGAAATCCGCGTTGTTCCGCGCGGGGTCGAATTGAAGCGCGGCCTCGGCGTCGATCAGTTGTTGGCGCTTATTCTCAAGATAGGCCCGCAGGCTCGCGTCCGGCGCAGCGATGTAAATGCCCACGCGGCTGGCCTTGTCGCGGATCTCGACCGTATCGTCTTGGCAGGACCACTTGACGTCGTATATGCCGTCGGCGTCGATGCGGAACACATCCGTAATGCCCTGAAGGTATGCCGGCAACGGGAAACGCCATTTCGCCCGCCGAGGCGGTCCGAACCGAAACACCTTCTCTTTCGGGTCCGGCGTGTAGTCAAGATCGAGCGCAAACAGGAGCGCGGCGCGCGGACCGCACACCGACGCAATGTCCCAGTCCAACACGTCCTTGGACCGGGTCAGGCGCGCATGCTGGTACGCATCGCCTTCAAGCAGGAATTCGTCGAGCATTCGGAGTTCGCGTCCGATTCGACCGACCTCATCCAGCGTGTCGCGCCACTTGACCAGTGTCTTCAGGCTAAGGTTAAACCAGTAGAGCGATGTGATGCGCGTCGATGCGGCATGATAGGCCTGAAGGCGGATTTCGTCCGGGGTGGGCGAGGTGCGCTTGCGTCCGCCGTACATGTCCCAACCTTCATGCGGCCCCTGGGACCAGATCGCGCACGGCATCGGTCGATTCAGCTCACGGAGAGACCGGCACATGTCGCCAATCGTCTCCAGCGGCGCGCCCCAGCCGATGCGTTCCTTGCCCCAGCGCTCGTACTTGCGCCAGGCATCCGGCGACGGCGCCGTGACGCGGTACGCGTCATAATGTGGGAAGTCGCTCAGACCGGCATAGTCCCGCCATATGCGTTCCTCGCTGTGCGTCACGGTAGTGGCCAGCCGGGATGTCGCGTAAGGATGCAGCTTTTCCCAAACCTCCTGCGGCGGGACGGGACGGCCGCCGCCGTATTGCGGTTCGCCGAGAAACTCGACGGCATGAATTCGCGGCAGCATTGCATCCGTGTCGTAGGTCTCGAATGGCGTCAGCTTGTTGAAGTACTTCAACGGATAGCGCGCATAGAGTTCAGTGTCGCTGTACCCAGGTGTGATGGCGAGATGGGCCGTGTTGACGTGAAGCCGTTTGAGGGCCTTCAGAAAGACCTCGCTGGCCACTGGATTTCCTTCTCCGTTGACCCAACCGCCCGAAATATCAAAGTGCTCCGGCTTGATGCGCAGATATCCCCAGACGGAGAACGCATCTCCTCCGGCCCGCGCCAACATGACCTCAACCGCGGCATATGTAAGCGGAAGCGGACCGGTCTTGACGGAAAACCCGCCGCGGTCGCCCGCGGGAATCCTGGCATCACCGTTGAACGCTTCAAGGGATTGCAGCGGAGGCTGTGGAAGCAACACACGCGGCAACTTCGGTTCCTGAGGCAGCCACAGACGACAGGACCGGATTTCCATGGACGAATCCGACGCGTTGGCGATATGGACCACCAAGCAGGCGGCGCGCGGCGCCGCCGACATGGTGTCGGGCTGGATGGCGGCATCGGGACCGAGAAATGTCACGGCAGAAAGCCAAAATGCCGGCTTGTCGAGAGATACTTCCTTCGACAGCCATGGCGTGCTTTCCGGACCGATTTCAACGCGTACCCGGCCACCAGGCCCAAACGGCGCAACCCGCCCGTTGAAGGTCCACACCGTCAATGCCCCGGGCGGCAATGCAAAACTTTCACCCGGCGTGGCGGATGGCGTGTCGTGCCAAGCCCAAACGCGCGCCCCAAGCAAGTCCGCCGCCGACTTGCCGTCAAACAGTATCCGCGTTTGGCCATTCATGGACAACGGCTCACTATTCGATGCTGCGTCATTGCACAGAAACAACTGTACACGGGCGCCGACCGCCGGTTCCGGGGCACGCGCGTAACGCATGGAGTCCGCCATCACATGCGGCGTGACCGTAACCCCTGCGATATTGATGGTAGGACCGTCCGCTCGGGTGGCAAAGGCAAGAGATACTCCCAGCATCAACGTGGCCACTCCCCATGCCATTAGTGCTTTCATATCAGCTCAACTCCCGCCGTTTGCTTGAGATTTCTCGGAAGTGGATTGCCTCACAAGTCGGCGGCTGGACGGCAGGAAGCCGCCTCCGTTGTGCACAAGAGTATGCGCGTTGCCGGACGGTAACGTATACGTTGTCCATTTAAGAAGTGGAATTCTTCCATTACGTCTAGTTACTCCGGTGAGGTTCCCGCCACACATACGTAGCGACGCTCTTCGGCCCCATTTCCGCGTGAAACCAATGCCCTTCTGCGGATCCACGAGTTTCTCGATGGTCTCGGTCATTTTCTCCGGACCCAGTTTGAACAGGCTGTAACATGTTGTGCGTTCGAACGACGCGCCCATGCCCAAAATCGACTGATAGGTCTTCCGCGGGTAGAGCTTGATCACCCGATCCTTCCCCAGTTTTCCTGCGGGCTCCAGCGGAATGGATGGGCCTTGCGTGAGAGTCTGCTTCATGTCTTCCGAACTTGACCAGACCTGAACGGTTTGCGGCTGCGGATATGCCCACATGGAAAGCAGGACGACAACTACAAGTGCTGCGAGTGGCATCGAAGGGTTTCCTCTCTTTCCTCGAATGTTGTCCACGGCAATACCCCGGTTGTACCACCCAGGATCAGACCATGTTACTCTTTCAGACGCGCGCTGAGGAAAGCCTTGTAGTCCGGATCGGAAAGCAAGCGCGTCCAGATGTTGAAAGGCGCAGGCACAGGATGTTATGGCGTTCGCAGAGGAACTTCTGCCGCCGCTCGAAGACCACCAGAGTCAGATCTTCGCAATGACGGATAACGACGTTGGCCTTTGCTGTTGCCAAGGACTGCTCAAGCCACGCAACGCGTTGTTCGCGATCTTCTGCTTCGATGTAACCATCTTTGGCGACGAACTTGGGATATCGAATCAAGTGCTTATACCCGTCTGTGAAGCGTTCCTTGCGCACCCGTCTCAGGACCGGCACGTATCATGGATTCTGAAGCGCAAAGCCACCGTTCGTCACAAATACCTCGGTCATCATCCAGAACTCACTGCCCAAAGGTTGTGGATACCGGGCGAATTCAGCATGGCCGTCCAGGAACAGAATGTTCGACCCGCCGGGCACATGATTGAAGGTCGCGGCCCCGTGGAGGGCGCCGCTCCTCTTTGCCGCGCAGTGGTCCCACATCACAGCGATGTCGCTCTGGGCCTGCGCTGTCGCAGCAGGGTTGTTGATGTCGGTAACCATGAACCGCTCGATGCCTTCGCGCAGATGGTAAGCCGTTTGCGTGCCGGCATTCGGGAATTCGAGTTGAATGTCCTTTGAGAACCACCAAGCCACGAGTGTGATGGCTGGATACTCGTCATCCCACACATCGCTGAGGTACGTGACGTCCTCTACAGTCTGCACCCACTCACTCTTGATGAGCTTGGGCTGGTAATGATACGCAATGGCGAAGGTCATAAGCACTTTGCCGTTCGCGCAGTTGGCAAGATCCGCTGGCCCAAAAACCGAGTTGATCACTTCCAAATCGGTCGTGCACATGTCGGATTCCGGATCATCAAGGTTTGGTACGGGGATTTGCCAGTCCTCCCAACCGGTGCGGCTGGGTGCCGAGGGGCAGAAACAGATCTTCCAGTCCGTAAGGTATTCCGGGTAGATATCCCGACCACGCGGGCCCCAAGCCACCGGCCAAAGGGTATCATTCATGACCGCATCGACATACCCGCCGTCCACCTCGGGATACTTCCCGCCCGCGCTTTCGTTGGCATACATTTTCAGGACGAGCCCCCATTGCTTCAGGTTGTTCTGGCAGCTTGAACGCCGTGCCGCCTCGCGGGCCCGAGCCAGCGCCGGGAGCAAGATCGCCGCCAAGATGCCAATGATGGCGATGACCACAAGGAGCTCGATGAGCGTAAAACCCTCTTGTGAACGCATGGTTCCTATCTCCTTATTATTCGTGACATCAGTGAGACAAACTTTTCCTCACATTCAGTTTCGGTGCCGACAATTCCTCATTTTTCCTCACGTACCTCTCCACAGCCCTTATATGTCCTTAGATTGCTTTACATATACCATAGGTTATGATAAAATTCAAGCATAAAATTGTGTATCATGCTTCAGTCTCAGCAAAGGCAGGGGTAAACCAATGAAGCGCAAGACACGGCCGCCAGTCAAGCAAGACGCCATCATTGAGTTTCTTCGCGAGTCCATCTTGGAAGGCGGCCTCAAGTCTGGTGACAGGTTTCCAACACGGAGCGAGATTGAGCAACGGTTTGAGGCCAGCAGTGTGACCGTTCAGCGGGCCTTCGACCGCCTTGTAGAGGATGGGTTTGTCTCCGTCCGCGGGAAAGACGGGACCTACGTTGCCGAGAATCTGCCTCATTTGTCGCGATATGGGATTGCGTTTCCCAAGACCTTCGCGCTCGAGGGGTGGAGCCAGTTCTACACGGCCATGATGGCGGCCGCGCACATGATTGAACGGGAAGGAACGTCCCGGTTGCCCTGCTACATGGGGGTGGACGGAGGCTCTCATGGCGATGGATACCGGGCCTTGGTGCGAGACGTCTGCGCTCACCGCGTTGCAGGCATCATCTTTCCAGGCAGGCCTCGCTTCGAGGAGCATTACCCGCTTCGGCCAAGGCCGGGGCTTCCGTGGGTCTTGCTGATGTCGTCGCCGCCATTGCTGCCCGAAGCCATTGCCGTGGACTTGGGCGGAGTGGCAGGGTTCTTGGACAGGGCGGTCGAGTATCTTGCCTCCCGAGGAAGGAGAAGGATTGCGTTAATTACGGTCGCCGGATTTGAGGCGGAACGGTTGGAACACTTTGGGAATCGTCTGCCGGCGTTCGGCATGACGACAAGTCGGTACTGGCATCAAGCAGTGGATCCGGCCATCCCGAAATGGGCTGACAACGTGGCCCACTTAATGTTCCACGAAGGACACCGCGAGCGGCCCGATGGTCTCATCGTCACGGACGATAACTTGGTCGAGCACGCGTCAGCGGGGCTGATTCAAGCGAGGGTGAACGTGCCAGGAGATGTCGAAGTCGTTGTCCACTGTAATTTCCCCACGCCAACACCCAGCGTGCTTCCGGTGGTGCGACTCGGATACGACATTCGGGAAGCGCTTCGTACGTGTATGACCTTGATCGACCGTCAGAACCGCGGCGAAACCGTATCCGAGTACACGGTCTTCCCCCCGGTTTTTGAGTGGGAAGTCCCAAGTCCCGGCCCGCCCATGTTCCGCGCCAACGGGTAGACCGGGGTTCGTTTAGGGGAGGCGTTAGGCTCCTCGCGCCGCCGAGGAGGTGACGAGTCAGGAGTGAGGCCCGCCTTGGTGGTGGGCGCGGTTGTCACAGCAGATAGGAGGTGTAATATGGCTACGGCGATGGTGATTAGTCCCCACGCGGACGACGCGGCGGCATTTTGCGGGGCGACGCTAGCGAAATTTGCGGATCAAGGGTGGCGCATCATTCTCGTGCGGGTGACGAATGACTGCAAAGACTCCGTGGGATTAAGTATTGAAGACACGGTCCGGCGAAATACCGAGGAAATGCATGCGGCGGCGAAGATTATGGGTGTCGCGGAAGTTGTCGAACTCGGCTACGAAACCGACTGTCTCGCCGACGTGCCGGAAGTGCCATTGCGCGAGCGATTCATCTACCTGTTCCGAAAATACCGGCCCTATGCCGTCTTCTCGTTCGATCCCTTCGGGCTGTACGAAGGAAACATGGACCATATCCGGGTCGCGCAGGCGGTCGAGGAGGCGTTCTGGGTCTCATGTTTCGATAAGCATCACCCGGAGCATTTCAAAGAAGGGCTCGCGCCGTTCAGCGTATGTGAACGCTGGTATTACGGCCGGAATCTGCCCGGCGCCAACCACGCCGAGGATGTGTCCGAATATATCGAGAAAAAGATCGACGCGTTATGCGCCCACCGCGAAATGATGCGTAACACGCTGAATCAACTGCGCTTGCAGGTGCAGGCGTTCGGCCGGCGCATGCCGCTGCTGGACATGTCGATGGACGGGGATCTGCGTCCCCTACTGGCGCTGGTCATGCAAGAACAAGCCAATGCGGTCGCCAAAGCATTCAATCTGGGTGAAGGCCTTATGGGCGAAGCTTTCCGGCTCGAGCGATTCGGCGATCTGGAAGGATTTGTACAGGCGATGAGTGAACCTGTTCCCGGCGCCGAGGAAGCTCCCAAAAGGGAGCGATTGGACTTGCCGAAACCCGAGGCTACTAACTCTGTCCCGCGCGATCGGATCTTGCCGGAAAACCTGAACAACCGGACGAGCCTGATGGGCCATCATCATTTATGCGCCGGCGCGTTTGAGGAGCTATACCAACTGCCGGCGTTCAGGGCGGCCTATGCTGAGTTAGTCGCGCGGTTTCAGCCGTCACCCGATCTGCAAGTTGAGACCATCTTCGGGTACGACCTCTTCTGCTATCTCTGCGAGTATTGGTCGAACGAAGAAGGGCGGTGTTCCACCGGTTGGAAGAACAAGATCAGCAAGGATGCGGCCGTGCTCGAGCATCTCGGGCTGCAGCCCGGCCAGGTTACACGCCTGGAAGATCTCCACCGATTGCTCGCCGAGAAGGTGTCGGAGGCGGACCTGAAACGGTTCTGCAGCATGGGCGAATGGAAGTGCGAGATGTATATCCTCGGGGCCTGCCAAAAGGCCTATCAAAGACTGCGAAATCAGTTTGGTATCCAGTCGTGAGAAATGGCGGCTCGAAGGCAAAACGCCAGCGATTTGCGGTCCTCGCTGTACTTGGCTTCGGTTTCTTCATCGACAGCGCTGAAGATGTGGCCCTGCCGATGCTGTTTCCGGCAATTCGCAGCGCGCTCGGGCTCGATGTCGCCGCCCTGGGCCTCATGACCGGCGTACGCATCATCTTCCAAACCTTCAGCGGCCCTTTCTGGGGAATGGCGGCCGATCGATTCAGTCGCAAATGGGTGCTCGTCATTGGCGCGGGGGTCTGGGGACTTTGGACTTCGCTGTGCGGCCTGACGTTTTCGTTCTGGCAACTGTTTGCCGCCCATGTGATCGCCTGCCTCGGTCTCGGGTGTCTGTACCCTGCGGCATTCAGCATGGTGGCCGACACATTCGGCCCGCATGATCGGGGTAAAGCGCTGGGTACCATAGCCGCCATCGGCATGCTGGGTATAGTCGTCGGCGCAGCCATTTTCGGGCAGTTGGTCGGCGCGTCTGACACCGGCTGGCGATGGGCATTTATCACGCTTGGGCTGGCCAGCGTTGTATCAGGAGTCCTTATAGCCGTAACTATTCGCGACCCCGTCCGGGGCGCTGCGGAACCCGAACTCGAACAAGTCATCACCGAGGAAAAAGCGATCCAGTTCCGGTTTCATGTCGCCGACGCCGCCCAAATTCTCGCGCGGAAAACCGTATGGGTGAATTTCCTCCAGGGCGTCTTCTTGCTCACCACCATCAACAGTCTCGTGACCTTCTTTCCCACATGGCTGGTGGACGACCGGCACTTTTCGCAATCCCACGCCATGCTGGTTTTTGGCTGCGTCGTGGTTTCGCTCGCCGTGGGAAGTATCGTTGGCGGAATGGTGGCAGATTCGAGCGACCGCCGATGGCCCCGCTACGGCCGCATCCTCATTTCCCAAATCTCCATCCTGGTGACATTGCCAGCCCTGTATTTTCTGCTGATTCGGGCGGCGTCGCCGCAAAGCATTATCGCCTCCGCTTTGCTTGCCGGCTTCTTTATCGACTGGACCCGCCGCGGCGTGAAGCAGCCCTTGGTACAGAACGTCATCCCGCCGGAACTGCGCAGCACCGCCATGGCCCTCACGGAATTCGTGCAGGGGGCGGCCGCATCCATCATCATCATACTCTTTGCGGGTTACGCCAAGCGTCATGGCCTCACGGCGGCCCTGATGATCCTGGGCTGCGGCTCGTGGACCATCGCCCTCATCGTCACCAGCCTGTATTATCTCGTCTATCCAGCCGATGCCGTCCGCCTCCGTAATGCCATGCAACACCGCCGCCAATTGCTTGCAGAAGTGGACATTGCTTAGTTTGCCGTTTCTGTACTTTCGACTTCGTGTCCTGCACGTCCTAGGGTACGTTTGGGCAGCATAACATGTTCCTCCTCTTCGCCTTGGAACCTAACACGAGTGTCTTCGACGTCATTCTGGCATTGCTTTCGATCCGTGGGCCCATTAGCACACGATGT
>Ga0315274_10014060_pt1 | contig 11368 bp, 5 predicted proteins | sample YL17G02_20_MG_FD_203700 | JGI IMG/M metagenome (GOLD analysis project Ga0315274, IMG submission 203700) | Sediment microbial communities from Yellowstone Lake, YNP, Wyoming, USA - YL17G02_20 | ecosystem: Environmental > Aquatic > Freshwater > Lake > Sediment | place: USA: Wyoming | collected...
CGCGCTCGCCGTGGTGATCGTCGCGATGTGCACCCTGGGCCGGCAGGACGGAGGCGGGACACGCGGGACAGGAGGCGAGCCGGGGGCACCCGAGAAGACGGACCTCAGCAAGATCAAGCCGGAGACGCCCCCGCCCGGCGTGGGGCCAGAGCATGCGCCCCCGGGCAAGCCGTCCAAGGAGGTTGGGCTGTCGGAGGACGAGGTCGAGCAGAAGTTCCCGACGATCAATGACCCAAGGACGCTCGACCAGATCAGGGATCAGGATACCGATCTCGAGGCAGGGGCGCTGTACCATCTGGCTCACCGCGTCTACCGGGAGCCTCCCGAAAAGCTGAAGGCCGAGGCGGACCCGAAGCCAGACTGGGCCGCTCTCTGGGAGCACTCTCCCGCCGCCCGGGCGAAGGCCATTGCCGTTCGAGGCCAGATCGTCGCCCTATGGCCCCAGCCCCTGAGGGCCAACCCGTGGGGCATCAAGGAGTTCTGGGCCTACCGAGTTCGGCCGGAGAATATCCCGGTTCCTCCCCCGCTGAGCACCCTCCAGCCCGTCCCGGCTCCGCCTGGGGAAGCGCCGGACATTCCGCCTCCCGGCCAGGCGGCCGAGGCCCTTGCCCTTCCCAAGGAACAGGTCGAGGCGAAGTTCCCCTTCCTCGCGGACCCGAAGACCCTCGACCAGGCCCGCGACCAGGGGACGGAGGTTGAAGCGGCGCCGCTGTTCTTCCTCCTCCATCGCGTCGCTCAGGACCCCCCCGAGAAGCTGAAGGGCGAGGCGGACCCGAAGCTCGACTGGACGGCGCTATGGAAGGAGCCTTCCGCCGCTCGCGGAAAGGCGGTCGTGGTTCGCGGCCAGGTCGTCAGGCTCTGGAGCCAGCCCGTGGGCGAGAACCCGCTCGGGGTGAAGGAGCTGTGGGTCTATCGCGTGCGCGCGGAGGGTGCGCCACCCGAGGGAAAGGCCAGCCTTTACGACGTCTATGCCATCGAGAAGCTGAAAGGCGCGTTGGCCGGCGACACCGTGACCGTCTACGGCCGTTTCCTCAAGGCGCGAGTCGCCGAGCCGGAGGCTGCGGAGGCCTCGAAGGTCCAGGTGGCAGTGGTGGCCGCGAGGCGGCTGGAGCCGCTCGCGTACCTCAACGAGCCCAGGATGCCGGCGCCCATCGTGGACGGCAAGCCGCCGGAGGGGCGCGCGCTCTTCTGGCTCCTCAAGCGCGTCCGCGAGTCCACCATGCGTGACCTGAGGACCGGCGCGGAGCCCAATGCCGCCCTCTCGCATCCCGCCTTCCTGGAAGCTCCCGCGCGCCACCGAGGCAAGGTGGTGGCCATTGCCGGGGACCTCCAGCGCATCCTGCGTATCTCCCTGCCCGACAACCCGCTCGGCCTCCCGGATGTCTACTACGGCCAGGTGGTGGACCAGGACGGCAAGACGGCCACCTTCTACTGCTTCGGCGTCGCTGACGACGTCCGCCTCAACGAGCCTGTTACCGTCTACGGCTACTACCTGAAGAACTGGACCACCACAACCCAGGGCGCCGAGGTGACCAGCCCCGTCGTCGTCGCCAGGCAGCTCGTAGCGTGGTACACGCGGGCCAGCCAGCTCGAGCGCGGCTATTTCTACGATGTCTACTCGATCGAGAAGCTCAAGGGCGCGATGCAGGGCGATCAGGTGACGGCCTACGGCCGCTTTCTCAAGGCGCGGCTCATCGAGCCGGAACGGATGGAGGACCAGGTCGAGCTCCAGGCCGCCATCGTGATCGCCCGTCGTCTCGAGCCGCTGACGTACCTTGACGACCTGAAGAAGATGCCGGGACCGGTCGTGGACGGCAAGCGCGTGGAGCCCCACCCGTTCTACTGGTTGCTCAAGAAGGCCCGCGACATTCCCTTCGACCAGCTCCGGGCCCAAGCCGAGGCCAATGCCCACCTCACCCATCTCGACCTCACCAACAACCCCGAGCGCCATCGGGGAAAGCCGATAGTCATGCGGGGAGGGGTGCGGAACCTCATCCGCATCAGCCTCCCCGAGAACCTCCTCGACATGCCCGACGTCTACTACGGCCAGCTCGTTGACGGCGACCGCAAGATGCACACCTTCTACTGCATCGGGGTCCCCGAGGGCATCCACCTCCACGACTCCGTGCTCCTCTACGGCTACTTCCTGAAGAAATGGTCCTACACTAGCGTGGGCAACTACGAGATGGACACCCCCGTCTTTGTGGCCAAGCTGATGCAGGTGATCGCGTACGAGCGCGGCCACTTCTTCGAGATCGTCCTTCTCGTCACCGTCGCCGCCACGGCTGTCGCCATTGTGATCGGGACACTCGCCGGGCGCGCCTACGGCCGCTCCGCCGCCGAGGCCCGCTACAAGCGTCACCAGGAACGCATGCCCGGCAACATCAACGAGTTGGCCAAACGCCAGGCCGCCGCCGCGCGCGGCGAGCAGGACGACAAGAAGCCCGAGGGTGGCGGGGGAACGCCCGGCGGCTCACCCGCCTGAGGGGATGGGATGAACGCGCTCCTCGCTACGGCGCTCATGCTTGCCGCCGGCGATGTCGAAGTCTTCCTCAAGACCGACCGCCAGCCCGCACGGCAGCCCGCCAAGGCCATCGGCAGCGACTTCATCGAGACCTGGCTCACCCTCGACAACCTCAAGCTCCACCACAAGGTGGCCGTGGACCCCAAGAACGCCGACGAGCCGGTCAGCTTCGGCTACGGCGACTTCTTCTTCGGCTGCGAGTTCGGTCGCGAAGGCAACGGCGGCTGGAACCTCTGGCACTTCACCAGCGCCAGCGTTACCGACCCCCGCAACCCCGGGAAGCCCGTCGGCCTCTACCGTCGGGCCGAAGGCCTCCACATCGTCGAGCGAGGGCCGCGAGCCGTCGCCGACGTCGCCTGGTGGCTCGCCGCCGGGCCGCAGAAGCAGCCGAACGATCTCGTCACCATGCGGCTCATCAAGCTCGCCGCCGAGCCAGCCTGGTGCTACATCGAAACCGCCGTCGAGGGCGAAACACCCCTGGCATTGGCCTCCACCTGGTACTCCGCCTTCCCAGGAAACACCTCCGGGCCGCCCGCCCGCGAACGCTGGGTGACCGCCCCCGGCCGCAGCCACAACCTGATGACCGGGCCTGTGGAGCTCGACCCGGCCCGCGACTGGGCCATCTCCCTCCACAACAAGCACGGCGACGAGCGCGGCGGCTCCCTCCTCGTCTTCGACCCCGACGAGGTCGCCACGGCCCGCGTCGAGGGCACCTACGGCGTCACCATCCACCTCACGCCCAAGCCGGGGCGCAAGGCCGTCCGCGTCGCCATCAGCTACTTCCTTCGCCAGCACTACGAGCAGGCCAATGCCGCCTTCCTCCGCGACGCACCTGGGGCGCTCGAACGGCTGCGGAAAGTGGACTGGGAGGCCGACCTGGGGCGGCTGGAGTCGACCTGGGGAAGGGAGATGCAGGAACTGGCCGAGCCTTTGCGCCTCGCGGCAGGCGATGAGGAGCTGGCCCTGCGAATGGATGGCGTGCGAGCGAACTACGGGAAGGCCCTCGCCGAGGCCAAGGCGGCGCGCGCCCAAGGCAAGCCCGTCCCCCGCCGCCTCCAGCGCCAGCTCGCCGACTCCCTCACTCAGTTCCGCTCCGCCCGCGACGCCCTCTTCGCCGCAGCCGTCAAGGCTCTGCTCAATGAGAAGAAATGAGCCTTCATCCCCTCTCACGCCTCGCGTTGTTCGTCCTCATTCCCCCCCTTGCGGCGCTGGCAGGCGCTCCCTCTGACACGGTGCTGGCGACGATCCACGAGATCGACGGCTTTACCCGCATCGAGGCGTTGCAGCCCGGCGAATGGGTGCGGATCAGCCTCTCGCCCCATTTGGAGTACCCCTGCCCGCGCGGCTCGGAGCTGCGCTTCGAGCAAGAGGGGCATCGGGTCCTCGTCCGCATTGACGGCGGGGAGCCACAGCTCGTGGGCATCGTGGCCTGCTCCCCTCTGGGGAGCCAGGCGCTGGCGGAGGCCCTGCGCGAGGGCACAGGCCCCCTGGCCATCTGGTGGCATAGCAATGCCCCGGACTGGCTCCCGCAGCTTCCCCCGGGGCGCGAGTGGACGGTCGCCGTCACGGGCGGCCAGTGGGTTGACTGGCCATCCGCCATCGGAAAGCTCACCGAGGTGACTACCCTCGATCTGACAGGGGACGGCTACTACCCCGCTCCGGTGCCCGACCTCGAGCCTCTCGCGCGCCTCCACAATCTGCGTTCGCTGCGGCTCGGCGCCTGCGCCGACCTGGCCCGGCTCGCCCCCCTGGCCAGACTGAGGAATCTCCAGGGACTGGAGATCCGCGACTGCCGGGGCGAGACCGACCTCGAGCCGCTCACCCGCTTCCCCGGCCTGACCTCGCTGAGCCTCCACGACTGCACCGATGTCTCGGACCTCGCCCCCCTCGCAAAGCTGCCCCGCCTCACCTCACTCCGCCTGGGCCATCTTGGGAAAGTGCGCACCATCGAGCCGCTCACGCACCTCGGCGGCCTCACCTCCCTCGATCTCGAATGGGCCGCCCGTGACGAGGCGGGCCTTGCGCCCCTGGGGTGCCTCACGCGCCTTCGATGCCTCAAGCTCCGGGGCGGATACCGCGAGCTCGACATCGCCCCCCTCGCCCGCCTCGGCGAGCTTCGCGCTCTAAACCTGGCCGTGGAAGGCACGGTGGTCAAGGATCTCACCCCCGTCACCCGCTTGAGGAAGCTCCGTGCGCTCGCCGTCCGGGGTTGCCGCCAGCTCGGCTTCCTAGCCGAGCTGCCTGACCTGACCGACCTGGGTCTTTACGGCTCGGAGCACCTGGACGATCTTCGCCCTCTGGCACGCCTGCGCAAGCTCACTTCCCTGGCGATCACGGGTTCCAATGTCCTCACCGATCTCACGCCGTTGGGCGAGCTGCACGAGCTCAGGACGCTCGGCATCTGGTACTGCCGCGAGGTCACCGACCTGACTCCTCTGGCCAAGCTTCAACACCTGACCGGACTCAGAATCCTCGGCTCCAAGGTGCGCGACCCACGGCCCCTTGCTGGCCTCCCGAAGCTCACCTCGCTCTGCCTCAACACATCCACCGAGCTCTTCGACATCCGGCCACTGGGGCGGCTCACCCACCTTCGCCTCCTCAATCTGGGGCAGTGCTATAAGCTCTCCGACATCAGCCCTCTCGCGAGCCTTGCGAAGTTGGAGCACCTCGTGCTATCCAACTCCCCCTGGATTGAGGACCTCTCCCCTCTGGCCCGTTGCACGAACCTCAGGCATCTGGACGCCGAGTTGACGGGCGGCGTGCCCCATCTCGGCTTCCTCGTCCCTCTCACCCGCCTCAAGAAGCTCCGCCTCAAGCTCGGCCCCGACGCGCCCGACCTCACCATCCTGGCCAGGCTCCCCAGTCTCACCCACCTGGAAGTCCAGTGCGAGGCCCCCGTCTCGGACCTCGGCCCTTTCAGCAAGCTGGCCCAGCTTGAGGTCCTCCGATGGCATGGGAAGAGCCCGTTGCGCGACCTCAGCCCTATAGCCAAGCTCCCTCAACTGACGTGCCTGTGGCTCACCCTCGGCCCGAACGCCAGCGACATCACCCCCCTTGGCAACCTCACCGGACTCCTGGAGCTCCGCCTGCTTGAGGCCAAAGACCTCTCAGACATCAAACCGCTGGCCGACCTTCGGAAGCTCGACACACTCCATATCGAGAACAGCGATCTCCTCACGCACCTCGGCCCGCTGGCCGGCCTGCGGGCCATGCGGGTCCTCTCCTTGAACGGATGCCGCCAACTGACCGACCTGCGGCCCCTGGAGAACCTTAGCGGCCTCCAGCGCCTCTTCCTTGAGGAGTGCAGGCGGGTCAGCGACCTCGGCCCGCTGGCCGACCTCCACAACCTGCGCTCGCTGTGGATGAGCGGCTGCACGGAACTCTCCGACCTGCGTCCTCTCGCCTCCCTCGACCGGCTCGGCCAGCTCTACCTCAACCGCTGTCCGAAACTCTCCGACCTCACCCCCCTGCGCTCCATCGCCCGCCGCCCTGCGGACATCCAGGTCGAAGGTCAGCTTGAGGGACAGCTCCATCTCCTGCGAGGCGAGCAGGAGCCACCTATGAAGTGAGGCCGCGCGCAGGCGATCCCACTGCCTGGCGTTCGGCAATGGCTCAGCGGGATGTTCGGGCACCAGCCTTCGGGGATCGGAGGCCGGCTTGGCGGCCGAGGCGCTTGCCGAGGCGGTCCAGGGCGGCGGAGTGGTCGAGCGGGGCGAGGTGGATGTTAAGGAGGGAGAAGCTCTTCGTGTTGGCGCGGGCGCGGACGAGCGCGTCCTCCAGCTCGCCCTCGGTCCTCACCTCGCAGCCCCAGCCGGCCCGGAGGACCTGCGGGAAGAGATGGTAGGCCCAGTCGGGGATGTCGTTGTACGGCCCGTCGTGGATGATGCGCTCGGTCGTGTAGCCCTTGTTGTTCAGCACGAAGACGATCGGGTTGAGGCCCCAGCGGGCGATGCTGGAGAGCTCCTGGCCGGTCATCTGGAAGGCGCCGTCGCCGACGAAGACGACCGGACGCAGGCGGCGATTGCGAATCTGCACGCCCAGCGCCGCGGGGACGGCGAAGCCCATCGAGGTGTAGTAGGCGGGGCTGAGAAACTCCGTGCGGCGATGGATGGTCAGGTCCGCCGCGCCGAACAGGCTGTCGCCCGGGTCGCAGACCACCGCGTCGTGGTCGCGCAGGAAATCGTTCATCCTGGCGAAGAAGCGGCGAACGCGGATGCGGCGCCGCCGCTGCGGGCGGAAGGGCTTGCGCTCGGGCTTGGGAGGGACCGCAATCCTCCGCCGCCGTCCAACCGGCCCGCGAATCAGGCCGTGGAGGAAGTCCTGGAGCGTCACGCCCTCGAAGTGGTGGTGCTTGATGGCGATCCGTTCCGAGGTCGCGTTGATCGTGCGCGCGGCGTCGAGGCGCGCGGTGAAGCCTCCGAGGTCAATGTCGGTCATGAACGTGCCGAGGATGAGGAGGCAATCGGCGCCCTCGACCGCTCGGCGGACATCCTCCCGCCCGATCGCGCCCTCGTAGATCCCGAGATACTGCGGATGGAGCTCCGAGATGACCGACTTGCCGAGGAGCGTCGCCGCCACGGGATAGCCCGTCCGCTCGACGAGGCGGACGAGGGTACCCTGAAGGCCGAAGCGATGGACCTCCACGCCCGCGAGGATGACGGGCCGCCGGGCCACCCGCAGCATCGCCGTGGCCTCGGCGAGGGCCTCGCGGAGAGCCTGGGGGTCGCTCTTCGGCAACTCCGTAGCCAGCGGCCCCGGCTCGGCGCAGGGGCGGTCCACCATGTCCCGGGGCAGCTCCAGATAGACGGGCCGCTTGTGCCGCTGGCACGCCGCGAGGGCCTCGTCAATCTGGCCGGGCGCCCTGGCGGGGTCTTCGAGCGCGGCCGAGGCGACCGTCACCTGCTCGAAGATGAGCCGCTGGGTGTTGAAATCGCGGACGCGATGGTGCAGCAGCGGGGAGCGGATGCGCTCGCGCAGGCCGGGCGCGCCGCTGATCACGATCAGCGGCGACTTCTCCGCGTAGGCCTCGGCCACCGCGTTCACCGTGTTCAGCCCGCCCACGCAATACGTCACGCACACGGCGCCCAGGCCGTTCACCCGCGCGTAGGCATCGGCGGCGAAGCTCGCCCCAGCCTCCGTGCAGGTGCCCACCACCTGTAGCGAGCTCTGCACCAGCAGATCGTAGAAGCCGAGCACATAATCGCCTGGGATGCCAAAGATGTGCTTGAGGCCCGTCTCTTCGAGCCGCTGAACCAGGTATCTGCCCACAGTCGTGGAACTGCGCATTTGCGCCTGCCTGTGAATGCCGCCAACGCCGTCTCCCCTTTGCAGACTGGCGCTCATGACTCAGTATACCCTCGTCAGGATGAATAGCAAGCCCCCTGGCAGTTCATCGCTCCCTTTACACGAACGTTGCTGCTGCTTATAGTGTATGTCAGGACGCATTCACCTCGCTCCTTGCTGCCGGGGACAGACCCATGCTCTCTCGTCGGACCTTCCTGAAGGGGCTGGCCGCTGCGGGGCCGGCGATACTGCTTCACGGCGAACGGGCCAGGGCGGCGAATGCGAAGAGGCCCAACCTCATCTTCGTCTTCGCCGACCAGTTGCGGGCCTGCTCCGTCGGCTGCCTCGGCGAGGAGCAGGTGAGGACGCCCAGCATGGACAAGCTCGCCTCCCAGGGAGTCCTCTTCACCAATGCCTACAGCGCGAATCCCGTCTGCACGCCGTATCGCGCGACGCTCCACACCGGCCGCTACTGCCACGCCAACGGCATCATGCAGAACGACGTGCAGCTCCCGCTCGATTCCGTGACCCTCCCGAAGGTGCTCAGGAGCGCCGGCTACAAGACGGCCTTCGTCGGCAAGTGGCACCTCCACGGCGGCCCGCGGATGCCCGGCTTCGTCCCGCCCGGCCCCGCCCGCCAAGGCTACGACTTCTGGGCCGCCAACATCTGCCAGCACGACTACTTCCGAACCGTCTACTTCAGAGACACGCCCGAGCCGATCCGCATGCAGGGCTACGAGCCCGACGGCTTCACCGACGAGGCCATTGGCTTCATCAAGGCCAACAAGGACGGCCCCTTCTTCCTCTGCCTCGCCTGGGGGCCGCCCCACGACCCCTACGTCGCGCCCCCCGAGTACATGAGGCAGTACCGCCAGGAGGAGATCCGCCTCCGACCTAACGTGCCCAAGGAGCTGAACGGCGCCGCGGCCAACGATGCGAACCGAATCGCCGCCTACTACGCCGCGACGACGAACGTGGATTGGAATCTCGGCCGCCTGATGGCCGCCCTCGACGGCCTCGGGATCGCCGAGGACACCGTCCTCGTCTTCTCCTCCGACCACGGCGACATGCTCGGCTCGCAGGGCGAGGCCAAGAAGTGCCGACCGTGGGAGGAATCGGCCAATGTCCCGCTCATCCTCCGCTACCCGCGGCGCGGCAGGAGCGGCGCGAAGTCCGACGTGCTCGTCAACAGCGTGGACGTGATGCCCACCCTCCTTTCGCTGGCGGGCGTCCCTATCCCTGAGAGCGTCCAGGGCCGCGACCTCTCGTTCGCCGCGCTCGGCAAACAGGGCGCCGAGCCGCCCTCGCTCTATCTCGCCTTCTACTGCACTTGGCAAGGGATGAAGCCCTGGCGCGCCGTCGTCACCAAGGACTGGAAATACGCCCGCCACGAGGCCGGCCCCTGGCTCCTCTACGACCGCAAGAGCGACCCGTTCGAGCTCAAGAACCTGGCGAGCGAGCCCGGCTTGGCGACCAGGCGCGAGGGGCTTGACCGCGAACTCGCGGCCTGGATGGCGAAGACGGGCGACGACTGGCGCAAGTTCACCTTCCCCGACCTGCATCCGAGTCGCAACCCGCGCCCGTGGGGACAGAAGATGAAAGAGTGAGGCGGTGGGCACGTTCAGCTTGACCGCGGCGCCTTGCTGCCGGCGCTGGGCCTCCGCCGCGCTGAAGGGCCATCGGCAGGGGTCCTCAGCTCGACTTTCGCCATGAACTGCGCCGGCCAATCGCCATAAGCCGGCCCCTTTCTGTGACTTACGTGGTGGCCGCCGAGTTTTGACTCGGCTGTAAAGTGCCACGGCTGGCTCGCCCAGCCGTGGCCACGGTTGGCGAGCCAACCGTGGCACTCTGCGCTAGAAAAATGCCCCGTCGCTGATGTTCTCAAGCCCGGAGGGGAGGCCTGGTGCATTCCGGGGTATCCTCCTCTTGGCGGGAATGGAGAGAACGGCCCCGGAGCCGCCCGGATCGCCAACGCGCTCATTGTGTGCCAACCCTAGGGGGGTGGAGGTGGTACACAATGGGAACAATGGCCTGGAGCCGCCCGGATCGCCAAGGCGCTCATTGTGTGCCAAGGCTATAGGGGGACGGTTGGCACACAATGGAGACCATGAGTTGCTTGCCGGATTGCGCCCTCCCGCGGGGTTTGGAACCCGCGGGAGGGAGTTGCTCTATTCGGCGCCCCTCGCCGTCGTGGCGAGTACCACCGATCCCGCCAAGGCAGACGCGCAGCGCACACCGAACCGAGAAGCTCGAATCATGGGAGCCCTCCATCAGTGGGGTGCATTGAGGCAACGGATGAGAGCGGATTCCAGCGACGGCTCGCGGCTGTGTCAACCCCCGCAACGGGAGGGATGCTTGACCACAACTGAGCGTGCAAGCATAATGGCGCGCGATCGGTGTGCCAGGCCGCCCACTGATGGAGGATCGGGCATGCGGTGGAATCCTGGGAAGACGACGCTGATGGTCGGCGCGCTCTGCTCATGGGCATTGGCGGGCGAACGGGAGCTGGAGGAGGAGTTCAGGAACCCACCCGCGGCGTGCCGGCCGGCGCCGGGGTGGTTCCTGAGCCAGGCGTTCGCAGAGACGGCGAGCAAGTGCCCGGACGCCCTGAAGCCGCTGTTCCAGAAGCTCTCCCCCGACGGCGGCGCCGTGCCCAATCCGGAGGAACTGAAGCAGCAGCGGCTGCCCTTCCACGTCTTCGTCGCCGATGACGGGCCGTCGGTGACGCCCGAGGAGATCAAGCGCATGGCGATCTGGCAGGCCAAAGTATGCTCGGAAACCCGGTTTTCGAGCATACTTTGGCTGGGCGATGAAGACCCAGACGCCCGCGAAGCGTCTCGGCGTCGGCATCGTCGCGCTCCGCTCCAGGCGGGCCGACCTGGAGGCCGAGAAGTCGGACAAGTGGGCCGCCCCTGACCTCGACGACTCCGACTGGACCCCCTTCGAGATCGGCAGGGCCTCGCCCCGGCGACCGTCGAAGGAGCCGCCTGGCAGGCGAACTGGCTCGGGATGCGGGGCAACAACGAGGAGCGCCTCTTCCGCAAGAGCTTCGAGCTCCCCGAAGAGCCTGAGCTTGCCACCGTGACCCTCACCGCGGACAACGGCTACGAGCTCTTCGTCAACGGGCAGAAGCTCGGCGCCGATGGCGACTGGAACAAGGCTGAGACCTACGACGCCGTCAGGGCCTCTCCACAAGGGCAAGAACGTCTTCGCGGTCCGACTCACGAATCAGGGCGGCGTGGGTGGCCTGTTGGTGGAGGCCCGCGTGCGGCTCGCCTCGGGCAAGCTCCTCCGCGTCGTGGCCGATGAGACGTGGAAGATGGTCGCCAAGGCGCCCGACGGCTGGCAGAAGCCCGACTTCGACGACAAGGACTGGGGCAAGGTGGAGCTCGCCGGCAAGCCGCCCGTGCGGCCGTGGGGCGATGTCCCCGGGCTGCCCGCCGACCCGCTGGCGGGCGAGAGCGTCTGGTATCGCTTCAAGCTCCCGTCGGGCGCGCGTGGCGTTCCGATCCGAGCCGCGACGGTTACGGAGCGGCCAGTGCGCGGGGGAACCACTCCCTG
>Ga0315274_10014061_pt1 | contig 11368 bp, 12 predicted proteins | sample YL17G02_20_MG_FD_203700 | JGI IMG/M metagenome (GOLD analysis project Ga0315274, IMG submission 203700) | Sediment microbial communities from Yellowstone Lake, YNP, Wyoming, USA - YL17G02_20 | ecosystem: Environmental > Aquatic > Freshwater > Lake > Sediment | place: USA: Wyoming | collected...
CGTAGCGATGGTAAAGTGCCGGTCAACATAGTATATTTGAACACGCTGAGTTCTCCGAATGACAAGCAGTTCTTTCTGGCCACGCTTCTCAAAGAGCTCTACTGTTGGATGCTGAAGAATCCTTCTGAGGAAGTTCAAATGCTCTTCTACGTGGATGAGATCGCTCCGTATATTCCGCCCTACCCTAGGAACCCACCATCGAAGGAAGCTTACTCGTTTCTTTTCAAGCAGGCCAGAAAATATGGAATCGGGCTTGTTGCGGCTACGCAAAACGTGACTGACATTGACTACAAGGCGTTGGCGCAGGTGAACACTTGGTGTCTGGGCCGAATGATGACGAACCAAGACATTTACAGAGTGCAGAAGATCATACAATCAGTGGATCCGATCAGGGCCGAAATGGTTCTTCAGAGGCTTCCAAGTCTTCGTACAGGCGAATTTCTCATGCTCTCTCCTGACTTCTATGATGATGTAGTGGATTTCCAAGTCAGGTGGCTAGCCTCTGGTCATCAAACATTGAATGAGAAGGATCTTCCCCTGTACGTGTCGCCTGAAATGAAGATGTTCTACGAGAAGTATATGATAAGAGAGGAGGCAGTGGCTGAGAAGCATGTCGTACCGATCGCGTCTGCACCAGCCCCTGTGACCTCTGTCATGCGCCCGCAAACGCGACCGCCTGAAGAGCGAATCCAGCTGTTCCTCAATTCCGCAAGAAGAGGGGTGCCAGTCGATTCCATCACTGAGAATCTAGATGTTGAGGCAAAGGAAGCGGAAGAAGCACTTCGCAAACTGGTCAACAAAGGAACTGTGAAAAAAGGACGCGTCAAGGGAAGCGATGAATACGTCTATTGGCTGTCGAGGTTCGATTTTGAGCCTTCTAAGAACATCATCGGAGAAGTCTTAACAATCCCTGTGAGGATCGCTGAGGCAGAGGCCATACAGAGAGTCAAACCTATGCTGGAAGGCGGGTTGATCTTCAAGAATGAAGAGGTCTATGACACCAAGTTTTCATATATTCCAATATGGAAAGTGTCAGCTTCGCGCGAGAAAAAAAGATTCTTTTTTTTCAGTAAAGAAGAGCTGGACGAGTACTATCTCAGCGCTGAGAATGGGGCAATAATGTCATTGAGCAAGAAGTCGATAGTCTTTCACAAGCTGATGACGAAAGGAGCGGAGAAAATCAGGAATCTGGACGATGATGAGGATATTGCTTTTGTTCCGAAGCTTCCCAACGAGGTTGATGGGTTCCCCACAATAAGGGTGGGAATGAGCAAAGTCTACAGAGCGCTTGAGCTGAAGTTGGGAGTTAAGCCTTTCTCCGCGGAAATCGTGCTGTTGCCGGTTTGGACCTTGAAAATAAGACGCAAGAAAAGATCAACCAGTCGTGCCATAACGATTGATGCTGCGACGGGTCGCACTCTAGAAGGACACCTTCAAAATGTTCTCGGCGATTAAAGATGGCGATTGTCTTAACAACCAAGACGTTTATGGCGCGGTGAGAGAGATAGGGCTCTTGCGAATCTGTTGCTGACAGAGAACCAGTTCAAGCAGGGAAACTATAAAGAAGAGCTTCAGAGCTTTGCCACTCTCATCTCACCTGAATAGTGTGCATCGGTGTACTGCCTCTCTATCTTCTTCTTAGAAGAACCATGTTGATGTTGCTCGGAGACTTAGCTTTTTCGAGAGGCTTGTCGAGGTACCAAGTGCTTTCGGTTCCTTCCCACCACCCCAGAAACTTGAACTTGTCATTGAGTTTTATTAAAGCCTTGAACTCCTGTGGAAAAACGAACTTCAAATCCTCGCTACTCTCAAAATTCATCCTTTTCCCATGATCGTTGACTTCAAGCGTGATCTCCTCAGTGAATATCTGATTGAGTATTTCCCTCCAGTGAGTGTCGTAGGTAGTCTTCACTTTGACCCCATCCCTTTCCATTTCCCAGCTTTGTCCTCTGGTCCCTGTCCAATTGACGCACATGTTTTGAATAAGGTACAGGCCTCCTTTTTTCAGAGAGCGCGCCACGGAATCCAAATGGTTGAGAAGCACCTCATTCGACTCAACAACTAGAGAACCCATCATTATGAATGCGAAGTCTGCTTTCTTCTTCAGCTTGAAGTCACACATGTCAGCTTGCACAGTCTCTACTCTGAGAGATTCGTCCTTTGCCTTTTCAAAAAGATATTCCAGCATTTCAGGAGCCAGATCCAATCCCACTGCTTCATAGCCTCTCCTTGCTATCTCTCTCAACTGTAGGCTTGGCCCACAAGCTATGTCAAGAAAACGCTTGACCTTGATCTTGCTGAACTTCTTGATTAGAATTTCAAAGGCGTCAACTTGCTTTTTCACGTCGAAGAAGCTGAATGCAATCTCATAGTACAGAGGCTGTTTGTATATTTCCATGCTTATGGTATCATTCAGCTAGCCAAATAAGCTTGGCGAGAAACGCGATCATCAGGCGGTACTGGAGCTAACTGCCTATCCCCACTGTTAATAACATTGAAATATAGCCAGCATCGAACTGTTCTTAGGACGCAAAAGAACTTGTGCAGCGAATGGAGGACAGGAAGATGAGTTCGATCAGAGAAAACAAGCTAGCTGCGCCCTGTGGTCTCTATTGTGGGGCTTGCATTGATTACTTGGTCTACAGGAAATGTCATGGCTGTGGCTGCGACTGTGTGTCATGTGCTGCTTCACCGCATCATAGACAGTGCGACATCTACAAGTGTTGTGTTGAGGAAAAAGGCCACGAGGCTTGCTACGAATGTGAAGAGTTTCCTTGTTCGATGCTCATACAGTTCTGCTATAATCCTGTTTGGCTGCATCATTTGTCTGTCATAGAGAACCTGCGAAGACGTAAGACCATTGGAACAGGAAGATGGTTGAAAGAGCAAAAGAGAACTTGGAGCAACGAGTGGTATCTGAAGAGATGGCTTTGGTTCCAGAGAGAGTGCGAAAACAGGCTAAAGGGATCCTCTGGAAGAATCAAAAAGCTCTCTGATCGAGAAAGAATAATGAAAGCGTTTAACCATGGATTACTGATGATGCGTTAGTAGACTCCAAGACGCATCAGTTCATACGTTATACGCACACGCTTATTCTTCTATCTCGAATAATTCGGACGCAGACCTGTTTAAAAGGCCCAGTGATGCCATTCTGGACTCCTCCTCGGATGAGATGCTTCTGATAGAGTCCAGTACGTCCTTCTTTAGCTTCAACCTGAGCTTTCTGCCTTCTTTCAAGAACAGCACGCTGAGACCTTTGCCTTTCTTGAGTTTTATGTTGCATTTTCCCATCGTGCAACCAGTTGTGAACTGAACACCATCGACAAAACATGAAGTCGGAGGTGAAGGACTAGTCATAACTGTAGCCGTGGTTTTGAAGCAGTCTCTTCCAAGTAGGGAATTGGCCAGCAGACCAGCCTTCACACCTAAGACGAGGAAGGGGCCTAGGTGACCGTGAAACTCCACAAAGTGTTTGACTAATTCATCTGAAACTGAACCGTCTCGAGATTCGTGTTTCATTGCATGTCCTTCGTTCAGTCTTCTTTGCTTCACTGATCCTGACTAAACTTGTGTTCTATTTATCATCCAGTTTTACGACCTTGCAGCATCTTCGTTCCAGATGACCCATCAAGTCTATTCCTGCATGGGCCCTTTCCTCCTCTTCTTCAAGATGCTTCTTGAAGCCTACTTGTTTGACACGGGCGTAATTCTCAACGACAAAAGGGTACCATTCCCTCTGGTACTCAGTATGCTTGCACGTTAGATAATCGTTACATAGAAGGCAGCTTTCAAGTTTCTTTCCAAGAGCGCATTTTCTGTTTTCGCAGGGCGCGCCTCCGCCTTGCAGGCACGTGGGGCACTGTGCATCAGCAAACCATTCTAAGCCCTTTCTGAATTCTTCGAACTTGAATGATTCGACCACGGAGCTCACCCAGTCATAGCGAACTGTGTCAACGAGTCTCTTCAACTCTCCCGCGATGATTTTTACTCTTCCGTTTCCGTTGGGGCATTGGCCGCAGTAGATGCCGCATATCCCGTAGTTGGATTCTTTCTTTTCCATTCCAGAGTCACCGATAACAATTAGAGGAATGCTGACACTGATAAAAATACTCCTTTGCCTTTCCATCGACTCGTTCAGGAAATCGAGAGGCTAAGAAGCCTTTGTGAAAAGAGATTCTATGCGCCGCATTGTGGACATCTACTCTTGATCTCAGCAGTCCACTTTCTCACAAGTTCTTGGTCGTCACTCTTCTCATGTTCAGTCTTGGCCATTGAATCATTGGTCTTCTGCACCCCATTTATCCACGCCGTAGCCTCCGATGATGTGCTCACACCTTCTTGACAAATCCCTCAGAGCGCCATTGCCCACCACGCAACTGCCGCACCAAATCCCACAGAAACCAATTTGGTTCCTGACGTTCTCAAACGATTTGGTCTCCATTAATAACTCCCATTAACGCTGAGATGACGAGGGATAAAACTCTAACCCCACACACTCACACGCCGTTGTGGTCAGAGCTCAATGTCGACCAAACCATTCGTGCGCGCCAAAAAATCTTTATGACTTTTTTGAAAAGGATTTTTAAGCTTGCCATGAGCTATGATGCCAAGTGGATTGAATGTCAAAGTATGGAAAGCCTGTCTGGCAGCATGTGCTAGAGGCTGCTACAGGTCTGAAAAAGAAAACATTTTCTCCTATAGAGATTATCAGAAAGGTTCACGAAACAAATCCCGAGATTCCAGAGGTAACTATACGTTCATATGTTATTGCTATGGCGCCTAATCATCCTTCCAGCATACATTATCCTTCCACTCGCAAAAGGCATGGCTTCTTTGAATATTCGGGGGGAGGGCAGTTTCACGTTAAAGAAAAAGTCGAGATAGAAAGTGAAGAGGGTGCAGAAGAGAATGTGATCGAAGAAAATTTTGAAGAGGCTGCAATAAGTCTGGAGGGCGACCTTGAAACATTCATTCTTAAAGACATTACTTCGATTGAAGAGGGTTTAAGTCCATATCAAGGAGGATCTGGAAGACAGTTCTCTGTCGAATCAGGGAGAATAGACATTCTTGCTATAGATAAAGAAGGGAGTTTTGTCGTCATAGAGCTCAAAGCAGGTACTGCGTCAGATGCAGTACTAGCCCAAGTTTTAGCTTACATGGCAGAGATTAGGAAAACTCTAGCTGGACAGAAAAAGGTGAGAGGGATTATAGTCGCATACGACTTTTCGAATAGATTGATATTAGCCTCCTCTCAGTTAGAAAACGTTGATCTATTGAAGTATAAGGCAAAATTTGACTTTGAAAGAGTGACTTAAAAGCCAACTAGACACAATTGGCTAGAAACATAATAGCGCGCCACTTTTAAAGGCAAGTTCTACAAATGGGCTCCCCATAATCCCTGACCAAAGGGCAATGTCAATCGTCATTGAAAGGCAAGTTCATGAATCAGTGCGCCAGTTCGTGTGTATGGGATAAGACTTTTTCCCAACCAATGAAGTGACATGAGTCTCGCCCCTTTCCGTTTGGTTTACCGTCTACTTGAGATGCACCTTAGGACAGTGAGGCGCAATCTGAAAGATGCTTTCATAAATCATAAAGACTGTCATCTTGAATAGAAAACAGCTTTCGTCATGGTATGTGCAAGCATATGCTTTGGAAGACGCATCTCAAGATCAGCTTTAAGGTTCTAAGAAGACTAGGAATCGATTTGTCAAATGAAGTTGCTCATAACTTCAAGACTGGAATCATACACCCTGACCAAATGAAAAACAACCCTGACCATTATGGCAAATCAGAGGACATAAAGGAACATCTGATGAGATCAAGAGGATATTTCCTGCAAGATGACTACCCAAATGCCTTCTTTAACGTTGGAGTAGCCCTTCACTACATCCAAGACTCATACACTTCCATGGCTTCTTTCTACCCAGGACATAATGGTTGGGAAGTGAGCATTGAGTATGCCAATTTCACTGATGACCTTAAGGAAACAATTACCTATTCTCTCGGAAACAATGAGTATGAAAGAGATAGATGTCTCAAAATTGCCAATATTCTTTCCGAGAAAGCACAAGGCAGAGACAACACTCTATATACGGCGACTCTGTCAGGGCAAGCAGCATCAAAGAGTTTTGCTGAACCGATAGTTGACCTCAATTTAGCATTGAGAGCAAGTTATGTTGTTACAGAATCAGTGCTTAGCTCCAAGAACTGCCCTGCCTTGGAAAACAAACTAAGAAATGTACTTTCAAATTATGAAGCTCTTATGAGAACTGCTGAGGTGGAATTGTCAAACAAAATCATCAGGCTTGCGAATGAGAGAGACGAGTTAAGAAAACGAAGAGTGCCCCAATCAGGAATAGTCTCCAAGATGAGGAATTGGATTCTAGGAATAAGAATTGGATTAAAGGACTCAGCTGTGAACTCCAACAACAATTATTACATTCAACACAAGCATTTGGAGAAAGTGGTTAGGGAGTATATGGAGGCTGCGAATATGGCGGTCACTCCTTACTCGGGATGGTATAATTTTCAGATTCCAAAAATAAACCCAAACGTCTAAGCACGTCGAAACCTTTTGAACAATGCGACGACAGCGATTACAGCGGCCAAAGGCAACGCCAACGTAAGCATAGACGAAAATTCTGGGATAGTGACTGGAGGCGAAAGAGTCACTATAATTTCGTTTACCAGCTCGTTAAAGGTTGTATCATAAGTGTAAAAGCAGAGCTTCAAACTTGAAGCGTTGCCGCCGACCTCGTTCAAGGGCACGCCCCATTCGATATAGCCTAGACCCCCAGCTTTCCCCGTGACTTTCGAATTGGGCAACGGCATGTCCCAAGTGAGTATTGTCGTGTTCCATGGGAAAAGAACTCCTTGACCAGAACTTACTTGTGAAACGAAACAGTCGTAGCCAAACTGGTCGCCTGTGTTTCCTTCAGGGTCAACGTTTATGAATACGGCGTAATCTGTTTCGGTGAAATCAGGGGTTCCTCCCCGGACCTTCATCATCAAGAAAAACATTGTTTCATTCTTGCAGGCCCAAGCCTCGAGCAAGTCGCTGCTAATTAGGTTATAATTATGCGGCGTGTTATACGGTGGATCCGTCCCGACGGCACTCAATCCCGCACTCGTCCAATCACTCGAATCTCCATCGATGACTATATCGCTAGGCGTCGCATGTGCAACGAAGACTGGGCACAGAACGAGGATGCATATCATGACAAATAGTAACTTCAACTTCATCGACAACACCTACTATAATTACTCCTCTCTACCGCTAATAAGCATTTTTTAAGACTCGATTTTCACTTCTGCATTGAGCCTTTGCCCCCTGCGTCCTTGATGACTTCGCCAATCTCAACGTTTGGGTTTGGGGGCAAAGTTTTATCCCAAACCCAAACGACAGAGAAGATAGTACTTTTCTACTTGAACGATTAATAGATAATCGGTTAGTGTAGATTTTGGTTTCCCAATTCCGAAAAATCCTGCCTATAATAGCTGTTGCATTGGTCATAGCGTTTGTCCTAAGTATCGTAGTGACTTTTGTTTTACAATATACAGAGAGCACTCAAATCGAGGAACTTACGTCTACTACCACAATAACCATCTCGAATGAAACTACGTTCTGTTCTCCTTTCAAGGCTTTTGTTAAAAAAGGCTATTTCGATTCTGTTGGAGAAGTGTATGTGTACATGTCTTCTCCGTATGCTAATGGTTGGAATACGTTCAACTTTTGGATGTCCTTAGATAATTCTTCTTGGACAATTGTGCCTTTTCTGGAATCCGCTACAAACAATCGCACTCAAATAGCAAATTTGGGACTTATTAACCTCGGTAACCCTCAACTGACAATTTACCAGAAGTGTTACATTCCACCCCAGACGATACTTCTTCCGCCCAATGTTACAAAACAAGATGCCTCGAATATCAAATCAAACATCTTAGTTAAGAAGCAAGCTACGCCAGCAGACACAACTCAATGGATACTCGTATTCTTCGCGGTGTTTGGAATAATATTCTCGGTTATTGGAGTCATTTTAGGTCTTCTTTTTTCAGGGAAAGACTCTAATTCTAATACTCGAAATGTTGGAAAAAGAGGAAAGAAAATACCGCGTGTGAGCGCTGGAGACAAAAGAAAGAATACTAGATTGTTGGAATTCTTGGAGCCCAGTCTTTCAATTCATCTCTCAAATATTGGGCAAACAACAGAGCCTCCTCATTGATTAACGTCTCAATTTCTTGTTGTTCTACCATTCTGACTCTTGGAATCTGGACTTTACTCTGGAAGTATCGGTTCAGGTCTTTGATTAGATCATATGTTTGAGAATCGTTGAGGTATTCCCTCTTTCCTTTTCAGTCAGTTGACAAGTCTTCAGCCTTCACGACGAAATCATCTGTAAGACGCTGTGAAACTCGAAAATCCCAGTAATATTATATTTATCCCGAATTGCGCATAGATAGCATCCCAAGATTAGAACTGGATACTTCAGGCTGGGGGATCATGTGAATGCAGGCGAAATGAAGATAGTCGAGCTTGTGAAGAACGATGCTTACCCTGAGAGGCTAATCTCTAAGTACTCGACGCCTAGTTACTATGGCCTGTCTATTTGTCGCGGGATCGGATTCTGGAAAATGGAACTAGTTCTTAAGCCTCTGGAAGAGGTGCGTGAAAAGACCTTTGAAGACAGGCTGTTTGAAGATCATGTTGAAGAACCAAGAGTTTTTGCAGCATTGGTAAACAATAAACAGGTGGGCTGGATCGAACTGGGTTTTCACAAATGGAACAACAGGATGCGAGTTTGGGAGTTTCTCGTCGAAGAAGAGTTTCGCCGAAGAGGGATCGGAACCCTGTTAATGAAGCACGCAGTCAAGATCGCCAAGGAAAAAGGAGCACGAATGCTAGTTCTAGAAACACAAACATGCAACGTTTCAGCAATCAGCTTCTACCTGAAATTCGGGTTTGAACTAATCGGTTTTGACGCCACCGCGTATTCCAACGAAGACATTGAGAAGAAGGAAGTCAGGCTTGAACTTGGATTCAGGCTATAGCTGGAAAACACTTGCCCTTTTCCGAAGACATGCAATGCGCGGAAGGTTTCGATTCGACAAAAGAACACTACTGCAGCACATTGCTTCTATTTCTGATTCCGCTTCGCTTCCAGCTCTCGCTGCATCTTCTCGCACCTGTCAAGCCATAGAACCTGATACTCCTTCGATGGTATGACTCGCTCTTTGAGGTCGGCAATCGTGTTGATTCCTTCTTTCTTGCACCAATCCACGCAGACTTCGTATGCATCCCAGTCAAGCTCATCCTCTTCCCAGTACACCTTAACTTCTGACATGCCCCGCAAGAATGACGCAAAAGCCCTAGTATGACCATCCACGAAGGCCACTTGATCACCAATCTTCTTCACAGGTATGAGCTCAATTGATGTAGGGTTTGCATCAAAAGTCTTCATCACTAAGGACAGTTTCTCCGAGTTTATGAATAGTTGGCTCGGCTGTATTTCATCCAGCTTCATCATGAATGACTTGGTCATTCTTGAGTCACACTTCTCATGAATAGAGCATCATTAGTTGTCAATATTAGATCAATCTATCATGGAAGTACTTCACATGCTTGCTGATTTGTTCTCTCTCAGAACACTTGTTTCGCATGGCTGGAGTAGGTTGTTTAGAAGAGTTCGATCCATATTCCGTCTGGGTCTTCTATGTAGGCCCATCTGCCGCCGTCTTGTTGCAGTTTCAGGATTGTTTTGTGTCCTGCTTTTCTTGCTTCTTCCAAGGCTTTGTCCAGGTCGTCGACTTTGAACGCTAGATGGTCCAACCCTTCTCCCGCGCTGTATTTTGTGTTGTAGGGGCTGTCTTCTCGATAGTAGTTGAGTTCCAAAACAGGGCCACCTTTCTCACTTTGTAAGACTGCGGTCTCGCCTTTAGTCAGTTCCATCTTGCTCTGGTCTACCAAGTTCATGCCGAGCAGCTTCGTGTAGAAATCGATAGGCCCCTGTAAATCTGTGACTCTTATTCCGACATAGGTGAGTTTGGACTTCCTAGGCATCACCTAGTCTTACTGCAACGCCCATATATTACAATTGTTCAGTGCTTTTCGTGCGCCTTAGTACGTGATCATCCTCACAAGCTTGAAATAAGATGGGCGAACAAGCAGCCTTGATGGAAATGGCTGAGGAGTTATACGTGTCTAATAGGAATGATTGGCGTGCTTGGCTTAAGGAAAACCATGATGCCAAGAAAGAAGTCTGGTTGATCTACTACAAGATGCATACTGGAAGACCCAGCATCCCGTATGAGGATTCAGTTGAGGAAGCACTGTGTTTTGGTTGGATAGATAGTGTCATCAGGAAAGTCGATGATGAAAGGTGTTCCCGAAAGTTTACGCCTCGCACAAGCAGAAGCAGATGGTCAGAAACAAACAAGCGAAGAGTTGAAAAGATGATTAGAAAAGGAAAGATGACGGAAGCAGGGTTGGCAAGGGTAGCAGAAGCCAAGAACAGTGGGCAGTGGTTCAAAACCCCCTCGTTTAGGAAAGAACGGGGAGTTCCTTCGTACCTGAAAGAGGCCTTAGCAACGAACAGAAAAGCATCAGACAACTTTGACAAGCTAGCCAACGGCTACAAGAGGCAATTCGTCGGCTGGATTGGCAGTGCAAAGAAAGAAGAGACACGCAGAAAACGTATCGCCGAAGCCATGAAGCTTCTGGAACATAATCAGAAACTAGGTATGAAATAGACTAAACCATTGGTGAAGAAACCTCTTCAAGAACCATTCATCATCTTGTGGCTTGCCGAAGCGCACAAAATCCCGCGATTGCCTATTCACGCCTAGCAAAGCAAACCACTCCGCCGAGTTGTGCGAGGCGCAGGCCTGCTGGTGATTCTGCATCAACTATCCTTGTTTTGACGTTTCTGTTTGCGGCGATCTGCATTAGCCTGTGTATCCTGTTCTTTTCGCGGTTGTTTGAAAGGTACTTATCGGTTAGCATGAGATGTTCAGGCTTGGGTTTGCCAAGCTTCAGTTGACCAAGGACTAGGTCTTCTATTTCCTCAAGCGAATACAGCACAGTTGTGTTTTGATTTGAAGCGTTGAGGTATTTTTCCAACATGTCAACAAGGTCTTCTGTCTCCTCTGATGTGGTTTCGCTGATCAGCCGGCGGAACGCGGGAGTCCTAGTCAGGGCGGTTACCTCGGACAGTGTGCCTGCGGGTCCATTCGCCTCAGAGAATATTGCCTTGTTTGGGCCTTGAACGAGCCACGCGTGATGCCCGCGAATGTGATTGATGAATCTCTGGGCGTGATTGGTTCTCGCAGGCGATGCAAGGAGGATGCTTCTGACGCCTTCCTTCAGCGT
>Ga0315274_10014065_pt1 | contig 11367 bp, 11 predicted proteins | sample YL17G02_20_MG_FD_203700 | JGI IMG/M metagenome (GOLD analysis project Ga0315274, IMG submission 203700) | Sediment microbial communities from Yellowstone Lake, YNP, Wyoming, USA - YL17G02_20 | ecosystem: Environmental > Aquatic > Freshwater > Lake > Sediment | place: USA: Wyoming | collected...
AGAACGTTTGAGCGCAAGCTGCGATTCGAGCAAGGCGTAGAGATCCTCCACCCCTCGCATCCCGCCCTCGCTGATCTGGGAGCCGAACATCAACTGCGGCAGCCGCCCGCTGCCGGTCGTCTCATAGTTCCTCTTGTAGAGCGCGCCGTTCCGGCGGATCTGGTCGCCGATCCACGGATCGGCCAGCGCCAAGGGCAACGCCTCCAGTCCGACCAATCCCTCCGCCCGCTCGCGCGCCGCCGCCACCGAGGGCGGCACCGCCCCCTCAAACAGCCAGGCGTCGAACGCGCGAAATTGCGCCCGGTTTGTGCGCCACACGGCCAGGGCCAGTTGGGCGTATTCGCAGGCGTGGACGGTGTCGGGGTGATTGCGCCGGACCACCGGATTGCAGCCGGAGTTGAGCGGCACCGGCAAGCACACGACGGCCAACTCGTTGCTGAACGTCGCCAGCACTTCCACCAGGTCATGGTGCAAGGTCCGGCAGTGCTGGCACGTGTAGTCAAACAAGGAGACCACGGTGTGGGGTGCGTCCGGTGAACCCAGCAGCGGGACTTCCCGCAGGTCGAGCTCGAACTGACCGCCCTGAAGCGTGATCAACCGCCGCGGGACGGGCGGCGGCACGGTGAGCGGTGGCGCAGCGGGGGGTGGAGGGGACGGGGAATTCGTGGTGACGCTCGATGGAGCCGGGGACGATGATGCCGGGAGGGCGTTCATGTCCGGCACCGGGGACGTGGAATGGCTCACCAAAGCTCCCGGGACGGTCTTCACCTTATGGGTCGCGGGCTCATACCAGGCCTGACCTGCGATGAGCACACCCAGTGCTCCGAGACCGGCCAGAACCGCGCTGGCGCGCCGTGGCCTTCCCCGTGCCGGACTCAAAGGGGCGCCCAGGCTGCACAACAGAATGGCGGCGGCCACGAGCCCACAAGCGTGTGCCGCGACGCAATACGGACAGACCGCGCCGATCAACCACACTTGGGCGCCCATGAACCAGAGCGCTGCCCCCGCCACCATGGTGGCCAGCATCACCAGCCCGGCTTCGGCTCGTTGCCGCCGCGCGGTCGGGCGGGTCGATCGGGCAATCTGCAGGGCGGTGAGGACGCCGGCATAGACGACGAGCGCGAGGGCACTCACCGGGACCCCCAACCACTGAGCCCATCGGCTGCTCAAGACTTCGTGGCAGTTTGAGTCAGGACCACAGCCGGCGGTCGCCCCTCCTGCGAGGGACACAGCCAGCAAATAGGCCGAGATCGCCATCGCGACCAACACCAACGCGCTCACCAGCCGGACGCGACCCGGCTTGAGTGGGAAGATCGGGCTCGATATTTTCATCGTGAGGGAACGTCACCGCCTACCGTGCTTGAGAGCTCGCTGAACCGGAACACACACCACGGGGCGCATGGTGGCACGACTCGTTTGCCGATGCAACGCCCGGTCTCGGCTTCACAGCAGTTCTTCATTTTGGCCGCCGGTCGCGCCAAGAACCGGCTAAAGCCGGGACTCCGAACGGTATTGGACCCGACCTTGCGGGGTTCGGAGTCCCGCCTTTAGGCGGTCGGGCGTCAAAATGAGAACTGCTGTTGGCTTCATCCCACCCGCGCACGGCCACTCCTTGGGTCGTGATCTGGCTCGCCTGGGAATGGGCGAGCGAGCACCAGGCGCAGCCCCCCAGTCACCCGTCCTTGCTTGTGCTCCAGAGCCAGCCGAGCATCGTAAAGGGCAGCCAGGAAAGGGCCGGGATGTACAGCCCGAATTCGACCACGGAGTGGCAGGCCCATCCGGCGAGACCCAGCCACAGGGAAAAACGGAGGGCGTCGGAAGCGCACGTGCGGTGAAGCCGCGCGATCGACACCCAGATCAGCGCCGCGTAGGCAAGGAACCCGGGGAAACCCGAATCGCTTGCTTGCTGGAGATAGTCGTTGTGGACCAGTCGGGACATCTCCGCTTCCGGGCGCTTGAGTCTCTGGTAGGGCACCGAGAATGTTCCAGGCCCCGTTCCGAACCAGGGATGGGCGACGGCCGTGGACCAGGCGGCGCGCCAATACTCGAGCCTGGCGGTGGCGCTCGGCGCGCCGCGGCGGAAGTAACCCGAGAACCGCACGGCGAAGCCCCCCAAGGCCAGCACCACCAGGGCCGCGACAATCCCTCGCTTGACGCGCTTTTCCAGCGGGCAATGCAGGAGACAGATCGAGCCCAGCAGCACGGCGATCAGCCAGGCCGATTTGGAGCCCGACCAGAACAGACACGCCAAGCCGGCGTAACCCAACAAGCCCACGACCACCCCCCGCACCACATTGGACCGCTGGGCGCAGGCCCGCCCGGTGATCACCAGCGCCGCCGGCAGCAGGAGCAGGATCACACCCGCCAGCGCGTTCGGGTAAAAGAGCGTCGAGAAGATGCGGTCGCTCTGCATCCGCCTGAGATGCTCCGGCGAGAACTGCTGCCAGCCGGGCTGCTCATAAACCAGCCGACGGGTGGCTTCGAGTCCACCGAAATGCTGATCGAATCCCATCCAGAGCACCCAGACAAAGGCCGCCAGCAAGGGAATCCAGAAGACCCTCGTGCTGCCGCGCTGGCGCAGGCTGAACAAGCCCAGATAGAAACAGCCCACGCAGGCCACGAAATGCGGCAGCGTGGCCGCGGTCAACTTGGAGTCCACCGTGGAAGCCGCCGCGAGGAGCTGCCACCCCAGCCAGACCAGCGGAAGTGCCAGCATGATGCGGGGCGCGGGCGTTCGAAACCGGGCGGCCAGGCCCCCGGCCGCCGCCACGAACACGAGCAACAGGTAGCCCCAAACCACCGGCCACGGACTGAACAGGAACTCCTCGATTTTCCGAGGCGCCTCCACCAGGCGATCGAGAATCACTGGGTTGCCAAACTTGAGCAGGCTCAAGCCCAGCAGACCGCCCAGCAAACCCGCGAACACTGCCGCACCGATTCCTTCTTCCTTCGGCGTCGCTGGCCGTGGATCGTTCATGGGAGCGCGTCCTCTGAACCCGCGCTACCCGGCTCGCAACGCCGGACCGATCTGCTGGGTCGCGCCCGGTGACATCTGCATTTCATAATTTGAGCCGGAGCAGCCCCACCTCCAGCGCCAGCGCTTCCTGCACGTTCGTGCTGAGCAACCGTTGCAGCTCTTCGAGAATCTCAGTGTTTCTCAAGGCGTCCCGGGCGGAGATCCTCCGGGCGACGGCTTCGGTCTGCGCCTTCCATTCACCCATCGACAGCAACTCGTCCGGCGCGCGCAGCGTCTTCAACCACACGTCCCGCGACCAGCTTTGCAGGCCCGCGAGCAGGTCGGCCCGCTGCCGACGATACTCCGCCTCGATCGCAGCCTTGAGTTCCTCCTCCCACTGGTCCCGCAAGTCCGCCTCGATCTCATCATACTTCTCGAGCGGCGACTCTGCCTCCAGAGTCCGCCCGAGGCTTTCGCGCGCCCGGCCCAGGTGGTCCAGCAGTTGATCCAACAGCCGGTAGCGCCCCAGCAACCCGCCTTCGGCCGCGGCGACCGCTTCGCTGAAGCGCGTCAGCCAGGCGGCCTGTTCCGGGCCCAGTCGCCGCATCGCGTTGCCTCCGGCGAAGTTGAGCCGCAGACACCGCGAGAGAATGGTCTCCAGCAAGCGCTGCGGATCGGTGGACAACAGCACGAACACCGAATGCGCCGGCGGCTCCTCGAGCGTTTTCAGAAAGGCGTTCGCGGCTTGGACGGTCAGGCGATCCGCAGCCACCAGGACCGCGACCTTGAACCGCGCCTCCAAGGGCTTCAGGTTGATTGCCTGCATCGCGCCGCGGATTTGGTCGATGGTGATCGCGCGCAGCTTCGACACCGGCCGCAACCACAACACGTCCGGGTGACCGGAGGACTCGATACGCCGGCAACTTGAACACTGATCGCAGCAGTCGAGCCGGGCTGCGGCGGCTGCGGCTGACTTTCCTTCCGTGCAATTCAGGGTCTTGGCCAGCGTGCGCGCCACGGCTTCCAGTTCCCCAAGATCGCCGCCCGTGAACAGGTAGGCGTGCGCCAGACGCCCGCGCCGCAGGCTCCGCTGCAGCAGTTTGGCCACTTGGGCCTGCTCCGGAAAGTTGGCGAATGACATGCCCGCTTTATACCGACTGCCCGTGCTGCCGTCACAAAGAATCTCTGGGCTTCCCTGGCGGCCACCCCGGCGAGGGCTTGCCCTGGTCCATCTCGACTTGGATTCTCGCCAGGCGCAGGAAGGGAGTCAGGGAGGCGCACCGGCAATCGCGCGCAGCAGGGCGAAATCCTGGGTGCGGTTGAACTGCTCGAGCGCGTCCACCAGCGGTGCGTCGCCCGGGCCGACGAAAGAGCCGCCTTCGCAGGCGAGGTGTTCGTCGGAGAGACCCAGGAAGACCGAGATGGGTTTGCCTTCGGCGTGCAGGGCGGCGCGGGCGATGTCGCAGAGTCGAGGCGGCGAGTAACGACCTTGGAGGAGGGCCTTCTCGAGGGGGGTGCCCCGGGCGGCGTACGTCGGGTTGAGATGGAGATTGATGCGAAGGCCGTGGCGGGCGGCCAGACCACTGAGATAGTCGATGGCCCTTTGGACGTCGCTGACGGCCGCCTCGTCGGTCATGTCGGGAACCGGTTTCTGCATGACGTAGCACTTCAGGTGGAAGCCGTAGCGGGCGAGGTAGGGACAGAGGGCCTCGAGCCGACTCAACTCGAGGCCTTTCTGGAACACCGCATTGCGGAGGTGATCGTCGAAGACTTCGAGACCGACAGCCAGTTCCAGGTGCGTGGGGGTTTCGCCCTCGCGCAGTGCGCGGGCAATGAACTCGAGCTCGGCTTCGTCCACGTACTCGATGCGGGTTTCGAGGGTGAGGACCTCGAGGTGGGGAAGTTCCCGGTTGAGGCAAGCGATCAGGTACATCAAGGCCGTGGACGAGAAAGTCAGTTCATCGAGCACGGAACCGTTGTTGCTGACGATGACTTTGCGCAAACGTTCGCGTCGGTGGCGCACCTCGGGATGGCGGAAGACGTGGTCTACTTGTGCCATCAGCAGCTCGAAGCCGATGTGTTTTCGGGACATCGCGGAGGGGAGGTTGCAGCCCGAGCAGCGCGACCAGCGGCAGGCCTGCGTGTAGAAGACCACGAACAGCGTTTCGCCTTCGATGGACTGCTGGAACCAGAGGAGGGCCGGCCGGGTGGGATCGTGCTGGTCGTCAAAGCCGTAGTCTTTGCGTGCCTGCCGGGTAGCTTCCAGAATCTGTTGCTCGGTTGAGGGGTTTGGGTTCATCCGATACGTGTCTGCAGTGCTTGCTGCTCCGGTTGCCGGGAGCCCGGAACCACCGGCAGCGAATCCGGCATCCGAGGAGCCCAGCGCATCCGCCAAGCGACGGGGCGCACGGCGGTTCGGTGGAACTCAGGCAGGAGAACAGGTTCCACCGCCCGTAGGAAGGAGAAAAGCGAACCCGAGCCTTTGCCGGAGGCTGCGGCGCCGGCCCTGCGCGGGTCGGCCGCCAGCGCCAAGCAGCAGGACCGGCCCACGATCGGCAGCTTCGCTCGACGCCCGGCTCACGGCTGACCTGGGGCCAGCACAGCCCGGAAACCGATGCCGTAGTCCCCGTAGCCCGGGTCACAGGCGCCGCGGGACGCTGACCGGCAGGCCCCGGCCGCGTTGCACCAGAGGCCGCCGCGGATCACACGGGCCGAGCCCATAGCAGGCCCCTGCGGGTCAACGGCAATCCCTCCAGGAAGACTCTCTGACAACCAGTCCTGGCACCACTCCCAGACATTCCCATGCACGTCATACAACCCCCAAGGGTTTGGCAACTTCTGCCCCACCGGATGCGTCGTTCCGCCGCTGTTGCCCTCATACCACGCGTAGTTGGTCAGATTGGTGTAGCCCGGGTCATCCCCATGGCTGAACCGCGTCGTCGTCCCTGCCCGACACGCATACTCCCACTCCGCCTCGGACGGCAGCCGGTACACACTGTTGGTCGGAATCCGTCCCGCCGTCCGCTCCCGCTGCGTGAGCGTCGCGCAGTAATTCGTCGCATCGTACCAATTCACTCGCTCCACGGGACGGTTGGTGTCGCCGGTAAAGAAGCTCGGATTGCTGCCCATCACAGCCAGATACTCCCCTTGGGTCACCTCATACTTCCCGATCCAAAACCCCCTGCTGATTGTCACCGCCGTTTGCGGGCCTTCCCAGTCCCAGCGGTCCACTTCATTCGTCGGGCTGCCCATCGTGAAGGTGCCGGGCGAAATCCAGACCATGCCCCCAGGCGCGGGCGAGACAGCCTCGCCCCGCACCCGGTAAAACATCGGCACGCTCACCCGGATCATCCCGTTCGTGTCCACAGTCACCGACTTCAGTCCCGCCCAGGTGTTGGTCCACGGCCCCGTCACCGCCGGCGCCCATTCTACAACCGCCACGCTCCCCGCCACCAGGTTCGTGCAAAGCAACTCCCCATTCCCTCCAAACGATGCAATGACCGGCGTCTGGGCCGAGGCCCGTGGCCCTACCGCCCAAACGGCCAGGCAGAACACGGAAAGGAATCGAACGTGTTTCGAGGATCGTGTCTTCATAGGGCCAACGATTGATTGTCGCCGGTCGGTTCTGTCAGAGCCGGGTCATGCCCTCAGGCCGTCGGCCGAGACGAAGCGAGTCGGCGGCTCGTGGTGGCCGTGACAATCGTCTTATCGCGCCGGGGGTGAACTTGGGCAAGGAGAAATCTCACCCCGTTTACGGTCCTTGGGCCTCCCACGGGGAGCGTGACGCACAAACCACACACATGTTCGGGTTTGACTGCCGCAAGGGCTGGGTCATACAGAAGGCATGACTCGGGAAACCATTCTCATCACCGGTGCATCGCCTGGAAAACCTCATCCTGCTGGCGCTGCGGCGCCGGGGAACCGGTGTTTGCTATGCGGGCGAGAAAAACTCGTGGGAATGCGATTTCGTCACCGATGTCAGTGCCGTTCAGGTGTGCGCCGAGTTGACGCCCTACAACCGGGATCGCGAAGTGGGCGGCTTGGTGCGAGCTTGCCGCTTGCCGGGCAAACGCCGGCCTTTGATCCTGACCCTTAACCAGCGGGACTGTATCCGGGAGCAGGATACCACCATCGAAGTGCGGCCGGCTTGGGAGTGGTTGCTCGAGTCCTGATCGAACCGGAAAGAATACCATAACCAGTAGAGTAGAGAGGAGAGCACGGGATGAAAGGTCCGGAGACCAATGACCGTTGCTCCCCTCTCCCTCGTCGAACCGGACATGGAGATTTCCCCCATCCGGCTCTCGCCGGGGTCGTCTTTTCCAGAATGCATTCACAACGCGATCAGTCCCAGATGGTCCAGGTGAGCAAACCGACTGACGCCCTCACGGGCACACCAGCCCCGCTGGCTGCGACGTTGCAGATGTCGCCCCAGCCGATCCCGCACGAAATGATTGAGTTGGCGGAACGGCTTCCGCGGGTAACCCAGTCCAAAATAGTGGGACCAGCCCCGCACATGTCGATTCACCCGCCCGATCAACTCCGGCATCGGCGTATGACTCTGATGCGGTCCGATCAAGGCCCGCAGGGTCTCCCGTTCCCGGTCCATCGCTTTGCGCGTAGGACGCAACCATCCTCGGTGACAACTCTCTGACGGGACGTGGGTTGATCGATTTGTCGGGACAACCCCGGCAAACGTTTTTACCCTTCCGGGCATGTCGAAACCGAACCAGCCCCGCTCCCGCCGGCCCACCCCCGACGAGCAGCACGTCCTCGATCACCTGACCGTGCGTTTGGTGTTGCCCCAGGAAGTGCGTCGCTACGACGCGCTCATGGTCGAGCACCACTATCTGAAAAGCTCCCGGGGGGTGGGCGAACATCTGCGCTACGTCGTCACCTACCGCGGCCGGTGGCTGGCCTTGGCTACCTGGAGCGCGGGTTCCTTCCACCTCAAGGCCCGCGACGCGTTCCTCGGCTGGACCGAGGAGCAACGCCGCCGCCGCCTGGCCTTGGTGGTCAACAACACGCGGCTGTGCGTGCTGCCCCAATGCCACTATCCCAACCTGATCAGCCGTTTCATGAAGCTGATGCTCGGACGCTTGGCGGAGGACTGGCAGGCGGCCTGGGCTCATCGGGTCGCGTTGGCCGAGACGTTTGTCGATCCGCAGGAGTTTCAGGGCACCGCCTACAAGGTCAGCGGTTGGAGCAAGCTGGGCCAGACCGCAGGCTGGAAACGCAGTGCCGACGGTTTCTACGAGAAGCACGACCGGCCCAAACAGGTTTGGGTGCGGGAACTGGTCAAACGGGCGTGCGTCCAGCTGCGCGCGCCCCGCCTGCCGCCCGCGTGGGCGTCGGTGGAGGCGAAGGTGCCGCCGCGCTGCCCGGCCCGGGTGCGGGAGATCCGCAGTCTGATGGAGCAGTTGGCGAGCGTGCCGGATTTCCGACGGCGCCAGTCGTTGGGCTATCCGATGGCCGGGATGCTGGCGTTGATCGCGATGGCGATGTTCAGCGGGGTGCGGCGCGGACCGGAAGAGCTGGCGGCGTCTGCGGCGGGGCTGTCCCAGGATCAGTTGCGGGCCTTGAAGTTCCGGCTCAAGCCCGGTTCCCGTGAGGTCCGTTGTCCCGGAGTCAGTACGTTTGGGCGGGTGCTGGCCGGGGTGGAGGAGACGGCCCTGGAGCAGGCCCGGTTACGGTGGCAGGAGCAGGTGCTGGGCCCCAGCCAGGACCGGGTGGTGATTGCCGACGGCAAGACCCTGCGTCACACCGGCGGGGATCGGGTCAGCGCCGTCAACGGGCAGGGACGGTGGTTGGGGACGGGGGTCGTGCCCGAGGGCACCAACGAGATCCCGCTGGCGCGCCAGTTGTTGGCGAAGGTGGACCTGACCCGCAAGCTGACGCTGGCCGACGCCGCCCACACGCAGGATGAGACCGCGCAGAAGATCCTCTTTGAGGGGCGAGGCGCCTACCGGCTGACCGTCAAGGAGAACCCGAAGGAACTGGTCAAACCCCTCACCACCCTGCTCGACCCGCAGGGTTTTTCCCCCAGTCCTGGCGCGACCGCAGAAGGCCACGACCCGGGAGCGAAACCGGGGACGCCAGGAACTGCGGGTCTTGGTGGCCGGCGAGGTGACGCCCACTCAGGTTGGTTTTCCGGGGGCGCAGACGATCGCCAAGCTGGTGCGTCGGATCCGGCGCAAGGGTAAGGAGACCACCGAAACCGTTTACCTGATCAGCAGTCTGAGCCTGGCCGAGATGGATGCCCGGGGCTTGCTCAAGCACAAGCGGCTCTACTGGGTCATTGAGAGCCGGCTGCACCATCCGCTGGAGGTGAGCCTGGATGAGGATCGAAGCCGCGTGCGCCATCGCAAGGCGGCGCTGGTGCTGGGGATGTTCCGGCGCTTGGCCCTCAGCTTGGCGTTGCACTGGGTCGATCGCCGCCGGGCGGGGCAGCGGCGCGGCACCGTGCGTGCCTTCCAGGCACGCTTCCATCGACACCAAACTGGCTCCAGGCGCTTGCGCGACCTGATTTTCGCAACCAACCCGATGGCTTGGGCTTCCGTCGATTGAAAAACTGCGCCCCAGGGTGGTTACTCAGTCGGGAGTTGGCTGGGAATCTTCTCGATTTCTCCCTTTAAGAGGGGGTTCAGAGTTTCGTTTGCAGAACATGCGGAAAACTGGGCGAATCTTGAAAGTCATGCCTTCGACAGCTTCAAGCAGGCGGGCGCGGATGGAGGAAGTTCTCACCCAAGTCCAACCACCCTTGTTGCGGGGCCAAGTCGCGGAGCCGCGGCGACTCCGCGGGGGCGTGCAGAAGGGCGTGCGCCCGCAGCAACACTGCGGCGTCGGCACACAACGCCAAGCACCACGTCAGGCGCAGGCTGTTGAGAAACATCTGGCCCAAGCCCAGTTGGTTTTTCTCGTAGGATTGCGTGGGCTCAATCCACGGTCGCACGCGTTGGAGCAAGGCTTGGGCGGGTCGGCTGGCCCGCGGCAGCAGCCCCAGCAAACTTTCATGGTCGCTGGGGGCATAAGCGAATTGGCGCGGACACTCCGCGGCCTCCCAACACCAGCCGCACAACGGCGGGGTGACGGCACCGGCTACCCCGAACCAATGCCGGTCCTGCGTGGGCACATACCTGGAGCGTCAAAACGCCCAAGCGGCTCTGGACGGATTGCGGCCTGGCTGCGTCCTTAGCCGCCATCAAGACACCGGCGGAGGCCAAGACCCGTCCCGACGCCGGCTTCTGGCTGGAGCAAACCCTTTTCCAGAAGTTGCAAGCCTGGCGCGCTGGACCCGCTCCAGCGCAAGCTTCATTTCTGGCGCGACCGCCCGACCACGAAGTGGATTTTCCTCGAACAGAGCGGGGAACTCGTCGCCCTGGAAATCAAGACGGGCAGCACGGTGACCGGTTCCGACGCGGCAGGCATCCGGGCGTTCCGCGATTCGTACAAGAAGAAGCAATCCCTGGTGCGAAGCGTCGTGCTGCACGCGGGCCAGGGTCGCCCGCTGGACAACGACATTCTGGCGCTGCCGTGGGGCTGGATGGTGGCAGCCGGGTAGAACACGTCGACGACTGTGGCCGAGACCGTCACCAAGTCTGGGCCGCTCGAAATCTGCCAGGTGACGGCGCTCGTGGGCAAAGGAAGTCCACGGGCGTCATTCGTGACTGAGCCGAACAGGAGCAAGCCAGACTCGGGGAGGCCGAGGGTCACTGTGGTTCGATGACTTTCAGACCCGGCACGCAATCGAAGTGGCGTTTGTTGAACGTCGCCACTTCACTGCCGCGCTCCAGCGCCGTGGCGGCTACGATGACGTCGTAGGAGCTGATCATGTTTCCAGCCGCTTCCAGTTCGGCCCAAATCCGGGCATGCTCACGAGCGGTCTGCTCGGTATAAGGAATGATGGGCAGCGGGGCCAGCACCGCCTGCAAGTATTGCAGGCGCTGGGCTTTGTGCGCGCCGGTAGCCCGTTCCACTCCGTGCCAGAGTTCGGCCACTGTGATGGCGGCCACCTCAAACAGTTCGTTGGGCCGGCTCTCCAACCATGCCTTGAGGTCGAATGTTCCCTTTTCGCCCCGGATGATGACATCCGCGTCGAGGATTATTGCCATTTGTCAGTCGGGGCTTGGAGAGTTTCACGTGCGGTTCGCAACTCACCGTGCCAGTCACGAGCCTCTTCAACCAACAACTCTGCCTTGGCCAGGGCGTCCGCCAAATCCCGTCCCGTGCAGCGCTTTTCACTATCCGGCTCGATCCGGGCAAAGGGCCGGCCGTTCTTCAGCAGCACAAAAGATGTGTTCTGATAGTGGGCGCGGTTGACACAGTCGGCGAAGTTGCGGGCTGCCTCCGTAACCGTAATCGTCGTCTCTTTCATAGAATCAGATTATCTGATTTTACAGGTTCGTCAAGCAGCG
>Ga0315274_10014068_pt1 | contig 11365 bp, 8 predicted proteins | sample YL17G02_20_MG_FD_203700 | JGI IMG/M metagenome (GOLD analysis project Ga0315274, IMG submission 203700) | Sediment microbial communities from Yellowstone Lake, YNP, Wyoming, USA - YL17G02_20 | ecosystem: Environmental > Aquatic > Freshwater > Lake > Sediment | place: USA: Wyoming | collected...
TACAACGGCGAGCTGATCGCCGGGGGCTGGTTCACCACCGCCGGCGGCAACCCGGCGAACTACATCGCGCGCTGGAACGGTGCGACCTGGCAGCCGCTGGACAGCGGGATGAACTCCGTCGTGTATGCCCTGACGGTCTATCCCGGCGCGCCGGGACAGGCGGGCGAGCTGATCGCCGGGGGCTATTTCACCACCGCCGCCGGCTACCCGGCGAGCTACATTGCCCGCTGGAACGGCTCGACCTGGCAACCGCTGGGCAGTGGAATGAATTACAACGTGAGGGCTCTGACCGTCTACAACGCCGAGCTGATCGCCGGGGGCCCGTTCACCACCGCCGGCGGCAATCCGGCGAGCCGCATCGCCCGCTGGAACGGCGCAACCTGGCAGCCCTTGGGCAGCGGGATGAATAACGAGGTTCTTGCCCTTACGGTCTACAACGACGAGCTGATCGCCGGGGGCTATTTCACCACCGCCGGCGGCAACCCGGCGAGCCACATCGCCCGCTGGAACGGCGCGACCTGGCAGTCGCTGGGCAGCGGGATGAACAACTACGTGCGTGCCCTGACGGTCTACAATGGCGAGCTGATCGCCGGGGGCGGCTTCACCACCGCTGACGGTGGCCCGGCAAACTACATCGCCCGCTGGAACGGCTCGACCTGGCAACCGCTGGGGTCGGGGATGATGGGCGGTTCCTACCCGTACGTGTATGCCCTGACGGTCTACAATGGCGAGCTGATCGCCGGGGGCGGGTTCACCTACGCCGGCGGCAACCCGGCGAGTTGCATCGCCCGCTGGAACGGCGCGACATGGCAGCCGCTTGGCAGTGGGATGGATGCCTATGTATGGGCTTTGACGGTCTACAACGGCGAGCTGATCGCCGGGGGCTATTTCACCACCGCCGGCGGCTACCCGGCGAGCTACATTGCCCGCTGGAACGGCTCGACATGGCAGTCGCTGGGCAGTGGAATGAATCACAACGTGAGGGCTCTGACCGTCTACAACGGCGAGCTGATCGCCGGGGGCGGCTTCACCACCGCCGGCGGGAACCCGGCGAACCACATCGCGCGCTGGAACGGCGCGACCTGGCAGCCGCTGGGCACCGGAATGGACAGCGGCGTGTGGGCCCTGACGGTCGATAACGGCGAGCTGATCGCCGGGGGCGCGTTCACCTACGCCGGGGGGAACCCGGCGAACCACATCGCGCGCTGGAACGGCGCGACCTGGCAACCGCTGGGCAGCGGGATGGGCGGCACCGCCGACCTACTTGTTTTTGCCCTGGCGGTCTACAACTGCGAGCTGATCGCCGGGGGCTCATTCACCACCGCCGGCGGCAACCCGGCGAGCGAAATCGCCCGCTGGAACGGCGCGACCTGGCAGCCGCTGGACAGCGGGATGAACTCCGTCGTGCGTGCCCTGACGGTCTACAACGGCGAGCTGATCGCCGGAGGCGAGTTCACCACCGCCGGCGGGCAGGTCTCGGCCTACTGGGCCCGCTGGGGCTGTCCGTACGCTCACGGCGACCTGAACTGCGACGGCACAGTGGATTTCGGCGACATCAACCCCTTCGTGCTCGCCCTCACGAACCCAGCGCAGTACGACGTGGACTACCCCGACTGCGACTTCCTGCTCGGCGACATGAACTGCGACGGCTCGACCGACTTCGGCGACATCAATCCGTTTGTCGCCTGCCTGTCGAACGGCGATTGCGGGTGTCCGTAAGCGGGTCATTGTTAGGAGCCTATCCCGGTAGACGTGTGGCACAGCCGCCCCCGGCCGTGCTTTCCGGCCTACTGGGATAGGCTCTTAGGCGCGCCAAGTGCTCGACGTCGCCCACGGAGGGGCGACGCTACACTGGGAGCTGCGCCTCCCGGACGTGCCCGATGACTTCGGCCGGGGTAGCGGCCAGCCGCGGTTCCTGCGCGTCAGGCTGCTCCCGCCGCACGAGCTCGACCAGCGGCGTCCAGTGGTCGCCCAGCAAGATGAGGGGCGCGGCACGGCGCACGAGACGTTTGTTCACGAGTTCCCAGACCAGGGCCAGCTCGAGCAGGGTGCCCGTGCCGCCGGGCAGGACGACATACGCGCTTCCCAGCCGCACCAGCGTGTTCAGCCGGGCGAGGAGGTCGAACGTGGGGATTTCCTGCTGGATGTAACGATTGGGACCTGTGCGGCCAAAGCGTGAGCACGTCACGCCGATCGTGTGTCCGCCGGCCTCGACCGCCCCGCGAGCGGCGGCCTCCATCGTGCCACCGTAGCCGCCGTTGCACAGCGTCCAGCCGGCCTCGGCGATGGCGCGCCCCAGGTCGTAGGCAAGCTGGTACGCCGGACTGGACGGGAGCGGCGCCGAGCTGCCGAACACCGTAATGACCGTGGCTTTCACGCAGGTCTCCCGATCCGGCGACGGTCAGGCAGCGCGGGTTGCACGCGTCTGAATCTTGCCGGCGCGACCATTTTGCCGCATTATGACCGCATGCTCACTTGGCACAACTGTACGACCGCTGGCGGCATTGCGCTCCGGGCCATGCTTGTCGGCGCCGCCACGCTGCTGACCGGCTGTGCGGAGCTGTGCTACAACCAGGTTCAGCTCGGACAGGAGCAGCGGGCTTACCAACGCGCTTTCCCAGACGCCGCGACCCGCCGCAGCACGAGCGGCCTCTGCTACCTCGAAAAGGACGGCTTCGGCCGCACCGATGCCGCCGTTCTGCTGCTGACGGCCGACCGGCGCGTGGCGGGCAAGTTCTACGCGCTGCACATCGAGCGGAAGCTCGGCGAGCAGGTGGAGACTTCGTACCAGCTCCGCGGCGAGCTGGACCCCACTCTGCTGAAGCTGAACGCGACCGGACCGCTTGACGCCTTGCGGGCGATCGCCGACGACCTGACCACGACGGACGGCGACACGTTCGTCCGCGAAGCCCACGGCTGGATTGCCGCGGGTGTGATGCGGTTGGTGCAGCACTGGCCGCACGTGGGCGACGAGGGCCCGGCTTTCACCCGCCTGACCGCGATGCTCGAGCGCATTCCCGCCGGCGGCGTCGCCCGCATCACCGTCGATCCGCGCGGCGTATACCTGGTGGAATACACGCAGAGCGTGGCGCGCCAGTAGCCCAGCCGCCCGCGCAGCGCGCTGCCGGGCCGCGGCGCCCCGCGCCGGGTGTACTCCTGTGACACCCGGGCAACCGATATGAGCAGCGTTGCGATGCTGAACAGATCGCTACATGGCATCCGCTTGTGCCTTTCGCCCGAGGAGCCGGTCGGCGGGCACGACTGGCGCGCCACGCGCTTCCCACACTTGATGCCCCGCCGCATTCAGGACGTGCTCCTCGTCTCCAGCCCGTACGACTCGTTCATCCTGGAAGAGGACGGGCTGTCCACGGAAGTCATCGCCGCCGAGTACGTGGACCTGGGGCTGACCCACGCACCCAGCTTCACGCGCGTCGCGACCGGCGAAGAGGCCCTGGCGGCCATCCGCAGCCGGCCCTTCGACCTCGTTATCACGCTGCTGCGCCTCGGCGACATGGATGTGGCCCGCTTCGCCCAGGCCGTCCGCGGGCTCAAGCCCGAGCTGCCCGTCGTGCTGCTCGTGGCCAACGACTGGGAGCTGGCCCGCCTGACGCAGCAGCACGCCCGGCCCGCCGTCGACGGCCTCTACGTCTGGTACGGCGACAGCAAGATCATCCTGGCGATCATCAAGGTGCTGGAAGACCGCTGCAACGTCGAGCACGACACGCGCGTCGGCGACGTCAGCGTGATCGTCCTCGTGGAGGACTCCGTCCGCTTCCGCTCGTCGCTGCTGCCCATCATCTACAGCCAGCTCGTGCGGCAGACGCGGGCGGTCATGGCGGACAGCCTGAATCACATGGACAAGCTGCTCCGCCTGGCGGCCCGGCCCAAGGTGCTCGTCGCCGAGACCTTCGAGCAGGGTCTGGAGCTGTTTGGTCGTTTCCGCAAGCACATCTTCGGCGTGATCTCGGACGTCGCTTATCCGCGCGGAGGGCGGCATGATCCGGAGGCCGGCCTGGCGTTCATCCGCGAGATTCGTGCGGAGATGCCGGACGTGCCCGCCCTGTTGCAGTCGTCCGACCCCGGCAACCGGCAGCTTGCGGAACAGCTCGGGGTGAGCTTCCTGCACAAGAAATCCCCGTCGCTGCTGGATGACGTACGCAACTTCATGCTGGGGAATTTCGGCTTCGGCGATTTCGTGTTCCGCACGCCTGAAGGACGTGAGGTCGCGCGGGCCAGCGACTTGCGGTCGATGGCGCGCGTCCTCCGCGACGTGCCCGTCGAGTCGATCGAGTACCACGCCCGCCACAACCACTTCTCCAACTGGTTCCGCGCCCGGACCGAGTTCGCCCTGGCCCGCCGCATGCGGCCCCGCCGCGTCTCCGAATTCCGCGACCTGGAGTCGATCCGGCACTACCTGATCCGCGGGCTCAACGAGGCGCTGCGGCAAGAGCGGCGGGGGGTCGTGGAAGATTTCTCCCGCGAACGCTTTGACGCCGGGTGTGCCTTCGCGCGGATCGGCGGCGGGGCGCTGGGCGGCAAAGCGCGCGGCTTGGCGTTTGTGAACGCGCTGCTCGCCGGGGCCAACTTGGACACCGAGTTTCCCGGCGTCCACGTCCACGTGCCGCGTTCCGTGGTGATTGGTACCGATGTGTTCGATGATTTTCTCGACGTGAACCAGCTTCAGCGGAGCGCGCTGCTGGCCGACGACGACGAGCGGATTCGGCAAACGTTCCTGGCAGCGCGCCTGCCGGAAAACGTGGTCGCTAACCTGCGCGCCTTTCTCGATAGCGTGCGCGGACCGGTCGCCGTGCGCTCCTCCAGCCTGCTCGAGAATTCGCAGTACCACCCGTTCGCCGGTGTCTATGACACGCACATGCTGCCCAACAACCACCCCGACGACCGGGTGCGGCTGACGCAACTGGAGAGTGCCGTCAAGCTGGTGTTCGCGTCCACCTTCTTCACGGCCACGCGGCGCTACCTGGAGGCCACGCCGTACCGCATCGACGAGGAAAAGATGGCGGTCATTCTCCAGCCGGTGGTCGGGTCGCGGCACGGCGATTACCACTATCCGGACTTTGCGGGGGCGGCGCGGTCGTACAACTACTACCCGTTCGGCGCGATGCGGCCGGAAGACGGCGTCGCGGGCGTTGCGCTGGGCTTGGGCCAGACGGTCATGGAAGGGGGCCAGGCCCTGCGCTTCTGCCCGGCGTTTCCGCAGGTGCTGCCGCAGCTTTCCGACAGCGAGGAGTTCCTCAACCAGTCGCAGCGGACGTTCTACGCCCTCGATTTGCTGGCCGAACAGAACGCGCGGGCCATCGCGCGGGACACGGGCATCGTGCGGCTGGACCTGGAGCAGGCCGAGCGGCACGGCACGCTCGCCCCGCTCGGCTCCGTCTGGTCGGCCGACGACCAGGCCCTGTACGACGGAATCGGCCGCGCGGGCGTACGCGTCGTGACTTTCGCCCACATTCTCAAGTCGGAGACGTTCCCGCTTGCGGCACTGCTCTGCCGGCTGCTCGCGCTGGGCCGGGCCGGCCTGAACAATCCGGTCGAGATCGAGTTCGCCGTCAACCTGGAGAGCAGCCCGCCGGAGTTCGCCGTCCTGCAAATCCGTCCCTGTTGCGACGGCAACGGGGGCGAGCGCGTCGAGCTGGGCGACTTGCCGCGCGCCCAACTGCTGTGCTACAGCCCGCACGCGTTGGGCAATGGCCTGATCCACGGCCTTGGCGACGTGGTATACGTCAAGCCGGGGCAGTTCAATCCGGCCTGTACGCCCGCGATGGCCGAGCAGATTGGCCGGCTCAATGACGAGCTGCTGGCGGCGAACCGGCCGTACCTGCTGCTCGGGCCGGGGCGGTGGGGCACGACGCACAGTTGGCTCGGCATCCCGGTCCACTGGTCGCAGATCTGCGCCGCCCGGATCATCGTCGAGACGACGCTCGAGGATTTCGTCGTCGAGCCGTCGCAGGGCAGTCATTTCTTCCAGAATCTTACCTCGTTCGGCATCGCCTACCTGGCGGTCAACCCGCATTCCGACGACGGGTTCATCGATTGGCCCTGGCTGGAGGCCCAGCCCGCCGAACACGAGACCGAATATGTGCGTCATGTGCGCTTGGCGCATTCGCTCGAAGCGCGCGTGAACGGCGAAATCTCGTGCGCCGCGGTCCTCAAACGCTCGCCCGTTTCGGCGGAGATGTAGCGGCCGGGCTCTGTCCCGGCCGTCGAAGGCCACATGGTATGCCTCGGCCGGGACAGAGCCCGGCCGCTACGCCGTCCGAAACTCAATCAGCGTCTGCCGATACGCGTCCGGCAGGCCGATGTCGAAACGCCGGCCGTGGACGACGTAGCCCGTGAAGCCCTCTTCCTGCCGCAAACGCTCGAGACACGAGGTTAACTGAAACTCGCCGCGTTCGCGGACGTTGTGGGCGATGTTCTCGCCGAGGTAATCGAAGATCTTCGGATCGAGCACATACTGGCCGAACACGGTCAGGAATTGCCCGTCGTCCATGCCATCGACGTGGAGATGCTTGCGGGCATAGTCGAGCTCGGGCTTCTCGCAGAACTCGCCGATCGACAGGACGTTGTGCGGCTCGCGCCACACGCCGCCCACGCAGCCGAAGTGGTGGATCTCGCCGCCGGGCGTCACTTTCAGCCCCACCACGCTGTGGCCCACCTGCTCGTATACGTCGAGCAGTTGCCGGGCACACGACACCTCGTGGTCCGAGGCATACAGGTGGTCGCCCAGGAGCAGCAGGAACGGCTCGCCGCCGACCCACTCCCGCGTGCAATACACCGCGTGCCCGAAACCGTCCTGGCTCTCCTGCGGAATCCACGTGATGCGGCGGCCCACGTCGAGCAGATACTGGGCGTACTCCTGGTCCTCGCGCGAGAGCTTGTTGTAGTGCTCGATCGGCGGCGGGGCGCCGAAGAATTCCTCGAAGTACGGGCGGTCCTGCGGCTGGATGATCACGCACACTTCGTCGATGCCCCCGGACAGGGCCTCCTCGATGATCGCGAGAATCACCGGCTTGGCCCGCCCGTCGCGGTCGATGATCGGAAACATCTCCTTCTTCATTGCCTTGCTCGCGGGGAAGAGGCGCGTCCCGAAGCCGGCGGCCGGAATCACGGCCTTGCGGACCCGCCGGCCGGCCTCGAGCACGAGCTTCAGGCAGGTCAGCTTGAGGTCGCGTTCCAGCAGCTCGATCACCTTCTGCTGGGCCGCTTCATCCTTGACGACGAATTGCGCTGTACCGTCTCCCTGTGAACCAACCCCCTTGCCGCCCCAGATGTACGGCTGGATCGGCCCGTAGCTGAGCACTTTGTGCAGCACCGGCGCCGCAAGCTGCGCCGGGCACGCCGGCTGCAAGTGCCGATCAAACTTGGCTTGCGCCTCTTTCATCAAAGACCCGATGCGCTCTGCGTCGCCGGCGCTGATCGCCTCGATCGCCGCGCTCGTGATGCGGGTGTTGATGGGCCCCAGGTACTCCTGCACGTCGCGCTGCACAGCATCCCCGGCGAACGGATAGCAGCGGTTCAGGTCGGCGAGAATGCGTTTCGTGTCCTTGCCGGCGTGCAGATCGGCAATGACGAAATACAGGCTGCGCGGGACCTTCAGCTCGGTCACGTCGATGCGGTCGCCATCGAAGGTCATCACGATGGGCCGGTTGCCGTACGCGCAGCCCTGGTCCATCCGGCCGCAACGCGACGGCGTAGTGATTTCGCCCAGATACGCGTATTCCATCTCGCCGCGGGTTGTGAGCTTCAGGTTGTACAGCCGGTTGAAGGCCCGCGCGACAAGCACGCAGATGGCCGCCGACGACGAGAGCCCTTTCTTGACCGGCAGCGTCGTGCGGTGGTTATCGACTTCGAGGCCATGCACGCGGTAATGCGTCAGAATCTGCTGCGCCACGCCAGCCGCATACGAAAAAAACCGCCCGGACTCGGCTTCGGCCAGCAGGGCGGCGTGCTCCATCGGCAGCTCGCATGGCCCAACGCAGGTCCCGTCGTCGAGCGTGGTCCGCAGGATGAGCTTCGAGGGGTGCGGTTTAACTTCGGCGTACAACCCCTGGTTCGTGCCGCACAGGATGGTGCAACCCTTCTCCAGCTCGGCGTTGATTCGCCGGTACGCGCCCGCCCAGTCGGAATGCTCGCCAAAGAGACAGATGCGCCCGGGGACGAAGATCTTCATGTTGGCTCACTCATTGGTGGCATGGCACAAGCCAACGTAGGCAATCGCACCGGCCGCATCTTATCCGAGCCGCAAGCGGAGGGTAGCGGCCGGCGGCTCGCCGGCCGACGAATGTAGCGGCCAACGTCTCGTCGGCCGAGGAACGTAGCGGCCAACGTCTCGTCGGCCGAGGAACGTAGCGGCCGGGTGCCACTGCTCTGTGAGCAGTGCCTTCTACCGAGGATCAGGTCTCGGCCGCATACCGCTCCGGCAACCCGCGCACAACCCGCACCGTTTCGAGGCTGACTCGCACGACGTGCCCGACCAGCCGGACGATGTACTCCGGGTCGTCCGCCCGGTTCGGATCGCTGCGAATGCCGCTGCGCTTGTCGCTCGTCACCTGGTACTGGTCGATGACCCACTCCAGCGCGCTGCGGTTGCCGAGCCGGTATTCGAACACCTCCGGCGGTATGCCCTCCAGCGTGAGCAGTGGGTTGACGGCCAGCTCGGTCTTGTCCTTCGACAGCCGCATCTTGTCCTCGACGCGGTAAAGGTCGTCAATCGTGTGGCACGGGCGTCCCGCCCGTGATTGCGGCCCGATGGTCTTCTTCTCCACAAATCGCAGCGGATACGGCTCAATTTGCTCGTAATCCAGGTGCCAGTGGGCCAGCTCCTTCCCCGCGTCGGCGAACGCCCAGAACGCCGATGCCGTGTCCGAACCCCCGACGCCAGTCGGGGGCCCCTCGGCGGCGGCGGCGCGCGTCTTGGCCCGCCCCTGGCGGGGCGGGTTCGGATCACAGCCGGGCGTGGCAGCGCCCGGCTCCACCGCCGGCGCCAGCGGAATCCGCGGCAGCTCGCGTTTGAGGTTGTCGGCGAACTTCGCCCGATACCCCGGATGGTGCAGGACGCCGTAGACGTAATAGAAGATGTCCCACTTCCCGATCGCCGGGTCCTGGTAGTGCTCGCGGAAAAGCTGGAGCGCCCAGTCGGTGATGCCCTCGCGACAATCGATGCCGTTTTAGCAGCTTGGCGCTGAGGGCAGCGGTGCAGCTTTATGCCCTCTTGCCCTGCCGTCGCGCGTCCCGTAAGCTTACGATACACATGGGAAGCTCGACTTGAGCGCGACGCATGGCTGGGTAGGCGCTAGGAGAATCGCTGCCGTGTGTCCTGCCTGACACCGGCTGCGGAGGATAGCGACGGTGGGCGTGTACACGGAGTACCTAGATAGAAACCTGGGGTTCGCAGACCTTGCCGCCGAGCGCAAGGTCCAGCTCCAGCGCATCTCGCAACTTCGCGGCGGGCGCGATGTCCTGGTGTACGCATCCGACTTGGGCAAGGTGCAAGCTTTCGTGTCGATCATCTACACCGACCTCCTGCCTATCAATGATCAGCTCGCCAATCTGAAGGGTGAGCACCTCGACTTCGTTCTGGAGACGCCAGGCGGATCGGGCGAAGTTGCCGAGGATATCGTCCGCGCGCTCCGCAGCAGGTACCAAGATGTTGCCGTCATTGTGCCCGGTTGGGCCAAGAGCGCTGGGACGATCATAGCGATGTCCGCCGACGAGATCCTCATGGACGCCACGTCCGGCCTCGGCCCGATTGACGCGCAGATTCTCTGGCAGGGCAAAGCCTTCTCAGCGGATGCTCTGCTGGCGGGGTTCAAGAAAATCAAAGAAGAAGTGAGCGAAACCGGCGTCCTCAACAAGGCGTACATTCCGATCTTGCAGGGGATATCCCCCGGGGAGCTCGAAAACGCGCAGAACGCCCAGGACTTCGCGAAGGAGTTGGTGACGAAATGGCTTAGCCAGTTCAAGTTCAAGCGGTGGACAAAACACGCGAGCACCGGCCAAAGCGTGACGCCCGAAGAGAAACGTAAGCGTGCTGAAGAAATCGCCACGCAACTGCGCGATCACAGCCGATGGTTGACACACGGCCGATCAATCAAGCTTGATGATCTCCGCCGCATGCGATTACAGGTCAGCGACTACAGTGAAAATGCGGAGCTTGCCGACGCGATCCGACGCTACCACACGCTTCTGAGAATGACGTTCGAGAGCAACGTGTACAAGGTGTTCGAAACGCCCGTTTCCCAGATCTATCGATACATGCTTCCCGTCGTCCAGCCGGGCGGCTCACCGGAGAAACCGCACGCCTTACCGCGCGACGCACGCATCGCCAGATTCGACTTCAAGTGCGAGAGGTGCGGAACGGTGTCCCATGTCCAGGCGAACCTGGAGGCAGGGCAGACGGTCGAAAAGGGCGCGTTCCCGTTCCCGCCAGACAATCGTTTCCGCTGCCCTAACTGCGGTACGGAACACGACTTATCGGATGTTCGACGGCAGATCGAGCTCCAGGCGAAGAAGCCCGTGGTATAATTCCGATGAGGAATGTGATGGCCGACAAGGCGACCGCAATCGTGTTCGACAAACTGGCGGGCCAAGACCCGGACGGCGAGTCCACACGCCTGCTTGCGCTGGAATCCGAGAAGCTCGCGCCGGAGCTGGAGGAGATTGCTGAACTCCGCCGCGTGGTCGCCGAGTTGGCCGAGCCCGAGCCCTCCTCATACACGACGTCTTGAGTCAGCTACGGCCATGGTCCGGGGGTTTCACCGTCTGATGCCGGTTGGTGCCTGCCCTGACAGCACCGCCGTCCGGGCGAATGGTCCGCCCCTCCGACTTGCCGCCCAATTCGGGGATCAGCGTCCACCCGTGCGCCCGGGCCGTATCCGCCAGCAGCGTCTGAAACGCCGACCGGACAGCGCTCTCGTGCGCCACCTGCTGGTCCCCGTACTGCGCGAGCGTCTCGTAGTACGCCTTGACCGCGCGGTGCGCCGGCTTGAGCGAACCCTTGCGCATGCCTGTCCCGTTTGCGCCCCGTCCGCCGAACCGATCGTCGGGTCCAGCCGCCGACGGGGTCCAACCCATCCTACCAAATCCGCCCCCGCCTGTCAGTTCACCGCCCCCCCTTATCACGTTGTCACGCCCGGGTGCCACGGTCCGCCGCGGCGGATCGGCCGTGACCACGAATCCTCCCCTCACGGCTGATCCCGGCGCGCCGGGACCGTGCCACCCTCCGTCCCTCCGTGCCTCGTCGCCCCGTGCCTCGTTGCCCCGTTGCCTCGTTGCCTCGGTGCCTGCTTGCCTCGTTGTCTCGTCGCCCCGTGCCTCGTCGCCTCGTTGCCCCGTCGCCTTCGTCCCT
>Ga0315274_10014070_pt1 | contig 11365 bp, 9 predicted proteins | sample YL17G02_20_MG_FD_203700 | JGI IMG/M metagenome (GOLD analysis project Ga0315274, IMG submission 203700) | Sediment microbial communities from Yellowstone Lake, YNP, Wyoming, USA - YL17G02_20 | ecosystem: Environmental > Aquatic > Freshwater > Lake > Sediment | place: USA: Wyoming | collected...
GACAACCGCGGAAAACATCCGTAATTCCAAGAAACAGGCCAAACGCTGGGGTTTGTCCGTTGACTGGAGCCGGGAATTATCCACTACCGACCCCAAATATTATAAATGGACGCAGTGGATTTTTTTACAGTGGTACAAGAAGGGTTTGACAGAAAAGAAAGAAATGCCAATCAACTGGTGTCCGGCCTGTAAAATCGGCTTGGCCAATGAGGAAGTAATTGGAGGAAAATGTGAGCGTTGCGGAGCAGAAGTCAGCCGGCGGACAATCAAGCAGTGGGTGGTGAAAATAACCGCTTATGCCGATCGTTTAATCGAAGGTTTAAAAAATACCGATTTTATTGAAAAAGTTAAGGCGGCGCAAACTAACTGGATAGGCCGATCAGAGGGAGCCTTAATCAAATTTACAATTTACAATTTACAATTTACAAACAACAAGGAAGAAAATTTTATAGAGGCGTTTACGACCAGGCCGGATACGCTTTACGGGGCGACTTTTATGGTTTTATCCCCGGAGCATGAACTGGTGAAAAATATTAAAAATGAAGAAGTTAAAAATTATGTCGAAGCAGCGAGAAAAAAATCAGACTTGGAAAGAACGGAATTGAACAAGGAAAAAACCGGAGTTTTTTCCGGGCTTTACGCGATAAATCCGGTTACCGGTAAAAAGATTCCGATTTGGATTTCGGATTTTGTGCTTTCTTCTTACGGAACTGGGGCGATTATGGCGGTGCCGGCGCATGACGGGCGGGATTTTGCTTTTGCCAAAAAATTTGGATTACCGATAATGCCGGTAATAAAGCCCTTCTTCGCTGAAGCTACGGAGGGTAAATGGGATTTTAATAAAGCCGCTTATACCGAAGTGGAGAAAGGTATTACTGTAAATTCTCCCGAATGGAATGGTTTGAAACCAGCGGAAGCAATTAAAAAAGCAACTCTTTGGATAGAAAAAAATAATATTGGTAAAAAGTCGGTTTCTTACCATCTCCGCGATTGGATTTTTTCGAGACAGCATTATTGGGGGGAACCAATACCGATTGTGTATTGCGATAAATGCGGCGAGGTGCCGGTGCGGGAAGACCAACTGCCGATAGAATTACCGAAAGTGGAGAAATATAAGCCAACGGATAGTGGTGAGTCGCCTTTGGCGGCAGTTTCTTTTTGGGTGAATACCGAATGTCCGAAATGTAATGGTCCGGCAAAAAGAGAAACCGACACGATGCCCAATTGGGCGGGTTCGGATTGGTATTTTTTGCGTTATATTGACCCTAGTAATAATAAGTCTCTGGTTGATTTGGAGAAAGCAAAATATTGGCTGCCGGTGGATGTTTATGTCGGCGGGGACGAACACAACACGCTTCATTTGCTTTATTCCCGGTTTACTTATCAGTTTTTACGGGATATCGGGGCGGTTCCCCAAGAAATCCCTGAGCCGTATTACAAAAGACTGTCGCATGGCGTAATTTTAGGAAAAGACGGCCAGCGGATGAGCAAGTCTCGGGGAAATGTGATTAATCCGGACGAGGCGGTTGAGGCTTTCGGAGCAGACAGTCTGCGGATGTATTTAATGTTTATAGGGCCGTTTGATTACACTATGGTTTGGAACCAAGAAAGCCTGGAAGGCTGCTACCGGTTTTTAAAAAGAGTTTGGAATTTGTTTACCGAACTAAACCAAACAGAAGCCGATGATCAGACTCTCCTTATAAAATTGAATCAAACAATTAAAAAGGTCGGAGAAGATATTGAGGAAACGAAGTTTAATACGGCAATTGCAGCCTTGATGGAATTGCTGAACCAGATCTCGGGCAAAAAAATAAGCAAATCGTTTTTGGGGAAATTTTTGCTGCTTTTGGCTCCTTTTGCTCCTCATTTGACCGAAGAACTTTGGGAAAAATTGGACAATCAATTTTCAATCCATCAACAGTCCTGGCCGGAATATAATCCTGATTTAATTGCGGAAGAAGTGGTAACCATTGCGATTCAAATTAACGGAAAATTGAGAGGAACAGCGGAATTTCAGAGCGCAAAAACCAAAGATCAAAAAGAAGTTGAGAGAATTGTAAAAGGAAACGACAAAATTAAAAAATATTTTGAAGGCCAGGAGATAAAAAGGACAATTTTTGTACCGGGAAAGTTAATTAATTTTGTGATATAATTCTTTTACCCTATGAAAAGAAAAATCGCTTCGGTCTCCGGTGCAATTCTGATCGGGTGTTTGATTTTACTTGTTTCAGTTTATCGTTCAACAAATAATGTTCCTCAAAGCTTAGCGGTCGCAAACCTGCAATTTGAGGTTCAATCTCAACTTTCGAGCGAATCCTCGGTTCCCAAGGTTAATTACTATCTGGTTTATCCGGGTATCTTGCCGGATCACCCGTTGTATAAAATAAAAATGGTCAGAGACCGGATTTGGTTGTGGTTGACTACGGATGTGCTGGATAAGTCAGAACTGTTGCTTTTGTATGCCGATAAAAGGTTAGGAGCCGGAAAGGTTTTGGTTGAAGGGAATAAAGTTGATCTGGGGATTGCCACTTTATGGAAAGGGGAAAAGTACTTAGAGAGAGCGGTGGATACTATTCTGGCCGCCAAAGAAAAAGGTTTGGGAGTAAACACCATTGCCGAAAAAATAAAAAATTCTTCTCTAAAACATGAAGAAGTTTTACTGGGACTGAAAGAAAAAGTAAACGGGGAAGGAAAAACCGCATTGGGAGAAATAATCGAATATTTACAGGAAATACAAAAGAAAACGAATTCTTTTTAATCTCCACGATAAGCCCTTCTTTGCATTTTTGAGGAATATTTTTAACCATCTGTGTCTAGTCATAATTTTTAATTCTTCCAGTAAGGTTTGTTTTGTTGCCATAGGGATGCATCAAATCACCATTTCTGAACTGTTTTGATATAAAAAATGCTAATTGACAGGGATTTCTTAAGATAGTTAATAATGGTTTCACTTAAATGAAAGAAGAAAAGAGAGACTTGTCAGTCAGAAAAATAAAAAAACGCGACGGCCGGATTGTTGATTTTAATCAGGATAAAATCTTCACGGCTATTTCAAAGGCGATGCGGGCAGTAGGGGAGTTGAATAAGGAAAAAGCGGAAACGATGGCGCAGCAGGTGACTCAAGTTTTGAATAAAAGATTTGACGGTCACACCGTTCCCTCGGTTGAAGAGATTCAGGATATTGTGGAAGAGGTTTTGATCAAAAACCGTTTGGTAGCGGTGGCCAAAGCCTATATTTTGTATCGGGATCTTCACAATAAAATCCGCAGTATTAACAGTTTGGTTGACAGCGACGAGCTGGTGATGAATTATATCCAAAAGCTGGATTGGCGGGTAAGAGAGAATAGCAATATGACCTATTCCCTGCAGGGATTAAATAATCATGTTGCTGGTCTTGTTTCCTCAAACTATTGGTTAAACCAGATTTATTCGCCCGAAGTAAGGGAAGCACACTTGAGCGGTGATTTGCACTTGCATGACTTGGCGATTTTGGCGGCTTACTGTTGCGGTTGGGACTTGCAGGATTTTTTAAGAAAGGGTTTTGGCGGTGTCTTGGGAAAAATAAGCTGCAAGCCACCCAAGCATTTAAGGACAGCTTTGGCCCAATTGGTTAACCTGATTTATACTCTTCAGGGAGAAACCGCCGGAGCGCAGGCGGTTTCAAATTTTGATACTTTGCTGGCGCCCTTTATCTATTACGACAAACTGGATTACAAAGGGGTTAAACAGTGTCTTCAGGAGTTTATGTTTGGTATGAATGTGCCGACCCGGGTCGGTTTTCAAACCCCCTTTTCCAATATTACTTTGGATTTTGTGGTGCCGAACATGTTGGCCAAAGAACCGGTTATTGTCGGCGGTGAGCCGCAGAAAAAAACTTACGGCGATTTCCAAAAAGAGGTTAATATTCTGAATAAAGCACTTGGTGAGGTGTTGTTGGAAGGAGATGCTCAAGGTCGGGTTTTTTCTTTTCCGATTCCCACAATCAACATCACCAAGGATTTTAATTGGGAAAATCCATATCTTGACAATCTTTGGGAAGCAACCCGCAAGTATGGCATTCCCTATTTTTCCAATTTTGTCAATTCGGACATGAAGCCGGAGGACGCCAGAAGTATGTGTTGCCGGTTACGTTTGGATAATCGGGAATTGCGCAAAAAAGGCGGGGGTCTTTTTGGTGCCAATCCGTTGACCGGTTCGGTGGGGGTAGTAACAATCAATCTACCGAGGATTGGCCATTTGCATAAAAATAAAAAAGATTTTTATGATCGTTTGGGGCATTTAATGGATTTGGCTAAAGAAAGTTTGATTATCAAAAGAAGGGTGGTGGAAGAATTTACGGAAAAAGGTTTGTACCCTTATTCCCGTTATTATTTGAAAGATATTAAACAACGTTTTGGGCAATATTGGAAAAACCATTTTAGTACGATCGGACTAGTCGGAATGAACGAAGCCTGTTTAAATTTTATGGGTAAAAATATCGCGGAAAAAGAAGGAAGAGCCTTTGCGGTTGAAGTTTTGGATTTTATGCGCCGCCGGCTGGTAGATTATCAAAAACAAGAGAACCAACTGTTTAACCTGGAGGCAACTCCGGCAGAGGGAACTTCTTATCGTTTTGCCAGAGAAGATAAAAAAAGATATAAAGATATTATCTTTGCCAACGACAAAGCAGTTAAAGAAAAAAAAGCCGAACCCTACTATACTAATTCGACTCAGCTGCCCGTAAGTTATACAGATGATATTTTCGAAGCCCTTAAGCACCAGGATGAGCTGCAATGCAAATATACCGGCGGAACTGTTTTACACGGATTTTTAGGAGAAAGTCTGCCGGATGTAAAATCGCTGAAAAACTTGGTCAAAAAAATCGCCGAGCAGTTTCACCTGCCTTATTACACCATTACCCCAACTTTCAGTATTTGTCCGGTTCACGGATATTTGGCCGGAGAGCATTATTATTGCCCTAAGTGTGACCTTGAAATAGAAAAACAAGAGTTGAAATAAACCTGATTTGTATTATTATTTAAAATTTTTTAAAAGGAGGACTCATGCAAACTAATGTTTCAAAACGGCAGCCGTGCGAGATTTTTTCAAGAATCGTCGGATATCTGAGGCCGGTTTCTCAGTGGAACGACGGAAAGCAGTCGGAATTTTCCGAAAGAAAAACCTTCAAAATAAAATAATTTGGTTTTAAATGGAGATAGCCGGTTATATCAAAACTTCGCTTATTGAATGGCCGGGGAAAATTTCTTCGGTAATTTTTGTGCCGGGCTGTAATTTCCGTTGCCCTTTTTGCCATAATGCGGATTTGGTATCACGAAAGGGATTTACACAGATACTGGAGAAGCTGATTTTCACCGATTTAAAATCAAGAAAAAAGTGGATTGATGCCGTTGTTGTCACCGGAGGGGAACCCACTCTACAAGTAGATTTAAGCAGATTTCTAAGCAGAATTAGGGAAATGGGCTTGATGACCATGATTCATACAAATGGAACCAAACCGGAAGTGATAGAAAAGTTGATTAAGAAAAAGTTGGTTGACTATTGGGCAATGGATTTAAAAGGAGACCTGGAAAATTACGGCAGATATGTCGGCAATATCAAATATCAAATATCAAATATCAAAACCTCTATACAATTAATTGCCAACAGCGGAGTAGATTATGAATTTAGGACAACGGTAGTGCCGGGGCTTCATAATTTAAAAAATTTAATCAAGCTGGCAAGACAAATAGGGACAATCTTTGAAAATTGTCGTTGGTTTCTCCAACAGTTTCGACCAATTAATTGTGTTGATAAAAAATATTTAACGATAAAGCCATATTCCGAAGAAGAATTGAAAAAAGTCTGCCGAAAACTTCAGAAAATTATTCCTCAAACGAGCATAAGGGGAGTATAATGGCGGCATGGATAGAGTTTTTGAGTTAATCGAGCTGGAGGAGAAAAGACAACGAGAAACAATCAATCTGATTCCCAGCGAAAACTATGTTTCCAGGGCGGTTTTAGAGGCGCTGGGTTCGTGTTTGGTTAATAAATATGCCGAGGGATACCCAGACAAAAGGTATTATCAAGGTAACTTGATAATTGACGAAGTTGAAAATTTAGCCATTGAAAGGGCGAAAAAACTTTTCTTGGTTCCTCACGCCAACGTTCAGCCATATTCCGGTTCTCCAGCAAATCAGGCGGTTTATATGGCCTGCTGTAATTTAGGCGATACGGTTATGGGGATGGATTTATCTGCCGGTGGTCATTTAACCCACGGGTCCCGGGTAAGTTTTTCCGGGAAATATTACCGGCCGGTGTTTTATAGTGTTGAAGAACAAACGGGGAGGATTGATTACAACTTGGTTTTGGCAATTGCCCAAAAGGAAAAACCAAAACTTATTTGGGTTGGAGCGACCGCTTACCCGCGTTTTTTTGATTGGGAAGAATGCCATAAAATTGCTCTGTCGGTTGGGGCTTACTTAGTAGCGGACATTTCTCACTACGCCGGATTAGTGGCCGGCGGGGTTTATCCGTCACCGGTTCCCTTTGTTGATATTGTTACTTCTACTACCCATAAAACCCTCCGCGGGCCGAGAGGGGCAATCATTCTTGTAACCGACCAAGGCTTACAAAAAGACCAAGAATTGGCCAAAAAAATTGATAAAGCGGTTTTCCCGGGTTTGCAGGGCGGACCTCACGAAAACGCGATTGCGGCCATCGCTGTTTGCCTGGCTGAAGCGGCGACTGACGAGTTTAAGCAATATGTAAAACAAGTAGTTATAAATTCGGCCGTTTTGGCGGAAGAGTTGAAAAAAAACGGATTTAATTTGGTTTCTGGAGGAACGGACAACCATCTTGTTCTGATTGACTTGAGAAATAAGAACATTTTAGGCAAAGAGGCGGCCGTAGCTTTAGAAAAAGCGGGGATTATTTGTAATGCCAACAGTATTCCCTTTGATCCCAATCCGCCGATGAACCCGTCTGGAATTCGTTTAGGAACGCCAGCGATAACTACCAGGGGAATGAAAGAGCCGGAAATGAAAGAGGTAGCCTTTTTAATTAGTAGGGTTATAGATAATTTTTCTGACGGAGAAATTTTGCAGGAAATTTTGCAAAAAGTAAAACTGTTAACAGCCAGATTTCCAATTAATCGTTAGAATGTCGCCAACCAGCAAGGAACAAACAACTTCACCCGGGCAACTACTGGAGACAGAAGGGATGATAGAACGGGCAGAAAGAACTCCTTTTTGGGAAGCGAGTGTAATTTACAGGGAAAACTTAAAAGTTTTTCGTCTTAGTTGTGGAGAAGTTGTTACCAGAATGGTAAAAAACAGAGAACCTTTTAATAAAATGCCGGAATTTAATCAAGATAGAAGTACTCCAATTCGCTGGGCTTTAAGATATATAAGGAAAGGAGAGTCTTTAGTAGAACAGGTCAGAAATGGTTTTAGACAATTAGAAAATGTTTTTAATAAAGAGGAGGGAGTTTTTAGGGCGGTACCCTTAGTTTCTTACCGATTTAAAAAAGAAGCCGGCGGTTTTAGTGCCTCAGATCCGATAGATATATTGATATTTAGATTAATAACCGACCGAAGCCCAAAAATTTATGAAGATTTCGGCATTAGGGGCGATCTTGTCTATCCGATTTTTCCTCAAGGCTCGCCATGTTATGTTTTTAAAAAGGATCATTTAAAACTTCGCCAATCTTATGACTTTTTTTTTCTTGTCGCGGACGAAATAAGCTTGATTAATTGCATTGGAGATAAAAGTCGCATTAGACAATTATGACTGCGGTAATTTTTAACGGTAGAGAATTTGCGAGAAAGAAAACAGAGGAACTAGCCAAGGTTATCAGGAATTTTAGTGATATTAAAAAGAAACCGAAGTTGGTAGCGATTTTAGTCGGAGATAATTTAGAGAGTAGACTTTATTTAAGTTTAAAAGGAAGAAAAGCGGTGCAATTAGGAATAAATTTCGAATTCCGCGAATTCTCTGAGAATAATCCGCAAGAGGTTATTGACTATATCGAAAAGAAAAATATGGACCAGACAGTAAACGGAATTATTGTGGAACTTCCTTTACCGGCAGAATGGGATGAATATATCGTATTGGACAAAATAAGACCGGATAAAGACGTAGATTGTTTAACCAGTGAAAACTTGAGACTGCTGGCCGAAGGCCGGCCAAGATTTGTCCCTCCAACGGTAAAAGCAGTGGGAGAGATTTTAAAAGAGGCGGGGGGGATCGCCCAAAAAAAAGTTGTTGTTGTCGGAAGCGACGGAAGTGTAGGGAAGGGAATCTTAAGCTATTTAAAAGACGCCGAGGGGATTGATCAGGGGACAGAGGATTTGGCTTCCGTTACCAAAAACGCGGATGTCTTAATTTCAGCAACAGGGGTTGGTCATTTAATTAAGAGAGAAATGGTTAAACCGGGCGCCGTTGTGATTGACGTTGGAATTGAAAAAAAGAGGGATTTGGGGGTTGTGGGGGATGTGGATTTTGAAAATGTTAAGGAAGTTGCTTCTTTCATTACTCCTGTTCCCGGCGGAGTTGGACCGGTAACGGTAGTCTGTCTTATGGAAAACCTTATCGGGAGTGTGTATCATTAAATTATGCCCGACCGGTCCGAAAAAGAAATTTTAAATCAACTTTTTAGTGACGATGGAGAAAAATATCCGGTAATTGATGCCGAACCCAATCCTGAAGTGGCAAAAGAGATTCAATCTTACATTGAAAAGGTTGAAAAAGAACAATTTTTGGCCCAACCGATAACCGACAACTACGGTCAGCCGCTGGTTTCACCACCAGCCCCACAACAGCCGAAAATAGTTTTGCCAATAACCCAAAATCAATATTTGGCCGGTTTTAAACAAAAAGTGACTGAATCAATCCGCTGGCTGGTGGCCTGGTGCGGCCGGCTGGTAAAAATTTTAGGAAACAGGGCTGATTTTCGCAAAAATGAAATTTGATATTATAAACAACCCCATCGCCAGTCTAAATTATGTTTTGGCCTTTTTAATATTTTTTGCGGTCGCAGTGGTCTTGTTGATTATTCTCGGCCAGGCTTTAATTATCTGGTGCCGTAACCGCAGGAGAGAAGAGAAGTCGTTAAAGTTTGTTTTACTTGAAGTTTCTCTGCCGCGGGATAATGAGATAAAAATTGATGCTGCCGAGCAGATGATTAGTGCTTTAACCTCGGTTAGAAAAGGCGGTAAATTTTCTTTTTTGAAACTGCAGGACCATCTTTCTTTTGAAGTTGTCGGCTTGCCTGAAGACATCCGTTTCTATGTTTCCGTTCCGCAGCATCTTAAAGATATGGTGGAAAAACAAATAAATGGCGCTTATCCGGGAGCGGAAATCAAAGAGGTAAACGAGTACAACATTTTTTCCGAGAACGGCAAAGTTGCTTTTACTGAGTTTCAATTTCGATCCACCGCTTATTTCCCCATAAAAGTTTATAAAGACTTGCCGGTGGATCCGCTGGCGTCAATTACTTCGGCCCTGGCTAAAATGAAACAAGGGGAAGGGGCGGCGATTCAGGTTTTATTGACCCCAGCCGACAAAGAATGGAGTAGAGACGGCCGTAGATATCTTTCTAAAACCAAAAAAACCGAGAGTGATCCGGAAAAAGCCAGTTTTAAATCCGATCCGAAGCAAATGGAGGCAGTTGAAAATAAGTGTTCCAAATCCGGATTTGAGGTCAGCATCAGAATTGTTGTTTCTTCCCCGGATATGGCCTGCGCCAAAGCGCATCTGCAAAACCTCAAAGGGGTTTTTGAGCAACTATCTTCAGACCAGAACGGATTTAAAGGACGGAAAATCAGACTGGCGAGCTCTTTTATGAATGATTTTATTTACCGCTACCAACCCCTGTTTTATCTGGGGAGGAACAAGATTATTTTGTCCAGTGAAGAGCTGGCGACGATTTTTCATTTTCCGAATAAATCAATCGAAACTCCGTTTATTTTTTGGCTGAACGCCAAGCGGGCGCCGGCACCCCAGCAAATTGCCAGAGAAGGCCTTTATTTGGGCAAGAGCGTTTTTCGGGGAATGGAGGTTCCAATTCATATAAAAGAGAATGACCGGATGCGCCATACCTACATTATCGGAGCCACCGGAACCGGAAAGTCGCAATTGTTGTTAAAAATGATGTATCAGGACGCCCGCGCCGGGCGTGGTTTTTGTTTTATCGATCCGCACGATACCTTTGAACAGGTAATGCAGATCATTCCGCCGGAAAGAGCGGAAGACGTCATTTATTTTTGTCCTGCAGATTTACAAAGACCAATGGGGTTGAATTTATTGGAAGCAGAGACGGAAGACCAAAAGCATTTTATCACCACTTCCATTATCAACTTAATGTACAAACTATATGACCCTTACAAAACAGGAATTATAGGTCCCCGTTTTGAACACGCAATTAGAAATGCCATGCTGACGGTGATGTGCGAACCCGGCAATACTTTTGTAGAAGTAATGCGGATTTTACAGGATCCGCGTTATGTTCAGGAAATTTTACCGAAAGTAAAAGATCCGATTGTGAAACGGTATTGGACCGATCAGATCGCCCAAACCGCCGACTTTCATAAATCGGAGGTTTTGGATTACATTGTTTCCAAATTCGGCCGTTTTGTGACCAATAAAATGATCCGCAACATCATCGGCCAATCAAAAAGTTCATTTGATTTTAGAAAAGTAATGGACGAAGGCAAGATATTAATAATTAATCTGGCCAAAGGTCAGATTGGGGAGGAGAACTCAAGTTTCTTGGGTTTAATTTTGGTCCCGAAAATTTTAATGGCGGCGCTTTCGAGGGCGGATGTTCCTGAAAAACAGCGCAAGGACTATTATCTTTATGTTGACGAGTTTCAAAATTTTGCCACGCCGGACTTTGCCCAGATTTTATCTGAGGCGAGAAAATTCCGTCTTGGGCTTTGCGTTGCTAACCAGTTTATCGGTCAGATGGACGATGAAGTGAAAAACGCGGTTTTCGGCAACGTCGGAACAAAAATCGCCTTCAGGGTTGGGGTTACCGATGCCCAGTACCTGGTGCACGAATTTCAGCCGACTTTTACCGAAAGTGACCTGTTGAATATTGAGGCCTTTAATGCCTATGTTAAAACGATAGTCGATAACGAGCCGGTGCCGGCATTTTCCATGAGCATGAAAGAAGATATGCAAAAAATCTGGGCGCAACAAAATCCAAGCCTGTCCGAAAAAATTAAAGAGCTTTCCAGGCTTCGATATGGCAGAGATCAGGCGATGGTGGAAGCGGAAATTTCCAAGCGCGCCAGACTTTAAAAGACAAAAGGACCTATTTTGCTATAATACGAAGGATGTCCGGGCTCGTAGCTCAGTGGTAGAGCGGTATCCTTATAAGATAATG
>Ga0315274_10014071_pt1 | contig 11364 bp, 11 predicted proteins | sample YL17G02_20_MG_FD_203700 | JGI IMG/M metagenome (GOLD analysis project Ga0315274, IMG submission 203700) | Sediment microbial communities from Yellowstone Lake, YNP, Wyoming, USA - YL17G02_20 | ecosystem: Environmental > Aquatic > Freshwater > Lake > Sediment | place: USA: Wyoming | collected...
TCCTACGGCTACGGCGGATGGGGCATCTACACCGACGAGGGTTCCACCGCCATCCTCATCGAGAACAACATCGTCTATCGCACGAAGACCGGCGGGTTCCACCAGCACTACGGCAAGGAGAACGTCCTCCGGAACAACATCTTCGCCTTCTCCCGCACCGACCAGATCCAGCGCACGCGCGCCGAACCGCACCTCTCCTTTACCTTCGAGCGCAACATCGTTTACTGGACCGAAGGGCCGCTCCTCGGAAAGAACTGGAAGGACGACCAGTTCCGGATGGATCTCAACTGCTACTGGAACGCTTCGGGCCAGCCCGTCACGTTCGCCGGCTCCTCGCTCGGGGAGTGGCGGAAGCGAGGCCACGACGTCCATTCCATCGTCGCCGACCCTCTCTTCGTGGACGCCGAGCGGGGCGACTTTCGGCTGAAGCCCCAGAGCCCCGCCTTCAAGTTGGGTTTCCAGCCGATCGACACGAGCGGCGTCGGCCCGCGCGTCCCGCTGCCGTAACGCTTCGCGCGCAAGAAAGCGCGGCCGCGCACGAAAGACGCTGCCGCGCTGAACTCTTTCGCCCTGAGGATTTCGCAACCGCCTACGGATTCTCGACCGGCGTCTTGCAGTCCGGGCAGACGCCGAGCGCCGCATCAAACGGCTTCTTGCACTTCGGGCAGTACGTCACCATCGGGAGGCCCGAGTAGCGCTTGCACTGGTCGCACCACTGTCCCTTCGGCGTGCCGTGCTTTGGGTCCTTCGGCGCCGACGGCGGGAAATGGAACGCGTTCGCGCTCGGGCAGTACGTGCCCATCTTCACGACCTTCGCGCAGGCCGGGCATTCGTACTCGCCCACGCGGGTCGCGACGGCGTTGCACTTCGCGCAGTACGTCCCTTCTTCCATCACCTCGTCGCACCCGGGGCATTGGGCCGTCGCCTCGCGAGGCATCTTCTTTGGCGATTCCGGCAGGTAGCAGCCCAGTCCCGAGGCGGCGAGCCCCGTCCCGAAGGCGCCCGCGAGTGCACGCACCACAAAATCTCTCCGCTTCATGCGCAAGTCTCCTTTCGCCGGCGGTTCCGATGCAACCTCTATCAGCCTGCCGTCGTGCTATTCTATAGCATCCCTCGCGCCCGAATGCCAGGAAAAACAGGCGCACTTCCCCCTTGCCCCGTGGACTCCGGCGCTTCGAGCGGGTAAGGTGTATCCGGCACGCCGGAGGCGAATGCGAGGCGACCCGATGGCCGGCAAAGACGCCCTCAAGCCCTATCGCCGGAAACGCGACCCCAAGAAGACGCCTGAGCCGAATGGCGCGCCCGCCCGCCGCGCCGCCGGCCGGCCCATCTTCGTCGTCCAGAAGCACCGTGCCCGCACGCGCATGAGCGGCAACCCGAAGAACTGGCTCCTCATTAAAATGAAAGACACCGACGCCGACCCCCGACGAAATCCCGTCGAGAACGAACCGGCCTCCGTTCTCACCGGCCGCACGATCGAAAAAATCCTGGAAGAGGAGGGCACGCTGTGACTAAGCGCCGTCAGGTCGTCGGGCTCGTGGTCTCGCTCACGGTGGTGTTCGCGGCGGCGGGCCTCGGGTCGCACTTCACCGCCCGGTCTGTGGCCGAGTGGTACCCGACGCTCGCTAAACCGTCCTGGACGCCGCCCGGCGCCGTCTTCGCCCCCGTCTGGACGGCGCTGTACTTTCTGATGGCGCTCGCGGCTTGGCTGGTCTGGCGGAAGGCGGGCGGCCTCGGGGCCGCGCGCCTGTCCCTTGCCCTGTTTGCGGTTCAACTTGCGCTCAACGCGGCGTGGTCGGTTCTCTTTTTCGGCCTGCGGATGCCAGGCCTTGCTTTCGGCGAACTCGTGCTGCTCTGGCTGGCGATCGTAGCGACGCTCGCCGCCTTCTGGCGCGTGCTGCCCGCGGCGGGTCTTCTCCTCGCACCGTACCTGGCGTGGGTGACCTTTGCCGGGGCACTCAACTTCGCCATCTGGCGCCTGAACGGCTGAGGCGTCTCTTGGCTTTGGGCAGCGGGACTCCGACCTGCCGCGCATTGGTGTTGCATCAAGAGAGGCGGCGCGGTAGCGTGACGCTCCTGCAATCCGAAAGAGGAAGAGGAGGTCGCTTATGTCCCGCCGCCTCAAACGCCGCACGTTCCTCAAGACCACGGCCGCGGTCGCCGGTCTCACCGTTCTGGGGGGTTCTTTCCGCTCCGCCGCCTATGCCGCCAACGAGAAACTCAATTGCGCCTGCATCGGCGCGGGAGGGAGGGGCGGCACGCACGTCGCTGCCGCCGCCAGGCAGGAGAACCTCGTCGCCCTCTGCGACGTGGACGAGGGCCATCTGGCGGGTGCCGCGAAGAAAAATCCGCAGGCGAAGCCCTTCACCGATTACCGAAAGATGTTCGACGAGATGCACAAGGCGATCGATGCCGTCTTCGTCGCCACGCCCGACCATCATCACGCGCCGGCCTCGATGATCGCCCTCGGTCTCGGCAAGCACGTTTACTGCGAGAAGCCGCTCACGCATTCCATCTACGAGGCCCGCCGCCTGGCCGAGGAAGCGCGCCGGGCCAAGGTCGCCACACAGATGGGCAACGGCGGCATGTCGAGCGACGCCACGCGCCTCATCGTCGAATACATCCGCGCCGGCGCCATCGGCCCGGTGCGGGAGGTCCACGTCTGGACCGATCGGGCCCTGGGCTGGTGGCCTCAGGGGTTCGACCGCCCGGACTATACCGACCCCGTGCCGGAGGGCCTGAATTGGGACGTCTGGCTCGGCCCCGCGCCGGAGCGGCCGTTCGTCGCCCGCCACCGCGGAGGATCTTATAAAGACAAACAGATGTATCATCCCTTCGTCTGGCGCGGCTGGTGGAATTTCGGCACAGGCGCCCTCGGCGACATCGCCTGCCACGCGATGGCCCCGGCCTTCTGGGCCCTCGACCTCGGGCATCCGACGGCCGTCGAGGCCGAGCACTCCGGCACGAACGGCGAGACCTTCCCCTCGTGGTCCATCATCACGTACGAGTTCCCCGCGCGCGGCGACAGGCCGCCCGTGAAACTCGTCTGGTAAGACGGCGGGAAGAAACCGCCGCGCCCCGCTGAACTCGAGGAAGGCCGCGAACTCGGCAAAGGCGGTGTCCTCTACGTCGGCGACTCCGGGACGATGCTCGGCCACGAGATCATCCCTGAATCGAAGATGCGGGATTATAAAGCCCCCGAGCCGACGATCCCGCGCGTGCCCGGCGGCGACCATCACCTGGACTTCTTCATCGCTGCCAAGGGTGGTCGGCCCGCGTCCTCGAACTTCGACTTCGCCGCCCAATTGACCGAGTCGGCCCTCGTCGGCAACGTTGCCATCCGCGCAGGGCGCCGCATCGAGTGGGACGGGCCCAACATGAAGGCCGCAAACGTCTCCGACTCGGCCGTCGAGCGCGTTATCCGCCGGGAGTACCGCGCCGGCTGGACGCTGTGACGGGAAAAGGGTCCAGGACCCTTTTCTCCTCAGTCGTTTTTCCGAACCGCATAGAGCGTTGTGTCGGTGGCGACGTAAAGGACGCCGTTCGCCGCCACGGGCGAGGCGTGCATTGCCGCGTCGAGCGTCACGCGGCTAACGACCCGTTTTTCCCTTCCGGCCGCGAGGATCCAGAACTCGCGGCGCGTCGTGCCGACGTGGACCTTTCCGTCGGCGAGGAGGGGGGAGCCATGGATTTCGCCCTTCGCTTCGTGGACCCAGACGGCCTGGCCCGTGGCCGCGTCGAGGCAGTGGACGCGTCCGCTCGTGTCGGCGATGTAAACGAGGCCGTCGCCGACGGCCGGCGTCGAGAGGCAGTGGCCTTGCGTCGCGTAGGACCAGACCTGGGCGCTGGTGGTCACGTCGCCGCTGCCGTTCGCCTCGACGCACTTGAGGGCCGACGCGCGCTTGCCGTGCCAGGCGTCGCCGCTCGCTGCCACGTACACCCGGCCGTCGTGGAAGACGGGCATGCCGATGAAGACGCTGGGCCCTTCGCGGCGGTTGTCGAAGAAGGCGTGAGGGTCGTCGGCGCGCCCCGCGGGGTCGCCATCGAAGGCCCAGACCTGTCGGAGCGTGGCGGGGGTTTCGGCGGGCGGCTCGGGGAGCGTCTCGAAGGCGTACAGGAATCCGTCGCCCCCGCCGAAAAAGATGAGTGCTTTGCCACCCGCTTCGCCGATCGCGGGCGACGACCATTGCCCGTGAAAGAGGCGGCGCCCGATGCCGGCGGCGTCTTTCGCCACGAGGTGGCCGGTCCGCTTGTCCAGGACGACGAGGCTCGGGGCGTCGGGTGCCGGGACGCGTGTGTGGGTGTGCTCGACGCCGTTCGACGTGCCGACGTAGAGCCGGTCGCCGACGAGGAGCGGCGAACCGTTGGATGCGTTGTGCGGCCGGACGCCCGCCTCCGCCACCATGTCGAAGAGCCAGACGATGTCGGCGTCCTGCGCCGCCGGTTGGAGGGGCGGGTTGCCGGCGCCCGCCATGTGCGATCCCTCGTCGGTGAACGGCCCGTCGTTCCCGTCCGCCATGCCGTCCGCGTCGAGGCAGACGACCTCGCAGCGATTCGTGACGAGGTAAACGCGGTCGCCCTCGACGGTCGGCGGCGAGGTGATGCCGATGTCGTACCAGTCGGCGTTGGTGATCTCCGTCAACTTCGGGACGACGAGTTGCCAGAGCAACTTGCCCGTGGCCTCGTCGAAACACATGAGGACGCCGCGGTCGCCCGTGAGGCGCGGGTCGCGCGGCGAGCCGTTGTTCGTGCCGACGTACACCCGGCCCCTCGCGACGACCGGCGTCGAGTTGGTGTGCGTCCCGAGAGGGACGGCCCAGCGGACGTTCGCCCCGCCGGCCGGGTCGAACGAATCCGCGAGGCCCGTCTCCCCGGAAACCATGTTGCGCGAGTGGCGTGCGCCCCACTGGGGCTGGTCGGCGGCCTGCGCGCACGGGATCGCCACGGCGAGCGCTGCCGCCAAGGCCATCCCTGTCCGTCCGACGCGTCTGTCCATTGGAGTCCCCGAAAAAGGGTCCTGGCCCCTTTTTGTTGAAACCGTTTGTGCGGCGGTCGGTTCCGGTCAATTGGGCCGCGAGGCCGGGTGCGGGAGCACCCGGTTATGCTCGCGCGGCATGGCACGTGCCACGGTAGGGAACGTGTCCGGCGGCTCCCGCCGCCGGCGCGAAAGGCGTAAACTCACGCTGCCGGGGCTTTTCGTCAAGGCGGGCCCGCCGACGGTCCGATAAACTGGGTTGCCCGACTTCCGTCCGTCCGCGAGCGGACCCTGCATAGAAGAAGTGGAAGCCGTCCGATGATCAACCGGCGAGATTTTCTGAAGCGTCTCCTTTCGGCCGCGGCGCCCGTGGTCGCCTCGTGCATCGCCATCGGCTGCGGCGCGGGGCAGGGCCTCCTCCTCCGCGAGCCGTATAAGCCCATTTTCGGCTCGCGCGTTGCGGGCGGCTCGGCACAGGCGGCCGCGGCGCCCGTGCGTCCGGCGTTCTGGAAGATCCCGGCCGACTGGCAGCCCAGCGGCGCGGAGCGTCCGTGGCGGTTCATCATCATTCACCACAGCGCGACGACGTGGGGCTCGGCCGACGAGTTCGACCGCATCCACCGCGCCCGCGGGTGGGACGAACTCGGGTACCATTTCGTCATCGGGAACGGTTCGGGGGCCGGGGACGGCGAGGTCCAGATCGGCCCGCGATGGTTCAAGCAGAAACACGGCGCCCATTGCAAGGTCGCCGACCATCCGGAATACAACGACGTCGGCGTCGGCATCTGCCTGGTCGGGAACTTTAACGACTCCCGCCCGACGGAGGCGCAGATGCGTGCGCTGGCGTCGCTCGTCCGGTTCCTCATGGAGCGGTACCGAATTCCGCGGTCGCATATTTACGGGCACGGGCAACTGAAGGCGACCGATTGCCCCGGGCGGCACTTCGACTACGTGGATCTCTGGCGCCGGCTGTAGGGGGGCGCGTGCGACAAAAAGCCCAGGGATTGGAATCCCTGGGCTTGGTTGGAATCTCTGGGCTTGGACGCTATTCGAGGACCTCCAGGTCGTCCACGGTGACCAGATACGTCGCCCAGTCCGGCAGGTACGTCCGCGTGCCGCGGACGCCGACCGCCTTGCCGGCGTACTGGTTGAGGTCATAGAGTGTGCTCTGGAGGACGACGACGGGCCGGCCGCGCTGGTCAACCAGTTTGAACTTGATGGGGTGGTCCACGCCTTCGAGGCTTTCCATGGGAGCGACGACGCCGGTGGCCAGGAAAGGCGGTTTTTGCAAGGCGGCCTCGCGTTCGGCGGCGGTCATCGCGGCGGTGCGCTGGGCGTCGAGTTCGGTGAGGCGCTGATCGAGCCGGCTGCCGATCGCTACCGTCGCGCGGAACTCATTCTGCTGCTCGACGAGAGCCTGGATTTCGGCGGCGCGGCGCGAGGCCGCCGCCTTCAGCCAGTTTTTTTCGGCCTTGTCGGCGATGTCGGCGAACTGCGCGAGAGCCGGCGCGTAATCCCGCTCGTCCACCGGTTTTTTCATCTCTTCCGCGAGGGCCGCGCCCGCATCCTTGTACGCCTGGGCGAGCGGATCGAGTTTGGGCGGCTCGATGTTCGCGCTCTCGATCGGTCCGGGCGACGCGAGGCTGGCGCCCGGCGTCACATACTGCGTGAGGACGTACACGCGCGCCCCTTCGGGCGGCGCGACGCGGAGCCTGTCGCCTTCCGCCGGACCAAGGACCTGAAAGGTCGCGCCCTCCGCCGGGGCGGGCATGACGCACCACTGGCGCCTCGCCGCAGGGCCCGACGCATAGACGCGGGCGGCGGGCGAGGCAAGCGTCGCCGTCGCCCCGTCGGCGGCGATCTTCACGTCGTTCTTCGCGACCAGGCCGCAGGCGCCGGTCAGCGGGCGAAGGGCCAGCCAGTCGCGCGATTCGCTTTCGACGACGACCGGCGTGTTCTTGGCGGCCTGGACCAGCGGGTAAAAGTAGGGTCCGGGTCCGCACCGGATGTTGACGAGGTCGGCGTTGATGAAGCCGGAGTACGGCGGCGTAGGCCGCGCAGCCGTCGCCGTCGTCTGTGCCGGCGCCGGGGGCGCGGAGACGATGAGCGCAAGAACCAAAACCAGTCCGACAGCCATTGGTGTCCGGTACATCCGAGTCGCTCCTTCCTGCCGAGTGGAGAGGATCGCCTGCCGTCTCTGCTTGCCGGTTCCGTCGGGCAGGCGGGCAATCCTCAACGGTACTCCACCCGCCGGCGAGTGTCAACAAAAAAGGATGGCGAGTTGGCATTGCGGATTGCGGATTTCGGATTGCCCTTCGAGAGCCTCAGGGCCCTGAGCATGGTCGAAGGGCGGATTGAAAGGCGAAGGCAAACGGCATTGACCAAGGCGCGATGTCGTGCGAGCCGCCCGCGGACCTGTCCGGCGTAGCCTGCAGGGCGAAGACGGAAGCGGGCGGTCACGTTCCCTACCGTGGCACGTGCCACAGGAGGGAAGATACCCGGCGGCTCCCGCCGCCGGCTCGAATGGCGCGCGGGGGCTCAGGGGTGGCGGCGTTGCCAGAGTTCCTCGGCCTCGGGGGGGCGGATGTAAACGGGTTCGAGGCGCAAGGGGTCGGCGAACTCGCCGCGGGCGTGCATCTGGCGCCCCAGTCGCGCGACAACCGAGGGGCGGACGTCCCAGAGGTCTTCCGGCGCGAGGTCGAAACCGCCGAGGGCCGACCGGCCTTTCGGGATGCCGCGGCCGAGGAGGAAGGCGGGCGGCTGGAGGCGTCCGGCGAGGTCCTCGGGTTCGAGGAGCGTCGGGCCGAGGATTTCATCGAGCCGGCCGCTGCGGCGTTCGAAGATGCTCGCGAAGAGGCCGCCGCGCTTCGCATTGAGGACGGGAACGACGCGCGGGGCGTCGGGCGGGGCGTTCTCGGCAAGGGCGCGAAGGGTGGGGACGGCGACAACCGGCGCGCCGGTGTGCCAGGCCGTGAACTTGGCGAAGACGACGGCGATGCGCAGACCGGTGAAGGACCCGGGGCCGATGCTGACGGCCAGGAGTTCGATGTCCCGCGGGGTCCAGCCGGCGTCGGCGCAGGCGTCGCGGATGGTGAGGAGGAGGTCCCGGCCGTGGCGAAGGCCTTCGTCGAGGCGGCGTTCGTCGAGGATCCGCTCGGAGTCGGCCAGGGCGATGCCGCCGCGGGGACCCGAGGTTTCGACGGCCAGGATGCGCATCAATCGCCCTTTGGGTGTAAACCGCCCGCCTGCGTTTTTCTGCGATTGCGTTTAGGGTTGCGCCGAGTCCCGAGATGCTGGGGGTCAAGGGGAGACAAGGTCCGGCGCAGGGTTGACGGGAGCGTATCGAGCCCAGCGTGCTTCGCTTTCCTCCTGTGTGTTCCGCGCCGCGGTGCCGTCGAACCGGCCCCGCCGCACCTGGTCCTCCAGCACCTGGGTCGTCACCACGAAGTTCATCGCCATACCGAGGACCGTTCGCTCGACCACGTGGCGCCGGAGCCTGAAATTGTCCGCGCGGTCGCGGGCCAGCGTGTGTTTGATGTCTCCCAGGCGGCCGGCGATCCGGTTCACCTTCGCCGCGTCGAAGTAGCCGAACTGGGCAATCCGTTTGGGATGCAAGAGGTCTCGGATCTCGTCGGTCGCATCCTCGCCGACGAACGGCGTGCCGAACGGCGTCAGGAACATCTTCTTCTTCCGCCGCGTAATGTTCCGAGGCAGACGGTCCGTCATCGCGCGCCGCAGCAGGTGCTTCGAACTCGTCCAGCGCGTCTTGATGCCTGGCGGCACCGTCCCGAGGAACTCCTGCACCGACCGGTCCAGGAACGGATGCCTCCCTTCCACCGAGTTGGCCATCACCGCGCGGTCCCCGTGCGACCCCAGGAGGTGGTTCGTCATAAGGATACGGCTCGATAGGTAGAGCGTCTGGTTCAGCGGGTCCCATCGCCGCATGCGTTCTCTCGGCAAATCGAGGAACTCCGCGTCCGAGAGCCCGCGTTGCCGCTCCAGCATCTCGTCCGAATACACCAGGTCCCTCACCATCCGGAAGTAGAGGAACTTCGCCATGATCGACGGGTTGCACCCGAACACGTCCTCGGCGTACGCAGCGTCCTGGGGCGTCGGAAAGAGCGCGTTGCGCTTCCCAAGGGTCCATTGGACGTACCGACGCGTAACCGCCGTGCCCACCTTCCCCAGCCAGCCGTCCCCCATCCATGCCTTCAGCGCGTCCCAGCGAAAGTACTCGTACCCCCCGAACGATTCGTCCGCCCCCTCGCCCGTCAGCACCACCTTCACGTGCTGGGACGCCAGTTTCGACAGCGCCATCAGCGGAACGCCCTCCGTGGACAGCAGCGGCGCCTCGCCGTGATAGACGTGCTCCCCGATGTCCCGCGCCAGGTCGCGCTGATGGTACATCAACATATGCATCCGGATTCCAAGAAACTCCGCCACCTCCTTCGTCCACGCGCTTTCGTCGAATCCCGGCTCAGGGAACCCGATGGAGAACACGCGGCTCGAGAGGTCCGCCCTGTCCGCCACCATCGCCGCCACGGTCGACGAATCGATCCCCCCGGAAAGGTACAGCCCCACCGGCACGTCCGCCTTCAATTGCCGCCGGCAGGCATGCGCCAGAACCTCACGCAACTCCTCCGCCCATTGCCCCTCGCGCTTCCTCGGATAGTCGCCCGCGTCGTTGAACGGAATGTCCCAGTAGGTGTGCTCCCGGACGGCCCCGTTCCTCACTTCCAGGTACCGTCCCGGCGGCAGTTGCCGAATCCCTCGGAACACCGCGCGCGGGGCCGGAACGCAGCAGAACGCCGCGATCGCATCCAGCGACCGCCGGTCGATCTCCGCCTCCACGAGGCCCGTCGCAAAGATCGCCTTCATCTCCGACCCGAACACCAGGTAATCCCCCGCCTGCGCGTAGAAAAGCGGACAGATCCCCATCCGGTCACGCGCCAGAAGCAGACGCCTCTCGCCGGCATCGTAGGCGGCGATGGCGAATTGCCCGTCCAACCGCTCCAGCGCCTTCGCCCACCCCTCTTCCACCAGGTGCAGCGCCACCTCCGTGTCGCAGTGCGACCGGAAAACGTGTCCCCGCCCCTTCAACTCCTTCATCAGTATGTCATAATCAAAAATCTCCCCGTTCATCACCAGGTGCAGCCGCCCGCTCTCGTCCGACACCGGTTGCCGCCCGTTCTCCGGGTCGATGATGGCCAGCCGACAGACGCCCAGGAACGTCCGGTTGTCGAAAAAAACGCCCTCGTCGTCCGGCCCGCGGTGACGGATGCTCTGGAGCACCCGCCTGGGGCTGAACGCGGGGAGCCCTTCACCCTTCAGGTTGTAGATGCCCGCGATGCCACACATAGGTTTGCTCTCTCGTTCCTCTCACCGTGTTGTGGAGTTGCAGGATTCGCCTCTTGCTCCTTGCCGTTGCCTCCTATTCTGGATTTTTTTCCACTCCGGTCAAGGGTTTTCTTGTCCGCGCTGCATCAACAGCAGTTCCAAGTTCCAAGTTCAAAGTTCACCCGCCAGTGGGGGGTTCCAAGTCACAGCCCACGGCGGCCCTCCAGCCTCCAGCCTCGCCTGCCACGGCGTAGTCCCGGCGCGCCGGGACGAAGCCGGGTTGCCTATTCTCTGGAAACGGTTGACTTGGCGGGCGGGCCGCCTATACTGGCGTTTCTTAGGGCGCGGCCGTGAGGTTCCGCGGGCGGCCGAGGGAAGGAGACAGGCGGTGATCGACGCGAGACTGCTTGAGATTCTGGTGTGCCCGGCCTGCAAGACGAAGGTCCGCCCGGAAGGGGACCGCCTGGTGTGCCAGAAGCCGGGGTGCGGGCTTCGGTACCCGGTCCGGGACGATATTCCGGTGATGCTCGTCGAGGAGGCGGAGAAGGTCGCCACAGGCGACTCGACGTGAGGCGGGCCGGGGTCTGCGGTTGGCCGGGCGGATAAAACGATGATCGCACTGGTGTCGGACATACACGGCAACATCGAGGCGATGGACGCGGTGTGCGCCGACATGGCCGAAAAAAAATGCGAGGCGATCCTGTGCCTCGGAGACGTGGTGGGGTACGGTCCGGACCCTAAGGCGTGCCTGGACCGCGTGATGGGGTTCGACCGGACGATCATGGGGAACCACGACCACGCGGTGTTCATCGAGCCGGCGGGATTCAACACGCCGGCCGAGCGTTCGATCTTCTGGACGCGGAAGGTGCTGGAGTCGGAGCCGGACGAGGCGCTGCGGCGCCGGCGCTGGGAGTTCCTGGCGCGAATGGGGACGTCGCATTCGCAGGATGGAATTCTGTACGTTCACGGTTCGCCGCGGGTTCCGATGCACGAGTACCTGTTTCCGGACGAAGGCGAGACAAGCCCGGCGAAACTGATGCAGGTGTTCGACC
>Ga0315274_10014072_pt1 | contig 11364 bp, 9 predicted proteins | sample YL17G02_20_MG_FD_203700 | JGI IMG/M metagenome (GOLD analysis project Ga0315274, IMG submission 203700) | Sediment microbial communities from Yellowstone Lake, YNP, Wyoming, USA - YL17G02_20 | ecosystem: Environmental > Aquatic > Freshwater > Lake > Sediment | place: USA: Wyoming | collected...
CCAGCCGATACTTTTCCTTTTTCGTTATTTATATACATTTCTCCCTCACCTTCCAATACATAGTAGACTTCTGAACTCTTTAGCCTGTGGGCATAAGTAATTTCACCGGGCTTAACTTTTGCGTGAGCCAGACTATACCTTATCATAATGTCTTCCTTTAGAGGATTCAACAATTCTCTCAAGTTGGTATTGTCGCCGGCAATTATCTCTTCACATTTTTTCAAATCTTTCATAAACATGCTTTCCCTCTTAGAGTAACAATTTCAGATAACGGTTTGCATATTTGCGAAGTGCCGCAAAGTCGTAATTTGGGTTAGCCCTTCGGCTCAGTTTGCCCTCAAGCACAGCCAATGATCTTTAGGACAAGCTCTGCAAATCGCAAGAACGCTGTGGGGTGAAGTGGCCAAGCCAACTACCAGCAAGAGAATACTTGGAATCGAACAGCAGGAATAACAGGGAAGTCCAGATCCAAACTCCAGAATCCTTCGGTTTCTTGCCTCTTTTGAATTTCCTTATGACTTAGCCGTATCCACACTCCTGCGTCAAACTGAAACCCCAGGTGTCTTGTGATCAAAAACTCCCGTCCTATGCCTGCTGGCAGGCAAATATCTTCATCACGCCGCGTATCATTTTCATCCGTCATATAGGAAAGCCCGAGATTTATAAACCATGGTGGTCGATTACCATTTGGGCGAGAACCAAAATGTTGTTGAATGTCGCCAGTAATGATCTTCACATTGTCGCCGTCAATGGTGAAGGTGCTAAGCCTGATTCCTATCTGCGTTTTCTGACCCAAACTGACTCGACCTGTAGCATGCCAAAGCTCTGGAATTCCTGCTCCCAGCCCGACGGCGAAACGTGGCACTTCAGCAGTCGCACTATTGTTGTGCCCCAGGAGAGCACAAAACAGGCAAACAAATGCTGTGCGTCCCAGTAACTTTTTCATTATACTCCTCTGACCTATTGGGCATCTCACTTATCTTGGATGCTTCGGGAATGGGAGGGACTGTTGCCCAAATATTCTTCTCAAGGGTTTCGTTTCCGCCAGAGCGGATCCGCTTTTGGCGGAAAAAAGGTTTCGGTGGCGGTTACGTATCGTTTATCGTAAAGTTGTTGTCGTTTATTCGTATGAATGCATACGCATCGTGTTAAGCCTAAAGGCGAAACCAACATCCGAAACCGATACGTGGCTGAAACCAAAACCCACAACAATAAACATAGAAACTCGTATGAGTGCATACGCATCTTATTTTGTAGACAGAGCATTAGGCAATGTGCAAATCATAATTTTATACCTCAGTTGTAGTAATCTCAAAAAGCTCATTAAGTGCTCTTATTTCTTCCCGGTGGTCACCATAAACCATAATATGATGATTCCCGGAGGTTTTTCCTATGAATTTTCTTATTGAATCTCCAAGTTTTATTTTCACAGTTATGCGGCAGTAATTCTGATCCTTTAGGTCCTGACAATCTGCAATTTCCCCTTTTGTAATCAGCATATTTTTTAACTGGCCATCCAAGCGGGAAACCGTAACTTCCTGACCGGGTTCCAATGCCACAGAGGCACTTACACTCCCCAAGGGTATATCCCAATGCTGGTCTCTTAATATATAAGGATGCGGGCTTTTATCATATCCCGCCATCTTTGTGGGTGCTACACAGTGGCTGAGCATGAAAATATTATTTGAGAGATCAACGAATGTATTTCCCATAAAACTGGGTTTATCCAAAAGATAATGCAAAATTGTCATGGTTAGAAGCGAGATTATATCAACTTCACAGGCACTGGGTATTCCTTCATCCCGCAGATTGGTGTAAGCAAAACAGGGAACGGGCAAAGGATTGTCACCGTAAGCCATGGTCAATCCCTGGGCGTTTCTTTCATTTAAAAGGTCTTTCATAACCAAATATAATTTAGCCACCACCAAAAGATCCTCCTCTTTCGGCTCGACTATCTTTTTTGCCCCTTTCACCCACTTCTCGACCACCGTTTTTGCCCTTTCTTCTTCTATCCTTTGCCATCTTTTTATCACCTCATCGCTTAAGACATATTCCACATTTATTCCCAAGCGCTCTTTGATGGCTTCAATTCCTCCAGATATCCGGCAGAGAAACCTTTCCCAGTGAGGATAATCTGCATTTAAGATCAGAAGCTTTGTATTATTTACCAGTTTCTTCGCCTTCAGAAGCTTCAGGCGGAAGTTTATATCCTGATAGTCAATGGCCACCCAGACATTTCTCTTGGGGTAAACGTATTCCATCGCATCTAAAGGATTCCTAACTTCGCCTTCTTTGCTAAAAAGAATCACTGGAAGATTGAATTTAACAATCTTGATTACCAAGTCCCCCAGACCCAGATGCGGTTTAAAAAGAAGAATTACATCAACATCTCCCACATATTTCTCTAAGAGGGTAAGGTCCTTCTCGTCAGTAATGACGACTTCTTTTAAGAGGGAAACTTCAATTACAAGATTCTTTTTGAGCTCTTCTATCCTTTGGACAAAATGTTGTTCTTCCAGTTGTTCTTTTCTACAAACCATAACGGGAAGCACCTTAAAGGGTTTCTCCTTCGTTCTGATTTCCATGCCTTTTCTCCTTTCGTTGAATTGATGATTTGAGAGATGTTTTTAGCTAACGGCCAGTTAAACAAATAAAGTGAAAAGAGAGTTCAGAGGTTTGATTGTGCCTCCTTGTTCTATGCTCTGTCCTCATTGTAGCGTGCGCAACTTGGGCACGATTGTCCAGACCAGAGAAGCAAAACCAAGTGAAATCAGGGAAGCGATGATAATGGTGTCGGGCGCGCCGATGTGTTGTGCGACTGCGCCGATCCACAACGCTCCGATGGGCATAAAGCCAAAAAAGGTGAGGGAGTAAATACCCATTACCCGTCCGCGCAATGAGTCGGGCACCAGTGTTTGCACCAATGCATTCGCTAGGTTCATGATGAGGATGGTTGCCGCGCCCACACTGACAAGCATAAAAAGCGACAGCGGCAGGAAGCGCACGAAGGTAAAAACCAATAGCAGAGTAGGAAAGGCAAAAGTGCCAAACGTCAACAATTTGCCTTTAAATTTAAAACGACCGAGCGAAGCGATGAATAATGCACTGAAAAGAGCGCCTGTGCCGCGCGCCGACTGCAAAAGACCGTTGGTGGTTGCGTTGCCGCCCAGGATGGTCACAGCCCAAGCCGGAATCAAGGTGGCAAAAGAAAGCCCGAACAAACTGGTCATCCCCACCAAGCCGATGAGCGTCCGAATCATCGAATGTGACCTAACATAGTGTATTCCTTCTTTCAAGTCAGCCCGTATCGAATTCCGCCGAACTGGACTGGGCTGTGATTTTAATTTCATTAACAGCAAGGCAGCAATCACCGCAATAAATGAAATCCCGTTGATCGTAAAGCACCAGGCTGGTCCAAAGAGCGCATAGGTCACACCGGACACGGCAGGACCCAGGGCGGTCGCTGAATTGAACATGGTTGAATTCAGCGCAATGGCATTGGTCAAATCCTCGCGCTCCACCATTTCGAGCACAAAAGACTGGCGCGCCGGCGCATCAAAGGCATTCGCCACCCCCAGACCAAACGCCAGCATGATAATGTGCCACGCTTGCACCAGATGCAAAAACGCAAGCGCGGCCAGGATAAAGGCAAGCACCATCATAGAGGTTTGCGTGATGATCAAAAGCGTCCGCCGCGACATCCGGTCGGCGATGACACCTCCATACAACATGAAAACCCACGTGGGAATCCCTGCCGAAAAACCGACGTAGCCCAAGTAGGCGGGAGAATGCGTCAGCTCAAACACTAAAAAACCCTGGGCGGTCATCTGCATCCAGGTCCCGAACAATGAAACCATTTGACCCCAAAACCACAGCCGATAATTGGGGTATTTGAGCGCCGCAAACGTATGCTTTACGCTCAACCGCCCTCCCAGTCGCCTTGTATCTTTTTCCACCGGGGGTGGCACCGGCTCCGGTTGGGGCATCATCGTTTCTGTCATTTCACTATATACGAGAGCTCTGAAAAAGTTATTTTTGCGGGGCCGGGAGCCCCGCCTACGTGGGACTAAGTTATTGTTATTTAATACCAACCGCGTAGGGCCCACCTTAGGCGGGCCGAAGTCTGGCACTTTTTTAGAGACCCTATATGTAAAACTTTGTTTGTCCAGAAAAAAACCTGCTTCTGGAAGTTCGGGGGAAAAGTATTCGTGGACATATCTAAGAATTCCATCAATTATGTTCACTTACTTTACGAATAAATTACATAAATTGCAAATGCTATTTTCATTCCTCAAAACAAGAAGTTCAAAGGATAGCCTTCCCGTTTCTACCAAGTTCTCAGACTTGATAGGTAAGAGTGTCAGGAGTAAGCTCCTGACACAACTTAAACAAGAAGTTTGTACGGGCAATTCCCCGCCTCTGGCGGGATGTTCCACATGAATTCCCCCTACGACTTTAAACTCCCGCAAAGATGCCGATAATAATTATACATAACCAAACGGTCTTGCGTTACCCAAAAAACACATTCTTAATTACCAAAAAGGAGGACAAAAATGAAGACGTTTTCCTGGTTCGGCATTTTGCTTTTGCCCCTCTCTTTTTTGACCATGGTTTGTGCCGATGCTGGTCCAGAGGGGCGCTCGACAGGTTTAGACTTGGAGAACTTCAACGGCGGTTTCTTCTCAATAGAAAAGCCCAAGGGCTGGAGCGTGATTACCGCGGGGTCGTGTGCCACCTTTGCATTTTTGGCATCTGACCCATCGGAGCCTTTAAAACAGGTCTTTTATTTCGGCGAAGTCGGACCCGTTTACTTGTCGGAACAGCAGAGGCAGATCGACTATCAGTATATGAGCATGGGTGGGTATCCTTCGACCTGGATCGATATGCCGGCAGTCAATCCTCTGACCCCCAGTAATTTTCTCAAGCAGTTTCATCTCATTGCCAAAAGTAAACTTGCCCAGGGCTTCATGCCCCAGTTTCCCCGCTTGGAAAATTTCAAGGTGATTTCAAGTGTGGCACAGCCCAGTCCAATGAACGGAGCTACCACCGAGTTGGTAAGAGCATTATTCACCCAGGGAGAAAAATTAGGTGAAGGCATGTTTTTGGTGACGGTTGCCCCGATGCTTCCTTTCAATGGCGGTCCCGGGGCTGGGATTGGATATGGATTCTGCATAATTGGAATCACCGCTCCCCAAAACGAGTTCCGCAATCTGGAAGCGACATTGAGCAAGTCCATAGCAAGCTTCTCCTTTGGCCAGTCTTACGTTCAAAACTGCATGGCTCAGCAGGCAGAAACTTACAAAGGCATCCTGAAGGCGGGAAAAACCTTAAGCGAAGCTTCGGACATCATCGTGCAAGGATGGGAGAATCGGAACAAGACAGACGACATTCTTTCGGAGAAATACAGCGATGCCACCTTAGGGCGGGAGAGGCTATATGATCCCAACACAAAAGAAGTATATGAGTTTGATAACGGTTTCTACGACAAATACCGTTTGGACCAGAACAAATACGAAATGAACAATCTGCAACTACTGCCCAATGACAACCATGAACTGTGGACGAAACCGCCCCTGGATGGATACAAACACCTTAAATAAAGTTTTGTGTGAAATTTTCTTTCTATGGCTAGTTTGTAGGTCAACTATTCCGAAGGGTTCTTGACAAATATATGTCAAGCAGTCTATGATTCTACTTTGCTATTTTTCTGAATACGGTCAAGGAGTTGACGAATTGGTGCTCTGAAGTGTTCGGCCCAAGAGCTATCGAAATTCAGAGATTGTGCAAGGTTACTAAGCAGCTTTCCTTCGAGATGATATGAATGAAACTTTCTCGACCCAGCAATACGTTTTATGTCATGGGTGAGGAAGCAAGTATACCATTTCCCCTTAAATATCCTATCATACTCACCGGCTGAATAAATTCTTTCAACCTTTCGACATAACCGAGCAAAAGATTGAGAGAACTGTTTGTTACCTAACCCCGACTTAGCTTGCATATTATTACGAAGTCGTCTGAATTCGTCCATTTCTACTGACCCGCGGATGCTTGTGTTGATCTGGGATTCTCGGTGTGCGTATCCGCAGAGCGAGCCTATACGCCGAGTGTGAGAAAAAAAGCAAAGCTTAACCCATTCTTTCCATTGAGTCGCAGCTTTATCCCGCCACTCGGAATAGTCACCAAGCCCGGTTTGAGCAGAGCCTATGTCGAGGAAAGCTGAGGCTGCCACAGCTGAACTCAAATCACCATGGATAAAATAGTAGTTTTCAAGTTCGTATGTTTCGGTGTAAACAATATGCGGAGAACTACGCATTTTCTTGAGGAAATCGTCGACATCTTTATCCAGGAAGAAAATAGCCAATGTCGTTTTGTTCTTAAATGAGTCAATGAGTGAATGTCGTCGCTTAAGGTAATCAAAGAATTGAAGTAAAACCGTTTTACCACCACTATTTGACGCAAGTTCCTCGGCTGTGACAAGTTGGTAATTAACAGTTTTTGTTTGACACTCACAATCTGTCACACGACTATAGAAGTAACGGTCCTCAATGCCCTCCACAAAAACAAACAGAGCATTTTGCGACATTTGCATGGACCGCCGATACCCTTGAAAGGAATGCCGTAACCTATTCATAACCTGAATATTTTGTTATCGGGTACGTCGGCCATTATTTCAGGAGAGTGAGTTGCTAGTATCAGTTGAGCACCTCCATTTAACTGTTGCATTCCTGATATCAAGCGTCTCTGCCAGTCGACATGCAGCGATATCTCTGGTTCATCGATGAGTAGTGTATTTTCTTCCGCAAGTAAGGCTTCGATGAAAATCCGGAGCACGTGCTTTTCACCCGAAGAGAGCGATGTCAGAGGGATAGTACGTTGTTCGTCTGTTTTGACATCAATATCGGCATCCTTGAATATTACCTTTTTGTTCCCCGTAAACATGTCACCTATCAACTGTTCCAACTTATTGCGGGAAGCCGTGGCCTTTTCGATTTGCTCCTCAACTACGTCCATCTGGCCAACGGCACTCTGGAGATGAGGATCTTTATCGAACTTCCTCTTGAATGCTGCTTTTGTCCCCAGTATGTGTTGTGATTTTTGACGGGATAGGAAGGCAGCGACGCGCTGGTATGCTGTTTTCGAATCAAGGTGCCTAAGACCTCTGCGGACCCTTGTCGGTGCTAAGATAGTCTGCAGTATGTTTGCCAGCCCCTTTTCTTGAATCGCTCGAACCTCGCTGAGAAGTTTGTTACTGTAGCGAGACCACAGATGTTCCAAACTCCGGGCAAATATTATATCCAAGTCGTACTCCGATTCAGTATATGCCGCCGCCTCATGACGCACCGTTAAAGGGAGTAACTCAGTTCCAGTATATAGCCGCCATGTAGGCAAGTATCTATGTGCCCAGTTACCTTTCGAATCTGCTGGTAGCTTTGGTTTGTGCGTCCACGCAAATTTTCCTCTCTTGAGCCTGAAGAGCTCTGCCTGGCCCAGACTCAGTTCTCGGTCCTCAATCCGAGTTACGTTCACCTTCAATTGTCTCATTCTCTGCCGCAGGTGTCGGCTTTCTTTATCATATTTTTGTACTTTCGCTACAAAATTCTTGTCATAATAAACTGAGTGAATTGCTACCTCTGCCCATTCGAAGGGCACTCGCTCCAAGATTTCGGGTTCATTTGACATCGCGGAGTGTAGGATCTTCAGCAATGATGTCTTTCCGCTTCCATTTAGGCCAAAGAAAACATTCACATCCAGATTTAGTTTTTGCTTATAGACGCTCTTTCGCCCAGCTAATCCAGCGACTGCGAATTCTATTATGTATGCCAAGATACCTCCTTTCTTAGTTTCTTTAAAATCAAATGAATTTGCATTTACTCTTTTAATATTAGTATATTTATAAGCAACTAAAAGTCAAGACTTAAAATACTCGAAATTCCTTTTCTCTAGACTTCGTATTTTTCTAAACTGTAATTTTGAGGGTGAGTACTAACTCTGATATGTGAAATAATACACTAGATAGTTGCGAGTATCGATGAGCCATCTCACCGCACTTTGCCTCTGGAAAGTGACGCAAATATCCCACCAAAACAGAGGACAGCGAAAATGATGAAGGCAGTTTTTGCACTTGTTAAGAAAGCGGGATAGTTTTCGGGTGTGATTTGTGCTCTGCCAATATATACAGCAAAGACCAACATAGCAATCCCCATAGAAAGCATCTGTCCGGTCAGTCGCATGGTGGCGAGCGTGGCAGAGGCGACTCCGTAAAATTTCTTTTCCACCGAGCTCATCACCGCATTGGTATTGGGAGAGGAGAAAAGAGCAAAGCCAAAACCAAGTAAAATCAAATTGAATATGATGAACGGAAAAGACGTGGCTGAGTTTAAGAAAGCAAAAAGCAAAAGCCCGATCACCGTTAATGTCATGCCAATTGAAGCCACTATCCTTGGTTCGATCCTGTCCGAAAGCCTGCCGGCAAGAGGAGAAAAGACTGCCATTATCACCGGTTGGGATACCAAAATCAAACCGGCATTCTCAGGACTAAGCCCTCTGGTATACTGCAAGTAAAGGCTCAAAAGAAAACCGGTGGCGGAGGTGGCACAGTAGTTAATCAAAGCCGCCAGATTGGAGAAGGCGAAAACGATATTATGTCTGAAGAGTTTTGTGTCGAAAACCGGACTGTCAACTCTTGTCTCCCATCTCACGAATGTGAAAATCCCTACGACGCCAAAAAGGATTAACCATACTGCAGAGACATTCGGCAACAGGGAGAAACCGTACATCAACGCCACAAGCGAAAGACCAAATATCACGGAACCACCAAGATCGAACTTCTCTCCTTTTGCCTCAGCCCACTCTCCCTTTAATTTCCATAAGATTAAAACAATTATTATCAACTCCAGGGGAACGTATGAAATGAAAATACATCTCCATCCAAGATGTTGTGTCAAAAATCCGCCGATAAATGGTCCGAGGGAAAGCCCCGAATAAACTGCGGCTACATTTATTCCCAAAGCTTTACCCCTTTCGCCGACAGGATATACCGAAGTCAGAATTGCCACAGCCGTGCCAAAGATCATTGCCCCTCCGATTCCCTGCAAGACCCGCAAGCAAAGGAATTCAATCTCGTTGGTTGAAACCGCCAAAAGGAGAGAGGCAACCAGATCAATGGATATGCCGTATCTCAAAATCTTTTTCCTGCCGGATATGTCTGCTATCCTTCCCATGGGAACTAAAAACATGGCGGCGGCTAAGAGATACGAGGTGGCAATCCAGCTTAACGAAACTGCGTGCATTCCAAATTCTTTTCCTATGGAGGGGAGGGCGATGTTAACGGAAGAGCCCATAAAGGGGGTAAGAAAAGAGGTCAAGGTGGCAACGAGTAAAGCCGGTCTTTTATTTACTGTTTCGTTTATATTCATCTTATTACCGATCTCACCGCTTTTGCCAAGTCCTCAGACCTGGCTGGGAGAAGTGTCAAGAGTAGCTTTTGACACAACTTGAAAAAGTTAGCGATTTGCCTGTGTGCTTTTATTTTCTGAGATCCTTTTTAAACCAGTTTAGCAATGTTAGATAAGAGGTGAAGATTGTGGTCAATAGCTGTAAGAATGGAGAGATGAATATCATCAGAACCAACCAGCCGACAAAGCTTATTTTCGGATCATAGAGAATTAGTGGAATGCCAAAATTTTTGAAGTCTGCAGCTGGATCGAAGAGCATTCGGATGGTCGGTCCCCAGATAATGCCCATCACCGCGAAAGTGAAAAGCGAAGTGATAAGGGCCTGGGCCAAAACTTTTCTAAAAACCTCCTTCAAGCTTACGGTCAGCATGGTCGCTCTTTTGGTAATATACCATCCCACCACAAATCCGAACATAATACAAAAGAATGGAACCCCCATTCCCATTCCCACACACAAGAGATCAAGGATGCAAAAAAGTAAAAAGGCGAACTTGGTGTTTATTCGAAGGATTTTATCCAAAATTCATCCTCTTATGATACCTGCGCCCGATCAACTGAGTGACATAAGAATTAATACATCACTCTCTGGGAACCATCTTTAGACAATCCTCCGGACAGACCTCCACGCAAAGACCACAGCCGTAACAATTATCCCGATCTAAAGTGAGTTCTCCGCCGTCCATTTTTCTGGCGCCAAAATAGCAGACTTCCACACAGATTCCACAATTGGTGCATCTATCCCGGTCAGTCCTTTCGATAAAAGTTCCCTTGTCGCACTTAATTCCGCTCGGATTGGTGAAATACTCACAGCAGTCGTCACAGCAAAAACAGATGCCATCAGTTTGAGCCATGCTCTTTTCGTTTCGAAAAGGTCTGGTTACCAGATGTTTTTCCTTTGCTTCTTGGAAGATTCCTTCTAGTTCCGCAGGGGAGATTTCCCTTTTTCCGGAACCGCCACTGCCAGTAATGTCATCTCTAAACATCAGGCAGACGTCTATGCGTGAGCGAGCACACTTGCCACGATTTTCACGACATCCGCAGTTCGATACCCAGAATCGCTGGTGACGTTGGACAAGTTCCCTTGCCTCTTTTGGAGTGCACACATAGTGAAAAGCTAAATCTTTTTCGTTCATTGATATCTTCCTACGAGAATTTACTGATTTTCATATAAGTAATATAAAATTTTTCGTCTAAGTTGGTGCGGGAAATCCAATTCCCGCACGAACAAGAGGGTTTTTCAACATGCCTATGCCTTTACCAGATATTTTTCAAAATCAAAAACCACATATTTCTTGCCTTTTTGGATTATTTTATGACCTTCCGTCTCTAAAAGTTTCTTTTGCGCTTACACTCAGGGCAAACTTCATGAACGGGAAACATGCTCTTATGTGAAGCCGCCAAAGATGCTTCAGCTATCTTGTCAGCTTGGAGGCTATTGTTGCCACATGTTTCCCCTGAAACCGTGCGGCAGATAACTCATTTTCGCTGGGCAGGCGCTCCCCCTTGGGACCGGCAATCGTCGATGCGCCGTAAGGAGATCCTCCGGTTATCTCGTCGATACGCGACTGACCTTGAAAGGTATATGGTAAACCCACAACGACCATCCCCAGATGGAGGAGGGTAATGTGAAAACTAAGGATGGTGGACTCCTGACCTCCATGCTGTGTGCCAGAGCTGGTAAATACGCTTCCCACCTTGCCGACCAGTGCGCCCTTCGCCCAAAGCGGACCAGTGGCGTCAAGGAACTGGCGCATCTGTCCGCACATGTTCCCATAGCGGGTGGGCGTGCCAAAAATGATTGCATCTGCGGAAGCAAGCTCATCCACGGTGCATATCGGGACATGAGCAAACGTTTTCTGAGCTTCGAGTGCCCCAATTTGTTTGAGTATCTCATCCGGCAGCGTCTCCG
>Ga0315274_10014074_pt1 | contig 11362 bp, 7 predicted proteins | sample YL17G02_20_MG_FD_203700 | JGI IMG/M metagenome (GOLD analysis project Ga0315274, IMG submission 203700) | Sediment microbial communities from Yellowstone Lake, YNP, Wyoming, USA - YL17G02_20 | ecosystem: Environmental > Aquatic > Freshwater > Lake > Sediment | place: USA: Wyoming | collected...
CCGCCCAACTGCATCATGCCGTTATGCATCCAGATGCGGGAGAAGGGTTTGCCGGTATAAGATTCTGTCTGGGCGATCTCGTTCTCATGATGCGGGAAGATCAGGTCATTACCACCGCCATGGATGTCAATCGACTCACCAAATTCGTGCAGGTTCATCGCCGAGCACTCAATGTGCCAGCCAGGCCGACCCTTACCCCAGGGGCTATCCCAAGCTGGTTCACCTGGCTTGGCCGCTTTCCATAAGGCAAAGTCCATGGGGTGTTCCTTGTTTTCACCAACTTCAACCCGGGCTCCCGCCTGCATATCATCCAGCTTTCGCCCGGAGAGCTTCCCATAATCCTCGACCCTGGTAACGCGGAAATTGACGTCACCATCTGCCGCATAGGCATAACCTTTGTCGATCAAGCCCTGGATCAAGGTCTGGATCTTATCCATGGTCTGGCTGGCACGCGGATAGGCTGTTGCCGGCAGGACATTCAAGTTCTGCAGATCCCGCTGGTAGTCGCGGATATAACCCTCAGCCAGAACTAATGGATCAACGCCTTTTTTTTGGGCACGGATGATAATCTTGTCATCCACATCGGTGAAGTTCATCACGTATTTTACGCTGTAGTCACGATACTCAAGATAGCGGCGAACGATATCAAACACCAGGGCGGACATGGCATGCCCGACATGAGATCGGTCATAAACTGTAGGTCCGCAGACATAGATGCGCACCTTGCCAGGTTCGATGGTCTTGAGTTCTTCTTTTTTTCGGGTCAGCGTGTTGTAAACGCGAAGCATCGAAAGGCTCCTATTTTTTACCCTTTTTCTTTTCTTTCCCTTCTACGACTTCTTCGTGGCGGGCAAAGATCATCCGTCCAGCAGCGGTCTGCAAAACCTTGGTGATGGTTACATCCATTATTTGGCCAATATTGTCACGCCCATTCTCCACCACGATCATCGTACCATCATCCATATAGCCGACACCCTGACCGTATTCCTTGCCTTCCTGGATGATGTTCACAGAGAGGGTTTCACCCGGTAACACCACCGACTTGACCGCATTCGCCAATTCGTTAATGTTCAGGATGGGCACCCCCTGCAATTTGGCAATGTTATTCAGGTTATAGTCATTGGTCAGGATCGGACAGCGCATCTGTCGCGCCAGGATGACCAGCTTATCATCCACTTCACGTACGCCATCCACGTCAATATCGCTGATGCGAACCAACACTGAGGCTTCTTTCTGTAGTTCTGATATGATATCCATGCCGCGCCTGCCCCGTTGACGGCGCATGCCATCTGGCGAATCAGCGATATATTGCAGTTCATTGAGTACGAAACGCGGAATGAGTAGTGTCCCAAGCAAAAATCCTGTCCGGGCGATATCAGCAACACGACCGTCAATGATCACACTGGTATCCAATAATATAGTGCGAGCCAAACCCGATCGGGGAGAACCATTACCTCCATCGTGGCGGTTGGTGAACGAGGTAACAATGTTCATAATATCGCCCTGGCGCATCACAAACAGAGAAACGCCGAAATAAGTAAACAGCAACACGCCAACAAAGGGTAAAATATCCCCAAAAGGTGATGGCAACAAGGAAAGCGGGAAAGCCAGCAAGGCGGCAATTAATAGCCCTGTCACCAACCCGATAAGCGCTGAAAGAAGGGTTTCAGCCGCAACTCTTCCAAGGAGAGAACGAATTGCTCGGATCGGGCGTGTGGTTACGAACGGCGTCAGTATTAAACCAGCCAGAGCACCGACCAAACCAAATGTCAACAGGTAAAGTTCAAATTTGCCTTCTGTTAAACTTCCCAGCTGTGCACCCCAGTATCCCCCTAAAATTGCACAAATGATCATACCTATGATACGGAGAATAAATTCAACACTCATGTTAATAACTCCAATGGAATAAAAGAATAAAAAGAATAAATCAAAAATAATGATAATATTACTGCCAGCATGATAGCACGCCTGTATCAGCACGTCAATCGTTGGCGGATATCATTATCGTGCACCTGCTGTAAGGGGGTTAATTGGGAGGTCAAACTTATCAAATAATTGAACCAGCCTATACCTGACCGACGAAGTAATAATTATTGTTATAATGCTTACATCAATGGATCAATGGTGACATTGAGGAAATTATGGCTCTCGACCGCTTTGGCAGAAAAATCCACTACCTGCGTATCAGCCTGACCGATCACTGCAATCTTCGCTGTGTGTATTGCATGCCGGAAGATATGATCTTTCAGCCCAATGCGGCCCTCATGCAAGACGATGAGATCATGCTTCTCACCCGTCTGTTCGCCGGCCTGGGTTTTGATAAAATCCGATTGACCGGTGGCGAACCGACCTTACGCACTAACATCGTTGATATCGTGCGCGGTATCGCCAGCACTCCAGGCATTCGCTCGGTTTCAATGACAACCAACGGCCTCCTGCTTTCACGTTTTGCCCAGCCCCTGGCGGCGGCTGGCTTGCAGCGTGTCAATATCAGCATCGACTGCCTCAATCCAGAGAGATTCCACCGATTAACGCGTTGGGGTGAAATGGATGATATTTGGGAGGGAATTCTGGCAGCAGAAGCTGCTGGTCTGAAACCAGTCAAGCTCAACGCGGTAATAGTTAAAGGCTACAATGAAGGGGATGTAATCGACCTGGCACAAATTACCAGGGAAAATCCCTGGCAGGTTCGTTTCATTGAAATGATGCCCTTTGCTGAAGTGACTGATCTGCAGATCAGCCAGATAGTCACTACAACCCAGATCAAGGAATGGATTGAGGCAACGCTTGGAACTTTGGAAGCCGTAAATGAAGGTAATCTGGACGGTGAGGCGAGCTTATTCCGCTTACCGGGTGCGAAAGGTGATATTGGTTTCATCTCCTCGGTAACAGCACCGTTCTGTGCCACCTGTACGCGTGCCCGCCTGACCGCCGATGGCATCCTGCGCATGTGCCTGCTGCGTGAGAAAGAGATTGATCTGCTCACCCCGCTGCGCTCCGGAGCGAGCGTTGACGAGCTCCGAAACCTGATCCTGGATGCAATCTGGAACAAACCCTGGGGGCATGGTCTCGCTGAAGGCATAATCCCCCTCAACCGGGCCATGAGTGAGATCGGAGGCTAGATGCAGTTCTACAAGGGAATAGCCCAGGCCGAGTATGTGCACTATGGTGAAGATTAAATTGTGATTTTAAAATAACATATCGAACCAGATCACGGTCTCCTGATCTGCTCCTTTAGAACCAATCCCAACCGCGTGATGCCCTCACGGATATTTTCAGGTGCGGTGTAAGAGAAGTTTATGCGCATGGTGTTTTCGCCTCCGCCATTCGCATGGAATGCCGCGCCGGGTACAAAAGCAACCTTCTTTTCTATCGCCCTCTTCAGTATATCTGCCGCGTTGAATCCTTCCGGCATTATCCCCCACAGGAACATGCCGCCTTGAGGCTTCGTCCAGCGCATCTCAGAGGGGAAGACTTCATCCATCATCTCCAACATCACATCCCGCCTTTCATGATAAGTCCGGCGGATCAATTTAACGTGTTCGTCCAGGAAACCAGCCTTTCCCACCTCATAGGCTACGATTTGGTTGAATGTGGCAGTGTGCAAGTCTGTCGCCTGCTTGGCCATGACCAATTTGCGGATCACTTCCTGGGGTGCTACAACCCAGGCCAGGCGGATGCCGGGTGCGAGCAGTTTTGAGAAAGTGCTCAAGTAAATGACGTTGCCGCTGTAAGTGCCCCCATTCGGTCCGCGATGCTGGCTGTCAAGATAAACAACCGAAGGGAGGTGTTCACCCTCGAAACGCAGCTGACCATAAGGGTCATCCTCGATGATCGGTACACCGTACTTATCAGCCAATTGTAGTAATTGTAAGCGCCTCTCCAGGGAGAGGGTCATTCCAGTGGGATTCTGGAAATTGGGCAGGACGTATATAAATTTCGGTCCGGTACGTAGCGCCTTCTCGAGTTCGTTGGTGATCATGCCGTTCTCATCGGAGGCAACGGTCACGTAATCAGCACCGTACGCATTCCAGGCTTGCAATGCACCCAGATAAGTGGGAGATTCTACCAGGATGCGGTCGCCGCGGTTAATAAAGAGGCGGCCGATCAAGTCCAATGCCTGTTGCGAGCCTGAGGTGATCAGAATGTTATCGGGAGAGACTTCTACACTATAACGAGCAGTATGGCGGGCAATCATTTCTCGCAGGGGGCGATAGCCTTCGGTCGTACCGTATTGCAGTGCCTGCGCTCCGAAATCCTTCAGCACAACATTGCATGCCTCCTGAAATTTATCAACCGGGAACACCTCCGGTGCCGGTAAACCACCGGCAAAAGAAATAATATCCGGTTGTTCGGTCAGTTTGAGCAGTTCACGGATGACAGAGCTCCCCATCCGCTGGGTGCGATGGGCGAAGCGATATTCCCAGGGTGTTTGCTGCATTCATTCTCCTTGGATAGTTTTTCAGGTTATTCCCAAATGGGATCGAAGACCCATTTCATGGAAAAACGTTGATGGTTTGATTAAATCCTTTTAAGATTGAAAAAGCCTGACAGGTTCGGTTGAACCAGTCAGGCTTGTAATCTGACCTTACGGCAAAATAATGCCAAGCAAACCAGGATTAAACCATATCAACAACATGGTTGCATAATCATACCTTTTTTTTTCGTTTCCTGCAACAACAAATCGGCGGATCAAACTACCCTCCCTGTTCGTTCCAATGGATTCCCCGGATTATATGATCTTTTCATGTACCAGATTCACGGGGATATGCCGCAAGAACTCATTAACATCCGTAGGGGCTAGAAAGATCTCATCGAGCAAACGCGTGAAACCTGAAGGATTTACCGGACGGAGCAATAAACCATCCTTAATGTTCCTGATCGGTGCCAATTCTGCCCACCTCTCCGGTTTCTTCTTTACATCCCTTACTCGAAGGACCTGCCTGATCTCATCGAACTTGAAAAACAAGCGTAATGTGACATATCCCAGCCATAAACCATTGTCCGTTACGAAGTAGACCGTAGGTGCTCCGAACAGGTTCAAATCCTTTTGTAACAGGAAGAATCCCACTGAAAGCAGGAACCATTGTGGGCTTGTCACCCATGCAACCGTACCATCCAGAAAATATCCCAAACCAATTCCCGCCAGCAACACCAGTACCAGATTTCTTATCTGGTATGAAAACGGAGCTTTAGGACGGTCAACATACAGGCTGGCATTTCCCTCTTTGCACGTACGTCTGATACTCGCCTCCCATATCTCACGCTGGTCTTTAATGAGCACCATGGATAGGACCAATAGAACGAACAGAATGATTGAAAATACAGGCGGTCTGGTGTAAAAAACCACGATCAGCAGCCACAGGTAGGACATCTTTTTTAGCAAGACGTAGGGAATACCAAGGATGATACGTTCAAGTGTATTCACACGCTATAACCTCGTTATGAATGGATGTATATGATACACGCGTGAGGTGATGATCTTTTTTCTCTTCTGCAATCTGGGCGATATTACCATTGCGATGAGGTTCACTTCATTCCGAGTTGCCTTCCTGCCTCGAGCATGGTGATTACCTCCTTTACACGCCGCTGGCGGGATTCTGTCTTTTTAGCGTCCATGATCCAGCCGATGTATTGTCGCTGCTGTGAGGCCGGCAGGCGGTTGAACATTTGCCAGGCTTTTACACTCTCCATCAGTGTTTGCCTGAGCCCTTCTGAAAGGGCGAGTATTGGTCTTTCCATTCCAGGCTCAACCTGTTCCTTGACCTCATTCAGAGCGAAATCAACTTTTCCTATCCCCGCCGGGGTCATACAACCGGCTTCAATCATTCTCAACACCCTGCGTTTGTTAGAGGCTGACCACTTGCTTCCAGCACGGCGTGGGGTGAACTTTCGGGCATATTTTTCATGGTCGATCTTCTTGATAACACTATCTATCCAGCCAAAGCATAATGGTTCTTCAACCGAATCATCATAATTTAAACCTGGCTGCCCGGTAGATGCTCTATAGTAGACCAGCCAGACCTCTTTTTTGTGATGATGATGTTCTTCCAACCAGGAGCGCCATTCGTCTCGCTTGCTGAGATATAGTGTATTGGCGATTTCCATTCGTCAAACTCCAAATGCTGATCAGGAAAAATACTTATCTTTTATCGCCTTCTTTAGTGTCTGCGGCAAGAATGATGCCTCCAGTGCATACCCATTACACACAGCGATATCTACCATGCTCATACCCAGGATCTCATGCGCAATGCGGTACTCATTGTTCAGGTTGGTTTCCAGTACTTCCGGGTCATCGGAGTTGATGGTGGTCTTCACACCCAGATCATACAGCCGCTTCAGGGGGTGATCTTCGATCCGTTTCACCGAATTGGTCAGGTAATTGCTCCAGGGATTCACCTCCAGCGTAATACCTTTCTTTCTCACAAGCTCGATGGCTGACGTGTCGTCAATGATGTGAATACCATGCCCGATCCGGTCGGGATTTACCTTGTTTATGGTATCAACAACCATCGCTGCTGGGGTATCTTCACCTGAATGAACGGTCACTTTTAACCCTGCATCTTTGGCTCTTAAAACTGGCTTGATAAATCCATCAATGGGATGTTCAGCCTCCCCGTCCGCCAGGTCAATCCCCTGGATCACATCCCTCCTGTGGATTGCCCAATCAACAGTTTTTTCACAGGATGCATTTCCCATACTCCTTGAAGAGATCGTGATCAATCCGATTGCCATATCAAATTTTTCCTCAGCCTTTTCACTTGCCTTGAGGATCCCATCCAGGGCTGCATCCCAATCGAGATGGTGACTGCTGAAAGCCCAGTCAGGAGAGAAACGAACTTCCAGAAGTTTAATATTCTGCTTGTATGCATCCTCAAACAGTTCATAGGCGATACGCTCCACGGCTCCCGAAGAGGCAAAGCAGTTTTGCGCTATCGTAAATGCATTTAGAACTGCCTGCAGATCCTTGAGCTGATCGTAGACCTTTACATATCGGTTCAAAGCAGCCACTTCGTAGGATGGCAGTTGGAGACCATATTCCCTGGCGATGTCGATAATGGTCCCGGTCCTGATCGATCCTTCCAGGTGACAGTGGAGTTCGACCTTTGGTATGTCATTATATAGTTTTTCAAAGCACTTCATGAAAGTTTTCTCCAAAAGAGACCAAAGCCATCATTGGATGCCGTCTGCATTATAAAATTCACCCATAAAAACTTTATAGAATATTCTGCTGATCATGCCAGGTCGCTCATTGTCATAAAAAAAGAATCCCGAACATGCAGTCGGGATTCCTTTGAGCATAACACCTACAGTTTTGGAAACCTGCTCACCACCACCGCCGCGGTCGGGAGCAAGCCTTTATCGCCCAGTTTCATCACCGCCGGGGCAGGTCCCGCCTGTTCTGGTGCGGATTGGAAGATAAAGACCGGCGTACCTTCCTCGGCATACTTAAGCTCAAGATACGCCTGCCCGGTCAGGTAGCCTTCCATATCCACCGCGCATGAGGTCACCCAGCCGATGACCCTGCCGCGTTTATCGAGGACAGGATCGCCATTGTGAGCCATGCGCACACCCTTTTCGCTGAAGCGGAAACGGGCTACCACTCCCTTGCGGATTTTTTCATTCGCCAGGTACGCCTCCCGTCCAATGAAGTACGGTTTGTAGGTTTTAACGTAAGAACCGAAACCACCTTCCGCCACGCTCAGGTCCTTATGACCCTGCTTTCCGGAGCCAAGACCCATCTCGTGACCGTAGAGCGGCAGACCGGCCTCGGTGCGCAAGGAATCGCGCGCCCCTAACCCGATGGGTTTGACACCGAACTGCTCACCCACCTTGAGCACCGCTTTCCAAAAGTCCACAGCCCGTTCCGGATGAACGAACAGTTCGAAAGCCATCTTCTCGCCAGTGTAACCGGTGCGTGAGACGATCAGGTCGAAACCGCCAACAACTGCATCGCATAGCTCGGTACGCTTGAGTTTCAGGATGCGCCGGCGGGCCTCGTCGTCCACACCCATCGCCAACAGCGTATCGCGTGATCTCGGTCCCTGCAGGGCAATATCCACGCGCATATCCTTGCCGGCTTGCGGATCGCGCAGGTTGCGGATGACCGCGTTGCAGCCGTAAGTACGCGCCCAGGGACGGGCGTTGTCTATTTTTACTTTTCCATCCCGTACCGCCTCGAACCAAGCGCGATCCTTATCATCATTGGAGGCGTTCACCACCACCAGGAACCTGTCAGGTGAACGCCGGTAGACCAGTGTATCATCGATTACCTCGGCATCAGGAGTCATGAATTGGGTATAGAGCGACTCGCCGGGCAGCAGGTTGCCAATGTCATTTGCGCAGATGGTATCCAGGTATGAAGCCGCATCGCTCCCCTCGACCTGGTAAACGCCCATATGCGCTACGTCGAAAAGACCGGCTGCCTGCCGCGTTGCCAGGTGTTCTTCCATCACGGTTGAGTACCAGACTGGCATCTCCCAGCCTGCAAACGGGATGACCTTAGCGCCCATTGCCTTGTGGACCTCATACAGCGGCGTACGGCGAAGGACACTTTCCTTCTCTTCCCATTTAAACTCTGGCAGGCTTTTACCTGACCCACCAGCTACAATTCCAATGAACCAGGGTTTGATGGCGCTGACAGCCTCACCGCTGGCTTCGGCAGGTTTATCTTTCGACTCAGCCACGACCACCGGACCCGGCAGGCTGCCCTGTGGGTCGTCGCCATAGGTGATATAACCATCTGAGAGGTCGCGCAACCACATCGCGACCTGGTTTGCCTGGCTTGCTGGAACGGTCAGGCGGTAAGAAGCGGCATCAACGCAGGTCAGGACGCAGTCAATCTTGGTTTCAGGGGTGACGATGCATGTCGGCTGGTTCTCGCCGGGTTTAAGAGCGGCGAGATCGGATGAGACCGCGTAATCCATAAACTGGCGGATACGATCTCCATATAACTCATAGACAACTTTATTTCCCTGGGCAGCCGGCTTGTCGTCCAGGTAGTAGAAGTGCGGGTAACCGTGTTTGGCAGGTTCGAAGTCGATCCCGGCTGCCTCAGTCAGGTTACGAACTCGCATCCTGGCTTCTTCCAGTATTCTGAAATCCACCTTGGCGCGGCGGATAATGCCCTTACGCGGTGTGTCCACGCTGTATGGAGAGCAGGCAAGCAGCACATCGGCCATGATATCTGCCAGTTCCCGTGATTGCTTCTCGTCAAAGCCACGCTGTGTGATCCAGGGTGTCCCCAGGCGGATGCCGGAAGGATCCAACGAGTTTTTGTCGCCGGGAATGGTGTTACGGTTGCAGACCACTCCGACGATATCCAGGATACGGGCAGCCTGGTCACCACTCAAGGCAGTACCATCTGCCCCCTTGATAGTGGTCACGTCCACATTGAGCATGTGGCAGTCAGTTCCACCAAAGGGAATCCTAAGACCGCGCTGCTTGAATTGCTCCACCATCGCCACTGCGTTCTTGACGGTTTGAGATTGAAGTTTCTTGAATTGTCCAGTCTGAGCCAGTTTAAAGGTCAGGGCAAGGGCAGCAAAGACGTTAACGTGTGGTCCACCCTGTTCACCGGGGAATACGGCGCGGTCGATCTTCCTGGCGATGGCAGCATCCGTGGTGAGCAGCACAGCGCCGCGCGGACCGTCAAGGCTCTTGTGCGTGGTGGACATGACCACGTGAGCGATGCCGACCGGTGAAGGAACCACCCCGGCTGCGGTCAGACCGCCGATGTGAGAGATGTCTGCCAGAAGGTAAGCGCCCACTTCGTCTGCGATCTGGCGGAACTTCTTCCAATCCGGCACCCAGGAATAGGACGAGTAACCGGCAATGATCATCTTTGGCTTGTGTTCCATAGCCAGTTCCCGCACGGCATCGTAATTGAGCATTTCAGTTTCAGGGTCAACAGTGTAATGTACGATCTTGTAGAACTTGCCTGAGCGGTTGACCGATGAACCGTGCGAGAGATGACCACCGTGAAGCAGGCTCATGCCCATGACGGTATCCCCGGGGTTGACCAGCGCATGATAGACAGCATTGTTCGCCGGGCCGCCTGAAAGCGCCTGCACGTTGACGAAAAGCTGGTCGGCGCTCACGCCATTGGTCGCAAAGGCTTCCGCCGCGCGGCGGCGGGCAAGTGCTTCCAGGGCATCCGCGTACTCTACACCCTTGTAATAACGCGGGTCCGAGTAGCGGCGGTAGTGCGCCAGTCGTCTGGGATAATCCAGCAGCTCTTTTTCAGACATCCAGCGGGTTTCTTCGTCGGGGTAACCCTCGGCGTAAATATTCTGAAAAGCAGAAGCCAGTGCTTCGCGCACAGCCAGGGGAGCCTGGCTTTCAGAGGGGATCAGGATCAGTTTTCGATACTGTCGTTCAGCCTCGACCTGCGTCAGTTCATAGACATCGGGGTCCAGTTCAGCCAGCGAACCACGAAAGAGGAAATCGGACATTTGGGTCTCCTGTACATGAGGTCAGTGAAGTTTGAAATGGATGGATGTACTAAGAATAATTCACCTGGATTGTAGACCGTGTTGGAGAGAGGGTCAAGTGAGAAATGACACATTATGATGCCCAACTTGGCCATTGTCTCTACTATTGGGTTGTACTTCGAAAATATATGCTGGTCGCGGAGCGCCGCGCTGCGTAGCGACCCGCAGCGAAGCGGAGTGGGGAGCACCCGGCGTTGGGAAGGTTTATACAGGCTGATACGATAGTGCCTGGGGGACAATTATTGGTGCAAGCAATTACGCTCCTGCTGAAACCCGGATAAACCCCCTATTGTAATATTCTGTATTTACGCCTTGACCTGTGGTTTTAGTTCCTCTCCTTTGCGCGCCTTCCAGGCTTCCACGACCGCCGGGATGACCGAGATGACGATAATGGCCAGGATGACCAGTGAGAAGTTGTGCTTGATGAAGGGGATATTGCCGAAGAAGTAGCCGGCGAAGGTGAAGAGGGGCACCCAGACCAGCCCGCCAAACACGTTGTATGAGATGAAGTAGCCGTAGGACATGCGCCCTACACCGGCCACGAAGGGTGCAAAGGTGCGGATGATTGGCACGAAGCGTGCCAGGAAGATGGTCTTGCCGCCGTGCTTTTCGAAGAAGGCGTGAGTCTGTTCGATGTAGCGTTTCTTGATCCACCTGATCTCGCCCGTGTAGGCGCGCTGGCCGATGGCGTGACCGATCCAGTAATTTACCGTATCACCCAGGATGGCAGCCAGGCTCAGCAAACCGACCAGCCAGAAGACATCCAGCGCCTCGAGCGCGGCAAAGGTGCCGGCGGCGAAGAGGAGTGAATCTCCGGGGAGAAAGGGGGTAACGACGAATCCGGTCTCCATGAAGATGACGAAGAACAG
>Ga0315274_10014075_pt1 | contig 11362 bp, 11 predicted proteins | sample YL17G02_20_MG_FD_203700 | JGI IMG/M metagenome (GOLD analysis project Ga0315274, IMG submission 203700) | Sediment microbial communities from Yellowstone Lake, YNP, Wyoming, USA - YL17G02_20 | ecosystem: Environmental > Aquatic > Freshwater > Lake > Sediment | place: USA: Wyoming | collected...
GAAATGAGAACCAGGCTGTTTGTCCGGATCGATCGTCGCATCCCTCCTTGCGAGCTGCATTTGAAGATCGCTCTAAGTGTATCATTATCGATGATATCGCCGGAGTTGATGGGTACAGAGAAATCCGCCGTTGCAACCAGTGAAGGAGTACCTTCAAACTCAACATCGTAATGATCGGATTCTTGTCGTCTGGTAAATCGTAGTGATGGAGTATCTTCGGATTCGATCCGACTTTTTTTGAAAAAATCAAGCCATTGAGGATATTCCTCTCGTAATACCGCGGCAAAATCGGGTTTCCACAACATTCTGGTTCTTGGGGAATCGTGAACAGTTTTTTCGATAAAAGCCTCATAGCGATTATTCCTGTGCCAAAGAACGATGTGTCTCTTTTGACCAGGCTGTAAATCTTCAATGGAAAAAAAATCTCGAATCTTCTGCGGGATAACCGTTTCACGATAAAGAAAAACCGATCGATCAGTTTTTTTCACCGCAGTAGTACCTGATTCAATAGTCCAGGAAAAGGCGTGGAGATCCTCATCTAAAAAATCGGATTCGTCATTATCGGAAGAAGTGGAAATTTCCTCAATCTCGACCATGTTTTCCACCTTTCTTCACGTGATAATCAGGATCCTTCTTTTCATAGATTGAGAAGAGTTCGGAGGGATCGATTTCAAGCGCTGAACAAATTTTCAAAATCGTGGAAAAGGTCGGGCTTCGTTTCCCGTTCTCGATGAGACTGATAAAGGTCCGGTCGAGGCCGGTGAGTTTTGCGAGTTTTTCTTGTGAAATCTTTTTGGCTTTTCGCTCTTCTTGCAGTATTTTGCCAAAAATCTCTTCTTCGTGCATTTTATCTGAATGAGATTCAGTGAAAATAGGCTAATGTCTATCGCAGACTATAGTCGACAAAAGATCCGCATCAGCTGTGGGTGAATTATTTTCGAGTATTGTTGACTCGCGGGAGAGATGGGTTCATAGTATTTATGCCGAACGAAATGGGGAATCGTTCGACGTACGAGGTGCTGAAGGAAGCGGAAGTGAGGGAGTTAGTCATGGAGGAGATTGATGCGATGGTTGAGAAGGGGTTGTTGAAAGGGTTATAATTCATTCTGTCGATCACTCTCCTCCATCTAAATTATCTAAAAAAAAGCAATTATCTGTAAAAATACCAAGAACACAATTTTTCGATATTATTATCAGCATGAAATTGATATTGTTCATCTGTTGGGAGAATAAAATGCCAATTTATACTATTATTGAAGAAAATAAAGACGAATTTCATGAATTTAATGTCGATAAAGCACAAGTAATGAGAAATTTACGCGACCATTATACAATTCCATTGGAAGATGCTGTAATCGTCGAAAATATGGATAATTGTATCGATGAAAAAGGATATTCAAAAGTTGAAATTGAATTGTCAATAGATAGCCTTATCATCAAAATGTTTGGGACAGGTATTCCTAAAAGTGTCTTTGACAATCTCCTGCATACTTTGGCCGGGACTTCAAAGACTGACAAACCTGGATTGGGTCACTATGGATGGGGTATGAAGGTAGGCCTTGCAATTTCTGAATATATGACGATAAGAACAAAGCGAGGAAAATTTTCTGGAGCACAAGAATGGAGATTAGATCAAAAAGAAATCCCTCAATGGAAACCACAAGAAAATCCTGATTTTCCTGAAGATATGACGATTATTGAGCATAAATTAAAGCCAGAATACCTAAAAAATATTTCATTGAAATCTCTGAAAAAGACAATCCAATATTATTATCCAACTATTATCGGAGGAGCCCCGGCAAACGGGAGAACAATTGAATTTTTATTGAATAAGGAAAAAATTGACCCCATAAATCCAGCATTCGATAAGAAGAAAAACATCAAAATAAAAATTGGGGATGATGAAGCAACGGGGAAGATTTTTTTTGCAAAAAAGGGATTCGATGAAAACTTCGATAAAATAAAAATTATTGTCTTTGGTCGAAGAATTTTAGATGACACCTTTGGGATTCCTACGAATAACAAGATTTCTGGCTATATTCATGCAGATATGCTTTACAAAATTGTAGCGAGTGATAAGACAGCGGTTAAAAGAACCTATCCAACATGGAGAAATTTCGCTAAAGAGGGAGGGAAATTACTCTCAGAATACTTAAAAGAGATTGGTGAATTAAAAGATGATACCGCTATGGATGCGGATCTCTTAAAACATATACACGATGAAATAAACAATACTCTCAAGCAATTTCCCGATTTATTTGGAGAATTCAGAGCCGGAACAAATAAAATTAGTAAATCTGTTTTAATCCCAAATTCTGATGGAGATTTTAATGCAACATTGTTACCTGGAGGTCAAGAAACTCTTGGAACTTTTTCAGGTCAGGGAAAAGGAGGCGGGGTATCGGTTGAAGGGGTAGATAATTCGATGGATTCACCGCAAGATATTAAAGGAATTACCCCAACCACACGAAAACCAAGAAAAGTCAAAGTGGGTGTACAAATCAGACACAGGCCGTTTCAAGGAAGCAATCGTGAAGCAATCTTCGATTACGCGAATTCAACAGTTTGGATTAATACTGAATTTCCTACCTTTCAAAAGGTAGCCGGGCAAAATAAGAAAGTTATTGAGTACCACACTGTTCGTTGTATATTTGATGCACTATTAGAATACGTCGTCGCAGCCAAAGGAAAAACAAATATTAAGGATTTTTTTGATTATAGAGCAGATATATTGTCAAAATGGTGTGATACATGAACAATCAATTTCGCATTGCAGTCGAATTTGCAAAAATGACAATTGGAGATGGAAAATCGGAAACTGTCGTTGCAATTCCTTTCAACAACGTGAATCGATATTTCCCTGACACAACCAGTATCAATAAAATAATTCCGGAGATTGAAAAAGAATACAAAAAATTGCTAACATCCGTCAATGGTTCGAATAAATCAGACCAAATGACAAAATTTTTCGAAAATACCCAAGAAAAGGCAATTGTTGGACTAGGATTGATTAATTGTTTGAAGTCAGATCTGAAAATTTCGAATCGAGAAGCAATTCAATTAACATTAGATTCTAAATTTATTTCAGAAATTATTGGCTTTATTCAAAATCAATTTCGTAAATCCAGAAAGGATAATCCAATAAAATATGTCGAATCGTGTCACCAATTAATAGATCTATTTGGATTTCAAAATACAATAAAAATTTTTAAGAAAAACGGAATTAAAATGGGAAATTCTACATTACAAGCTTTATACAAAGTCTCTTTAATGTCACCTCAAATTAAAGAAATGATTCAAAAGCGAGAATTGTTATTGACAGTAGCTTTTGAAATTCCTCAAATCGACGAAGAGATGCAGATAGAAATAGCAAAAGCAATGAAAAATAAAAATTATTCAGATGCTAAGAAGATTGCAAAACACTTCCAATACTAGATTCTGCCTTTATTCTTCTTTTTTCAAGTAATTGGATAACTTGAGGGTTCATAAATCGATAGTTCATTAATAAATTAAAATGCTTTGGATGAGTTTTTTGTAACCTAGCATAATGAGAGGGTCCATTAATTGGACAACACCAGCATCCACATCTTCTATAACCCATGTCATAGATTGGGTTGCAAGGTAGTTCCAAAGTCTTTATATATTTCCATACTTCTTGAGAATTCCAATCATAAATGGGATTTACTCTAATAAAATACGGCCTTTTTGAGGGTAATTTAATTGGTTTAAGGTTCCTTCGATAAATCGACTCTGTTCGGGTTGTTCCGGTAATCTCGGCTTTTATCCCATTATCTTTAATAAATTTTGAAGCTGGTTCTTCTTTACATGGGCCACAACACCATCTGTCTTCATGTGTCGCCCAGCCGTATATTTTCAATAACTTAAAAAAAGAATCTTTTGGACGGGTAATTTCTAGATTAAAATCCCATAACTTGGAGAGGTTTTTCACATATTCGAGAGTTTCTGGAAATTCAATTGTTGTATTGTTATACAATACAGTGATATTTGGGATTTCTTTTAGAGTGAGATGAAGTGTAGCTAAACTATCCTTCCCCCCACTGAATGCAAGGGCAAGTTTTCCATCGAATAGCTCGTTAGCTTTTTTAATTATCTCTTCAGCTTGTTTGACCTTATAGTCCCAAAAAAATTCGGAATTAACCTCGTCACTTTTTTCAACGATATCTCCAAATTTACTTTTCAAAATTGAAGGTAAAATTTTCTTTTGAGTCGCATCTAATTTTTTTTCAGAAACAGCACAACCCATAATATTTCTCCAGGATATCCTGGAAAAGGATTGGTTAAATTAAGATATATATACTTTGCTTAGAAGCTCTTTTCTTTGTTCATCTAATAGATCATTTCTTGTTAGATAGATAAGCAATTCAATTGAGAAATCAATATTATTCTGCGCTCTCATAAGTCGATCAGAGAATCCTTTTGGTCCTTTCTTTCCTCTAAGATGTATTTTCCAAGCGTTATCTTGATTTTTCGTGTAACTTTTTTTAACTAAGAGAGGAAGGTCACTATAAGAAAAAGATGTTTTCCATTTTTTTTGATCTTTTATGTGTTCTTTCATCTAATCACCGAATCTATCTATTGTCCAAAAAAAATAACCATCTTGAAAACCAATAAATTTTTGGTTGTATCAATTTGTTAAAATTTATCTTTGGTATCAATTTGTGAGTTTATAATGATAGTGAAAGAAGGAATTACGGACATTTCGGCATCAGAAGGAGATATAAAACGATTCAGTCGAATCTGTAAATTAATTGGTAATCAAAAGCGTGCTCTATCTCGAAAAAAAGTTGTGGAATTAATTAAAAATCAAATTGGATTGACAAATGATAATGTAATTGGTAGACATATTAGTATCTTAGAAAAAGTTGGAGTATTAGAAAATACAGAAGGAATGTACCTTTTGTCAAGTTATGGAAAAGCCCTTTTTTATTTTGTAGAAAACTCAAATAAATTAAATTTAAGTGAGAAAATTTTTTATTTCAATATATTTTTCTCCAATATTTTTGGTCAATTATTTTTATTGTTAATAACAATAAATGACTCTCCACGCGAATCGAGAAATAATATTATAATAAAGTATTTTGAGAATGAAAATTTAATGCTTTGGAAAAAGAAGACAATAATGGAAAATTTGAAAATATTTATCATGAAAAAGGAAGTATCGAGTTTTTTCGAAAATAAATTTGGATGTATGGAAAAGTGGCTTCGAGAATTAAACCTTGTTGAAAAAAAACAGAATTCACTTAAATTAACTCAATACGGAAAACGATGCTTAGAGAAAATTGACGCAACATTAGCTAAGAAAGGAAAGATAAATGTTGAATTATTCGAAATTGCTAGTTCACTTCTTGATTCAGAAGCTATAACCTTTAATTTTCATAATTCTGGACATAAACAAAATTTTATTAATTTATTTAAAGAGGCATATTTAAAATTTGTAACAGAATTAAATGTTTCTGATCTTAAAGCCATGAGAATGTGGATCAGTGTTGAATTACTTATAAAATATAACATTATTCTGGAAGAAAATGAATTTGAATCAATGTTCAATGATCTCTACAACGAAGGGATTGTTAGATCCATCATGGTTGATCGCAAAGGAAGACCAAGTTTGGTTACCATAAATAATTGATATTATCCTCAAAGCTGTCTTTGTACGGCAATATTATCTAATCGGCGTTGATGATCGATTACAAATTGAGCATCGATTACTTTGTTTTCTTTTTCTGCGTCTCTTGCTAATATCCCACAGTTTGGGAGAATATATCCTGGATATCGTTTACTTATATCCATCATTTCTATTAACTTATCCACTCCCTCATCGGTGAAAGGATAAATTTGATCTTTTATTTTCGCAGTTTTCTTTCTATAAACTTCATGATGTTTCCGTAAAAATGTGGGAGCATATTCTCTTTTTATTGCATCCAATTTAAGTTTATAATTAAGTCTTCTGTATAATGCTTCAGAATAACCATAATCATACCAATCCTCTATCGATTCGGCAGTAAAAAAACAGGTTAATACAAATTTTTCATAGAATGAATCGAGAAAATCTCTCAATACATCTCCGATTTGTCGGGCAAATGTAGGATTTGCATTTTCCATTTCATCAATATACAATAAAGTCATTGGAAAAGCCAGCAATGACTTTTCTAATAATGCTTTGATGATTTCTAATTTCTTGTAGTCCATATCCAATTTTGTGACAACATCGATTAATGAAAGATCTTTTGTTGTCAGAGACTCCCCGATTAACCATCTTTTAGCTATTACACGTTTTTCAATAGAACCTTCGACTATATGCCAAAGACAATGAGCGAGATCTTGATTTTCAATTTGAGCTTCCCAATCCTTGCGACTTGTTCCGATTTTTTCTTTTAATTTTGATATATATTCATCATTTTTCAAGATCGAATCAACAAAAATGCGATAGAAGGCCGAAAAATTTGGTTGAATTCGAGGAATTCTTGTCCGGACTATTAGTGCATTTTTAACTTCAGATGTTATTTTCTTTTCAATAACTCTACCCACCCATGTTTTGCCGCTTCCAATAGGTCCGTAAGCTAATATAGCAATTTTATATGATGCTTTAATATCATCAATCAAATAATCGATTTTTTTCTTTTCTTCAGATAAGTCATCTCTATTCCATTGAATTCTTTCAAATGGAATCAATGGTGGATCAATTTTATTATATGGATCTTCTTCAAACTCAAATTTTTCAAACCAAATCATTACACATACCCCCATTCAATAAAGAAGTTGTCAATCGATGTAGTTGTAAGTAGATTCAATTTTTCTATAATATACTTTTCAAATTGATCATAAGTATCTTGATCTATATTTAATCCATCCACCCCAATTTCAAGCATTTGATGGAGACCCGAATTCGTAAAATTTGCACTTGTTATTAACACGAGTTTCTCACTTTTACTTTTAACAAGGATTAATTTTGCATGCGCACGTTTATTATGGTAGACCTTTGCTCCTCGTTCAAAAAGATCTTTTAATAATGATATTGTTGCGGGATCAAACTTTTCAGCCCGTCCACCGATCAATATTGTAACATTTACTCCAGCGCTTAAAAGTCTATAAATCTTTTTAATGAAGGAATCTGTTTCATTCATTAGATTAAAATCACCTATATTCATTGTCATTATTCGGATATTGGATGCTTTTCTTCGAATATCTAATGCGTTCCGAATTGCATCTCGAATTTCAACGCTTTGATATAGATATTTTGTCACCATTGTCTAACAAAATAATATTATTTAATTGTCTATAATAAACATCCACTGATCAATATCATTGGCGTTTATGTTTGAATATCAAAAAAATCCTTGATCTTGAAATCGCTCATCTTTGAATGATTACTATACAAATTTCCAAAACTCAAGCATCTGATTGAAGCAATAAACTATAGGAAAACCCACGCCTTTTAAGGACCCTTCCGGCTACTCGCCAGTATCCAAATCCGCTTCCTGAGTTGGTGCAACTATCTTTGATTTCATTCATGCACATCCGCAATTCCAGCCTGTGTTAATTCTTCACGGAACCCTTCCCCAGCACCCCTTGGGTCAACTGTTCGCACCGCCGGCCCGCCACCAACTCTCGCTTGATGGCAGCCGCACGCCAAATAGGAGCGAAACATGGCGGACGAACTTATCTATACCGCCCCGATCATTTCTTTGAACTGCTCAATCATTGGCTCTGCATCTTTCACATTCTTCAGCCCAGCAATAATGCAACTTCCGGATGAGAATAAAAGAAAACTTACACCCCAATCTTTGTATACCAGAGCGGGAAATTGTTCCGGTTCAAAACTCGATTTTCGTGGATCAAGATTCGCAATAATTGATTCAAGGGAGTTTTTCAAAGGAATTTTTGCCTGAACTACAACATTATGGATCTGTACTTTTACAATTTCTATATCGAAATCGATTTTGTGGAGCAGGTCAAGAACATCATTTGCAATTCCTGCGATCTTTTCAGGATCTTTTGAGGTAAGGAGAAATTTTCCGGATTTGTAAAAAGCAATGTACGTATTATTAGGCGGCAATCTCATCTTGAGCCACGGAGATTTTCCAGGAAGTTCTGTCTGTGGAAGCCGCTCATGGATTAAAGCAAGATCAAGCGGTGCCGTGAGTGTAACTATTGCGACAACATTAGCAATTTTTATTTCATTGACTTGAGTTTTCTTTGGAGTCATTTATCATCAATTCCCCGTGAAATGCCTTTCCCAATACTGCCTGTGTCAACGCCTCTGTCCGCTTCGCAGCCGCCGCCACATCACGCTCAATTGAATCCACTCGCACAAACAAGGCATTGACCCGTCGGACGATCTCATTCTGTTCGGCAAAGGGTGGGAGAGGCAGAATGATTGCTCTTAATTGATTGTAATTCAAACCCTGTCTTGTAACCCCGCCTTGGCTATCAAAAATTTGCTTCTGTCCAAGTGGAGAATTAAGAAATATTGAAAGATATTGTGGTAAAAATTCTGAAACAACACGGATGATACAAACATGTTGGTTTACATTTGCCTCAAAAAATTTTTCAGGAACGCAAGTGCATCTTCCGATTGACGCCCCAGTGATATTTAGGAGAACATCATTGGGAAACACGTGAGTTCTTTTCATTTCTTTATGCATTTTTTCGGAAACGAAAACGATATCATCTAATCTTATACCATCAGGATATACATTTTGACTTCTGATGAATGGAATTCCTTCAGATATGTATACTTCTTTACCCCCTTTTGGCGTGATTCCACTACCGATAAATTGGGATATTACACCTACGTTGCAGAAATCCCAAGATATGGGTAGATTTGGTAAATATTCAGGAATCAGCAAATTCGGTTGTAGGTTAATGCTTTTTTTCCCTGTTTTTTCAATCCATATTTTTGCGGACTTAATCTCCGGATTCTCCTCCCTCCACTCCTCCGTCAACCTCCCGGAACATGCCGCAGCTAGCACTGCCTGCCGGAACTTTTTCATAATCACCGGCACCTTTTTCAACCGATCACGGGCGATGTTGACGTTCGCCAACAGGGCTTCTATACAGGTAACGATGCGCTGCTGTTCGGCGAATGGGGGAATAGGTAAATATATCCGCTCTAAATCTCCTTTGTTGAAACCATTTTGTGCCGATCGTTCAATAACAAGAATTGGTTTCTGAAATAAATCAGATTGTAATAAAAAAAAGACAAATTTTCTATCAATCTCATTAGGGATTATAACTTTAGCTAATGCGACATTATATGCACCTTTCATCCCAGTACAAATTCTTCCGACAGATGCCCCGTATCTCCCAATTAAAATATCAGATTCAATGCATTTTTTTATTTTTTTATTGTCTCGAATGAAGGTTGGGTGTGGTCGTTCTCCAAAATCTCGGATTTGAAGGAGACGGACATGATTAGGTTGAGGTTCATATACAAAGGTACTCTTCGGTGGTTGGGTGCCTCCTTCAATGTCGAATACATCCATGAATGATTTTAAAACCCATCCCTCCGGTATTTCATCATATTCAAAAATACGATTCTGTTCTAAAGAGTCGGTTTGTGAATTTTTCATTTCTTCCCTTCAACCGCCGCAGCATCCCCGTTCCCATTCTCCAGCAACACCAAAACCTGCTGAAGCTCATCCATCGCCAGCCGCAGTTCCTCAATCGCCTCAACCGCAAGCTCCTCCGGCTCCGGTAAAGAATCCGCATCATCGAGCGAACCATCCTTGAGCCACTTGAGCGAATCGATCTTGTAGTTCCGCTCTTTGACCTCGGAAATGTGGAACGAGTGCCAGCGATCTTCTTTCGAATCCGCAGCATTCCGCTTCGATCCGCCGTTCGGGTCAGCGCCATACACCCGCTCGAACTCTGCGAAATACTCTGGAGTGAGGGGTCGGTCCTTCTTGGTGATACCCGGCACGTTTGTCCGGTCATCGTACACCCAGAGGGTTTCGGTGGGGAATCCTTTCGTGAAGAAGAGGACGTTCGTCTTCGTGCCCGGGGAATAGGGAGTGAAAGTGCCGTTCGGGAGCCGGAGGATTGTGTGCAGGTTGCAGTCCTCGGTCAGTACTTTGAACACTTCGCCGGCCTGGTCCGCGAATAGAACATTGTCCGGAACCACGACTACAGCTCGTCCGCCGGGTTTGAGGATAGTAATGACGTGCTGCACGAAATTGAGCTGCTTGTTGGACGTGGAGATCGTGAAGTCCTCGCGGTCCGGTGCCTGGTTCGCGCCCTTCGTGCCGAATGGTGGATTAGTCAGCACAATATCGAAGCGCCGGCTGTCCGGGTTTTCATAGATCGAGTCGCCGTATCTGATCGAGGGTTCGACATTGTGGAGGAACAGGTTCATCAGCGCAAGCCTTCGCGGGCGGGCTACCAGCTCCTGCCCGAAGTATGTGCCTTTCTTGACCCGGAGCGCCACATCACGGTCAAGCGCCCCACCTTTTGTCTGATCCAGCAGCCATTCGTACGAGCAGACAAGAAAACCGCCGGTACCGCATGCTGGATCACAGATCGTAAAGTCTGCATTCTTACGGGGATCGGGCTTCATGCAGCGGACGATCGACTGAATCAGGATACGCGGCGTAAAGTACTGGCCGGCACCCTTCTTCCCTTCGCTTGCCGCTTTCTCTAGGAGCCCCTCAAACGCTTCCCCTTTCACATCAATGTTGAGCTCTGTCCACTCAGTCTCATCCACCAGACTGATCAACCGCTTTAAGTTCACCGGGTTCGTGAATCGCGAGAGTGCACCGGCAAAGATATCTCCCAGAAGTCCCGTCTGCTGCCCGAGCTTGCGTAATACATCCACATAGTGATCGGTCAGATCCGTCCCGGATTTTGCAACCAGCGTCTGCCAGTCACACGCGGGAGGGAGCTGAACGCTTCGTTCATCTGCCATCTTGATGAACAGAAGATACGTGATCTGCTCAATGTAATCCCCGTAGTCGATCCCATCGTGCCTCAGGGTATGGCAGAACCCCCATAGTTTCTGAACAATATCACTCATGCTGCAATCGCCTCATTCCACTGGTGGATCAGTGCGGGAAGTTGCCCGCCAAAGACCCGGTTCGCCTTCCCCCATCCGCCTTCGTTGGAAAAGATCGGGATGATATCAAAGTCGCTCTTACTGATTGAAAGGTTCTCGATTAAATGTGCTCGGATTCGCTCCAGCCACTGCTGCTGTTCTGAAGTAATGTTCGCACCCAGAGATAACCGATCGAGCACCCGGTCCACCCGCTCTTCGGCAGTCAGGAGCGGCTCTTCCTCCCGTGCTGCATGTTTCACCATGGAGATAATATCCGCAAGTGCTTTGTTGTATTTCATTTTGTGAGCCTTC
>Ga0315274_10014076_pt1 | contig 11362 bp, 8 predicted proteins | sample YL17G02_20_MG_FD_203700 | JGI IMG/M metagenome (GOLD analysis project Ga0315274, IMG submission 203700) | Sediment microbial communities from Yellowstone Lake, YNP, Wyoming, USA - YL17G02_20 | ecosystem: Environmental > Aquatic > Freshwater > Lake > Sediment | place: USA: Wyoming | collected...
TGAAGGATTTCCACTAGCAAAGGGAGGCGGCGGCCATGGTGATCCTTCCGGTCGGCAGCGGCAAGGGCGGCGTGGGCAAGTCCCTGCTCGCCGCGAACCTCTCGGTCGCCCTCGCGGAGGCGGGGCGGAAGGTCGTGCTCGCCGACCTGGACCTCGGCGCCTCGAACGCCCACACCATGCTCGGGGTGCGCTCGGTGCTCCGCGGCATCGGCACCTTTCTCAGCGTTCCCCGGATGCGCTTCGAGGAGATCGTGCTCGCCACCGAGTACCAGGGGCTCTCGTTCATCCCCGGGGACGCGGAGATCCCCGGCGCCGCGAACCTCAAGGCGGCGCAGAAGAAGCGGCTGGTCCGCCTGCTGCAGGGCCTCGAGGCTGATTTCCTCGTTCTCGATTTGGGGCCGGGCACCTCCGCGAACACCCTGGATTTCTTCCTCCTCTCCGGCGCCGGGATCGTGGTGACCACGCCTGCGCTCACCGCGATCCTCAACGCGTACCTCTTTTTAAAAAACGCGGTCTTCCGCCTCATGTACTCCGCGGTCGAGAAGGAGTCCCGCGCATACGCGCTTCTCGAGGAGCTGCGACGCGACGCGGGCGCCCTGCAGAGGATGTACGTCCCGTGGATCCTCGAGCGCATCGGGGAGGAGGACCCGGAGGGGCGCGGCAGGATCGCCTCGCTCCTGGGCCGTTTCCGCCCCCGGCTCGTGCTCAACATGCTCGAGGACCCCGGCGACGCCGACCGCGCTGAGAAGCTGCGCCGGTCCGCCCGCGAGTACCTCGGCATCGAGTTGGAGCACCTCGGGATCGTCTCCCGCGACGACCTGCAGGACGCGGCCCTCGGCTCCCGGATACCCATCGTCCGCTGGAAGCCCGGCGCGGTGCTCTCGCGGGCCGTGTACCGCATCGCGGAGAAGGTGATCGCGGCGGGCGAGGGCACGACCCTGCGGGACCCCTCCGCGGTCGACGAGGGCTTCCAGGCTGCCGAGGTCGAGGCGGAGGCGGACTTCCAGGCCAAGCGCCGCGACATCGAGGACCTCCTGCGCTCCGGCGCCCTCACGACGGGCGACCTGGTGGAAACGGTGCGCGCCCAGATGCACGAGCTGGAGGAGGCGCGCAGGGAAGCTGAAATCCTCAGGACCAGGCTCCAGAAAGCGGCCCGGGAAGGCTTCAGGACCTGATGGGGCGACGAGGGGCCGGGCGCGCGGCGCTTTGCATCGCCTTCCTCCTCGCCGCCTCGCTCCCGCTGGCTGCCCAGGAACCCGCGCTCCTGTTCTCTCCGGAGGCGTGGAAGTTCGGGATGATCCTCCAGGGCCAGACGGTGCAGGGGACGCTCACCGTGACGAACCGCGGCTCGCGCCCCGCCCGCGTGTCCGTGTCCCCCACCTGCGACTGCAATACAGTCGACCCGCCCCAGCGCCTCATCCCCGCGGGCGAGCAGGGCGGGTTTCTTCTCGGCTACGACTCCTCCTACGACACCGGCAATGTCCGCAAGGACTTCCTGGTCAGAACGGACGTGAAGGGCCTGGAGAAGGCGTACTACACGTCGCAGGGCACCGTGCGGGCGGAACGCGCGGTCCCGGTCCCGCCTCCGCCCGAGCGCCCCGCCGGCCTCGGCGCGTGGGTCCTCCGCGGGGTCCTCGCCCTCGTGCTGCTCGGCCTCGCCGCGCTCGCCCTTGTGGGATAAGGCCCGTGCGGGTATGCTGAACCCGGCGGGCGACCGCCGCACGGGTGCGGTGCGATGAACGTCAAGGGCGACCTGAATCTCGAGATCGACACGCAGGGCATCGAAGTCCGCATCACCATCACGCCTGACGAGAACGGCGCCGACCTCTCTCCCGAGAGCCTCCTCGCGATCCTGACGGAGAGGGGCGTGAAGGAGGGCCTGGACACCGAGGCGATCGACAAGGCGTTCCGCATGCTGCTGCGGAAGAAGGGCGAGCCCGCCACGTTCGTGGCCGCGGCAGGGACCCCGCCCCGTCTCCAGGAACCAGAGGTCGTCGAGTACATGAAGCTGCCGGTCCCCCCGCGCCTGGAGAAGGCCGCGCGCGAGGTGCTCGCCTCAGCCCCCCGGCCCCGCGCCTGGAGAACGCGAGAGGAGCGCGTCAGGAGGGAAAAGCCGGTCCCCCGGAAACCCGGCCTCCGTTTCCTCCACGCGCGTGAGGAGGTCGCGGTCGTCTTCGAGAAGCGGACGGTCCGCGAGGAGGTCGCGGTCGACCCCTCGGTGAGGGAAACGGGTTTCGCCGCCGCGGGCGCCGTGGTCGCGCGGGTCAAGGCCGGCAAGCAGGGCAGGGAGGGCAGGAGCGTCTTCGGGAAGCCCGTGCACGCAACCCGACCCGCGCAGGAAGGCTTCCTCCTCGGCGAGGGCCTCGCGCGCGACGGCGAGGAGGTCCGCGCATCCGCTGCGGGTTTCCTCCGCCGGGGCGCGAACTGGTGCGACATCGTTCCCTTCCGCGATCACCTCGTGGAGCTCGCCTCGTCAGCCGACGGCCTCACGTGCATGCTCACCTTCACGCCGGGAGACCCGCGCGCGCCCGTCCCCGGCGCCTCCGAGATCGCCGCGCGCGCGGGAGCGCTGGGCTTCGGTGAGCAGTCGCTCCTCCCCGCCGCGCGGATCGACGCGCTCCTCGCGGCGTCCGTTGCCCGGAAGGAGCCGCTCGGGCCCGTGTCCCTCACGCCGGCCCGGGACGGGATCACCTCCGTCACCGTCTCGCCCGACGGGCTCCTGGCGACGCTCGAGATGCATAAGGCCAGGGGCGGCGGGAATCCGCTCACCCTCGCCGCGATCAGCGAGGCGATCAAGGCGAGCGGGGTGAGGGGCTACGGCGCCGAGACGGTCAGGAAGGACATCCTCGCCTTTTTCAAAGGACCGCAGTCCGATCTCCCAGACTACGCGCTCGCCCGGGGCCGGCCCGCGCGGCCGGGCAGGGACGCCGCGATGGAGTGGCTGGTGGAGTTCCTGCCCTCCGACGAGGCCACGCGCATCAGGGCCCTCTCCGCGGCGCAGGCGTCGCACCTGGCAGGGATCGGCTCCCTTTCCGAGTTCCCCCTCGAGCGCGTGGAAGCGGTGGCCCGGGTCTCAACCGCCCTGGGGGTTCTTCGGATCGTCCCGCCCACCCAGGGCACGCCCGGCGTCGACGTGCGCGGCGCGGCAATCCCCGCCCCGCATGGGGTCGAGCCTGCTGTCCGGCTGTTCGAGGGGCTCGCGACGCAGGGGAACACGATCGCCGCGACCGTCTCGGGGATCCTCGAAAAGGGAAGCGACGCGATGACCGTCCTGCTGAGGGCGCGGCCGCACAGGGACGCGGAGCTGCGCGTGACGGTCTCCCCGGACCGCCTGCGCGGCCTCCTGTCCTTCTCTCCCGCCGAAGGCGCGGGGGCGCGAATCCCCGTGGCGGAAGTCGGGCCGCGGATCGAGCAGGCCGGGATCACGCGGGGCATCCAACAAGATCGGATCCTGGAGGCGATGGACGCGATGGGCAGGGGCTCGGCGGTGAACGAACTCCCCATCGCGGAAGGCAGGCCGCCCGATGCCGCGGGGGAAGGCAGGATCGTCTTCCACGCGCACCTGGCGACAGGCAGCACGGTCACGATGCGCGAGGACGGCCGCGCGGACTTCCGTGCCCAGGACAGGATTTCCCGGGTCGTCAAGGGAGAACAGATCGCGTCCATGCGCCCCCCGGGGGTGACGCCCGCCGACGGGTGGGACGTCACCGGCGCGGTCATCCCCGCGCGGACAGAGAAGGAAGAGGCCCTGGAGGCCGGCAAGGGCGTGAGGGCCGACGTGGATGCGGACGGGAGCGTGCGCTTCTTCGCGGAGGCTGACGGCGAGTTCATCCGGGAGGGCGCGGTTCTCATCGTTCGCGAGGTGCACGAGATCGCCGGCGACGTCGACATGTCCACGGGGAACGTGGATTTCCCCGGCACCGTCAGGGTGAGGGGCTCTGTCCGGGCGGGCTTCACCCTGAGCGCGGGGGGCGACCTGTTCGTCGTCGAGGGCGTGGAGGCGGCCGTGGTCTCCGCGGCAGGCTCGATATCGATCGGGCGCGGGGTCAAGGGCGAGGGAAAGGCGGTCCTCAGGGCGAAGAAGGGCATCGTCTCCTCCTTCGCGGAGCACGCGGTCCTCCTCGCCGAGGGGGACATACGCCTGCGGGACGCCTGCGTGCGCTGCCAGGTCAAATGCGGCGGCAAGTTCACGCTCTCCACGGAGAGGGGATCCCTCGTCGGCGGCGCGGTGCACGCGCGGCAGGGCGTGTCGGTCCAGAACCTCGGCTCGCCGGGGGGCGCCCGGACAGAGGTCTCCTTCGGCCAGGATTACCTCGTGAAGGACCAGATCGTGCGCGTGGAGCGCGAGGTCGCGGAGCTGGCGAAGAAGGTCCCCGTGCTCGACGCGGAGATGAAAATGCTCGCCCGGCAGCCAGAGCCGGGGGTCGCCCTCGCAAAGGCGCGCGTGGAGAAACTGAAGACCCTGAAGTTCATCGAGCAGCTGAAGCTCCGCCTGATCTCGCTGCGCGACACCTTCGACGAGCACGTGCGCTCCGAGGTCGAGGTGCGCGGGACGCTGTATCCCGGGGCGGTCGTGGAGAGCCACGGCCGGCACTATACGACGACGGCCGAGAAGAGGATGATCACGCTGTACTTCGACCCCTCGGAGGGGAAGATCCTCGAGAAGCTCTGAACGCAGGAGGCGCGCATGCTCGCTTTCATCAAGTTCCCCCCGTGGATCCGCCCCGAGATCGTGCCCTTCCTCCCCATCCGCTGGTACGGGCTCATGTACCTGGTCGCCTTCGCCGTCACGTACCTGCTCTTCACCCGGCAGCTGAAGGAGAGGAAGCTCGCCCCGCCGCGGGACCTGGTGCTCGACATGTTCTTCTGGGCGATCGTCGGGCTCCTCGTAGGCGCGCGCGCCTTCGCCGTCACCATCTACGACCCCTCGGGCGACTACCTGCGCCATCCCCTGAAGATCATCCTTCCCTTCGCGATCGTCGACGGGAAGCTCCGGCTCACCGGGATCGCCGGCATGTCCTACCACGGCGGCCTCGTCGGGACCGTCGTGGCGCTGGTCATCTTCATGAGGGTGAAGAAGCTCGACCTCCTGGACTGGGGCGACATGCTGGTGGCAGGCATCCCCCTGGGCTACACCTTCGGCCGGCTGGGCAACTTCATCAACGCGGAGCTTTACGGAAGGGTGACGAAGGTCCCCTGGGGCATGGTGTTCCCGCGCGCGGAGGAGTTCCAAGCGAGCGAGAAGTGGGCGAGCGACTTCGCCGCCTCCGTAGGCGTTCTCCCATCCAGCTCGGGAGGCTTCAACCTGCCCCGCCACCCTTCCCAGCTCTACGAGGCGTTCTTCGAGGGAGTGGTGCTGTGGCTGGTGCTGTGGTTCATAGTGCGAAAGCGCAAGCCCTACAATGGGTTCGTCATCGCCTGGTACGTGCTCGGCTACGGCATCGCCCGGTTCTTCATCGAGTACGCGCGGCAGCCCGACAAGGGCATCGGGTACAGGGGATTCGGCTATCCCATCACGCTGGTGCGCTTGGACAACCCCGTCTCCCAGTTCAGCCCCTTCAACTTCACGACCGGCCAGATCCTCTGTTTCCTGATGGTCGGCGCGGCGCTCGTGTGCATGGCCGTGTTCAAGGCGCGGGCGGCGCGCGCGGCTCCGCAGCCCGGCTCTGCGCCCCTGAGCGGCCGCAAGCGGCGGAAAAAACTCAAGTAGCCGAGGAAATCTCATGAAAACCTTCTATGTCTCTCCCGCGGGCGACGACGCCTGGTCGGGGACCCTCGCCGCGCGGGACGCCCGCGGGACCGACGGGCCTTTCCTGACCCTCGAGCGCGCCCGGGAGGCAGTGCGCGGCTTGAGGAAAGACGCGGGGGAAAGCGGCCTGCCCGGGCCCGTCTCGATCCGGCTCAGGAACGGGACCTGGCGCCGGGAGGAGACGTTCCAGCTGAAGGCCGAGGACGGCGGCACGGATGCCTGCCCCGTCTCCTGGGAAGCGTATCCGGGGGAGACGCCTGTGCTCACAGGGGGCGTGGTCGTGGAGGGTTGGGAGCCGTGGCGCGACGGCATCATGCGCGCTCTCGCCCCGAAGCGCATGAGCTGGCGCGGCAAACCGCGCCAGCTCTTCTACAAGGGCAGGCGGCAGCGCAGGGCGCGGTGGCCGAAGTTCGATCCGGCCAACCCCATCGCGGGCGGGTGGATCATCCCCGAGGGCCCGGTCGAGGGGCTGGAGTACCTCGCCCTCCGTTTTCCGGCCGGCAGCTTCCCGCGCGCCTGGGGCAAGCCGTGGACGGCGGAGGCGAACATCTACGCCGGGTGGGGTTGGTGCAACAACGTGATCCCGGTGCTCGACATCGACCGGCAGGGGAGCATCCTGCGCCTGTCGCGGCCTCCCCTCAACCTGGACCAGCAGCCGTGGTACATGGATGTCCGGTTCAGCGAGGCCAACCGTTTCTTCATCGAAAACGTCCTCGAGGAGCTCACCGAACCCGGCGAGTGGTGCCTGGAGCCGGAGGAGCGGATGCTGTACTTCAAGCCGCCGGAGGCCCGGTTCGATGCCGGGGCCGTGGAGGTGCCGTGCCTGGACCGGCTGGTGGGGCTGCGGGACACGCAGCACTTGACGCTCCGCGGCATCACATTCACCTGCACGACCACAGGCGACGACTTTCATCCCCAGGGGGTGCAGGGAATCGGCGCCAACATCTCACAGCAGGGATGGATGTACTGCGGCGAGGCGGTCCACCTGCGCGGCACCCGGCACTGCCTGATCGAGGAGTGCCTTGTCGACCAGCCGGGGGGGAACGGCATCTACCTGGAAAGGGACAACTTCCGCTCCGCCGTCCGGCGGTGCGAGGTCGCGCACGCGGGGGCCAACGGCGTGGTGCTCGCGGGCGACCGGCCCTTCCACCCGCTGTTCTGCGAGGTGACGGACAACGACATCCACCACGCGGGAGCGCAGATCAACCTCGTGGCGGGGATCTCGCTGGGCACGAGCGACGGCTGCGTGGCGGCGCACAACTTCCTCCACGACCTCCCGCACCACGCCGTGCAGCTCGGGGCCAACGGCCTGGGCCGCAACTACGTGGAGTACAACGAGATCCGCCGGGTGTGCCTGGCCATCCACGACACGGGGGCCATCAATTCCTGGATGGACGTCCCGGGTCCGTGGGTGGAGACGCACGACGAGCGGTCGGGCCACGTCATCCGCTACAACCTCATCGTGGACGTGCCCGGCTGCAAGGTGGAGAAGGGCAAGATCGTGGAGGATGTGACCACGCGCGGCATCTACCTCGACGACTACACCAGCAACTGCCTCGTGCACGGGAACGTGGTGGCGCGCGCGGGCATGGGGATGCAGTTCCACGCGGGGAAGCACAACACGGTGGAGAACAACGTGATCGTTGACTGCCGCATCGCCTTCTGGGCGTGCGACTTCCCGCCCCTGCGCGCCGGCAACGCGCACACCAAGGGCATGTTCCGCGCCAACCGGTTCTGCCGCAACGTGTTCAGCACCTCCCGCCGGGACGCGTTCCTGTACTGGTTCCACGCGTGGACCGAGGCCACCTTCGAGCGATGCGACCAGAACGTGATCTTCGCGCCCGCCGCGGAGGACTTCCGGGTGCAGTGGGAGGCGCACCCGCTGGGTTTGGAACGCTCGAGCTACGCTGAGTGGCAGGCCATGGGCTTCGACAGCCAGTCCGTCGTCGGCGACCCCCGGTTCGTGGACCCAGCGAAGGAGAACTGGCGTCTTAAGCCGGACTCGCCCGCGCTCTCACTCGGCTTCGCGCCGATCCCCTTCGAGAGCATCGGGATCAGGAAGAAGCGCTGACGGGGGCGCGCAGGCGCGGAGGCGCGGGCGCGAGCACGTTGGCGCGGAGGCGCGGGCGCGGAGGCGCGGGCATGTTGGCACGGCATTGTTCCCCGCGCCGAATGTTGAATATATTCTATGGGAATGGAACGCATCTATCTCGACAGCAACGCGACCACGGTCGTGGATCCCCGGGTCAAGGAGGCGATGGAGCCGTTCTGGAGCCAGATGTACGGCAACCCGAACTCCCTGCACTCCTTCGGCACGGAGGTGCATCCCTACATGCGGATCGCCTTCGACCGGCTGTACGCGGGCATACACGCCCGCGACGGGGACGACATCTTCCTCACCAGCTGCGCCACTGAGTCGAACAACACGGTCATCAAGTCCGTGTACTACGACCTCATCGCCCCGGGGAAGAAGACCGAGATCGTCACCACCCAGGTTGAGCACCCCTGCGTGGCGAACGCGTGCCGGTTCGTCGAGGGGCTCGGCGCGAAGGTCCTCTACCTTCCGGTGAACAGGGACGGAATCGTCGAGCCGGCGGCGCTGAAGGAATACATCCACCCCGACCGCACGGCGCTCGTGTCGATCATGTGGGCGAACAACGAGACCGGGCTCGTCTTCCCCATCCGCGAGCTGGCGGCCCTCTGCCGCGAGAACGGCATCCTCTTCCACACCGACGCGGTGCAGGCCATCGGGAAGGTGCCGGTGGACGTGCAGGCTGCGCCCGTCGACTTCCTCTCGTTCAGCGCGCACAAGTTCCACGGGCCGAAGGGCGTTGGGGGGCTTTTCGTGCGCGCGGGGTCGAAGATCATCCCGCTCTTCCACGGCGGGGAGCAGATGGGGGGCAAGCGCGCCGGGACCATCAACGCCGGCGGCCTGGTCGGCATGGGGCTCGCGATGGAGCTCGCCGTCCAGGGCCTTTCCTACGAGGACACCTCGGTGCGGCGCATGCGCGACAGGCTGGAGGATGCGATCCTCGAGATCGAGGGCACGGCGGTCATCGGGCGGCGGGATCTCCGCACGCCCAACACGATTCTCGTGAGCGTGAAGGGGGTCGAGGGGGAGGCGATGATCTGGGACCTGAACAGGCAGGGCGTCGCCGCCTCCACGGGGAGCGCCTGCGCCTCGGAGTCGCTGGAGCCGAACCCGACATTCGTGGCCATGTGCATCGACAGCGAGCTTGCGCACACGGGCGTGCGGCTGTCGCTGTCGCGGTTCACGACCGAAAGCGAGATCGACGCGGCGATCGCCGCGATCCGCTCCTCGATCGCGCGCCTGCGGAAAATATCGCCCCGCGCGAGCCGGGGCGGGGAAAAGCGGGGGAATTGATGGCGAAATCCGACCTGATCGGCGGGACGCTCTGGGAGAGCTACTCGAGCAAGGTGAACGACCGGATGCTCAACCCCCGGCACCTTGGGGAGATCACCGAGGCCGACGCCGCCGCGCGCGGGGCGCGGCTGGTCGTGGCGGACTGGGGCGCCGAGGTCTGCGGAGACGCGATCCGCGCGTTCTGGCTGGTGGACGCGAAGAGCAGCCGGATCCTGGACGCGAAGTACAAGACCTTCGGCTGCGGCTCCGCGATCGCCTCCAGCGACATGATGTGCGAGCTGATCATCGGCAAGACCGTCGACGAGGCGATGAAGATCACCAACATCGACGTCGAGCGGGCGCTGCGCGACGACGAGGACACGGCCGCCATCCCGCCCCAGAAGATGCACTGCAGCGTCATGGCTTACGACGTCATCCGCAAGGCGGCCGCCGAGTACAAGGGAGTGGACATGGACTCCCTCGAGGAGGAGGAGATCGTCTGCCAATGCGCCCGGGTGAGCCTGCGCACGATCAAGGAGGTCATCCGGATCAACGACCTGAAGACGGTGGAGGACATCACCCATTACACGAAGGCGGGGGCCTTCTGCAAATCCTGCATACGGCCCGGCGGCCACGAGTCGAGAAAGCGCTACCTAGTCGACATCCTGCGCGACGTCCGCGCCGAAATGGAACGCGAGCGGGCTCGGACCGCGCCCGAGGCGAAGAGCTTCGCCGAGCTGGGTCTCATCCAGAAGCACCGGGCGGTGGAGAAGATCCTCGACGAGAAGGTCCGGCCCAACCTCCTGAAGGACGGGGGGAACATCGAGGTCGTGGACATGAAGCAGAGCGGCGACGTGACGGAGGTCCACATCAGCTACCTCGGGGCGTGCAAGGGGTGCCCCAGCGCGGCGGTCGGCACGCTGACCTACATCGAGGACTTTCTCAAGGCGGAGCTTGACGACAGGATCAAGGTGCTGCCCGTGTAGCCCCGCCGCCGAGGCGTTGACAGCCATCTCGCGCCCTGATACTCTGCGAGTGATATAATCAATAAAAACGTGCCGAGAGGAGGATTGGAGTGCTCCACATCGTCTTGGCACTTTACATATTCTGCTTTGCGGGCGGAATAACCGTCATTTTTTTTGGGTTCTTCGCTTCCACGCGGTTCGGCTCCTCATCCTTCAGGCATTTTGCCGTCTTATTCATTTCGGCGACGATGATGCTTGTGGTCGAAGCCCTGAAGACCTACGAGAAGGCCGTCGGGGTCGATTTCGGGCTGGGCCTCCACGTGTTCGCGTCGGTTTTTTCCGCGTGCGCGAATGTCATGATGGGCTATTTCATTCCCCGGGTCGCATTCGAGATCGTCGGGAGGGTGCAATCCCCGCCGCGGTGGAGGGTGCATATCGCCGTTGCCGCGTTCCTGGGGGTTGTCGGCGGGCTGAAGGAGCTCGCCGCGCCATTCATCCTGTGGAACGTCAACTATCTCTTGCTCCTCGGCATGCATGCGTACGGCGCCACGATCCTGGTCAAGGGGTACAGGGGGATCGGGCATCCCTGGATGAAATCGCTGATCCGCAGTTTTCTCGTTTTCCTCGCTGTCTTCGCCCCCCTTGCAATTGTGCAGCTTGTGCTCCAGGACATCCCTTCGTCGCCGCCAGTCGTGCACGATTATCCCCTCGAGCAGATCCTCTATTACATAGGCTTCGTTGTGTTGATCATCGTCTATGCCGCACGCTACCTCTTCGCGCCGCCCCGGCTCCAGGCGTCCGAGCTGCCCGAGGAGTTCGTGAACAGGTTCAGCATCTCGCACCGCGAACGCGAGATCATTTCGATGGTCGTGCAGGGATACAGCAACAGGACCATCGGCGAGAGGCTCTTCATCTCCGCCGTGACCGTCAAGAACCACATCTACCACATCTATCAGAAGACCGGCGTGGCGAACAAGATCCAGCTCCTGAACCTGATGAATTCTCCAAAATGAGACTTTTGGCTTATTGCGCGCGCGGAGAAACAGGGTAGAATCGGTGCAGAATGTGAAGACGCCAGCGGGAAGGTAGAGGGAGAAAGTCCAGAAGGAAATCCTTCGTCGATGGATAAAGTACCAATTTAACAAAAGCGGGGTATCTTCCTGCTGGCGGTTTTTTACTCTGAGTCCGGTTTTCGCCGGACTTTTTTTTCGGCGCGCACGCAACCCTCATCCAGCTAGGCTACGTTGCGCTGTGCGTGCTCTCCTTGCGAAGCCGCACCAACTC
>Ga0315274_10014078_pt1 | contig 11361 bp, 12 predicted proteins | sample YL17G02_20_MG_FD_203700 | JGI IMG/M metagenome (GOLD analysis project Ga0315274, IMG submission 203700) | Sediment microbial communities from Yellowstone Lake, YNP, Wyoming, USA - YL17G02_20 | ecosystem: Environmental > Aquatic > Freshwater > Lake > Sediment | place: USA: Wyoming | collected...
GTATTTGTATTTGCACTTAGAAGGGAGACTGCACAGGGCCTTTTCCGTCTTCGTGTTCAACTCTGATGGAAAGATGCTGTTACAAAAGAGGGCCAAATCCAAATACCATTCCGGCGGGCTATGGACCAATGCCTGCTGCAGCCATCCGAGAAAAGGAGAAAAAACGGATGGGGCGGCCCACAGGAGACTATCCGAGGAGATGGGTTTCGACTGTCCGCTAGAGGAGAGGTTCACATTCATCTATAAGGCTAAGCTGGATAGAGGACTTACAGAACACGAGTTTGACCACGTTTTCACCGGTACTTACGATGGAGAAGTCAAGCCGAATCCTGAAGAGGCTGATGGCTTTGACTGGGTGGGGATAGAGAATCTGAAAAAGGATATCAAAATGAACTCGCGGAATTATACGGTCTGGTTCAAGATAGCGCTGCCCAAAGTTCTGGAGAACCTCTAATTATATATATCGCGCTTTCTTTAAGGAAAACATGGCATACAAGGTCACGCCGTGGGAAGTCTCTGGAGATATAGACTATGGAAAGATAGTTAAAGACTTTGGCCTAGAGACTATTTCCGACCACCTCTTGAAGCGTATAGAGAAGCACACGAAAGAGCTTCATCCGCTATTGAGGCGAGGAGTCTTTTTTGCCCATCGCGACCTGAACTGGATTTTAGACGAATACGAGAAGGGGCATCACTTCTTTCTGTATACCGGACGAGGGCCTTCTGGTCATACACATCTTGGCCATATCCTGCCTTGGGTTCTGACTCAATGGCTACAGGAGAAGTTTGGCGCAGAGCTTTGGTTCCAGATGACCGACGACGAGAAGTTCCTCTTCAAAGACGGATTAGAGCTTGATCAGACTAGGAAGCTGGCCTATGAAAACGCGCTTGACGTGATAGCGTTAGGGTTCGACGAGAAGAAGACCAAGATATTCCTAGACACGGAATACGCCAAAACTCTGTATCCCCAGGCGCTCCGAGTGGCTAAACGCCTGACTTTCTCTACCGCCAAGGCCACTTTTGGGTTCTCTAACGAGTCCAACGTCGGCGAGATATTCTTCACGTCAGTACAGGCCGTGCCAGCGTTCCTGCCCAGCGTGTTAAAAGGGAAGAATACACCCTGCCTTATCCCTCATGCGGTTGACCAGGATCCCCATTTCCGGGTTGCTAGGGACATATTGCCAAAATTAGGCTATTATAAACCAGCTTCCATCCAAAGCGTGTTCCTGCCCGGCCTGAGGGGGGGGAAGATGTCCGCGTCAGAGGAAGGCAGCGCGATATATACAACGGACAGTCCAGAGACAGCCAAGAGGAAGATAATGAATGCGTTTACTGGAGGAATGGATACTGTAAAGGAGCAGAAAGAGAAGGGAGCCAATTATTCTATCTGTCCTGTCTACCACTATTATAGGCAATTGTTCATGCCGGATGATAAGGAATTAGCCAGTCTTGAGCGCGAGTGCAAAGGCGGCTCTATCCTCTGTGGCGAATGTAAGAATAGGCTATCGGAGCGGGTTAGTCATTTCCTGTCCGACCACCAGAAGAAGAGGGAGCAGGCTAAGCACCGTATAGAAAAATTCATGATAAGGGACTAGTTCTGGAAAGGCTTATATAACAGTTATATAACAATTATATAAGTGATAATATGCCTAATGGAAAACCGGTGTTAGTCTACTTCCCTAAGGAGCTCGTAGACCACATGAACGAAGTGGTCAAGAGGGGCGACAAATACGTCTCCAGAAGCGATCTCATCAGGGCGGCCACCAGGATGGTTGTTAATCAAGAAAAGAGTTGGGCGCTAAAGGAAACGAGGAGGATAAGGAAAGAGATAGACGATGAATACATGAAAAAGGCTAAAGGGGATAGGAACAAGGCTGCAGAGATGTATTTTGACTATATTATGGAACAACAGAAAAATGACCCGTTCTACAATAAGTAAATGTCCGCGATATAGTACACAAAGTAGTTTAGTTCTCTGGCTATCTTCGGCCAGTCATCTATATCGATAGTTACGGCGTTTAGATTATTCACCTTGCAAATTATTATCTGTTTAATATCGCCGGAGCCAAATCCTTTCATTTTCAGATATTCGATTTCTTTTTGAAAATCAGCTTCTTTTAGAGTGGTCATCTTACAGAAGGACCTGGAAAGCGAGAGGTATTTCTGATAATGTTGACTGCGCTCCATTTCGCCGTCCAGCATTCTAGAAACATAAAGCTCATGTCCCTCTTTCCTAATCTTATCGAACCACAGTAATGCCTCTTTGTGATACGGCTCGTTCTCATTAAAGTAAGCCAACCATACAGAGGTATCGAAATAGTACTTCATCCTTACCATTGCGCGCCATAGGCAATAAAAGCAGCTTTCGCCATTACCCGGTTAATTTGGCAGGTAGATTTTAGATGTATCAAAAACAATACAGGAACTTTTCTGCAGATAAGGCATAGTTTTATAAATGCGTCCTCGTATTTCTATACACGCCTGGAAACAGGGTGTTTTAGATATGTCAAAGGATACGAGGGGCGAGATATTCAGGATAATAGAGAAGGACTGGCCGCTGCACGAGACAGAGATAGCCAAGAAGCTCGGGCTGAAGGTCACTGAAAAGAGCCAGAAGAAGGTTGTGGCTATGATCGACTACCATGTCAAAGCGTTGGAGAAAGACGAGCTGGTTATGACCAAGAAGATTGGACGGGCGAGAGTGGTGTGGCCCCAGGAGATAGAGAAGATTAGGTTCATACATGAAATGATGAAGTGAGAAAATGCCAATGAAAGAATACGTTAAACTAGTGATTCCGGAGCACTTGATAATACCAGCTTGCGGTCTGTTTGCTGGAGCAGTGATAACCGCCCAATCTTTTGTCTTTAACGAATTGATAGTGCCGTTCATTTCATTTGCGCTTATCTTTTTTGCTTTTAATGCACTAAATGGGATTTTTGATAAGAAAATAGATGCCATCAATAAACCGATGAGGCCAATACCTGTTGGGACAATAACTGAAAATAATGCTTTTGTGTTTTCAATCATCCTTTATGTCCTAGGAGTTTTAATCGCTTTTAGTGTAAGTAACACGTTTGGTCTAGTGGCCATGATACTAATGGTTCTGACAATCCTTTACACAACACCGCCGGCTTATTTCAAGAAGATTTTCATTGTTTCAAACATAAATGCAGCTTTGGCATATGCTTTGATGCCAATGTTGGGTGGGTGGGCAGTTGTTGGTGGAACTATGCCAATCGTTATTTTTGCTTTCATTACTCTGATAGCTGCAGGATTCATTTCTGTAAAGGACTTTGAGGATTACTTGGGAGATAGCGTGTATAATGTAAAGACTCTGCCGGTCATCTATGGCACGAAGGCATCACCGTTCATATTCTCTTTGCTGATTATTATTCCATTTTTGTTTATAGCTGCAATCATTAGCTTAGATGGAAATGGAATTGATGGTAAACTGTACTTGCCCGTCGGAGTATCACTTGTAATATCTATTGGTTTCATTCAACAGCTTTACAAAGACGCTGCGCAGGTAATTCACAAGTCAAGAAAAGATATTGTCTATCATACTAACTTGACCAGATGGGCGATCGTGAGCGGAGCGGCGATTGAAGTCATATTTGCTTTGGGTTATCTAATGTAAAAGGAGGTGACAGAAAATGTTTGATACATTCAAAAAACTGATGTTTGCAAGGCAGATCAATTTCGAGGAAGGCAGAATTAGTCTTTTGAATCAACCAGTAATGATAGTGCCCGTCGAGACTTTTGTTACAATGACAAAAACATTGAGAGCGGACCTTGGAAGGACAAAAGCAGATGAGATAATCTATAAGGCAACCAAATTAGCTGCAATTAAATATTTGAATGTACTTAAAAAATCGTTTTCGATGTCCAAAGTAGATATGATTAAATGGGCAGCTAATTCACTCACTTTAGCAGGGTGGGGAAAAATTACAATAATTGGTGTGGATGGTGAAAAAAATAGAGCAGATATAAGGGTGTATGATTCAAGCGTTGCGAAAGGCTTGGGAAAAGACCCGGAACCAACAGACATTTTCCTTGCAGGTTACTTCGCTGGTGGGGAGACGGCAGTTTTTGGAAAAGATGTTGATGTAAAAGAAATCAAATGTATAGCAAAAGGAGATCAATATTGTGAATTTGTAACGGTTTAAGGAGCGATCTTAAGCATAAGTAAAGCTAATGAAGAAATAGAAGCATCATAAGATTTTCTAGGAACTAACAGATTATAAATTAAATTTCTTAATTTACTACTTGCTTTAGAATATTTAATTACATTGTTGATTATTGATGGTGTATAAAACCATTTTTGAAGTTTGGCAGCAAGGCGTAAATCACCACCAAATTTCTCTCTCCACGCTGTTTCATACGACTTAATGTTTCCTTTTATATATGACTGTGCGGCTAGTTTTCCTCCAGCCATTGCGTAATATATCCCCTCACCGGTAATAGAATTAACGTGACCTGCTGCATCGCCGATTAACATCCAATTATGGCCAGTGGTTGGTAAGTTATAAAATTTGGGATTAGAAATTGCTGGAATTAAATGTGAGTGTAGGTTCATTTTTTTAGGGATATTAAGACGCTTTGCTGCTGGATGTAATTTTATAAAACGGTTAAGAGATTCAGCTAACGAGGGGGTGCCGATTCTCGCCCCTATACCAACAGTTATGTCTTTGAATTTAGGAAAAATCCATACGTAGCCAATATTCAAGTAAGGCGGCCCTAGAAAGTATAATTCCATAGCATTTAGGAATTTTTTTGATATGTGTTCTCTATCATGTGGGATGTGATAACCTGCGCAGTGTCCTAGGTGTTCTTGTGGAATTGGCTCAAAGACAGTTTTTCTAACTAAAGAAGGGCAACCATCCGCGCCTATTAGCGTTTTTATCATTATTTTATTTTTGTTAGTTTCGAGCAACCATTTATCATTTTTCTTAGAAATCTTGATAACTTTTTCTTTATAAAATTTAATATTTTCTTTCAATGCTTCTTTCAACAAATAGTGGTCAAACTTTTGTCTCATCACTAAGACGGCGGTATTTTTCTTGTGTATTTCAACCCTATCTCCTTTTTGGTTTTCTAGAATCAGCCAGTCAACCTTGGTCTCGTAAGCTTTCCTTGGTATCTTGAAGTCATCAAAAATGCGACCTGTAACAGCTCCCCCGCACGGCTTCTCCCTTGGATGGGAATGGTCGAATAAGACTACATCCACGCCCGCTTTAGCCAGTTCTTTAGCGCATACAGAACCTGCAGGACCAGCCCCAACAATGGCTACTTCGTGCTCTTCCATGGAAATATATAGAAAACGTGAATTAATAAGCTTAGACCTTTCTTGCAACCAGTATAATATGGTCGAAGAAATTAAGGTTTTCCTCTTTCGCCAGTTCTTTGTCTATCTCGAGTATCTGTTTTCTGGCCTTCTTGAGCGCATTATAAGCATTTCCTCTCAGCATCGGCATTACTATCGAGTCGCCTGTGACCTCCAGTATCTTCTGGCCAGCAAACAGGCTCTTGAGCTCGGCGACAGAGAACCTCCTAATGTTAAATCCTTCTCCAGTTGGATATGCTTTTCCATGCAGTGATCTAAAAAGCGCGTTGACGTCGTTTATTGGTCTTCCGGCGGACAGCCTCCCGTATTTGCTGCCACCCGATGCGACTATTACTCCTCCCTTGCGGCAGACTCTGATTGCCTCTTTGGCTCCCCTTTTGTAGTTTTTGGAGTAATTAAGCACGTCGCGCATTGCGATAACCGCGTCGAAAGAACCGCTTTTGAACGGCAGTTTGGTCACATCGCCGATTACTGTTGTTATGTTAGCCTTTTCTCTCTTGGCTTTGATCTCGGCTAACTCGAGCAACTCTCTGACCGGGTCTAGAACAGTGATTTTATAGCCTTTCTTGGCCAGTAGAATCGCCAGTCGACCATATCCTCCACCTGCATCGAGAACGGAACAGCGCTTCGGGAGATACTTTAGGAGCATGGAAAGGTCCCGCTCGGTGTAATACCCTAGGAAAGCATCCCTGTTTTTATCTGGCTTCTTCAGTTCTTTAACGTGCTCTCTGATTTCTTTGCGGTTCATACAAACACTCTTTCGGTTCTTTCTCCATGTTCAAGTCTTTGAAATACGCCTCTGCCATTGCCTTACACGTATCTATACAGTATTCGCGTATATTACAATTACCACACTTTTTATTTATTGGTGTCTTTTTTCTGAAATAATCATCCAAGATCGCACTCTTTGACCAGATTGCCTTGAGGCGTTCTTTGCTTATGTTCCCAAGCTTCCATTTGTCAGATAGATAGGTGCATGGATAGACATTCCCATCTTCTTTTACAAAAACCCTCGTTATCCCTGCCAGACATATCAGGGGGCTCGAATAGGCCCGGTTCCTGACTTTTATCGGACAAAGAACTTTTCTGCCACCGAGTTTTTTCATCATTTTTTGGCAGAGGATTGCGGTTTTTTTCATGTTCTTCAATGAAATCTCTGACCCAGTGCCACGACCAAAAGGTACGGTCGGGGTCACTTTCACGGATTTGGCTCCGAGTGACAGAGACAGCTTAACTGTTTTTTCTATGTCTTGGAAGTTCTGTTCTGTCAAGGTTATGTTTACAACAACTTCATCGAATATTTTTGATCCAACAGATATGGCAGACGCGGCCTTTTTGAATGCGTCTTCATATCCAGTTAATTTGGAAACTGTTTTATCGTTATAGCTGTCGAGTTTTATGGTCAGAGAATCAACGCCTGCTTTCTTCCAACGCACCATCTTTCGACTGTCCAGGCCGATTCCAGACGTATTGACGCTGATGTCACCATAGCCTATTGATTTTGCATACTTGGCTAGTTTTTCCACGTCCTTGAACGCCTTACCAAGAGAGGGCTCGCCGCCTGTGAAAATCAGCGATCTGCATCCGAACAGAGCACCGTCCTTGATTGCCTGCTTCATCAGACTTATAGATATGACTTTTTCTTTTACCGGTATAGCCCTATAGCAGTATACGCAGCGATATGGGCATTCGTTTGTTACTGAAATCTCGAGCTCAGACATGGATAGAATAGAGTTTTTGGGAAACTTCCGAGCGTTTTTTAGAACTTTGTCAAAATTGAATGGATAAACTATCTGCTCTCTATCAGTTAGTATGCCGGACTTCTCGATTTGGCGAATTGCTTTCTTTATTTGCGCGTCTGTTCCATTAACACCCATCTTTCTCGCTCTTTTTAGCCTGTCTTTTAGAGATTGGGAGCCCGGAATGGCTTTCAAAAGTAGCAGTCCGTCTAAGTCCATGTCCAGAATCGCCCCTCCGCCGGATGGATAGATTACTTTAAAGAGGTTGTCGCCTTTCTTGACCACCGCGTAATCCCTTATAACCAGCACATCTTTTTTGCCCATGAAATCACATTTTTTCGCTCGCAGAGGTCAATCATGTTCCCGGAATACCTGAGCTTCATTAGAAAATCGTTTCTTTTCCACACATCCCCAAGGCCATCATCAGGTATTCTGCCGAGCGGGAGCGTGTTGTGCATGTAGCGGCAGGTGGATATGATTCCGTCTTCGAATATGCAGGCATCGGATATTCCCGCAGAGCATCTCAGGTTGTACTGCAATAGAGGAGAGAAAACGCGTCTGCCATACTCCTTCTTTTCTTTTTCGAGCTGTTTGTGAAGAATCTCCAGTTCCTTCATAGACAAAGCCATCTTCCTTGCTCGCCCAGCAGGGTAGAGCGGCGTGACCTTTAATCTAGCCGCGCCTCTCGAAAATGCGAGTTTTGCCGTGCCTTCCACATCGTGTAGATTGTCTTTCATCACAGTCATATTAGCGCTAACGTAAGGCACTCTCTTGGATGCATATTCTATCGTATCAAGCACCCTAGCCAATGATCCTTTCAAACCGACCATCTTCTCGTATTTTTGAGGAGTGTAAGTATCCAACTTTATCGCCAAAGAGTCAACGCTGTCCTTGATCTTTTCGACAGTATCCTCATCAAAGAAGCCGTTTGTGGGAACCGTGACTAGTTCGAACCCTTCTTTTTTTGCCAATTTCGCCATCTTGATAGTCCTTTGCAGACTCGCTGGACAGAGGGGTTCGCCGCCAGTGAGAACTATGGATTTAGCGCCGAGCTCTGCCGCGTCTTTAACTGCTGCAGATAGGTCGTTTATGGTGAGCTGCTCGTTTTCTTCAACTTCTTTCTCTCGATAGCAGTACACACATCTATACGGACATATTTTGGTAACCGATAGCTCTAAGTGCATCAAGGATATTGCAGCAGGGAGTTGCTTTTCTTTGCCCGCATTCTTCAGCACCTTCTTTTCATTGTATCTCTCGCCCTCCCTGATCTTGTTCTTGTTCACGCTGGCATCGAAAGATGAAGGAAACTCTTTTCTGGAGATCAACGTGTCCTTTAACTCAGGGTATTTTTCTAACGCTTCTTCAGGATGTTTCAAAATCAGTTCAAGGCCGTCATAGTCGCAGTTGAGAATCAATCCATTAAGCGCAATTATGTCAAAAGAATCTTCGGATTTTTTAACAACGCAATTCTCTCTAGTAAAAAAAGAAGGAAGGGGGTTAAAAGTGCTGTCCACTACTATCACATCTAAGGCACTTTTTATCTTTATTTGCCGCTTCCTGTTCTACCTTTACGAACATAGTTTCCCCTCCAATTACTTTTGTGTATAGCGAAGTTTATAAAGGTTTTTTAACTTTCAGAATAGAACTAGACCTTGTACGCTTCTTCCGGTTTCTTGACAACCAGGCCTTTGTCAGTTATATCGAACGGCACGACATCCTCGATATGCTTGGTAGAACGCATCTTCTCTACGACCAGCGACCTATTAGAGGTGGCCCCTATCCCTAAATAGTGCAATACTATAACTCCGTCAGCCATGAATTCTGACACTCTATCTCGCGATAGCCACTCGGAGTTCTTGGGCGTCTCCGAGACTATGATAGTAGTTGCCAGTAAGTCTTTGAGAACCATCATCAGCCTATGGATCTGCATTCTGGTAATTAAGTCGTCCTGTATCGTCGGCATCACTATCTTGTCCAATTCCCCTAATATCCCGAAATAGGCCAATTCATTCGTTGATATGGGGAAATTCGATAAGGGAGTAATCGAGTCTATCACTATCCTGTCCGCCCTGAATTTGAGCGCAGCATCCATGATTATCTCCGGGTGGCTCTGGCCCTCGGATAACTTTCTAGCAGTTATGTCGATAAAGATGAACTTGACCTTCCCCTCCCTCTCAAGCTTCTCGAAGTCCATGCCGAACCTCTTGGCCTGCTCGTATATCTCTGGAACCCGCTGCTCGAACGTGATATAGAGGCAGCGCTGGTCGAATTTAGTGGCGCCAGTATAGAGGAAATGCTGGCAGAAGATTGACTTGCCAGTGCCGGGCGAACCGGAGACTAACGTAATCGAGCCTTTCGGGAAGCCGCCCTCTACCAAGTTGTCAAAGCCCGGTATCCCTGTTGGCTCTCGCTCGACCATATGAGATAGAAAACGCTACAGCTATAAAAGTTTATTGCCAAATAGAAATCGACCCCTCCCCGGAAAACCGGAGAGAGGCAAACGCTCACCCAATCGAAAAATCGTATAATTATTGAGACCGACCATATATTTAAACTTTTCTAAATTTTATTTACAAGAATGAGTTAGAACGCCAGTATTAGACAATTGTTCAGAATCAGACTTTATAGGCTTCTTCCGGTTTCTTGACAACCACGCCTTTGGATGTTATCTCCATGGGCAGGATATCCTCGACATGCTTCGTGCCTCTCATCTTCCTTACGAACAGGCTACGATTGCTCTCTGTCCCTATACCGAGATAGTGTAATACTATAACCCCATCGGCAGTGTACTCTTCGACTCCGTATTTGGAAAACGCCATAGGACCGGCCCCGAACGACTGCTCAGGGACTTCCGAGGTGATTACGGTGGTGACGTCTGATTTAGTCAGCATGTAATTGATCTTCAAAATAGCCTTACGTATGTCGGATTCGCTCTCGACATGGAACCCTAGCCCGGCCATCGAATCCACGACTACTCTTTTTGCCCCTATCTGGTCGCATATCTGCATGACTCGCAAGACTAACCTATCGACATCTATCCCAGCCTGCGGCAGCGTGAATTTCTCCTCCGAAGGATAGCCTATCTTGGCAGCAGCCGCGTCGACGAGAGCAAACTTCCCTTTCGTTTCCTGCTTTTTCAGGTCCCAGCCGAAGCGCAGCATGTCCTGGCGTATCATATCGGGCCTCTCGTCCAGAGTCACAAATACTGCGGACTCGTCGTATTCCGCAGCCCCTCGATAGGCGTACTGCATAGCGAATATAGTCTTGCCAGTGCCGCACCCGCCCGAGACTAGAATCGTCCTTCCGGAGGGGAAACCGCCCTCGATCAGGTCGTCTAGCCCGTAAATACCAGTGCGCACTCTCGTCATGAAATCAACGGTGTTATAATGTATTTCTGATTTAAATAGTTATCTCAAATCTTAAATACTTGGAACGCCTAATACTATCACTCATTTTGGAGGGATTTCATGTACAGCCAGCAAAGAGGCCTCAGAAGGCATACTAACGCGGATATAACCACGAGGACGAAGCTATCTTATCCTGATCACGCCAGCCAGAGCGGGATATGCTCTTTATGCACGAGAGATGCTGTCTGCGAGATAGGCAAGAAAGCCAGAGAGGGACGAACCCTGTTCCCGGAGCCGTTCGGGACAGGCCAGTTCGGCGCTGAGAAGAGACTGCCTAACCTAGAGGACCTCCAGATACTGCCTGAGCTATTCGGCGATGGAATCCTATTCAAGCAGGTCGACATTGCCAGCGAATTGGGCGGCTTTAAAGTCAAAGCGCCGCTGGTGATCGCTGGCCTTGGCTCGACGAGAGTGGCCCATCTCCAGGGCGAGTTCCTGGCTAAAGGCGCGGCGAAAGCTGGAATCCCTATGGTCATCGGCGAGAGCGTATTGCCTAGCTATGGACGAGCTGGCCTTAAAGCGAGGATGAAACCTTATGATGATAATAGGACTAAATTCGGGGCTTTGGTAGTACAGGGCAACGGCCATGACATAGCCCAGCGCGTATTCGAAGAAGGAAAAAGTCTGGGCGCTGACGCGATAGAGATAAAGCTGGGCCAGGGAGCTAAGCAGGGTCTGGGTGGTGAGGTTACTATAACTGGCGATAAAGAGGCGAAGAGATACGAGAAGCTGGGTTATTTCCTAATAAAGAACCCTGATGGGAGCTATCAGAGGCATGCTAACCCCGGCTCTATCAAGGAAGAGGAACTCAGGGACCTGATGATTAAGAAAGCGAGCCTGAATCTTCCTATCTGGGTAAAGACTGGCATT
>Ga0315274_10014082_pt1 | contig 11358 bp, 7 predicted proteins | sample YL17G02_20_MG_FD_203700 | JGI IMG/M metagenome (GOLD analysis project Ga0315274, IMG submission 203700) | Sediment microbial communities from Yellowstone Lake, YNP, Wyoming, USA - YL17G02_20 | ecosystem: Environmental > Aquatic > Freshwater > Lake > Sediment | place: USA: Wyoming | collected...
CATCACCGACTGGTGGGGCGATGTGCTCATCCTGAAAGAAGCCGCTGCCACCAAGATGGGCGAGCGCATGGGCAAGATGCTGGCCGTCGCCAGCTATGGGGTCGTTTTTGTGGCTTCGATGGTGCTGTCGGTCAAAGATACCCGCGAGACCGTGGTGCCCGGCACGCTGACCCTGAGCTATGAGCTGGGCAAGGCCGTGCGCCAGGCGCGCCAGGCGGGCAAGGACCCCGTGGCCGAGGCGGCGCGCATGCTGGAGGGCTGGGAGCTGTTCCGCGGCGAGGTCACCGGCAAGGAATGGGAGGATAAGGAAGGCGTGATGGTCGGCACGACCCACATCCGCGGGACGGGCCCTTACGCCGGGCACAGCATGGATGTGTGGTTTCTGAACGAGAACCATGTCGCCTGGCTGGACGGCAGTCCGTACGTCTTCAGCCCAGACCTGATCATCCTGGCCGACCCCGCCAGCGGAGAAGGCTATACGAACACCGAGATCAAGGCCGGCCACCCGGTGGCCGTGCTGGGCGCCAAAGGCTTCCCCGCCTTCCGCAGCCCCAAGGGCATCGAGTTCTTCGGCCCGCGCTACTGGGGCTTCGATTTCGATTACGTCCCCATCGAAGAGGCGATAGAACCCAAGTAAGAGATTGAGGCGCAGGGAACACAGACAGCAGGAAGGGAGAACGCGGAGAATGTACAAACACATCTCCGCGTTCTCCGCTCTGCTCCGCGGTCTCTGCGTTTGGGTCTCTTGATCTTCACATCGTCAATGCGAGCCTCTTTGGCATCGTCGCAAGCGCTACCCGCCCACGCATGGCAGCCTAGCACCTGCTGGACTTGCTCATGCTGCTCTGACGGCGGAACAAGGTCCCGCGCAGTTGGCGGGATAGATGTTTCCGGGGGAACCGGCCTAGAGCTGCAGGGGATCAATCAGATCTGAGGACCTCGCACGCCTTGACAGCAGCGGTGTCGTAGATGTTGGGCGGCAAGCACGGACTCTCGTGTGCCGGGGGACCTACAGGCCAAGGTTCTGCGCGAACTCGTACGAAATGAGCTCCCCATCCGATGTCTCGATATAGCCTCGCTCCTGATGCGAGAGCTCGCTCAGCTCCGTGGCCGAGGCGTCCTGGAAGCGCTCCTTGACCAAGGCAAGTGTCTTGAGTTCGGACGGGGCAAACAGGGTGACATCGGGGATCTTCGTCGCGATAAGAAGCTCGGCAGGGTGACCGTGGACGAAGGCCTCTTCAGTAGTGATGGTTTTCTCATCATCCTGCATGGTCGCAAGGAAGAAGGAGTAACCATCGGGGGCAGGCCCATAAGGGAGGTGGGCGTACCTGGCCCCAGTGACCGAGACAGAGTAATCCCTGAAGTGCTTGAAGTCGCTGTAGAACAGCAGCTTGTTGAGTTTGGTCTTCACAATGCCGGGATCGCCGCAAAACAGCAGGATCGAGGCGAATAGCTTGTCGATACTCAAGCGCCTGTAGCCGTTGTACTCGTCTGGTTCGGAATAGCCGAACCGCTGCTCATAAAGGCGTCGCATTGGACCTTCTTCTTCGAGGATCCTGCGTCTGAGGGAGGCGAGAAGTTCCTGGAGTTTCTCGCTCAATACTGCAGCGGGGTTGGATTCGACCAGGGAAAGAAGGTTGCGCGGATCCATGGCTAGGCGAAGCGCGGTGTTGTGGGCCTCATCCTGCAATGCACCATTCTCGTACCGGCTGACGGTGGCACCGCCCCATCCGAGAAGTGCTGACAGCTCCTTCTGGGTGAGGCCATAGGATGCACGGGCCTCCTTGATCTGCTCGGGCTGGACCATCCCTCGACGCCGCCGGAATTCGGTGTAGGCGACATCGAGAGGGTCCGACCCCGCAGCCGGGGCGTCGAAATCGCCGCCGCAATGAGTGCAGTGGAGGACTGCAACGCTGACTTCGATGGCTTCATCCCTTATGTTGTACTGGCGCGCAGTTGGGACCACGCGAAGCTCGCGAATCGCCTCACAATGTGGGCAGAACGCGTTCATCTGGGGGCTCCTAGATTGTCATTCGCTGAATGGATGTTCCATGGACCGCTCGGCCGCGTGGAAGGAGATGCATATCGGCTTGTGACGCTCCGCATGGGCTAAAGCCCAGCGGCTTCTTGGGGCACGCTCGCCGCAATCGGCCACGTTACGCCCCACGCGCTCCGTCCGAGCGCGAGCAGATTCAGGGCTGCGTTTTCGTCGCGGTCCAACGATAGACCGCAATCGCAACGCACCCAACGCTCTGCCAACGTTAGACTCTCAAAGGTTGTCCCGCACGCCGAGCAAGTCTTGGAGGTGTAGGCTGGAGCGACCGCCGCAACTGTCTTCCCGGCCCATGCTGCCTTGAAAGACAGGTGCTTCCGGAAGTAGCCCCAGCCCGCGTCCAGGATGCTCTTTGCCAAGTGCGGGTTCTGAACCATGTTCGGGATTTGCAGGTCCTCGACTGCAATCCGGTCGTAGCGCGAGACAAGGTTGTAGACCAACTTCTTGAGAAAGTCTGTCCGGCAGTTCGCCACATGCTCATGCTGTCGGATAACGGCCCCAACTGCCTTGCGTCTGTTCGTTCCTCCCAACTTGCGCCGCGCAACCCGGCGCTGCAAGACACGCAGACTGGCTTGCTCCGAGCGATACCACCTCGGGTTTTCAGTGTGCTCGCCGTCGCTCGTGGTAAGCAGGCTGGCGATGCCCACGTCTATTCCGACCTCGGCTCCGGTTGAAGGCAGGAACTCCGGTTGGGCGTCGCAACTGAAAGAGGCGTACCAGACTCCCGCTTGCCTGCGGATGCGCAGCGTCTTGATTTCGCCCCGGACGGGGCGATGCCAGCGCACGGCAATCCGTCCGATGCCTGTGACCTTCAACCGCCTTCCGTCCAGGCGGAATCCGTTGCCGTATTCCTTCAGCCCGAACGAGTCGAAACGGTCCCTGCCGCGAAAGCGAGGATAGCCGGGTTTCTCCCCCGCCTTCGCTCGTCGGAAGAACGCCTGGAAGGCTTTATCCAGGTCGCAAGTTGTAACCTGGAGGATGTGCGAGTGCAACTGCGCCGCGTACGGATTGTCCCGGCGATGGTCCTTGACCTTGCGCAACTGCGCGTACTTGCCGACGCTCTCCTGCCGCTCGTCCCATGCGGACTTACGTTCTTCCAAGCAGGTGTTGTACCAGCGGCGGCACGTCTCGACAGTCGCCTCCAGCAGGCGCTTTTGGGACTTCGTGGGATACAGATGATAGCGATAGGTCGCCTGCATCAAAGACCCTTCTGCGCCGCGATGTATCGCTTGATGGCCTCGGCAGAGACATTACCTGCCGTCGCGGCGAAATAGGAACGAGTCCAGAGGGAGGGCAGGCGCTTGAGAGACGGATACTTCTGCCGCAGGTCGTGGGAGGTAAGCCCCTTGCACTCCTTCACGATTTCCGCCGCGGAGACGGTGGGCCATGCCTGCACGAACAGATGGATGTGGTCCGGTTGCACCGCCAACTTCAGAATCTCCCATCCCTGTTCGCCGCATTTCCTCTCAATGAGTTTCTGGCAATCAGCCGCGACGCCTCCGACCAAGACCGCCTTCCGACGCTTCGGCGTCCAAACCAGGTGGTAGACAATGAGATGCACCCGATGTTCGTCTCTACGGTATTTGAATGGCATGTTGATAGTATACCACAAAACGACACGGCTAAAGCCTCCCGAGAATGCCCGCCTTATCCCCTCCGGCTAAAGCCAGGGGGCTTGCGGCGGGCTTCAATCCGTCAATTGTTCGAGAACGCGCCACTCGATCCGGAGGCCACGCGCCTCCGCATGGTCCTGCCTGGTGGGGGAACGGCTCGCCAGCCATACCGCAAGCTGGGGAACTGCCGTCTCGGGCGGGGCCAACGGATGGGACGGCCCTCTGGATGGTCGCCCCCACCGGCTTTCGGAACTCTTCCCGCCACTCGCCCGCGTTGCATCCGGCGGTCGCCTGACGGAGGATGTGCCTGCGGACAAGACCAGGCCGGAATGCTCCGGAGGCCTGCGCGCCGCGCGCACCTGCGGCTTCCCGGTCGCTCCCGGTGACCGCGGCCAAGCGGCTGAAGGTGACCACAACGCACCTATGGGTCGTCCCGGCCGCGCCGAAAGACCTCCTACCTCCGGGCCAGTCCGTGGTATATGTACCCGCGTGCCCTCTCCGCTTGCTCCGGGCTCCCGCGCGTTCTGGCTACCTGGCATTATAGGGAAGGATGCCGTCGGGGCACAAGGATAAACGGCGCCAAACCATCGGTTATCCTGGGGGCAATCCGCGTCGTTCTGTTCACGCCGCCCCGCCCGGGTAGTCACGTATCCGGTTGGTGCCTGGGAGAGAGGGCTATGAGAGTTCTCAGACAGCTGCTCCGCCCATTCGAAGCCCGCCGGGTCGCCGAGGCTGAAGCCGACATACGCGGATGGGACTCGGCTTGCGATCAGGTCCTCCAGGCATGCAACCAGGCCCTGCGGGACCCTCAACTGCCGCGCGGCGACATCGGCGTAGTGCTGGACCGGGTCGATCGGACGCTGTTCCGGCTCCGGGACACCGGCTCGGGGGCCGAAGGCGCCTTGCGCCGCCGGAACCCCGAACTCGGACGCCGCGTGCGGCGAGTCTCTGAGGCCATCGTTGAGTTGAGGAACGAGACCGTCCAATTCCTGATCCGGGCCCAGGGACCCAACCCGGCCTTTCTAGGCGCCCAGACCGACCCGGCCCAGAACGCAGAAAGCTACCAGCGTGCCAGGCAGGACGTGGGCCTGGCTGCTGTTCAGCACGCTGCCGCAGTGGAGCGCGACCTGCGCCAGGTGTGGGCGGACCTGCAGCCTGTCCTCCTGGAGATCGCCCGGAGTGCCGGCCGGGCGGAAGGGGATTGACGCCCATCGATTCCGGTGATATTCTTGATATTCACAATCCACGGGCACCGTTGAGGCGCCTTGCGGGAAACGGCATGCCACCCAGGCCGGCTGTTCCCCGCGATTTTGTGTTCAGTGTCAGGCCCGTGGAGGCCGCGCAGTTGAGAGGAGAAGCCTGATGGCGTCGACCTTGGCCCAGAAGCTGTATTCGCGGATCCCGGACATCTTCTCGCTGCCAACGCTGATCGATGTCCAAACCGAATCCTTCGAGTGGTTGCGGGGCGAAGGGCTGACCGACCTATTCGATGAAATCTCACCGATCGAGTCGTACAACGGCGGGATGAAGCTTTTCTTTCCGGGCAACACCCGCGAGAGCCGCGAATTCGGCCTCAAGTTCTGGTTCGAGGATCCCAAGCACGACATCGACGAATGTGTCGAGCGCGATCTGACCTACGCCGCGCCGCTGTACGTGTCCGTTCTGCTCGCCGGGAGCGAGGTCCCGGAGCCCATCAAGCAGGACCTGTTCCTCGGCGACTTCCCCTTGATGACCGACAAGGGCACCTTCATCATCAACGGGACCGAGCGCGTTGTGGTCTCGCAGCTCATCCGCTCCCCGGGCGTCTACTTCGAAGCGCCCGAGGACCGTGCCACCGGGCGCCGGCTGGCCTCGGCCAAGCTGATCCCCGACCGCGGCGCCTGGATGGAGTTCGAGACCCGCAAGAGCGACTACATCACTCTGAAGTTCAACCGCAAGCGCACCGTCCCGGTGACGGTGTTCCTGCGCGCTCTGGCGGCCGTCGATGATGGCCTGCGAACCGCACCTCTCGGCGACGGCTCGGATGAGGAGATTATCTCGCTCTTCTACGCCGCCGACAGCAACCCCGACCATCCCTACATCGCCACCACCATCCGCCAGGAACCGAAGTGGGAGATCAAGGAAGGCCGGACGCTGGCCCAAGAGGCGCTGATCGAGTTCTACCGCCGCATGCGCCCCGGCGACCCGCCGACCCTGGACAACGCCCGCGAGTACCTGCGCGACCAGCTGTTCGATCCGCGCCGCTACGACCTGGAGCGGGTTGGGCGCTACAAGCTGAACACCAAGCTGCAGCTTGAGGAGTCCAGCGTACCCCTGAGCCACCGCCGGATCAGCAAGTGGGACATCGTCCGGCTGGTCGAGCGCATCATCCTGATCAACAACGGGATCATGAACCCGGATGACATCGACCACCTGGGCAATCGCAGGGTAAAGACCGTCGGCGAGCTGATCCAGGGCAAGCTGCGCGTGGGCCTGCGTCGGATGGAGCGTGTCATTCTGGAGCGCATGTCGATCCGCGATCAGGAACAGCTCTCGCCCATGACTCTGATCAATATCCGGCCGGTGGTCGCCGCCATCCGGGAGTTCTTCGGATCGTCCCAGCTCTCGCAGTTCATGGATCAGACCAACCCGCTGGCGGAGCTGCGTCACAAGCGCACGCTCTCGGCCCTGGGCCCGGGCGGCCTGCGCCGCGAGCGCGCCGGCTTCGATGTGCGCGACGTCCACCACTCGCACTACGGGCGCATCTGCCCGATCGAGACGCCGGAAGGCCCGAACATCGGCCTGATCGGACGCCTGGCATCCTACGCCAAAGTCAATCGCTTCGGTTTTATCGAGACGCCCTACCGGCGGGTCTTCAAGCAGTTGTACGCTGACGATCCGCGCCTGGCCGGGCGCATGGCACGTGGCGACGTCTCCGACGCAAAGTCGGGCAAGGTCCTCGTCTCCGACGGCGAGCGCATCACACCGCAGCACGTCAAGAACCTGGCGAAGTTCGAAGGGCCCATCCCGATCATGCCGTTCGTCTCGAACGATATCCTCTACCTCTCGGCCGATGAAGAGGACAAGTGGGTCATCGCTCAGGCCAACGCCGCGCTCACCCCCGAGCATGAGTTCGTGCGCGCCACCGCCTCGTGCCGCAACCACGGCGATTTCGGCTTCCGCGAGCCGACCGACGTCGACTTCATGGACATCGCCCCGCGCCAGATCGTCGGCGTCAGTGCGGCGTTGATCCCCTTCCTTGAGCACGACGACGCCAACCGGGCCCTGATGGGCTCCAACATGCAGACGCAGGCCGTCCCGCTCATCCGTCCGGAGGTGGCGCTGGTTTCCACCGGCATGGAGCTGCAGGCGGCGATCGATTCGGGGCAGGTAGTCGTCGCCGATGTCGATGGCGAAGTCGAGTCGGTCACCGGAAGCAGGATCGTTGTCAAGGCGGGACGCGAGCGCCGGACGTTCACCCTGCGCAAGTACAACCGCTCGAATCAGAGCACATGCATCGACCAGCGCCCGGCAGTCATCAAGGGGCAGCGCGTGCATAAGGGTGACGTCATCGCCGACTCGTCGTCGACGGCCAATGGCGAACTCGCCCTCGGCCAGAACGTGCTGTGCGCCTTTCTGTCCTGGGAGGGCGGCAACTTCGAGGACGCCATCCTGATCTCGGAACGTCTGATCCAGGAGGACCGCTTCACCTCGGTGCATATCGAGAAGCACGAGGTCGAAGCGCGCGACACCAAGCTGGGACCCGAGGAGATCACCTACGATATCCCCAACGTGGGAGATGAGGCGCTGCGCGACCTGGGCGAGGACGGCATCATCCGCGTCGGGGCCGAGGTCGGGCCGAACGATATCCTGGTGGGCAAGATCACGCCCAAGGGCGAGAAGGAGCTCACCCCGGAGGAGAAGCTGCTGCGGGCGATCTTCGGCGAGAAGGCGCGTGAGGTGAAGGACACCTCGCTGCGCATGCCCCATGGCGAGCGCGGCAAGGTCGTCGCCGTCAAGGTCTTCACCCGCGAGGAACACCGCGACCTCCCGCCCGGTGTGGAGAAGATGGTGCGCGTCTCGGTGGCGCAGAAGCGCAAGGCGACCGAGGGCGACAAGATGGCCGGCCGCCACGGGAACAAGGGCGTGATCTCCAAGGTCGTGCCGGTGGAGGACATGCCCTTCCTGGAGGATGGCACGCCCGTCGATCTGATTCTTAACCCGTTGGGCGTCCCCGGCCGCATGAACATCGGCCAGATCCTGGAAGCCCACCTGGGGTGGGCCGCCGACCGGCTTGGGTTCCAGGCGGTCACGCCGGTGTTCGACGGGGCGGATGAGGCCGAGATCGAGGCCGAGCTGGCGCGTGCCTGGATGATTGATCAGGCATGGAAGGATGTCGGCGACAGGGCGTGGACCTGGGTCAAGGACCAGGGCTACTACGAAGAGGACGGTTTCGAGGACGATGGCGAAGTGCGCCGGTTGTACCTCGAGAACTGGCTGGTCGACAAGGGCTATGACGCCGAATCACTGGCTACCTCGCCGGTCTATGCTCGCCGCGCGGCGCTGCGCGAGTGGCTGCGCGAGCAGGGATCCGATCCCGACGCGATGTTGGTGTTTGAGGACAGCCCCGTGGCGGTTGGCGACCGCGGCCGCTACGACGCGGCAGCCATCGATGCATGCCTGCGCCTGTGGGTCGAGTCGCTGGGTGGCAAGGGGAAGGGCGCCAAGGATATCCGCGCCGTCGCCGAACAGACCATGAGCGAGACGCGGGTGCCACTGCCCATCCTCGGCAAGCAGGCGCTGTTCGACGGCAAGAGCGGGATAGCCTACGACCAGCCGGTAACCGTCGGCAACATCCTGATGATGAAGCTCCACCACCTGGTGGAGGACAAGGTCCACGCCCGGTCAACGGGGCCATACTCTTTGGTGACGCAGCAGCCACTGGGCGGCAAGGCGCAGTTCGGCGGCCAGCGCTTCGGCGAGATGGAGGTCTGGGCGCTGGAAGCCTACGGCGCTGCCCACACGCTCCAGGAGATGCTGACGGTCAAGTCGGACGACGTCCAGGGCCGGGTGAAGACCTACGAGGCGATTGTCAAGGGCGAATCGGTCGATGAGCCTGGCATCCCGGCCTCCTTCCGGGTGCTGGTCAAGGAGCTGCAGAGCCTGGGGCTTTCGGTGGAGGCCCTCGGCGAGGACAACGAGCTCCTGAAGTTTGGCAAGGAAGAGGACAGGGTTCGTCCTGCCAGGCTGGGGCTGGGCCTGCTGGACATGGAGCCCCGTTACTGACCCTTCCGCCGGGGCGGTTGCCTGACAACTGATCTTGACGGTTTCGGGGCGGGGTGGTAATATCTACCTTTGCCCGCACAGATCTCAGGGGCAGGGGTGCGTGATCTCCCTGCCCGAACCGAATAGGAACGGCGTCGATGCGGAGGCCATCGTGCACGAGGATGGCCTCGCATGTTGGAACGAGGCCCGGGGCGAAAGCCCCGGGGTCCATCTGGAGGCAGGCAGTGCCAACGATCAACCAGCTGGTGCGCAAAGGCCGGACCCCCAAGAAGGGCAAGAGCAAGTCGCCGGCGCTGCAGTTCAACCTGAACACCATGAAGCAGCGCCGCAACAGTGTCGCCAAGGGCTCGCCCCAGAAGCGCGGCGTGTGCACTCAGGTGAAGACCCAAACGCCCAAGAAGCCGAACTCGGCCTTGCGCAAGGTCGCCCGAGTCCGGCTGACCAACGGCATTGAGGTGAGCGCCTACATCCCGGGCGAGGGCCACGCGCTCCAGGAGCACTCGGTCGTCCTCGTGCGTGGCGGCCGGGTCAAGGACCTGCCGGGCGTCCGCTACCATATTGTGCGCGGCACGCTCGACACGACCGGCGTCGATGGACGCCGTCAGGGGCGCTCCAAGTACGGCGGCAAGCGACCCAAGGCGTAGAGCTGGAATCCCGTCGGCGCTCCGCCGACGGGTGTTGAGTCTCAGGAGACGAGCGATGCGACGGAGCAAGCCAACCAAGCGAGCCATTCCGGGCGACGTGCGCCACGACAGCGCGCTGGTGACCGGGTTCGTCAACCGGTTGATGCGGCGCGGCAAGCGCAGCACCGCCACGCGTGTTGTGTACGGGGCGTTCGACCTGATCACGGCCCGCGCCAAGCGCGACCCGCTGGAGGTCTTCGAGCAGGCGATCAAGAACGCCTCGCCCATGCTCGAGGTCAAGCCGCGCCGCGTGGGCGGCGCCACGTACCAGGTGCCGGTCGAGGTGGCTGCCGACCGGCGGACGGCGCTGGCCATCCGCTGGCTGCTGGCGGCCGCTCGCTCCCGGGGCGGGAAATCGATGTCGGAAAAGCTGGCCGGCGAGCTGATGGATGCCGCCAACAACACCGGGGCGGCCATCAAGCGCCGCGAGGAAACACACAAGATGGCGGAGGCCAACCGGGCCTTCGCCCACTATCGCTGGTAGGGAAGGAGCAGGCCCGGCCCCTGGGTCGGGGATGACTATGCCTCGCGAGCACGCGCTCGAGCGCTACCGCAATATCGGCATCATCGCCCATATCGATGCCGGCAAGACGACCACCACCGAGCGGGTGCTGTACTACACCGGTCGGACGCATCGTCTTGGCTCGGTCGATGACGGCACCACCGTCACCGACTGGATGGAGCAGGAGCGCGAGCGCGGCATCACGATCGTCTCCGCCGCCGTCACCGCTGAGTGGCGCGACCACATCATCAACATCATTGACACTCCCGGGCACATCGACTTCACCGCCGAGGTGCAGCGCTGCCTGCGTGTCCTGGACGGCGGCGTCGTGATCTTCGACGCCGTGCAGGGAGTCGAACCGCAGTCCGAGACCGTCTGGCGGCAGGCCGACCGCTACAGCGTGCCGCGGCTGTGCTTTGCCAACAAGATGGACCGGCCGGGCGCCTCCTACCAGCAAACGATCGACTCGATCCGCGAGCGGCTGGGGGCTAACCCGATTGCCATCCAGATGCCGATCGGCGCCGAAGCATCGTTCGTCGGCGTCATCGACCTGTTCGTGAACAAGGCCATGGTCTGGAACGACCCGACCGGCGACGCCTTCGAGCTGAGCGAGATTCCGCCCGATCTGCGGCACGAAGCCGCGGAGTTGCGTGCCCGGATGGTCGAGCAGATCGCTGAGACCGACGAGGAGCTGACGCTCAAGTACCTCGACGGCGAGGAAATGACCGTTGACGAGCTGCGGGCTGCTCTGCGCCGGGCGACGATCGCCGGCAGGGCCACGCCCGTTCTGTGCGGGTCCTCGCTGCGGAACAAGGGCGTCCAGCCGATGCTCGACGCGGTGATCGACTTCCTGCCGTCCCCGGCCGATATCGCCGACGCCACCGGCACCAAGCCGGACTCCGACGAGATCCAGACGCGCCCGCCGCGTGACGACGCGCCGCTCGGGGCGCTGGTATTCAAGATCGTCACCGATCCGTACGTCGGCCGGCTGGCCTACTTCCGGGTCTATTCCGGGAAGATCAACCAAGGCTCGATGGTCTACAACTCGACCAAGGGCAAGCGCGAGCGCGTCGGCCGACTGATTCGCATGTACGCCGACCGGCGTGAGGACGTCGCCGAGATCCTGGCGGGCGACATCGCCGCCGTCCTGGGGATGAAGGACACCTTCACCGGGGACACGCTGTGCGATGCCGCCAACCCGATCGTCCTGGAAGCGATCCACTTCCCCGAGCCGGTCATCTT
>Ga0315274_10014084_pt1 | contig 11357 bp, 3 predicted proteins | sample YL17G02_20_MG_FD_203700 | JGI IMG/M metagenome (GOLD analysis project Ga0315274, IMG submission 203700) | Sediment microbial communities from Yellowstone Lake, YNP, Wyoming, USA - YL17G02_20 | ecosystem: Environmental > Aquatic > Freshwater > Lake > Sediment | place: USA: Wyoming | collected...
TTTAACTATGACCCGGTAAACGTGGGTGAGAAACCGAACCAAAATGGTTACACTGTTTTTTTTTTTTAAAAACGCGAGGTGACACCCCTTTTTTTCTCCCCCCCCCCCCCTTCCCTTTCCAGCTTTGCCCCCCTTGTGTGTAAGAGAGATGCGACAACGTGCGCCGAAAAACAGAAGAGGCAAAACAAAAAAGAAAAAGAGAAGAAAGTTTTGCGTTTGTTTATCTTTTGTTACTTTTTTTTACTTGCAGTTTTCAGTTTCTCTCTCTCTCTCCCCCTTCTTTCTCAAACTTCCGGCATCGCCGGCGCCCACGCGGAGATGTCCCCAGCGCACCCGGCGCGCAGCAGAGCCACCGCGTCGGCGACCGCCGCGTCCCCGCTTCGCAGCGGGAGCCACGAGGAAGCGTGCGAAGCAGCGGCCGCCGCAGCGGCAGCAGCGGCGGCGCACGCAGAGGACCTTTTCCTTCCCGGCGAGAACGGACGCACGGCCCTCGAGGCCACCTCCGCGAGCGCTTCCCGGGCCCTCGACCCCCCGAGAGAGGCCGGGAGCGCCGCCGCAGGGGTCAGACAGCGGAGAGCGGCGTCCAAGAGCGAGGCCGCGGCCCGCGCGGGCAGCAGGCCCGCGGCGGCCAGGCGGAGCGCGGCAAGCGCCGCCCGCGAGATGCGGCGGAGCACGCGCGCGTCGGCCGCGGCCAGCGGCGAGGAGGACGACGGGCCTCTCGAGAGCGCTTCGAGGCTCCCAGAGAGCGCCGCGAGGGCCGGGTGCCCCGCGGCCTCGTCGGACGATCTGAGCGAGGCGCGGGAGAGGGCGCGCGCGGCGGCCGCGGCGGCGGAGGCGTGGGCTCGCGCAGCGGCGACGGCGGCGGCGGCGGAATGGGACAGGAGACGGTTTCCGTTTTCTTCTCCTTCTCCGCCGTCGTTCCCGAGAAGCGCCGAGACCGAGGTCCCGACAGAGGGTACCATCGGAAACGCCGACGCGAGGTCGACGTTGAGCCCGCGCACTGCAGCGCAGAGGGAAGGGCGGAGGAGGAGGAGGGGAGCTCGCGGGGTCTCGTCGTCTCCGTCGCTGCCGACGCCGCCGACGCCGCCGCCACTGCCGTCGTCGTCGTCGTTTCCCTCCTCCCCTTGCGTCTCTCCTCCTCCAGCTTCCTCTTCCGCTTCCGCGACCCAAGCGGCGACGCCGGCAAACGCCCTCGCGAGCCTGATCGCCGCGGCTTCCCCGCGGAGCTGAGGCCTGAGGCGCCCCAGGGCGGAGGCCGCCGAGGAGAGCACATCCGAGGCCGCGGCGGTCGCGGCGCGGAGGGCGTTTCCGCCGGCGGCGGCGCGGGGTCTTCTCTGCTCCTCGTCGGCGAGCAGCAGCGTCTCCCTCAGCTCGTCCACCACCGCCGTCGCCCGCTCCAGCGCCCCCAGGACTCCCTCGCGGGCCTCCGGCGTAGCCGCCGTGTCTAGATAGCCTAAGGCGTCGGCGGCGGAGGCGGCACAGGCGCCGAGGCAGGCCGCGACGGGGGCCGGGTGCGCCCGCGCGAGCGAGAGCAGCGACGCGAGCGCCGCAGCGGCGGCGGTGGTGGCGGCCGAGGCTGCCGGCCTCTGCTGCTGCTGCTGCTGCGCTTCGTCCTCGGCGAGCGCCTGCTGCTGCGGCGAGAGAAGAGGAGAAAGAGTCGTCGCCGTCACCGCAGCCATGGCTCGGAGGACGTGGGGCGCCAGCGTGGAGCCCGAGCGGGCCGTGGCGCGCAGGGCCGCGCCCTGGAGCCACGAGGGGCGGCGGCAGCGAGGGCCGCAGTTTTCGCCGCCGCCGTCGCCGGCGGCATCGTCGCCGGCGTCGTCGTCGTCGTCGTCGCTGTCTTCCTCTTCTCCTTCTTCGCCTCGCCTCTCCAGCGCCTCCGCGACCGCGGAGGGGAACAGCAGGTAGAGGTCCGCGACGATGCGCCTCGCGGAGGAGGAGACGGCGGCAGGCGAGCCCTCCTCCCCCCCCTCGGAAGAGAGCGCCTCGAGCGCCGCGACGGCCGCGCGGAGGTGCGCCCCGCCGCACCCGAGAAACGGGACCAGTGCCGCGCCGCCCGCGCCGGCCACCACGGCGAGCTCGGCGAGCAGGCTGACTTGTTTCGGAGAGAAAGGGACAGCGGTGGAGCGGGGCCAGCTGCTGGAGCAGCCGCTGCCGCCGCCGCCACCGCCGGCGGGGGTCGCAGAGAGCCACAAGGACGCCGCGGCCGCGGGCGGGCGGGCGGCCAGGGCGGCGCAGGCGAGCGCCGCCGAGGCGGCCGCGGCTCGCCTCCTCCGCTTCTCCGTGTCGCCGCACGAAGACGAAGACGGAGAGGAGCAGCGCAGGGCCTTTTCCGTCGAGAGGCGCAGCGCGACGCGGGAGAGGCAGAGGGCCCGCGCAGCGGGGCCGCCCGCGGCGCCGCCGCGAGAGAGCACCGCCGCGGCGGCCGAGGTCGCGGCGGCGGCAGCAGCAGAAGCGTAGGACGAAATCCCCTCTTCGCTGCCGCCGCCGCTACCGCCGTCGAGCGCTGACTGCAGCACGGAGCGAACGGACCTGAGCACCCCGGGGGAGCGCAGGGAAGGGTCCAGGGCAACGACGGCGTCCGCGGCGGCGGAGGCGCGGGCTCGGCAGGCGGCGCTCCTCCCTCCGTCGTCGTTGTCGGCGGCTGCGGCTCCGGCCTCGCTCCCCGCCATCTTTTCGAGCGCGGCGGCGGCCGAGGCCGCCGCGGCGGCCGATGCCTCCTCGCCGCCGAGAAGGGCCGCGCGGACCGCTGCGGCGACGGCAGTGGGCAAGACGACGACCGAGGTCTCGAGGAGGAGCGTCGAGAGAGGGAGCGATGGAGCAGCAGCAACAGCAGCAGCAGCAGCAGCAGCAGCAGGAGGGGCAAGGTATTCTTCGCCCTCCCCCTTGCCACCGAGGCTGCGGACGAGCTCGTCGCGGAGCTCTTTCGCCGCGCGGCAGGCCGAGAGCGGCGGCGGCACAACAGCAGCGGCTGCTGCCCTCGGTTCTTCGGCGACCTCCATCGCCTCTCCCTCGCCTTCCTCGGCTCCTCCCCCGAGCTCCCGGAGCTTCGAGAGGCAGGCGCCGGCAAAGGCGCGTCCCGCTCCCGCTTCCTCCTCGCCCGAGCCCGCCCCCGCCGCGACTCTCGCCGCGGCCGCTGCCGAGCGGGAGGCGCGCCGCAGGCGAGAGGCGGGTCCTCCTCCTTCTCCCTCTCCTTCTCCCTCCCCGGCGGCATGCAGCAGGGCTTCGACGTGCGATCGAGGGTCCGAGTCGAGCGAGAGCAGCAGCGCCAGGGCGCCCCGCGGGGGGAGGCCGAGGCAGCACAAAGCGTCGAGCCTGCCCGTGGCTCCGAGCGCCGCGGCGCCGGCCTCCGCCAGCGAGAGGTCGCCGCCGGCGAGGAGCGCCGCGCGGGCGGCCTCCTCGTCGAAAAAAGGGCTCTGCTCGTCTCCCTCTGGAGCGGAAGAGACAGGGACGACGACCAGAGGCTTGTCGCTTTTCTTGAGCAGCGACAGGAGGCGCGCCTCCGCCGCCGACGGCGCCTCTTCTTCTTCCTCCTCCGTTCCTCCCCCCTCTCCCCCGCTCTTCTTCCTCCTGGCCCAGCGCCCGCGCGCCGCCGCTGCCAGGCAGAGAGGCGTAGCCCCGGCGACGGAAGCCGGAGCGGAAGCGATGGGAAGCGGCGGCTCGCCCGGAGAGGAGAGGCGCACGAGAGGAGGCGACGGCGGCGCGCCGCCGACGGCGCTCGCCCCCCGCCCTGCTCCTCCTCCCTCGGAGCCGCCCCTCCCCCCCCCGTCTCCTTCCGTCGCCCAGCCCCCCGAAAGCGCTTCGAGCACCGCGCGGCCCCCGGGGGATCCCGCCTCGATCGCCGAGAGCACCGCCATGGGCCTCGCCGCGACGGCCAGGGCGGCGGCGCGGGAGCGGGCGGCGGCGCCGGCGGCGGCGGCGGCGGCGGCAGCGCTGCTCCTCTCCTCGTCGTCGCCCTCCCCCGCTTCCGCTTCCGCTTCCGCGGAGGAGCACGCGCCGACGAGAGACAGCAGCGGCGGCAGGCTCCTCCCGGGCTCCCCGGCCGCCGCCGCGGCGACCGCGGCCGCGGAAGAGGCCGCGGCCAGCGCGGACAGGAGCAGCCGCGAGCTCCTGTTCGAGCCTCGCCCCCTCGGCAGCGAGAGGAGGACCCGGACCCAGTCGCCGTCGTCGCTCGAGTCGCCTCCTCCTCCTCCTCCTCCTCCGGGCAGCAGCGCAGCGCGCAGGCACGCCCTCGCCCGCTCTCGCGCGGCGGGGGAGTGAGACGAAAGGGCTCCCACGAAGCGCACCAGAGCGTCGCGGAAGGCGGCGAAGGAAGACGAGGAAGACGACGACGAAGGGTCCCCATCGGAGCCCCCTCGTTGGAGCCGGGCGAGCTCCCGGCGCAGCGGCGCGGCGAGCGCGGCGGCCGCGGCGGCAGAGGCGGCCGCGAGGCCGCCGCCCGCCCCTCCCGCCCCCTCGTCCTCCCTCCCCGTCCTCCTCCTCCTCCGCAGCGCCAGGTCGAGCAGGTCCGGGGCCCACGCCGCGGGCAGCAGCGCGCCGGCCCCGGGGTCCGAGGCCAGGAGCGGCCCGGCCCACCTCCAGGCGGAGGCCGGCGACTCGGCGACGCAGGCCGCCGAGAGGAGCGTCGCCGTGCCCTCCGTCGCCGCCGCTGCCGCCGCCCGCTCCCCCGCCTCCGCTTCCGCCTCCGCCTCCGCTCCCGCCGCCGCTGCTTCTGCGGCGGCGGCGGCGGCGGCGGGCGGCCTCAGCAGCCTCGCCGCCGCCGGGGGCGAGAACTCGAGCGAGCGCAGGGCCGCGCCGGCGCGGGTCGAGCGGGCAAGGGCGACGAGCGACTCGGCGAGTCCCCGGGGCGGGAGGCGCGACGACGACGAGGCCTCGGGGAGCGGGCCCCTCCGCAGCAGCGGGGGCGCCGCTGCCGCCGCCGCAGCCGCTGCCGGAGCTGCTGCCGCCCTCCTCTCCTGCTGCTGCTGCTTCTGCTGCTGAGCTGGAGGCTTCCAGGTCGAGCCCCTCGAGGACAGCTCGGCGACGACGGCCTCCACCGCGGCGGCGTCGCGCGCGGCCTCGGCCTTGGCCCTCGCCAGCGCGCGCCCGGCCGCCGCGGAGCCGGGGCTGCCCCACCCCGCCGACGCGTCCCCGGCGGCCATCGCGACCAGGAGGAGCGCCACGGAGGGGTCGGCCTCGACGGCGGCGGCCGCGAGCGCGGGGGCGGGGCGGAGAGCGGCAGCGGCGAGGCCGATGTCCTGCGAGGGAGGAGGGGGGGGACGAGGAGGCGTCCCGGTCACCGCCGCCGCGGCGGCGAGGAGGCAGCAGACGCGCGCCGCGCGCCACCACGCCTCCGCGCTTGCGAGCTGCGGCGGCAGCGGAGCGCCTCCCTTGCCGCTGGCGCCGGCAGCGACGGGCGGCAGCGGGGGCTCCGGGGGCCGGAACCCTGCGAGCGCGAGCGCCGCGGCGACGAGCTGGGCGTTGGCGAGCTTGGGCAGCAAGAGGTGTGACGCCGCCGACGGAGAACCCGCAGCGACGTTCGAAGCGCCGGCGGCGGCGGCGGCGGCGGCGGCGCCGAGCCTGCGCACCAGCAGAGCGTCCGCGACCTCCAGCGCATCGGCCCCGGCCAGCGGCGCCGCCTCGGAGAGGCCCGCCACGAACACGTGCGTCAGCGCGTCCTCGGTCAAGGGAGAGGAGAGCCTCAGGGCCGAGAGCGCCGCGGCGTCGGCGTCGACGCCTCCGCAGGCGGAGGCCGAGGCGGCGGCGGCGGCCTCGGCGGCGGTGCGGTAGCTCCGGGGGTCCGCATCGAGGAACAGTGCCCTCCTGGCCGCGCCGGCCGCGGCGGCCCGCGAGAGGCCCCGCACGGCGGCCAGACCCGAGCCGGAGCCGCACCAGGCGGCCGCGGCGTCCTGCGCGAGGCCGCACTGCGACAGCGCGGCGGCGACGAGCGGGTTTGAAGGAGAAGTCGAAGAAGAGACCTCGATCGCCGCCGCCACGGCCGCGAGCTGCGCGCTGCACGCAGTTGCGACGACATCAGCCGCCCACGCCTCTCCCCCGAGAGCAGAGACAGCATTGTTAGCAGCAGCAGCAGCAGCAGCAGCAGCAGCAGCAGCAGCAGCGGCAGTCCTCTGCTGCTGTTGAGGCTGAGGCTGCTCCGGCGGGGGCCGGGCCCAGGGGGAGTCGGGGGACAGCAGCGCCGAGACGAGGAGCCCGACGTCGAGCGCAGCCGGCCGCCGCCGCTGCTGCTCTTCCTCTCCCGCGGACCTTGCCGCGAGCGCCGCGGACGCCCTCACGAGCCTACGAGCGACACCGCGGGCCCTGGGGCGGAGCTCCGGGGACGCGAGGAGCCCTCCCAGGGCCGCAGCCGCGAGGGCCTCCCCGGAGGGACCCGAAGAAGAGGAGCAGGAAAGAGCGGAGAGGGAGAGGGCGCGGACAACGCCCGCCGCCGCGGCCGCGGGCCCTCCTCCGCCGACGATGAGCGCCGACGACGGCGAGAGGCCGTCGCTCCCTCCGCCGCCGCCGCCGCCTCCCGAGGCGGCGGTGGCGGCGTCCCGCGTCGCGTCCGCCCAGAGGTAGGCCCTGAGCGCCGCGGCGGCGATGTCGGAAGTCGCCGCGGCGAGCCTCTCGACGGCGCAGCCCGCGGCTGCGGCGGCGGACGCGGCGGCGGAAGAGGAGGAAGAGGAGGCGGCAGCAGCGGCCGCAGCAGCGGCCGCAGTCGGAGTCCCTCCTGTCCCCGTTCCCGTCGCTCCTCCGCCTGCGGCGCCGCCGCCGCCGCCGAACCCGACCGCCGCGCGCGCCCTGATGGCTATCAGCGACGCCAGCGCGTCCAGGTCCCCGGGCTCCGCCGCCCCGGCGCCGCGCGAGACCCCGGAGGCGACGATCTCTTCGAGCAGCGCCGTGCCGACGCGGGCCGCGGCGGCGCCGGCGTTCGAAGGAGCCGCCGACGCCGACGACGGCGCTGCCCCGCTTCCGCCGCCTCCACCTCCGCTCGCTCCTCCCCCGGCGAGCAGCAGCGCCTCCACGGCGGCTGCCGCGGCGGCCCTCCCGCCGGAGCCGCAGTGGGCCGCGGCGGCGAGGAGCCTGGCGTTGCGACGGGCCTCGTCGCCGGCCGCGGCGGCCGACGACGCCGACGACGACGAGAACGAGAACAGCAGCGGCGACGGCGACGAGGAGGAGGGAGGGAGCGCGGTCCGGGGAGCGTGGTGGCGGTGCTGGGAGGCGGGGGCGGCGGAGGGCGCGCCGCTCCCGCCCGCCGCCGAAGACAGCCCGACGAGCGCGCGGGCCTTGGAGATCAGGGCCTCGGAGGCGGCTCGCCTCGCCTCGGGCGAGGAGGCAAACCGCGGCCGCGGCGGCTCGGCGGCAGCGGCCGCGGAGGGAGCGGCCGCCGGGGTCGCCGCCGCCGCCGCCGCTCTCGCCGACGCCGACCCTCCGCCGCGCTGCTGCGCCTGCGCCGCCGCGGAGGCCTTCGCGGCGGCGGCGGCAGCGGCGGCGGCGATCCAGGGCTGCGGCGGGAAGGCCTCCGAGACGGCTTCGGCGAGGGCGAGCGCCGCGGCGGGCGCGGCGGCGCCTCCCGATGTGGCGGCAGCGGCAGCAGCGGCAGCAGCCGCGGGCAACGAAAACAGCGCGCCCCCGGGCAGCGCCGGCCTCAGTCCCGGGCCCAGCTCGGACGCAGGGTCCCCGCCGACGACCAGCAGGGCAGAGGCGCGGGAGTGCGGCAGCAGCGCGGTCGAGCAGGCCGCGGCCAGCCTCGCCCCCGCGGCGCCCTCGCTCCAGGCGCGGCGGCCAAAGAGGTCGTCGAGCCACGCGGGGACGAGGTCCGCGGGCCAGTCGGCCGCGTCGTCGCTCCTCCCCGCCCCGTCTCGTTCCCGCTCCTTCTGCTCGTAGGCTGCGGCGAGCGCGGCGGCGGCGAGGGCCGCGAGCGCGGGGGAGACCCTGGCCGGGGCCGCCGCCGCCGCCGCCGCTGCCGCCGCCGCCGACGACGACGACTGCTGCTGAGCAAACCTGGAGAAGCTGCTGCCGCTCGGGGCAGCAGCGGCAGCGGCAGCGACAGCGGCAGCGGCAGGAGAGGAGGAGGAGGCCCCGCCGCCGCCGCCCCTCCCCCCCCTCAGAAACGTCATCAGCTTCGCCCTCGTCAGGGGGAGGAGCGCGAGCTCGGACGGGCGCGCGGAGAGCGCGGAGAGCGCCCCAAGGAAGGGCGCCCTCCGCGGCGGCGCCGGCGAGGTCGCCGCCGCCGCGGCGAGGGCCGACGCCAGGGCCGCGTCCGCCGCCTCGAGGTCGCCCGCCGCCTCGAGGGGCCGCAGGATCGAGTGGGCGACGGAGGCGGCCTCCGGGTCGGACGGGAGAGAGGCGGCTCGAGGGGCGACAGCGGCGGCAGCAGCGGCGGCGGGGACAGAGGCGGGAGGCCGCTGCGGCGGCAGCGGCGCCCTCGAGAGCTTCCTTGCTGCTGCTGCTGCCGCTGCTGCCGCCGCTGCCGCTGGAGCTGCTGCTGCTGGAGCTGCTCGAGCTGTTGTTCCTGCTGCTGCTGCTGCTGCTGCTGCTTTCCTCGCCGCCGCTGCCGTCGACCCCGCTGGTGTCGTCGACTTGGGGGCCTTCTCCTTCTCTGCTGTCGGGGTGGCTTCTTTCGAAGGCGAGCGCGAGGCCTTGGAAGGGGGTCTGCCGCGTTTCGGTTTTTTCGCTCTCTCCTCGTCGTCGTCCTTGGCGTCGGCGTCGGCGTCGGCGTCGGCGGCGCCGGCGATCTCTTCTGCGGGCTTTTTTGAAGCGCCTCCTTTGGGGGCGTTTTTGGATCCCGGTGGCCTCCCCCTCTTGGCAGGAGAGGCCTTGCAAGATGTTGTTGCCGCGGATGCGAGAGATGGAGCATCGGCCTTGTCGGAGGAGGCAGCGATGGCAGCGGCGTCGACAACGGGCGTCGCCGATCGGCTCGCAACATTGGCCAATGCCGACGCGGCGACGCCGGGCTGCTTCTTGGGCTCCTTCTTTTTCTGCTCGCCGGCAGCAGCGGCAGCGGCTGCAGGAGGAGGAGCAGACGAGGGCGGAGCTCCAGCGCCGCTGCCTCCATCGCCGCCCTCGTCGTCGCCCTCTCCTCCAGCGGCCGCGCGAGGCCGCTTGGGGGGCATCGGAAAATATGAGCTTAAGAAAAACGAGAGCAAGGAAAAATGAGAGAGAGAGAGAGAGCTCGAGCTTGTGCTCTTTTTCTTTCAGAAATTCTCTCTCTCTCTTTGCTCGAGCTGCTGCTCTGCTCTCCCACAATCAAAGCCTCGACCCCCCGCCCCTTTTTCCACTTTTAAAAAAAAACACCCCTCCCCGCGCCTTGAAAATGCAGACCGCACTCGCCCGCAGCGCTCTCGCGCCCCTTTCGGCACCTCGCACGGTCTCCCCCAGGGCGCCGCGCGTGGCCGCGCAGGCCAGCGCCAAGCCGATGTGGCTGCCCAACACCAAGTCGCCTGCTCACCTCACGGGAACGCTCGCCGGCGACCGCGGCTTCGACCCGCTCGTGAGTTGATTGTGATCGCAGGGAGAAGCTGGGTGTCGCGCTGTGTCTGCCGTGTTGATTGGGCAGGAGAAGGCACCGCGAGTGCCTCGCGCGGGGGGCACAACAGAGGGGGATCAGTAGAGATCAATTCTTTGATGGTCAGAGACTTTGATAAGACTCGGAAAACGACGCTCTCTGACCACGCTCTTTTCCATCTCTCCCTCTCCTCCAACTCTCTCACGCACTCGCCAACAGGGACTTGGCTCCGACGCCGACCGCCTCAAGTGGTGCGTACTTTCGTTCTCTCTCTCTCTCTCGACGAAAACTGAAGTCGAAACAAAGAAGCAGCACGAGAGAAAGAGAGCTGAAAAGGCTCGGTCTTTTTTTTTTTGCTCGACCCCGAAAGAGCTTTCTTCGACTTTCTTCGACCTCCTCTCACCCTATTTCTCCGAAATCCAAAAAATCCAACAACAAAAAAACTTTTTTTTACTTATTAGGTACGTCGAGGCCGAGAAGACCAACGCGCGCTGGGCCATGATCGGCGTCGCCGGCATCCTGGGCCAGGAGATCCTCGGCGTCGAGCCCAAGTGGTTCCTCCACGGGCAGAAGGACTACGGTAAGAACTTGCTTTTATTTTTTCTCTCTTCTTCTTCTCTGTGCGACGGCCGACGACCTCTCCCGTTTTGTTATGTGCCTCCTCCGGTATTCCTTGCCTTTTCTTCCTTCTTTGCTCTCGGCTTCTCTCGGCCACAGGAAAAAGAGAGCGAGAACCAGGGCAGCGCAAGCGAGGGCAAGCACGAGGGAGGAGCAAAAGCAAGCAGGGCAAAAACTGATCCCTTTTCTCCCCTCCCAAAAAAACCCCGACCTCCTCCGACGACGCCGTCGAGAACAGGAATCCCCTTCCTCGGCCTCTTCGCCATCCAGCAGATCGTCTTCGGCTTCCTCGAGACCTCGCGCTACCAGGCCTGGAAGTCCGGGGAGAAGAACGCGCTGTTTCCTCTGGACCCGGCCGGGATGAACTCGGACGCCAACGCCGTCAAGGAGATCAAAAACGGCCGCCTGGCGATGGTCGCCTTTGTCGGGTTTGCGGTCCAGGCGCTCGTCACGCGCGAGGGGCCCATCGAGGGCCTGTTTGGCCACCTCGCGAGCCCGTTCTCGCACAACATCATCGGGAACATCGCCAACCTGCCCAACGTTATCGGCAAGTAAAGAAGCAGAGGAGGAGGTTGAAGAGATGAGAGGAGGAGCAGAGTGAAAAGAGAGAGGGAGGGAGCGAGAGAGAGAGGGGGAGAGGGAGAGGGAGGAGAGATGAGAAGAAAACAAAAAAATGTCTCCGAGTTCTCCCTTTTTTCTTTTCTTTCTTCTTTTAACGCTGCTCCTGCTGTTTTCAGCCTTTTTGAATGCTATGGGTTTCTGCTTCCTTGTTAAATCGTGCCAACCAGAAAACGAGAAGGAGAAAAAATGGGAAAATCCACTCGCCACGGTCGCCGCCGTCGTCTCTCTCTCTCTCTCTCTCTCCCCCTCTATTATTTCTCTCGTTCATTTTCCATGTTTCATTTTTTATTTTACACAGTGCGGGAAGGGACAGTTCTGCAGGGAGATGGCAAGTGAATGGCTGGTTCGGACAAAGGGGCGTGCGAAGCGGAGAAATGCTGCTGGGGGGGAGGAGGGACTAGTAGGGGAAAAAACAGTGTTGTGGGAAAACGGAAAAAAAACACATGCTGCGTCTAGTGTTCAAGTGTCGTTGTTGCTTCTGCTCGTCGTGGGGTGCGGGCGGAGATCCTTGAGCTTCGGCACTCGTCCCCTCACTTCCTCTCCTTTCCCTCCCCCTCCCCCTCCCCCTCCTCCTCCCCGCCCATCTTCACCAAGAGCCTCCTCGCCGCGGCGAGGAGGCTCTTGGTGAAGATGG
>Ga0315274_10014085_pt1 | contig 11357 bp, 15 predicted proteins | sample YL17G02_20_MG_FD_203700 | JGI IMG/M metagenome (GOLD analysis project Ga0315274, IMG submission 203700) | Sediment microbial communities from Yellowstone Lake, YNP, Wyoming, USA - YL17G02_20 | ecosystem: Environmental > Aquatic > Freshwater > Lake > Sediment | place: USA: Wyoming | collected...
GTTTCACAATTATTTAATTAAGATGTAAGTTAGTGATACGACATTTTCAAAAAGATTGTTTGTCATAGATTGTTGATTTTAAATTTTTAAACTTTATGGGGAGGGGGAAATTTTCCCCCGCCCTAAAAATTTATTTGTAAATCTCTTTGAACTTCTCTTCGGTGAAATGCAAATCTCTTTCAATTCCTAATCCAAACATTCCGTGGTAGCTTTCCAACTCCTCGAGCGAGAATTCGCCCCACTCATCGCACCCGCTATTTTTTCCGTGAATTGAAACGAACCCGAAAAAGATTTTATCGACTGGGTCGTATTCCGTAGCGAACCAAGTGCCCGCCCCCGTCGGGTTGAAAAACTTGCAAATCACAATCGGGTTTGTTTCCTCGTTCAATCCCGGCTCTTGCTTGCCGACTTCGGCAAATCTTTTCTCTAATTCTTTTGTCATCAACTTCATAAATTTTTGTTAATTATTTTTTAAACATCTTTTTAAATCCGGGAAGCTTCCCGACCTTGAAAAGAAGTTTAAGTTGTCAAAGTTCTTTCTTAACTTCTGATACAATAATTATATCACTTTTTGAGTTGAAAGTCAACCCTTTTTGACCGCCTTTGAACCAATAAAAACAACCACTTGCCGACTTATACACCGCCGACCCTGCCAATTTGTTGCTTTACAGAACAAATAAAAAATGTTATTTTTAATCGAAACCGCCAAAAAACGAGCCCCTAGGATGAGTTTTAAGCGAGCCATTTTTCAATCCCGACTAAATACCCAGCCCAACCCGCAAACTGCAACGCCTGCCAATCTGGTTGGAAATCCTGCAAGATAAACCCCGACCACGACCCCCCAATTCAACCAAACAAAAAGCCGACTTATTTAAGGCCGGCTTTTCATTTTATTTTTGTTTTTATTTTTCCTCGTCCGCCTTGGTTTTCGGCGGGAATATTTGCCCATAAATAGGCAAAATTCTTTTGAGGATAATTTCATAGGTCGCAACGCTGGACGCCCAAACAACCGCAATGCTGGTAATCATCTCTTTGGTAATAATTCCCTGGACAGTAAGAAGTGAAAATCCAACCGACAAGATAAACGCCGACCCGAGAATAACCAAAGAGGCGACCTTGTAGCCAAATCTATCGACAATCTTTTTGCCGACTTCGACCAAGACCGCAGTTAATGCTCCGAATAATAGTTCCATAAATTTTTGGATTATTTTTATTTAGTAATTGTCCTCCCTTTTAAATCAATCTTGGAAAATAAATTCCATTGAGCGAGCGTGATTGTTTTCTTTTTGGGCACTTCTCTGTCCGGCGTGCGCATAAACCAAACGGCCAAAACCTTGACAAGGTCGTCAACGATAATATTGCCGTCAAGATAAAGCCCGAACTCTCCCGCCCCCTCGGCACAAAAAACAAGGCTGTTGTTTTCAATTTTTGGTTTGTCCATAATTTCAAGGTGTCTTTTTTCAAAGACATTAAATTTTAAAGCCCACCCGTAAAAATCCGCTTCACTTTCCAGCTGTTTAATCTTCGGCTGGTAAGTATCAAAGACTTCCAAGAGGTCAATGGAGGTTTCCTGCACAGCGTGATTATATTTTCCCGGGTAAGGGTTGTAATATTTATCGCCCCGCTTCTTCCAAGCCCAAACGCAAGTCTGCAACGCCCCCCGCTTCTCGGCCTCTTTCCAGTCTTTTATCTCGACCCATTCCGCCACGATGTCAAAGCGCTTTTTGAACTCTGTCATTTGTTCCTCGACCGCCACCGGCAGAACTCCGCCATTCCAAAAATTTTTTTTGTTATTTATTTTAGCGTCCCGCTCTCGCCAATCCCACGGCCAAATATTCTCGCTGGCCAATCCTTGCTCTTTCGCTGTCTGGTAAACTCTCGCCAAACTGTTGCCCGCTTCGGGGTCAGTCCCGCTCGCAATCGCCAGCGCCCGGTCATTAAAATTTATTTTGCCGTTTTTAAAATAATTTTCCCATTTAAGCCATTGCAAATTTTCGATTGATATTTTTTCGCTGACAACCCTTTCTGTCATATCCGTTTCCATTGCGTTGTCTGCCGATTGCGCGACGCAAGTGTTGCTCTCAAAATACAAAGATGTCTGCTCTTCGAAATCCGGCAGGTATTTATAGCACCCCTCGGGAAAAATTATCTCATTCTCAATGGTCGTCAAACCTCCGAATTGCAAATCAAGAGGTTTTATTTTTTCGATTATTACGCCACCGAAATTTTGCATATTTTTATTTTGCTATTCTTTCTAAAATGATTGCGATTGCTTTGTCTTGGTCGGCAACTCTGCTTCGGATTTGCTCGTCGGTAATCTCCGACTTGGAAAGATGTCGTTCGAGCGACAACTTAATTTCTGCCGTGTTTTCTTTTATTTGCGCGATGTCCCGCTTGACATCGGTAATAGGGTTAAGAACTGTCGCCGTCAACCAAAAAATCAAACCCGCTCCGGCAACAAAAATTTCAATGACTATGCGCCCTTCTTTTGTCAATTTATCCCAAAAATTTTTTTCAGAATTTTCATTCATAGAATTATAATTTATGCCGGGTCTTGGTTCGTTGTCGGGTATGCATGGGTTGTTGCCAGCGGGGTCATCAATTCTTTTAGTATCGAACTGATGACGTAATCATATTTTAACCTAAAATTGGAAACGACAGCGTAATGGCCGGAGCTGAAGCTCCCGCTTTTTGCATAAACTTGTATCAAATCCCCGGCGACAAATCCAGAAAAATCTTCATCGTAATCAGTACCCAATCCTGTCGTGCTTCTTTCCGTTCCGATTGGCGAACCGTTTTTATAAATTTTAGCGTATCTCGTCGTTCCCCCCGTGGGCGAAGCCGCCAATCTAAATGCGACCCGTACCCCTTTTGTCGCTCCGATAAAATCACTATCAATTTTTATCTCTTTAATTTTTGTGTAATCCTCCATTCTCGTCTGTTTCGAGGCGTCGTTTGAATTTCTGATATTATCGCTTGCGACCGTATCGAATGCAAAAATATTCGCCAGTTGGCTTCCATCCACCGCAGGCAATGTTTGCGGCAGTTTTTGAATTGCCATTTCGGTTGTCTTGACCGCTACGCCGACAAAAATGCAAGATGTCCCCGGCGTCGTGCCAATCGTGCCGTCATCCTGAATAAAATATTTTGCGCCCGGCGTCAAAGAGGAAAGACCCCGAACCAATCCAGCGAGTTGGACTTTCATCGGGTTGTTATTCGTCCCTGCTTCAAGAGCAATGCCGTCGAAATTCAATCTGTTAATGTCGTCGGCGTCGCTGAACTTCCATTTGCCAGTTGCCTCATCTAAAAAAACCGGGCGGAAGGCTGTTATGCTTTCGCCGGCATTTATGTCATCACGAAATCCGCTGTCGTTGGCGTTTTTTGCGATTTGGTTAATATCGCTAGCCAAAACTTTATCGCCAGCAATAAAGGTTTCTTTTGCAATCATATTTTTTAGCTTAAATCGATAATTATGCGAGCGCGAACGCTGGCAATTTTTCTTTTCTCTTCCGCCGTCAAATCCTTATCGGCCAAAGCGTCGTTGCAGATTTTCAATAATCCTGTTTTAATATTTTCCATACTTTTAACCATTAAGAAGAGTGATTGTAATATCAATCGTCAAAGTCTGCGTCGTTGTTTTTATAATATCGATGTTGACCCGATTGAGCAAAATATCTTCCCCCGTGCCGTCGATAGCCAATCCCGCCTCCTTGAAACTGCCCGATGTTTCAAGAGCAGAAAAGAAAGCCGTTAAATAGGCGATGTTATCAGCATTAGTCCGGCTCGCAATCGCATTGCGGTATGTTTCCGCTCCAAGGGCGACATCACTAAGGCTGGCAGGCGTGTTTCCCGTGCCTAAAAGCGCGTGCGTGATAAGAGGCGAACAAGCCGGGGAGTTATCGGTTAGAGCGTTTGCGAGAGCTGAAAGCCCGACTAAAGTGATAAGGTTTTTATATTCCTTAACAATTTTTTCGCCGGTAATAATATCGGTTAAGGTGAACTTCCACACGCCGATTGCCTTTGTCGTTAAATTTTGTTGCATATTTTTTGATATTTATATTATAACATTTTTAAAATTTTAAGCCAAAGGCGAACTCTCCAGCAGAAAAATCTTTTTCGTCGCCGTCGGCGTAAAATCCGCATAGCAAAATTCAATCGCTAAATCAAGGGTTGTCGCCACCTCTTCCGATAACTCCGCAATCTCCGCCACCCCCTCGACGCTCGAGTTAATCCCGACGACTTCGCCAAAATTTATTTGCTCGATTGGAAATTCTGTTTTTTCTAAAATCGCCACGCCCGTGTCGCCCGTAATCTTTTTTGTTTTTAACAGTTCAATTAAAAAATCAATAATCCCGACCGTGCGCAAAGAGGCGAGTTGAACCCGCCACACTCCAACGGCTTGCGAAATCATTTTAAAATCGACCCGCTGAATTAAAAAACTTTCATTCACGCCAAGAAGCGCCGAACTGACAGCGATTATTTGCCCGCTCCTTAGTCCGCCCTCGTATGTTTCAAACTCTCCGTCAAGAAGCCCCCGCCGGTAAGCCTCCAATTCAGTCTTGGCCATTTGAACCGCCGAACTCCGGCTCTGTATTGTCAAATCAGTTTTTGAAAATTCAAAGACCCCATATTGCAAAATGGAAACTGGCTCATTGACCTGAACAATTAAATTGTATAAAAATTTTTCTGTCGCCGAAATATTATTTGTCCCCGACGCTGGAATTGTCGTGTCCTTAAATCTCAAATATTGCTGGTTAAAATCCCAAAAGCAGTCAAAATCTGCCTCTTGGTCAAGGTAATCAATCCCGACGCTGACCGCTCCGCCCCCGACCAAGACAACGGGCTTATGCGCAAATTTATTGGCCAATTTGAATTGCTTTTTTACGCCGTCGCCGTTAAAGGTTTCCGTGCGCTCTTCGCCCTCGACCTCTCCGCCCTTAATGTAAACTCGGTTTCTAATCTGCGAAATATCGTCGGTTAAAATTAAGCTGTCATTAAGATAATTTTCAGAGCTGTCGCTAATTGAAAAAGGCGCTGGCTCGGTATTCTTTTCAAAAAAATGGATGTCCTTGTAATAATCGATATAAAAAGAATAGCCCGTTATGTCCGCCAAACGGCGTAAACAATCCGTGCCTTTTTCCCGGTCAAAGGATATTTTTTCAATCACTAAATCACACGCCACGCCCGCCGTTGTGAAATCCGACGCATAGACCGCCACGATGTCGGCAATAATTTCATTCACGGTTTTGTTTGTATAACCCTCATTCACAAGGTATCTGTCAAGGTCATAGGAGTAGTCTTTCGCTTTTGCCGTAAAAATTGCCGAGCCGTCCCCGTTGCTTTGTTTATCAACTGAATAAATTTTCCCGCCGAAAACTCGAACCGCTCCGTCGGTCATAAAAACCTCGCTCCCGACTTCCGGTTTAAAAGTCTGCCCGGCATTGCAAGTAATTTGAAACGATAAAAAATCTGTCTGGTTATTCAAGACATCATTTTTTTCAACCGAGTTAAACTCGATTATTGCGCTTCGGTTCGTGCCGTCAATGGAAATCGAAATCATATTTTTTATAATTGCACATTGCGTTTCAAAATCCGCATAAGGTCATTGCCAATTTTTTCAGCAATCCCCTCTCTGCCGACAAAAGAATTGCCGGTAATGTTAATCGTCAAACCGCCCGCCACTCCGCCCGCCCGCCGTAAAGGGATAACCGCTTCCGCTCCGCTCTCGCCAATCATCGCAAGAGTAGGCCGATTGACAATGCCACCCTCTGCCAATTTTGGCACATTCATAAACCCGACCGCCCCCTGAACTATCGACGAGCCAATGGAAGAGGCTTTCTGTCCGATATTGGTAAGGGCGTTCCCCGCTGATTTTGCCAAGTCCATTTTTCCAATCGCCGAAATTAAATTGTTTACCCAATCAACTGCCGATTTTGTTTGGTTTATAAAATTTGTAATTCCCCCGGTAAGAACCTCAACCGCCTTGGTCGCCACTCCGACCATAAAGGTAGCAATCTCGGTTAAAATCTGCAAGAACTTTGCGACAACAATTATGGAGGCCGTAATCCCCGCAATCAGCGCCATTATTGCCACAACCAAGAGCGTGCCAATAACTTTGGCCATAAATTCGAAATACGGCGCAAGAGGCTGTAAGGCAATCCAAAGCGCCTGCAATGCCGGCCATAATTGGGTCGAAATCACGAGCCAAAATTGCTGGAATACAGGCAAAAGAGCCTCGACAATAACCTGCCAAATTAAACGGATTGAAGCCGTCAACTCATCGAATATTGCTTTGAGCCAAGGTACTTGGTTAATCCTGTCGACCACCGCCTGCCACGCTCCCGCAATCATTCCGCAAACCATAACCCAATTATCACGAAGCCACAAAATCCCAAGAACGAGCCCCGCAATAACCGCCCCGCCAATCGCAAACGGGGCAAGAGCAATCCCCATAGCGACGATATGCCCGATAAACACAAGTACCGCCGGGATGAGCATTGCCGTAATCGCCGACGCTAAAATAATAACTGCTTCCCGGTGGTCTTTAATCCATTGAATAACAACTTTTGATTGCTCAATCCAAACCGGCAAAACATTCTGCGCGAACTGTAAAACTTTATTTAAAAATTCCGTCAAGGTCGGTAATAATTTATTCCCGATGTCCTCGCTTAAATTTTGTAAAACCATTCGCAAGGCGAGCATTTTTCCGGCGAAAGTATCAGCGAACGCCTGCGACTGACCCGTTAATTTTTTCTCGGCCTCGGCCAACATCTCCATAGGCGTTGCGCCGTCCTTGATTGATATGCCTAAATCAGTAAGCGCTCGAGCGTTCCCGACAAGCACCCGAGATAAAGTAGAACTCGCCGTGGATAAATCAATATTTTTTAGCCTCGATAAATCCATTGCCATTTGGTTGAGCCTTAAAGCCAAATTCACATCGCCGGTTTTCTGATAAAGCAAAGCCAAAGAGTTCGCCGTGTCCTCGTCGTCAAATCCCAACTGAACGGAAGCCTTGGAGGCGTCAATGAATTGTTTTTTTAACCCTTCAATCCCTCCCGCCGTTTTCTCGGCCGTTTTTTCCATTGTCTGCATTACGGCGTCAAATTTTGCCATTTCCTTTTGAGCGTCGCTCGCACTCTTAACTGTCATCACTCCGAACGCCACAGCTCCCGCCCCTAAACCCAAAAGAGCGCCCGCAAATGCTTGGGACGCCTTAATAGCCGGTTGGAAATCTTTTTCAACCCTCTTCAATTTTTCTGAAATATCATCAAAGACCCCCGCCGTTTTATTCTCCCCCTCGATAACCAGTTTTACTGTTTGGTTTGTGGCCATATTATTTTTTTGCCTCTCTATCCGCAAAATTTATTGCTTCAATAATGGCGTCTATTAGCCAAACGGGCTGGGAATAAAAATTATCTATTGTCCAGCCCGTTTCAAAAATAATTCTAACAATGGTGCTTATTGGCCAAGCTCCTCTTTTTTTTTCCCCGCCCGCAAAGAAGTAATGGCGTCCTTAATCGCTTGGTAATCCGCTTCGGGGAGAGCAAGAACTTCGGTCAAAAGATTTTCTGTTTTTCCATTTAAGGAAACGAGGAAAATTTCCAATTCTTTATGCGCCTGCTTTTCAATCAGCGACGGGTCGAACTTGCCAAAATCAACGCTCCGAGAGCCCATAGCGGGCTTAACTTCAATTCCCGAATAAAGCACGGATTGGATTTGCTCGGCTTCTCCGCCGGTAATCCATTCCTTGACTTCCGCTTCCCCTCCACTGACTTCAAGCAAGATTTTTTTTGTTGACGCAATCATTTTTTTATGTTGTTAATTTTTTAGGAAATGGGCTCGGCTTCGTAGCTGGCCACTTCGTTTATAACATTGACCTCGATAACTTTTTCCTCGTCCGTGTCGTAATGAGCGACGAACGAAATTTTGTCTTTCACTAAATCATCAATCGGTCTGTCCTGTTCGTTCTTCTCAATCGAAACTTTCGGCAAGGTGATTGTAATTGTCGGGTGTTTAGTCGTCGAACCGAGCAAAACATCCGCCCGCTGAATAACAATTTGCATTGCCTTATATTCTCCAGCGACATAAATGTCGTGGTAATCTTCGCTTTCGTAATCAAGGGTAAGGTCGCCCGAAACTTCCAACAATCCGGCAACGGCGTCTGTCGGGGCAACTGAACCGAGCCCGTATTGAGCGCGGGCGTTGTTGTTCACAACGAGCGAAAACTCCCGAGCATTGACAGCGACCGCCGAAGTTAAGCCAGCGACATCGTCCGCAATTTTGATGGAAACATCCCCCGGTCTAAAAATCAAATCGCTATCCTCGAAAGCCAAAGAAAATCCAGTCTGTTCGCTCTCATCGCTTCCGACAAACTCGACTGTCGCATTGACTAAATCATCGACAGGAGTTTTAATTTCCAAACTCTTGACCATAACATTGTTATAGCCATAATCCTGAAAATCCCCGCATTGAGCAAGCGCCAAAGACAAGGTGGGAAATTGCGGATTGCAAAGCGCCAACTCGAATTTGTGATTTTTCGCCGTCCCCTCGCTGGTCGTGGTGGTTAATTTTCCGAGCAAAGATTTTAGCAAATAGCCAATCGTTTCGCTCTTCAAATTAAATTCAAGATTGCCGACAACTTCCTTGCTGACAACCTCCGAGCCTTGGCTCATCGCTCCGCTCGAGCGGGTTTCTTTGAGCAAAGCCTTTTTAACTTCTAACATCACGCCGGTCGGCGTTCTGCCCGGGATAAAAGCCTGTGGCTCAACAAAAGAGCCCCGCACGCCCTCCAATCCAATCCCGATGTTTAAATCTTCCCCTCTTAATATCGGCATATTTTTTTTGTTTTCCGCCGTTTAACCGGCAAGAATAAATTAAATTATTTTAACAAACTTTTCTGTCTACATATTTGCGACAGCGGACTGTAATTTCAGCTACTCGGTAAACCGCTTCGCCCCTCTCTTCATAATACCACGCCGACGGCGCAGGCTCAACCCAATCGCACGCCGGGACAACTCGCCTGTCCGAAAATAAATCAAGGAGCTCATCAACGACATCCTCAAGCGCTTTTTCTGCGTCCTCGTGTTCGCTCTCTTTGGTAATCGGATAAAACGCCCGCACCTTAAAAACGAAAACGACTTTGTCCGCTTCGGTATTGGCGTAATCAGAGGAGTTTTCACTCGGTGAAATAATCACGGCTGGAAATCCCGAAAAGGTGGAGCGGTCGTAATCGTAAACGACGGCAATTTTTTCTCCCGTTCCTGATAAAGTATCAATCGCTGTTTTAATTCCCGCCTTTATGTTCTTAAAATTTCCCGACATATTTTTTTTATACTATTGGTAAATTATCGACCACTTTGGCAAACTCGTCTTGGATATTTTGAAACTCCGCCGTGTAAGCCAATTCAAGAAAAGGATTTGCTTTCGTGCCCGGGTGGTGAACAATCTTTCCGAAATATTGCCCCGTCCTGACATTCGCTAAACCTTTCTTAATTCTTGCGCGGATTATGTGCGGGCGCGTGCCCTCGTGCACATAGTAGGCATAATTTGCTGTCGCTTCGATTTTCCCGCTGGCAACTCCTGTCATTGAGCTTTTAATGCTCTGGCGAAGATTGCCACCGCCCGACTGCTTATTGACCGGCGCTAATCTTTTTGCCGACCGCTCCAACCCGACAAGCGAACGGGCAACCGCCTCATTCATTCGCCACGAAATGATTGTCGGATATTTTTTGAATAATTCTTTTATCTCGGCCAGCTTTTCAATCTTAATATTTATAACTTTATCGGCCATATTTTTTTAACTCTCAAAGGCTCTGATTATAATTTCAGCGTGCTTCATATTCACGCCCGGCAATCCGATAAAATTTTCCACCGCCACGACCCTGTAAACCTCGCCGTCCTCTCGCACAATTCTGTCGCCCTCGACAATGTCATTGTTAGCGCAAAAAAGAACAAGGTCTTTGCCGAACCCGTCGGTAATATCTTTGGAAATCGAAGCGTCAATCGGCTGAATATTGCAACAAAGGCTCACAATGTAAGGCACGAAGCCTTTTTTTTGCGTAATCTCCGAACCCTCGGCAACAAAACCCATTCGGTCAACCCTGACATATTCGTTAAAATAATCGCTAATCATTTTTTTTACGGGTTAAGTTCAAACTTTTTGTAGCTATCTAAAATGCCACTCACTTTAGCAAAATCATTCCACCCCTCATCGGTCGCATAAGAAACAGAATATCTGCCGACGCTTTCCGAACGAACTTTGCCTTTGCTCCCGTCCGAGTAAGCCATAATTCCGGCAACCAAAATTGTGCAGGCCAAAACAATATCCGCTGGGACTTCTTTCGAATATCCCCAAAGAGCGGTAATCGAAATATTTTGTTTCCCCCGGTTAAAATTCAATCCGTCAAGAACTATTTTGTTTTTCTTTTCCGAATTGGCAGGGTAAAAATAGACATCTTCGAGAGCGATTGCTTCGCCGTCGATTTTAATTTCAACTTCGGCGTCATCCTCTAAAATAAAATCATCAACCAACGAAACCCCTGTCCCGTCGCCGTCATAAAGTCGAGTGGTAGCCTCTTCGCCGGCGATAAAAATTCTGCCAGTTTGCTGTTCGATGTATTTTTCAATGCTTCCAATCCAAGCGTCGAGCTGTGTATTGAACCCGTCCGCAATTTTTTGCAGAGTATAATTTTCGATTGCTTGTTTTGTGGTGTAGCCTTTTGGCATATTTTTCTTGTTTTTATTTTATTATATTATAGCACAAAAAATCATCGTGGGAAAGGCGTTCGCCCGCTCTCCCCCGAATAAACAGGGTCAACCGCCAAACATTCCTTGGTAAAAGGCGTGTCGCCGTCCGAATAAGGGTTGACCTCCAAAACATAGTCAAGATTTTTCAAAATAACAACCGGCGCAACGACGGCATAAATCATCCCCAATCTAATGCGGGGGTGGACTAAATAAGCCAGCTCTAAATCTTTTGCCGAAATCGTGCGCACGAAATATTGCACCCCAATCGCTCCGCTCCGAGAAACAAGCACCGTGTATTTTATTCCCTTATCAATCGTCGGCGAGGCAACGACTTCATAATCAACTCCCTTAGTAATGCCGATTTTTTTTCGCACGAAATACCGAACCGCCAAATCTTTTTGCTCCGGCGTAATGCGAACACAATATTTTAAGCCCTTAGTTTCAGCGCGTATTTTTTTAACCCGATAAACGAGCCCTTTAGTAATCGCCAATTCGGCACGGACTTCGTAATCAACGCCCTTGAGCAATGATAATTTTCGGCGCACCCGATAAACTAAACCCTTGCTAATCGAACCGGCAAAGCTTAAAATATAGGCAAGCGCCTTTGTTTT